>Ga0169931_10006094_pt1 | contig 18257 bp, 18 predicted proteins | sample Kivu_15m_20L_FD_129675 | JGI IMG/M metagenome (GOLD analysis project Ga0169931, IMG submission 129675) | Freshwater microbial communities from Lake Kivu, Western Province, Rwanda to study Microbial Dark Matter (Phase II) - Kivu_15m_20L... | ecosystem: Environmental > Aquatic > Freshwater > Lake... | reverse complement strand
AGGCTAGTGAAGTACAGGTTTGTTTCCCCGCCTTCGGCGGGGAAACCTATGTACCTCGCTTACTTGAAAAGCGCTATATACGCATTATAAATGTTGTTATAACTGTCCCCCATTTACATCAACGATCGCCCCCGTCATATAGCTAGATAGTTGCGAAGCTAGAAATAGAATTACATTGAGCTGTTCTTCCATTGAAGCAATCCTACCTAGGGGAATAGAGTCGATCAATTTTTGCTCTGCTTCAGGCGGTAAAGTCGCAGCTAGCATTGGTGTATAGGTTTGACTGGGACAAATTACATTGACATTAATTTGAAAAGGCGCTAGCTCATAAGCAAGCTGTCTTGTAAAGCCTATTACTCCTGCCTTTGATGTAACGTAATGAATTCCTGACAATTTACTGCGAAAATGTCCAGCGATTGAGGAGACATTGATAATTTTACCGCTTCTTTGTTGCTTCATGATCGGTACTACATGCTTGCAACACAGAAACTGGCTAGTGAGATTTGTTGCCATAACTTTGTTCCAATCTTCAATGGAAATTTCCTCAATTTTGGCAACTTGGTTAATGGCAGCATTGTTAATCAAAATATCAATCTGTCCATAGGTTTGGAAGACTGTGGCGATCGCTGCTTTAACTTGCTCTTCATCAGAAACATCACAGGGGATCGACAATGCTGATTTACCCGTTGCATTTAGCTCTGAAGCGATCGCCTCTGCGCCACTACGCGAGATAAACACCGTATGCGCTCCGTAATTAGCGATCGCTTCAGCAACCGCCAGACCGATGCCACTACTTGCCCCAGTAACAATTGCCACTTTCCCCTTGAAGTCATGGGGAAATTCATGGGGTTTAGTCATAAGCTAATTCAACTAATTTAAATGTTTTTTGAGCAATGAAGTGCCGCGCTATGCGCGGCACTTCATTGCTTATTTAGTTTTTAAGAAAAAACATGATCTTCAACAAAAATATGGTTTACATCAGGTTTCCCGATCGCCAAACGGATTGAAGGTTTATCGCCAATAACACGAATATTATGGATTACCTTACGTGGCACAAAAATAATGTCATCTTTAGTAGCACGGTAAGAGCCATGCCCCTCTACATCCCACTCTAATTCTCCTTCCATGATCACCCACCACTCGTCCTCGTTGGCATGATAGTGAGTGCGATTGCTTTCCCCTGGCTTTTGGCAGATCATGACTGCACTCATCATGTCAGTATAAATTAGACGAACCGACCAAGATGGCTCCCCCATCTCTTTTTTGATATCTTCTAAACGATTAAAAATACGGTTGATGCTGTCATGGGTATTCGCTTTGGCAACACCATCATCTTTCATCACCGTAGCAAGGTCGCGGTCTTGTTTGGCGATCGTGGTCATAGCTGAATTACTCCATTTAACTTTTATGAAAATTATCATCATAAATGTAAAGGCACGCTTAGCGTGCCTTTACATCTCTAGAACGTGAACGTTGTGCGAATTACACCAACAGTTGCCGTTGGATTTCCACTAGCACCTTCAGGATTAAACACCCAGAAAATACCGGGGGTAATGCTGATATTCTTGCTGAGACGATAGCGATAGAAAAGCTCTAAATGGTAAGGAGTCGAATCAATGGCTCTACCATTAGATGTGCCAAGAGAGGCAAGTCCACTTACGGAGCTACGTTTAATTGGCTGACCAAATAAAATACTTGCAGCACTTCCTTCACTAAATAAATCATTGAAGGTCAAACCTGCAATCCAACTGGTGAAAGTAGTCGATGCAGAAGTGTTAACGGCATCAGCAAAAATCACAGTCCCCCAAGTATGGAAAGAGATTTTTGGAGTGATTTTCCAAGCTAAATTACCTGCGATCGAGTTTGCTCTGGTTGAACCAGCTACAGCATTAATCCCATCAGTAGTAATAGATTCTGTGCTAGTTAGCCCAGTGCCCAAAGAACTTCTGCCATTACCTGCAAACTGATGGTAAGTATTTGCGTAGGTAATAGAAGCATCTAGATTTTCAGCAGGCTTGAATAAAAGCTGAACTAGAGCAATGGTTGATCCACCAAACAAACCACCTTGTCCTCCAGGTGAAGGCGAAGCAGTATTGGACGCACCGTAACCTGCTTGAATCTTAAATTGGTCGGTAACTTTCCAATCAAAGGCAAATAAAGAAGATGTACCAGCAATCCGCATTAGGGGATCAAAGCGACCGAACCGAGAAATTGAACCTTGACCATTGCTAGCTACAGGTGAAAGTACGGTGAAGAACTCATCGGGGAAGCTGACAGGAGCAACATAGAGAGTTACTTTATTGTCAAAAACGGGAAACTTATAATCAAGAAGGATTAGTGCAAAAGAGTTGTCCGTTACAACTGCACCGGGACCAATTCTGACCGAGTTTGTGCCTAACAAATTTGCAAGGCTTGAACCAGTACCACTGCTAGCCGCAGCGAGGTTGTTACCAGCTTCCAAGCGAGTTCTGAGCGCATCTTTACCTGTAAAGCTGGTATTGAGGACAAGGCGAGTACGGTTGCCTAATGTAACGTTGGATCTGGCATCGTTTGGTCCACCACTACCTGCGGTTGCCGAAAAGATAACTTCACCAGTAAGTTTTGTCGTGGTGGAAAATTGCTGTGCTTCTAGCTTGGCAGTTTTTGCATCAAGAGCATCAACGCGACCACGTAAAGTAGCAAGTTCTGCGGCAAACTCTTCCTGTAGCTTTTGTAGGGTAGCTAAGTCTTCTTTGCTAACCTTGTCAGCTAAGCCAGCCGAGATAATTTCATTGATTTTGTCAAGACAAGCATTCAGACCTGCGGCAAATTCGTAACGGCTAGTAGCTTGCTTGCCACGATAGGTGCTGTCTGGGTAACCTGCAATACATCCATATCGCTCAACTAGAGACTGCAATGCAGTGAAAGCCCAGTCAGTTGGTCTTACATCACTGAGTTGAGATACGGATGTGACATTTTGCGCGCGAGTTGTTAAAGGGTCTGACTGTATAGCTTTATAAATGTCAGAATTGTTAAGCGTTGTCGGTGTTTCTGCATGAGCCAGATTTGACGACATGGACAAAGCTGTTACAAAAGACAAACAAGCTACAGCACAAACAGAAGAACTTTTTACCTTGAACATCCTAAAGATTTTCCTCTTGATACACCTAATATAAGGTTAAACTTCTTAGCCTTGGATGTCAAAGGCGTATTTGGCTGATATTTCAAAGCAGATAAATTGATGTGGACAATTCGCCTTGTTTAATTCATTTTCTCACAGTGCTTTGCGCTGACTAAAAAAACAGAAGAAATATTGAAAGTAGCGCTTCGCGCCACTTTCAATATTTCTTCTGTATCCCTTAAAGCCTAAATAGGCTGTAAACTGGCTAATGTGGTCTTGAGAGTCAATTGATTGAGAGTATTTAGCTCTTGTTGAGGGTGGCTAAGCAGACGCGATCGCATTTCATCACCCAAACCCTGAACATTAGTAAAATCTGCACCTGCAATACTTTCAAACTTCTCAAAATCAGCATCAGTGAGATCGGCGGCACGGAGATCAGCTCCTGCCAAATTTGCCCCATTTAGTCGAGCTTTGCGTAAATAAGCGCCCGTCAAAACTGCTCTGCGTAAATCCGCTTGAGCTAATCGCGCCCCTGCCAAATTTGCCCCCGTCAAATCAGCACCCCCAAGATAAGCACCCATCAAATTAGCATTTTGTAAATCTGCATCTTTGAGATTAGCTGTATTTAGTGGCGCACCATTCAGGCTTGCATTGGGGCCGATCGCCCCTGAAGCTTTATAGGCGAAATTGTCAGGAAAAATAGTTTGACTGTCATACCTTGCTCCTTGCAATTTAGCATCGGTCAAATCTGCAGCGCTTAAATCTGCACCACTTAAATCAACTCGATACAAATAAGCGCCTTGAAGATTAGCATTTTTGAGTATGGCTTGACGGAGATTTGAGCTACGAAGATCAGCTTTATAGAGATTAGCTCCACTTAAATTTGCCAAACTTAAATTCGCTCTAATTAGGATTGCCTCTTGTAGGTCGGCTTTTTGCAAGTCACATTCACTTAAGTTAATCTGATATAGATCTTCTCTGGTTAGTGTAATCCCAGCTTTGATCGCAGCTATAACTTGTTGGGCGCTTTTGGACATAACTATTGATTTGATTGAAATTATTGCGATGTAATTGAGTTGCGAGTACTTTTCACACACAAAAAATTACTTTGCAACACTACCAAATTTTGCAGCAATTCTCATTATGAAACCGATTTTGGTGTTTCCAGCGCCGAAGGCGCTGGAAACACCAAAATCGGTTTTTTGAAAGCTCGCCAACGGCGGGCTTTCAAAAAACCGATTTTAATAATGAGAATTGCTGCAAAATTTGGGTGTCGCTTTATTAAGGTAGGTGACACGAAGTACTATAGTTGCCGCCAGTCTTGTTAGGACACAAACCCAGAAGACGAGTTGCGACGCTTCACGCCGCAACTCGTCTTCTGGGTTTTGGTTTGTCCTAGTACAAATGGCAACAGCTATAACTACCAAGGTGATCATAAGATTTTTTATAGTTTTAAGCAAAAATCTGGGTTTAGCGATCGCACTTTACGGTAACTTTCCTTAAGTAAGCAGTAACAAATAATTTTCACAAAACTTTACTTAGCAAGGTTTTGTGAAAACTATTTGGTTTTAGATAAGGAGTTTTCACAGTGCTTGTTCCGCCGATGACAATGATGGACTTTTTCAAAAAAAGTGAAGGAGTTTGGTTTATTCATCGCACCGTACACCATTTTGATAGTGTCGCTGATGAATCTGGAGAGTCAAAAATCCATGTCAGTGTAGTCACCAAAGATGATGCTAGAGTCCAAACAATTTGTGCATCGCAGGATATCGATTTGGCGATCGCCTCCTGTGGTGCAAGTTTTATGTGGCAACCCCATGAAGAGGGCGGTGCAGAGCCAAATCCTGACCATGCAGCAGTTTTAGTAGATGTACCAGACGATCAAACAGGGCGATCGGGCAAATTATTACGAAATCAAGGTTATGTCGAAAGAATACCCGTGGTTAGCCGCTATTGGTTCGGTGACGATGGTATTTTGACTATTGATACAGAATATGACAATAATCAGGGGCAGGAGCGTTGTTGGTTTATCACCGATGATTTTCGGGTGCGGGCGAGTACAGTACTCATGAATAACGGCGTTTATTTGATGACCTACTGCTCTGAACGCCGATGTGTGGGTGATGCAGATTTGGAGGCAATGGTGCAGCGTAATAAACTCTTATAAAAGCTGAGAGAAGCGCTATCTTGACAAAATTAATGGGATTTTATGCTCGAAAATCATCTTCAACAATGGCTACAATTAGCACGACAAGAAGCCATTAGGGGAAAGCTGCCAAGTTATATTCCTTCGCTGACTAAGGCTGATCCATCTTTGATCGCGATCGCAATTCAACAGTTAAAAGGCGATCTCGTCATGGCTGGTGACAGCAACGCAATGTTTCCATTGATGAGCGTAATCAAGCCATTTTTGTTACTTTATTTGCTAGAAAATCTCGGTAGAGATGCAGTTTTTCAGATCGTTGACTGTCAACCAAGTAACGATCCATTCAATGCAATCCCTGATGGCAAGCCCCAAAACCCGATGATTAATAGTGGTGCGATCGCGCTTTCTTCGCTATTAAGATCCTGTGATACTCTACAAAACTGGCTCAATCAGTCCTCTGGAGCAAATTTGACACTCGATTTAGCCATGCTAGATTCTGTGCGATCGGTGCCTCATCGACGGAACTTAGCGATCGCCGATCAACTTCACTATTTGGGAATAATTGCCAATCCTAGTCAAGCCCTTGCAGTTTATGAAGAAATTTGTTGTTTGCGCGGTAATGTGCAAGATCTGGCGCAAATTGGCACTTTGTTAGTTAGCACTGAGCGATCACCACATATCCCCATAGTTTTAGAAATCATGTCTCAATGCGGCATGTATGAGGCATCGGCAGACTTTGCCAAAGATCTGGGATTACCTTCAAAGTCCAGTATTAGTGGGGCTTTGTTATCAATTATTGCTGATGAAGCGGCGATCGCCTGCTATAGCCCTCCCCTTGACGACTTTGGAAATTCCGTTGCGGGAGTATTTTTAATGCGACAGGTTAAAAGTTGTATGCAACCTTAAATATATTGGTGTGCGGCTTTGCCGCACACCAATATATTTAGAAATTGTGACAACACTTTTGTGAATTAAAACCCAAACCCAGTAAGGGTTTTCAAAACTCAAAATGGCTATGCCATTTTGAGTTTTGGTATAAGGAGAAGCCCTAAATATTCCTAAATATTCGCTAAAAAATTGAATTTTTCGATAGTTATTTGCGATCGTGTATATACAGCTACCTTTATCCGATAAAATTAAAAACGCTAAAAAGTTTTTGGTAGTAAGCAGAGAATAAGTAAATGAGTACCTTTGAGCAAGTTCAAGAAATCGTTGCATCCCAATTAGGCGTTGATAAAGCCGAAGTTAAGCCTGAAGCTAGCTTTGCGAACGACCTTGGCGCTGACTCTCTTGATACCGTCGAACTAGTTATGGCCTTGGAAGAAAAATTCGGCGTTGAAATCCCCGACGAAGACGCAGAAAAAATTGCCACTGTGCAGAACGCAGTTGATTACATTGACAGCAAGCAAGCTGCCTAGTGAAATATGAGGGTTGCTTGGCAACTCTCATATTTCGTAAACTCTATCCACATCATTACGAAATGCAAAACCCTCAGCCCCTCTCTCGCGTCGTTGTCACTGGACTAGGTGCAATCACACCGATCGGTAACACGGTCGAAGAATACTGGCAAGGTCTAGTTGATGGCAAAAACGGGATTACCGAAATTACGCGCTTCGATACCACTGATCATGAATGCCGAGTTGGTGGTGAAGTAAAAGATTTTGACCCTCTTGCATATGTCCCAGCCAAAGAAGCGCGGCGTATGGATCGCTTTGCTCAATTTGGTGTGAGCGCAAGTATCCAAGCTTTACGCGATGCTAATCTAGAAATAACTCCTCTTAATGCGCCTCAGATTGGTGTATTGCTAGGTACTGGCATTGGTGGCTTGCAGGTACTTGAAGATCAGCATGAAATTATCCGTACCAAGGGCCCTAGCCGTTGCAGTCCATTTATGATTCCGATGATGATCGGTAATATGGCTGCAGGTTTGACGGCAATTCATACGGGCGCACAGGGCCCAAATTCCTGCACGGTGACTGCTTGTGCGGCTGGCTCCAATGCTATCGGTGATGCATTTCGTTTAGTCCAAAGCGGATTTGCCCAAGCAATGATTTGTGGTGGCACTGAGGCGGCGATTACACCACTCGGCTTTGCAGGGTTTGCCTCAGCAAGAGCCATGTCGCGTCGCAATCACGATCCTGCCCATGCTTCCCGTCCCTTTGATAAAGATCGCGATGGCTTTGTGATGGGTGAAGGTGCAGGAATTCTGATTATCGAAAATCTTGACCATGCTCTAGCGCGTGGAGCAAAAATCTATGCTGAAATAGTGGGCTATGGTTGTACCTGCGATGCCTATCACATGACATCGCCTTCACCTAATGGTGAAGGTGCAGTTAGAGCTATGTCCCTAGCTCTTAAGGATGGGGATATTGAACCTGAGATGGTGGACTATATCAATGCTCACGGTACAAGTACTTCGGCAAATGATAGTACTGAAACGAAGGCTATCAAGAAGGTTTTGGGCGATCATGCCTATAAGGTTGCCGTTAGTTCCTCTAAGTCGATGACAGGTCATTTGCTGGGTGGCTCTGGTGGCATTGAGGCTGTAGCGACAGTTTTGGCAGTGAAAAATGATATTGCGCCGCCAACGATGAACCTAGAAAATCCTGATCCTGATTGTGATTTAGACTATGTACCTAACAAGTCCCGTCCGATGACTATTAATGTGGCGACTTCTAATTCCTTTGGATTTGGCGGTCATAACGTTACTTTAGTCTTCAAAAAATATCAATAGCAACGCAAACCAAAAAAAGAGTTGCAGCACTTCGTGCTGCAACTCTTTTTTATACCAATTCACAGAAGTGTGGCGATACTTATGTGAATTAAAAGCCAAACCCTGTAAGAATTTTGAAAGCACAAAATGGCATAGCCATTTTGTGCTTTGGTATTATGCGTCAACAAATAGATCGGAGCCTTCTTGAGTGACAGTAAAACTTTTCACATCTGTGGAAGTTTTGCCCATGGAGATCATTTTCTTGGCAACATCAGGCAATGGAATCCCGACAAAAGATTCTACCCATTCAGTATTCTTGCCAGTACAAACTTCAAACTTGGAGCCGTGGAAAGGGCAAGTAATTACACCATTTTCAAATTTGCCTTTGGCTAGAGGTAGTCCAAAGTGGGGGCATTTATTCGCGATCGCGCAATATTTATCACCAACTTTTGCAACAATGACAGATTGTCCATTGGCGCTAGTTTTCAGAACTTTATCAGAACTGACATCAGTAGCAGAGGCAATTTTGACTTTAGCCATTTGTTTTATTAATGAATGAATTGAGTAATGTAGGACACCAAAAAACTATATCACAAGGCACATTTACCCTAACAGAACGTCAATTCGACGAACGCGCAAAATGGTAAAAAGTGCTCTGCGCTTCTTACCATTTTGCGCCATTTGCGCCGCGCTTCGCGCGGCGCAAATGGCTAATTCACTCTAAAAGAATGGCAGCGCAAAAGCGCTGCCATTCTCTTTTAACGCAGTGGTACAAAGTCATAGCCAACGCCTGAGCGATCGCCTTTACTCACTTTGACCAAAATCGAGGGATTAGCCCGATCGCCTGATGGTTGAAAGGTAATTTTGCCTGCTGCACCTTCAATCTCAAAGGTATTACTAGAAAGAGCCTGTTGTAGCCCTTCACGAGTAGCATTTTTGCGAAGTCCACCAGCGATCGCCAATGTTGCATCATAGCTAGTGGCGCTGCGCCAATTCACATCGCCGCCCCATAGTTTCACTGCCTTACCCGCAAAAGGATTGTTGGCTAAAAACTCAGGATGCCAAGGCACAGTTAGCACCATATCGGCGATCGCTCCCTGTCCTAGCTGCAAGGTTTTGAAAGTATACAAAGTGCCATCACCTAGCAATAACAGACGATTTCTGGCAATAACAGCAATCTCCATCCCCTTCTCAATTTTTTCTACCCCTGGCGATAACAACAGTGCATCGACGCGATCGTTGAGCATCTCCTCAATGACCTTATCGGCATTAAAGTTGGGATTCGTTAGATCACAATTTACACGACTGATTTTTGCGCCATCCGAAAATACAGCGGCAGTAAATTCTTCTTGCAGGGACTGACTAGCCTTGGCGGCGGCATTAAAGCAAATACCAATATTTTTCTTGTTCTGCTGTTTAACAACATATTGAGATAGTGCATTGGCTTGAAACCTCACACTAGGCACTGTCCGAAAAATATAGCTGCCTGCACCTGAAAGCTCTTTAGCTGTACTAGTCGATGACATCATCACTAGTCCCCCAGCTTGATAGGTTGGGACAGTGGCGATGGAGACCTCGCTGGAGTTATGTCCGATCACGGCAAGAATACTTTGATCTTGGACTAACGCTTGGGCAACTTTGGTGCCAATGTCGATTTTGTTGTCGTCATTAACGATCGCAATTTTTAAGGGTATGCCATTAATTCCACCCTGACTATTTACGTCAATTTGGGCTTGAGCAGCACCACGCAAAATCTCTTTAGCCACATTGAGATTGCCACCAATCGGCACACTCACTGCGATTGTTAGAGATTTTTGATCACCGATTTTGGCATTATTTAGATATATAACTGCTTCAGGATCACTACGCTGTTTACTGAGCGAGTCTTCCCATTTGGTAATAGCAGTGGCGTAATCTTTTCTGGCGATCGCGGCGATCGCTTGCTCCTTATCAGGGTTAATTTCAGAAGTTATCAGTATTTTTTCGCCTTCACTTTTGCGTGATGCGAAGTCAAAGTTAGCATTGCTAGCTGTGGGATTACTGGTATCAGTAGCGATCGGTGTTTTGTTTTTTGCAAAGAATAAAACGCCAGCACCTGCCAAACCTCCAAAAATGGCTAAAGTCAGCCCTAAAACAAGTATTTCTTTCTTGTTGTTTGCCATATTGCTCACAGGACATTAAAAAATACGTGAATTCGATAGCCATTTGCACCGCACTTCGCGCGGTGCAAATGGCGCAAAATGGTAAAAATTGCAGAGTGATTTTTACCATTTTGCGATTTCATCGAGTTGACGTTAAAAATGATATTTTCCCTGATTTCTGTGCAAATGTATTAGTCCTGAATCATTTGTAGATTTTTTAGTTTGTGGAAGCGCATCCTTTGGGGTGCGTTTCCACAAACCATTTGGGATTAATGCCAAAGCACAAAATGGCTATGCCATTTTGTGCTTTCAAAACCCTTACAGGGTTTGGTTTTTAATTCATAGAAGTGTTGCCACACTTTTGTGAATTGGTATTATAGGATAAAAAATGAAGGCAGCGCAAAGCACTGCCTTCATTTTTTTGTCAGAAAATGCTGGAAAAAAAGACCAGACTTTTTCTGTTCCAAGATCTTGTTTGTTAATGCCTTGATTGATGTCATCAAATATCAGCATTTTTATCGTTAAAAACAAGTTTGAACTAATTATAAAAAATATGACAATCCTTGAAAACCTTACTATTAAATGTTTTTGAGGTTTACATCTATACAATTATCTTACATAATCCAGTTTAAATAAACTGTGCTAACTTAGCTGTGTCAATCAGATCAGCATACAAAACATTCTGTTTTCTACGTTGTTATCTGTATTGATTTTTGGATTAATCTCTAAGATCTTTTAGCGAGTCTAACGGATGGGTGTTGAGCAATTGTAAATTTACTAAGAAATTCTAATTATTTAATTGGGAAAAGAGTTGGTCAAGGTATTTGTGAATGTGTTGAGTACAAACTATGTGTTTGTTTGCCTAATCAAACCTACTTATGTCTAATTAGATGGATATTAAATTAGAAAGTTCCTAATTTAGTATCAAGATTTAGAATCAGAATATTATGAAAACATTTTGACTCGCTAATTTTTTGCAGAGACTATCTAAATACAAACAATTAGTGAACTGTGAGGAAAACGATGACTATTGAAGACGCACTCAATATCGTAGATTCTGTTTTGGGAAATAAGAGCCTCAGTACAATTCAAGAGGCGATATTTCGTCAAACTTGGGATGGTAAGACCTATTCAGAAATTGCTGAAAAAGTTGGATATGACGCGGCATATATTCGCGATGTTGGCTATAAACTATGGCAATTACTATCAGAATCTTTTGGCGATCGCGTAACTAAAAATAATTTACAAGTGGTTTTGCGTCGTTATAGCAATCGTGCATTAACTACTAATCCGAATATTAGTAACACTTACCAATCTGCAATCAATTCACAAATGATTAGCACAACATCACCTGTGAATTTGCCTACAGCTACAGAGTCGTTTAGCCAAGAGATTAGTAATGGTGCTTCTAAGCTTTTGCAACTACTAGCAAGGGTTTTGACCGAGCCGATTGGCGATCGCCCGATTAATCACCACTGGCAGCAAATCCATGACTCAAATACTGACTCTTCTTTAAAATTAACGATTACCGTAAATCTCAGCATGGCTGATTAATACCAAAGCGCAAAATGGCTACGCCATTTTGCGCTTTCAAAACCCTTACAGGGTTTAGTTTTTAATTCACAGAAGTGTAGCCACACTTTTGTGAATTGATTAAACCAAAAGCCCGCGCTATGCGCGGGCTTTTGGTTTAATCAATCGCTTTGCTGGCTATATCCTTGCGGTAATACATCCCGTCATAGGCAATAAACTCAACAGCGCTATAAACATTGGTGATGGCATTACGAATGTCATCACCTAAAGCTGTTATTCCAAGCACTCGACCACCATTGGTTACTAGGGCATTGTTCTTGAGCTTTGTTCCTGACTGAAATACAAATGCACCTAAGTCTTCTGCTTTACCGATACCCGTAATAAACTGTCCCGTCTCTACCTTGTCTGGATAGCCACCTGCTGCCATCACCACACATACGGATGACTGATTTTTCCATTTAATAGGTGGAAAGTTAGCGAGGTTGCCTTCGATACAAGCCATCAACAAATCATCCAGATTTGTATCCAGTAATGGCAAGACTGCTTGGGTCTCGGGATCGCCCAACCGACAGTTAAACTCCACAACTTTTGGTTCGCCTTCGGGAGTAATCATTAACCCCGCATAAAGGCAACCACGATAATCAATGCCTCTAGCATTTAAAGCGGCGATCGCAGGTTCTAAAACTTGAGTCTGCACTTTTGCCATCAACTCAGGTGTCGCGATCGGTGCGGGTGCATAGGCTCCCATCCCGCCTGTATTTGGTCCTGTATCACCGTCACCGAGACGTTTGTGATCTTGAGCAGGACTTAAGGGAAGAATGGTTTTACCATCGGTGACCGCAAGGACAGAGACTTCTTGCCCTGTCATAAATTCTTCGATGACGACGGTTTCGCCTGCGGAGCCGAACTGTCCTGCAAAAATGCGATCAAGGGCTTCAGTGGCTTCTTCGATAGTCATCGCCACAGTAACACCCTTACCGCTAGCTAGACCATCCGCCTTGATCACAATTGGTGCGCCTTGTTGTTGGATGTATGCTTGAGCAGCTTCGAGACTCTGGAAAGTAGCACTGGCTGCTGTCGGAATATTTGCTTCCTGCATGAGCGTCTTTGCCCAAGACTTGCTGGATTCAATTTTTGCCCCCTCTTGAGTTGGACCAAAAATCAATGCTTCGGCTGCTTGAAAATAATCAACAATACCAAGTGCTAGGGGCAGTTCGGGCCCAACAATCGTAAAACCAACACCTTGCACTTGAGCAAATCTTAAAATCCCCTCAAAATCATCAATGCTCAGGGAAACGTTCTGGCAATTGGGCATGGTTGCCGTACCGCCATTTCCGGGGATGCAAAAGACGCGATCAATATTGGGAGATTGCAGAAGTTTCCAAGCTAAGGCATGTTCTCTGCCGCCACTGCCAACTACGAGGACTTTCAAATTACACCTTTAATACTCACACTAGTTTTGCTCTCTGATTTACAGCAACTTACGATTTGATTAAATACCAATAAAAGTTTGAGCAGCTTTACTAAGGGTTTAAAGAACCCGATTTTTTTGTGGCGCGGCTTTGTGCACCACAAAAAATTGGCTCTTTATTTTACTGTATGCCCCTAAATAAAGCTTTTAACAGATTATTTAGCAGTTAGTTAATGGCAAATTGCGATGCAGAAAGCTCTGATTGGTCAGATTGTGGGAAATCATGTACTGATTGCTCAATATTTAGATGCCCCAAAACTCTAATTTATCAGGAAGCTATTATACCTTGAGGAGTAGAACCTAGGGAAATTTCGTCACCAAAGCTGACTTTTTTGGTAAATTGAAAGGCTCCCGCGATCGAACCCCACACCCGCTCATCGGTTACTATGTCATATCCACGATCAAGGCTGCTGTAGGTATTTTCAGTCACTTCAAACTCAATCGAAAGGTAAGTATCAACACCTTTGCGATTAATACAGCACTTTTTCCCAGGTTCGACTGCACCTTTGAAAGTATGCTGATCAGCTCGATACACCCATTGTGTACAGCCTTCCAATTGAGCGATCGCATTAATATCCAGCGCATTTAGCCGATCGCGATCGCGACTAGCACCAAAGAATTTTTCGGCTTCTGTGAGGCGATAGTTGATCATTTCAATGCGATCGTTTTGAAAGATCAGGTGTAATACGGCTGTGCGATAGGGATGATGTAGCTCATAGTCGTAAGCTTGTTCGAGAAATAGCCATACACCATTCTCAGTAATTGGGTTGGGTAAGGCGCGGATACCCACGCGAATATGGGCAAAAAATGGGGGGTTATCGATCGCCTGTTCCCAATTACTATGATCACCTGCTAGCCATTGAGCAAGGGTGTAGACATCGTTGGGATGGGTAAGTACTGTCATAGATTGATAAATAAATAAAGATAATTAAGTGGGTTATAGTGCTTTGCGTTTAATTTAAGCCCAGAAAGATTTTTGAAAGCGGTGCTTCGCGCCGCTTTCAAAAATCTTTCTGTACTACTCAAAGCCTCAATAGGCTATAAAGCTCAGAGCCATCACAATCACAATAACTGATCCTGCTAATGATCCTAAAAGTGAGCCTTTAACATAAGTTAACTCTGGCATCTTAATGTTTAGGGCGACGAAGCAACCCTAAACAAATGGGTTCTTTTTAACTCTGGCATCTTAAATATTGTGAGGAAGCTTCGCCGCCTCACAATACATTGGCTTTTTAGTAGCGATCGCGATTATATATGACCTACTCTGTGGGAACCCCTAAGTCTATGAAAACACAACAATTCTCAGACAAGGAAAATTTAAGACTTGAGCAAACCGCTCCCTCTGGTGAAACAGCAAAGCCCAAACTCTCTCCCGAATTGCTGAAACAATTACATAGCCTCGATCAACATCCGCATCGTTTGCCCATTTTCATTGGGTTGTACATCTTGTCAGCATTAGCAACCTATGGGTTAGTACAGGCGATCGCGACACCTTGGGTATATCTCCTCTGTTTACCCTTATATCTTTTGGCAGCAGCCTCTTTGCATGGCATTAGCCTGTTTACCCATGAGGGAGTGCATGGTGTACTTAGCCGCAATCTGCAATGGAATCGGTGGCTGAGTATTCTTTGTGCTTTACCCGTTGGGCAAAATTTCTCCGCTTACAAAGTCTTACATCTCAAACATCATCAACACTTAGGTGTGGAAGGTGATCCCGATCATTACAAAAACTATACAAAATGGAACTGGCTAACCTTTTTGATGCATTGGGGAAGATTGATAATTGGTTATCCTGTTTATATTGTAGTGATTCCGATTCTTGGCTTTTGGCAGGGAAATAAGTCCGAGCGCCTATGGATTGCGATCGAAGTGGGCTTGTTGGGCTTACTAGTTACAGCAGTCATACTGTCACCTCTACCACCAGCATTGCTAATTCATGGTTGGCTAATTCCGATGTTGTGGATTAACACGATGGTGAATATTCGCGGTATGAGTCAGCACACTCTCCTTGAGCATGAAGCTGATTTAGTGCGTGGAACCCGCACGATTTTGACAGTTCCCTTAGTGCGATTCTTTATGTGTAATGAGAACTATCATCTAGAACATCATCTCTATCCAGCCGTGCCTTGGTATCATTTACCCCGCTTGCATCAAGAATTGAAATCAGATCTGCTCCAACAGGGTGCACCTTATATTCCTTCCTATTTTGCTTTTGTCCAAGATTTCATCGCTGCAAGCATACAGCGTCGGCAGGTCGGTTCCGTTGTGATTAATTGAGTGGAGAAACAGATGCAAACTTTAATCAGAAAGCCGATCGCTAATCCTAGAATTCGGCAATACCCTGAATTAGCCATAGCAGAATTAAGCAAATTCCCATCTTTGCAGTCAGCGGTCTTACATGTGGCGGAGGTATATGACTTTAGTTACCATCCTTATATCCTCTGGATGGAAGACCCTCTGACCGATCGCGAGGCTTTTCGGCAAAGTCAAGTTCCTTTTCGATTTGCAGTGGAGTCATTCTCTCAGCCATTAGCAGCAGTATTAGCCAGAACTACAACTTTAGAGTCTCGCTTGCCTCTGCTTGCCAATATCACTGAAGAACATGGACATGGCGATTGCTGGCGATCGCATAAATATACGTTTCAGCAATATCTTCGCGCCTTGGGCGCGAGTGATCGCGAACTAGAGGCTACCTGCACGATGCCAGTATTAGCCTTTAACCAATCGATTTTGACCTATTGCTTGATGCAGTCGGGGGAATCAGGTGCGGCGATGCTCGGCATGATCGAGTATCTCTATGTCGGCATTAGTGCAGCGATCGCTAGGACTTTGCAGCAACGTGGTTGGACGGCTACTGGCAGTCAATCCCACTATGCGGTGCATGAAAAGCTAGATACCGAACATGCTCGAGACTTGCTGCACTTAGCAGAAATGGGTTGGATTAATCCCTGCTCTCGTGAGCAAGTTGTCCAAGGATTAGTGCTGGGCGCTCACTATTTTTGGAGTTTGTATCGTGACTTGTAACTTGAAAGCTAGCCCCGTCTCAGAAATTGCCTTCTCCCAAGTACGCGAAGATCCTCGCATTGAATTACGAGTCATCCAAGAACTAGCCAAGCATCAACGACCATTGAGAATCCTTTTAGTGGCTTCAGGTGGTTGCACAGCCCTGAGTTTACTCACTAGCCCTGCGATCACCAAAGTCGAAGCCATAGATCTCAATCCTGCCCAACTACACCTTGTGGAATTGCGCCGACAAGCCCTATTACACTTGCCGCTAGATGCACAATTACGATTGATTGGAGTCGTTCAATTTGATGCCGAGCAAGCTGCTAGCGATCGGGATCGCCTCAGCATCTATGCCAACTTACGCAACTATTTACCGCAACCCACCCAAGCATTTTGGGATGCTAGACAGGAGCAAATTGCCTTTGGTGTTAATCGAGTCGGGCGGTTTGAACAGCTATTTCGCGAACTTGCCACAAAATTTGCTCAGATTGGGATTTCTCCTTTAAAAGAACCATTAACCGCAGTTCAACATCCACAATGGCTCAATCTATTTGAACAGGTATTTGAACGGGAGAGACTGGTTCAAACATTTGGTGAAGCAGCGGTTAACTATTCGATGGATTGCAGTTTTGGTGAACATTTTGCCGATGTGTTTGCTCAAGCTTTACAACGCTTTAATCCCCATGAAAATTATTTTTTAACCCAAGTCTGGGGCGATCGCTACGCTGATGATCTTTCAGGTTATCTTGCAGGTGAAGGATTGCCCCTGTATCTCCAAGACTCTGCTCAGGAGAATATTCGGGCATTAGGAACAGAAAGATTACAATTGCATCAGGGGGCATTTGTCGATCGCCTTCAGCAGCTTGCCACAGTAGAGAGATTCGATTTGATTCAGTTTTCTAATATCTCAGACTGGATGCCTTTGAGCCATCTCCATCAAATGCTGACGGATGCGATCGCTTGCTTGAAATCAGGAGGAGCTATTATCGGGCGGCGACTCAATGGCGATCATCATCTAGCCGCAATTATGGCGAAGCATATACCTGTTGATCACCATCTTAGTCAGGAATTATTAGCAAGCGATCGCTCATTTTTCTATCGTGAAGTCGTAGTAGGTTTTCGGTCATGAAGTTTCATCAAATTGAATTTGCTGAGCGTTCTTTATTTCAAGTCGGCATTGAGGCGATCGAGCTGACTGCGTTCTATCCATTGGGAAATGATGCGTTCCAAATTAATCATGGAAATAACTACTTTGCCTTTTTTGATCGCCTCGGCGATGTCAATTATTTTGTGGCATTGGATGGCGAAAGAGTTGCCGCAGTTGGTGCAGGCATCCTTCGACAAGTACCTGATCGCCAAGGAGAATCATTGCGTTTAGCTTGGTATTTATGCGATTTAAAAGTACATCCAGACTACCAAAGACAACATCTTTCGATGAGGCTGCTGTACTATGCTTTACAGTCCTGTATTGGTAAATGCGATCGCGGCTATACGATTTCGATGAACGCCAGTGATGGCAAGCCCAATCGGTTGGTGCGTATTTATGAGAAGTTTAATCTTTTGCGATTCCGATGCTCATCGATATTAGGAATTTACAGTGTAGATGCGGAAGTAATGCGATCGCTGGAACCCATACTCATCAAATATCGCGGTAAGATTTCCTATCTATCACTACAAGGAATTAAGGACTTAAAACTCCAAAGTAATGGAAAAATGCTGCCATTGCTCCATGTGCAATGGGGCGAAAATCTACCAGTAGAGATTGAAACTCCACTAGCTGGATATAGCCATATGTTTTGTGTACCCAGTGGAGATGAATTAGCGATCGCGCTTCAGTCAAAAGGCATTTTCCCCAATGCGACGGCTAGTTTAGTCAGTCACGGTATGGATCAAAGTGATTGGCGCTTTATCTTAACTAGTGATATTTAACGTGAATTCGATATAGTCATTCACGTTAACTTATTTTTGGCTCGAAACAACGCGCATAATTTCTTGGGCATTAATCGGTTTACTGACATAATCATTCATGCCGACATCTATGCAGGCTTGGCGATCTTCGGGCATGACACTGGCAGTCATCGCAACAATCCTGACTTGGTTCATTAATTCAGTACGAATAATCTTTGTGGCTGTTAAGCCATCCATTT
>Ga0169931_10006090_pt1 | contig 18262 bp, 15 predicted proteins | sample Kivu_15m_20L_FD_129675 | JGI IMG/M metagenome (GOLD analysis project Ga0169931, IMG submission 129675) | Freshwater microbial communities from Lake Kivu, Western Province, Rwanda to study Microbial Dark Matter (Phase II) - Kivu_15m_20L... | ecosystem: Environmental > Aquatic > Freshwater > Lake... | reverse complement strand
ATTTAAAAATTTTTAATAAATTTTTAATAGGTGATTTTAAAGCATTTAAGTATTTTAATAATATTTGGGGATTGGGGATTGGGGATTGGGGATTGGGGATTGGGGATTGGGCCAATCCCCAATCCCCAATCCCCAAATCCCCAATGTAAAATTTTTATTATAATTTTTTTTGATTCTTAATAGTAGGAAACTTTTTCCATTTAAATTATTTGAAATATTGGAAAATTTTAAAATTTTGCGCATCAATGTGGTATACTATAACTGAAATATAAATTTTTAAAATAAATTTTTATTAAAATAAGAACATAAAAATATTATTTATAAATAAATATTTAAAAATAAAAATTTATTAATTTATATAGTATCAGATAATTACTTTTTCTGTATTTTCTCATTCATCCTGTATAAAAGCATAAGAACATTTGTTTTATCTTTTATTTTCTTCAATCGCTCAAAGTTTAAATTTGTTTTTTCTTTAATATTTTCTTCCTGTGAAAAAATCGATTTACTATTTTTAAGAAGAATAGAATTGGAAAAGAAGGAAACATTCTCTTTATCTTCATCGCTGTTTTCTGTAATATGAGAAATTGAATTAGAATTCAAGGATAATGAATTAAACTTTTCTAAAAAATTAGGATCTATACAAGATTTAATATCTTCACATTTTATATTAGTTCTTCTTATCTTCACATAATTCAGAAGATCGTGTAGCAGAACAATGTATTTCAATTCTACAGGAGTAATTATAAAAGTCAGATTGTTTCCAAATTCAAGTGTGTCCTAAATATCATTTTTATATTTTAATAAGTTTACTTTAATTATTCTTGTAGCTTTACAACATCTAAAATTTGAATTTTGAAGAGAGTTAAAAAAGTTGAAATTTTCTTTTGTATGGACTGTGTAATTTGGTAGATTATTATCATTTTTATTATCAATCTTCAAAGTATATGCTTTGAATAATAGAAAGTTTATTTTAGTCATAGATAATTGTTTGGTTGAGTCGTATATTTTTATGGTTATAAGTTCATTTGTTATAATTTCCTTGTCCTTTTCCTTTTTAAAGAGAGGAAAAGAAGATTTGTGATTTCTGTTTTTGGCTGCTGAGAATTTTTTCTTATTGACAAGACTAAATAATTTATTATACGAGTTTACTTTAACAAATAATCCATCTGCTCAGAAGAGCTAATTTCAACCTCTTTTATTCCTTCAACGATTATCTCATCTTGGTATTCTAACAATTTCATTAGGGAAAATTCTTTTTCCATATGAGGGGTATTGTCGAATTTGAAATTATCTTTAAATCTATTTTCAGAAATTTCGATATAAGAAACTGTTATCATTCCAACTTTCTTTTCTATTTCTCTTGATCGACAAATACTATTTTCTCTGAAAATTTCACCCATACTATTTTTGATGAAGATGTGTAAATCTGAGTTTGTGTTACAGAAGGAATCTGAGGAGTTTGATAAGAAGGTTATAGTTCCTTTAAAACTCTCGTATATATTTGAAAAAAAATCAGAACAAATTATCTCATTTTCGAATACTTCTTGTATGGTGATGTTTTCTTCGTAAACTCTGTCTAGTTCAAAATTCCATTCCGTTTTTAAAATTTTTGAACCATTTTCTTCAAGTTTCAAATTCTGAATTTTCACATTTTTGTCATCCTCTACTAAAGAGTACTCTACAGAAATTTATTTCATTAATCGTTTTACTTACCATGATCTTTTTCTCCTATCATTTTACAAATGTACCTCATAGGTATGTGATTAATGATCTTATTCTTTGTATGAAAGTTTCCGTTGAAATTTAGCATTTTCTATATTTTAATAATCAATTAGAATCAAATTTAAATTATAAGAATATAATTTAATTAATTCAATTATTTATTTCTTTTTGATTTTATACATGTTCAGTAAATTTTTTTGTTCTTCTAAAAGTTTTTCTTTAAGAATTTTGATTTTTTCTCTGCTTTTTTGAATAGTTTGTTCTAATCCACTTTCTATATGATTTACTTTTTCTATCTCAAACTCAGATTCTTTCTTTTTTTCATCCTTTTCTAATTCCTTTTTAATTTTGAATTGTCCATGTAACTTGATTATGTGAGCAAATGTGTTATTTTTAGAATTGTTTGATTTCATTTGAAGATTGCATTTCTTTACACAGTCAGAATCATAAATGTTGAATGATTGCATGCAAAAATCATTACACAAAGTTTCATGGCAGTCTATAATAATAATAAAATAATTTTATACCTTTAAAATATTTTGTATCGCATATGCTTTTAATTAAACTAAAATTTACGAGGTTTTTGTCGATTTCTATTGTTTTCTCAATGGTTGATTTAGATTGATTTTCTACTAGTGATTCATTTGATGACGCTTTTTTTTGGAAAGAGTTGGATTTATCACTAACGGTTTCCAAATTTATTTTTGAATTCTTCTTACATTCAAATCCACAAGTTTTTATTTTCATTTCTTTTATAAAAATCAAATAAATAAATACCTTCGTCTAAGATATTGCAACATTGGTCACATATATTATCGAGACATTCTTCTGGATTTTTGAATTTGTAGCTGAAAAAATTTTGAGAGCAATTAGAATGGATAACTTTTCCAAAATTTTTAATTGTTGATTTGCTGGGAGTCAAAAGTATATTTCCACAGATCTTCAAGTTTTCTAAAAATAAAAAACGGAGAATTTCTACTTTTAATTACCTTTTTTTCTTTTTTCAGGTGTTATATTATTACTTTTTTGTTCAAATTTTAAATTTTCAATTTTATCATCTGATTTCTTTTCTTTATAATTATCTTCCTCCTTTTTCTGTATAACTGCCTCTCCACCAATTATATTTTTAATATTTTTATTATTCGATTGTTTTTCTACATTTATTAGTGTTTTACACTCCTTAATACACTTCTTCATCTTTTTGTCATGCATATCGTCTATACCTAATTCATTATGACAACAGTCGAAGCACATGTTTGAAAAACACTCCTTATATTCTTCTGAATTTCTATTTAAAATCAGGGAATCACATACTTTATAGAACGAATCACTAGTATTCTTTAAAGAACAAATTGATAGTAACAATTCTTCGGGATCGTGGTCTGGAAATAGAGAATGGGAATCTGAACAATTTTTGTGACATTGATTGTTATCACCATCGCAGCATTCTGAACAGAACTTTTTCATACAATTGAAAATTTCCTTTTTCACCTTTGAAGGTATTTTTTTCTCACAGAATTTTTTTTGCTGACCAAGTTTTTTTATTTCTGGACAATTTTTCTTGTCATCAAAAGAAAAATCTTCTTTATCGAAAATATCAGAAGAATTATAATCCGAAATTTGTTTGTCGTTATTGCTCAATTCGGTTACAATTAATTGTGCTAGCTTATCTCCATCCTCTAATTTATCTGACATGAAGGATTTGAGGCTGTTAATTTTTAGTTTGAGTAGAATTATAAAATATATTAAAAAGTAAAAGGAAGAATTCTTCATTTCGTAATATTACATTTTGATTAATTTATAATATTTAAGAAATAAACGATTATATCAAATTAAAATTTCTAATATTAAAAGATTTTTAAATGAATTAAAAATAAAATCTTCAGATTGATATAATATTTATATTTTCAATAATTATGATCCTAGTATAATATATTTTATTTGAATAAATTTAATACAAAAATTTAACGTGTTTTAATTTGCAGATGAGTAACTAAATTTGTCGACATCCTATTTCTTCGTTTTCTCCTTAATGTTTGTCTACAAGATTTATTAAAAACATTTTTTCTTTTTTTAATTTCTAATCTTTTGTTGATTCCCAAGTTCATTTGAAATTCATTCAGAATACTTTGACTTTTAGGTTTTTTGGATTCATCTGTTTGTGAGTTACAATTTAAATTTTTAATAAGCCTGCATTCAAACTTTTTCCTGTCCTTGAAAGAGCTATCTACTATTTGATAAAATTAAATTCCTATTAATACCTCTAGATACCTTCCTCCACTGACCACATTTTGTACATTTTACCGTAACCATTCTATTACTATCATTTAAAATAGAATTTCGTCCTGCTATTTTTTTCTTTCTTTTGTGTTCATTCACATTGTTAATAAATTTTTCCATATCGATTCTCACAGAATCTCCTCGACACCTACAAGAATTGGCTTTAACCCCAAGTTCAATCCATCTTTTCAATGCGAAATTAACAGCTTCAGCAATATTGAATCTAATTTGAATAAATAGGATTAAATATAAGTAAATATATAGAAATATACCCAGAATTAAATCCACAATGATAACCCCCAGCAAGCGTGATAACGAATTCTCCAGGATTTTGAACACATCTAATATAATTGTTAATCTATCTATTTTACTTATGAAGCTTTATTCCGTTGTTGAGTAGTAAATGCGGGTGTATCAAGAAATTTTTATGTCTAATAAATTCTTTACAATCTTTAAATGCATCCGGAAACGATTTTATCATAAAATCTTCAAATTTCTGGCTATCTTCTAAATCAACAGCGTACCAATACTTTGCTTTTCCTAAATGAAGATAATTAATTGAATATAAGTCCATATCTTCTTTATGCCATGCAAATAGAGTCTTCCATGCACCGAAATACAAATATGGAGATGTTACTCCTAATATACCATTATCTAAACCCTCCTTCAGAATGGAATTTAATTCAGATAAATTCCACGTTACACCTTTGTCAAAGATTGAGCCAGGAGAGTCGGCCCCATAAAGTGGCGCAGAAAATTTTAGATTTTTCCAAAACTATGAAATTATCCGTAATTAAAATATTTATTTTCATACCATTTTTTCTATTTGAAGGGGATTTTTGTTTTCTGTTAATTTATCAAAACTTTCCACGAATTTTCTGTATTTAGTAAGTGTCCTTGCTTCTCTTTGTATCAAAACTACTTCAAATAAACCTCCTATGCCAGTTACAAATTGCTCAATTGGTGAAGGTATTGTAAATTCTAAATTAGTGTAATTGTCTTTTCTAGCCTTCCATTTTTTTGGAGAAACAATCTTTTAAAAATTTTAAATTCATTCAATTTATACTTTGATAATCGCGCTTTTGGCTTTTCTCTCACAAAGCTCAACGTAATTTTCAAAATTTTCTAATTCTTCAGCTTTAGGATAAAATGTATCACAATACGGAATATTTTCTAAAGACATTTATTTAATATTTTTATTTATGGTATAATTACAATCATAATTCATAATATTCTTAAAGGTGCAAATATTTATTAGTCTTATAAATTTAATTCATATAATGTTTTGTTAATCAAAAGATTATTATATGTAAAATTATTTAAGTAAATAAAGACAATTATAAATTCATTTAAATAGGTAAATTCAATAAAATAGATGTGAATTTGATTGAAATATAAATCATTACATAAAATAATTTCCTAAATTATAATATTATGTAAATTCATCAATTTTTAAAATCAACACAAACTTATATTTTTGATAGGGAAAAATTTACTATAAATTTGCTAAAGTTCATTTATTTTCTTTAATGTCAATTCTTTAGTATATGATTTCCGTTTTCAATTTTACTGAAACTCGAGTAATTCATATTCTGTGCTGTGTCTCTGAATTTATTTTTCAAACTATTTGCAATTTTGGTACTCTGATTTAACAATTTTTTAATTTCTTCAGAGTCTTCAAAATGAGCAACATTATTTTTATTCGAAAGAGATTTAATCTCATTTAAGATATCGCAAATCATCACATAATGATTGCTGGAATAAACATCAAAATGATCTTTAGTTTGGTGATACATTCTTAAATTAGTTAATATTTTGGAAGTTTCTTTAGATTCCTCTGTAGGAATAGTAAAATTTTCTTTTTCTTTGAAGGTAATTTCTTTAAATCTTATTTTTCCTGGTTGAGCCTCTAATCTTAAAATTTTATTCAAATTTATTGTAAAATGTTCGTTGTCAGAATTGTTCTTTATGTTAATCTTAGGAAGAGCTTTATCCTTATCTCCCTTTGAACTTTTAGAAATAGGTGGTAAGGTGTTTTTAAATAGTTCGCTTGATCCTGAATTTAAAAAAACTTTTTGTAATTTTTTATTAGTTTGAGAAATGTTCTTTTTATTTTCACTAACGAATTCTTTTTTCTTCTTGATGATTTTATTATGATCGATTTCTTTAATTGTATCATAAATTTTTCGTAAATCTTTAGATTTTGTTTTAAAGAAAATTTCGTTGTTAGTTTCTTTTATGGTGTTTACATTTTCATTTACAATTGCTAAATAGTCATTTAAATTTCTTTCAGATATTTCATATTCAGGTTCTGATTTTCTGATGTTCAAACAATTTTCAAAATTAATAAAACTTGGAATGATGGCATTTTCATAATTTTCTATTTTTGAGATTGAATCGTAAAGTTGATCGAAGTTAACATATTTTTCTAATGATAAAATTCTACTCAACCCCCCTGGAAATTTTGAAATTGCTTCAAAAACTCTTGATGATTTTATATTGTTAAGTGATTGATTGATAATAGATGAATTTGTTTTTAGTGAATGATCTTCATCGCAGAAGATATAATTTACTTTGAAAATTAAATTTTTTATTTCTGCTTCATTTATATAACCGTCATCATCGGAATCTGTTAAATCAAAGAGTAATTTTAATTTCTCTTTAAAATCAAGTTTCAAGAATATACAAAGAGCACATGAGAATTCATACGTATCAATTTCTTGTAAATGTTCTGTGTTAAATTCGTTAACGTGGTAAATATGTTCTAAAGGATTTATTCTGTTTTTCTCTAGAGAAATTTCGCATTTGACTGTCTTGAAACGGTTGAACATTTTCTCAAATAGTATTAGAATCATTTTGTCCTTAGTATCTGTTTTCTTTTTTAATTCCTTAATTTGAATGTCTTTCTTAGAATATTTTTTTCTTAAATCATTTCCGAATATCGAATTCATAAGAATCATAAAATTCTCTTTTGGCAATTTACTTACAGAATGATCGTGTAATACTTTTGTTTGCTTAAGGTTTAATTGTTTCTTTTTACATTCGTTGTTAAAATGTTTGATTTTTTCAGGAGTAAGATTTGTTAGGAATTCTTCATATATCGATGAGTTTTTAATACTTCGTGTATTCACTACAGGTGATGAATCTTCAATGTAAACTTTTTTATTTTCGGTCATTTTTGATATTAAAAGTTTTAGCTATAATTATATTATTTTTTTAAAAAATAATTTAAGTTTTAAATTCTGCACTATATGATTTTTTTAGAAACATCATCATATATTAAATATGTTCACATTAATAAACATAAAAATAATTCGCAATAAATTTAATAATTAAATATTTATTTTTCTATTTTTCTTTCTTGTTTTTGTCTTTGCTCTTCTTTACATTAAGAAGACTTGAATCACTTTTCAATTTGAGAACTTCTTCAATAATTTGATCACGAGAAACAACAATTTCTTGTCCATTAGAAAGGCATTTTATTTTAACTTTGTTTTCTTTGATTTCATTTTCGCCGATGAAAAGTAAGAAAGGTATTTGATTTTCCAATGCATGATCCATTTGCTTGTCCATTCTGGGATTTTCGTTATATAGGATTTCAGCCTAGAATTTAATAGAATAATTTACTTTTATTCCTGCGCTCCATAATTCGTTTACAAGTTTGAATCTTTCCTTAGTCAAGTTTTTGCCAATAGCAACTACTAACACCTCAGTGTCAATTGGTCTAATGCTTGAATCATCTTTTAGATTATCTTCCAATATATTGAAAATTCTTTCTATTCCTATGGTAACTCCTACAGCAGGGATAGTTTTACTTGAGAACATGCCTAAGAGATTATCATATCTACCTCCACCGCAAATTGAGCCTACCTTGTCAGTGTCTGTTAGAACAGCCTCATATATTAGACCAGTGTAGTAATCCAATCCTCTAGCTAAAGATAGATCAAATGACATACATTCGCTAATTTGTAAGATGTCTAAATATTCGAACAATATCTTCATTTCCTCAAGGGCTTCTTTTCCATTCTGATTTGAAACCAATTCTTGATCTGAAGCTAGTTTTTCATACATTTGCCATGGAGATCCTTTCAACTGAACGAAAGTCCATAGTTTATCAGCTTGAGTCTCAGTAACTCCTTTCTTTATAAGCTCATCTCTCACCACCTCCCATGGTTCTTTATCTAGCTTGTCAACTGAGGAACAAACTTGTTTAAATATGGAATCTGGGATGCCACTTAATTGAATAGTTGCATCTAGAAGTTTTCTGTGATTTAGTTTGATTACGAACTTTCCAATAGGAAGTTTTGTAAGAATTTCAACAACAACTTTCAAAACTTCAGAGTCTGGTATCATTTTTCCATAGTTGGGTCCAGCAATGTCGAAATCACATTGGTAAAACTCTCTATATCTACCTTTGTTCATTTGGGGAGTGTCTCTTCTATAAACTTTTCCAATGTGGTATCTCTTAATAGAAGGGAAATTGTGTACAGCCATATACCTTGCAAATGGGACTGTCAAGTCGTATCTTAGAGACAACAGCTCTCCTCCTTGATCTTGGAGATCATAAATTAACTTAGATTCTTCACCATATTTTCCCATAAGTGTCTCCTTAAGTTCGAATACAGGTGTGTCAATCTCAACTGCTCCATGTTTCTTAAAAACTTCTGTAATAATATCGAAAGCCTTTTTTCTTATAGACATTTGAAATGGCAAAAAATCTCTCGCTCCTTTTACTACTTTTACTCCTATTGCTCCTTTCTTTGTAATTTCGTCTTCTTCCTTTTTTTCTTTTTTCTTATTGCTGGGCTTTTGTGTCTTTTTATCTGTTTCTATATTAATCTTCTCTTTTTCTTCTATTCCGCTCGGTTTAGATTTTTGATCTTTTTCATTAGAAAGCATTATCTGAGAATAATTAAATTTTTTTAAATTGTTTAATATAGTAAAACGCAGGATAAAATTATTTGTTAAAAATGGTTTGTGTTTAAAAAATGAAAAAGAAAATTTTCTTAAGGAATAATTTATCATAGTTAAAATTAATACAAGTATATTTAAATAAATTTAATTAATAGACCTATTAAAAAGTAATTATTTTCTACATGAAGCCTTACAAATTTTCGGATAGTAATTAAAATTATGGAATAGGATTGAACATTGAACATAGAAAATAATTATTTTTAAATCAAAATTTATTGATAAAAATATTTCAAGTAAATTTTTCATATTTTATATAAATTAAATGAATTCCAACAAAAATTCTCAAAATTTTATTATCCAACATGAAAAAGAACAAATAAACGAAGGAGTCGATTATATTTTCACGATAAGAGATAAAAATGTTTTAGATGATTCAGAGGCAGAATTAGATGTATTGGAAAATCAGATATTAAAAGAGACGAAGAAGAATCAAAAAAAGAAAGAAAATTTAGAATTGGAAGAGAAAAATGATATTTTGTCCAAATATGACGAAGAAAAAGAAGATGGATTCACCATCAGGATAATTGGTGAAAAAGAAAAAACAACAGATAATAATGAAGAAAGTTTAGAAAACGAAGATAATGTTGAAGAATTAAACAGAATAAAAGAAAAATTCAAGCTTTTAAAGAAGAAGAAGCCAGAAGTAAGTGAAACTTCATATATTAATAAATTTGACAAGGTTGATCAAAAAAAGGAAATTCAGCTAAAATTTGATAAAAAATTCACGGCTGATTACATGACTCACGAAGAATTCAAGAATGTAAAACCTGATTTTAAAAAGAAAAAAATTCCACCTAAAAAGGGAATTCAATCTATCAAAACAGACGATGTAGAACAAGAAAATTTAGAAAAAAATAGAACTGAGTTTATTAATAAACCTGCGACACAGGTATATGATGAATATGATGAATTAAATTTATTTTTAGAAAAACAAAGAAACCTTACAAATAAATCTAAAAAGACAGAGCCAGAAATTGTGCTAAAACAAATATTAACAACAGATATAACTAATTCTACAGAGAAACAAGGAAATTATGAAAAGGATATTTTACTAGCGAATATAGCACAACCTACTTCTGAAATTGAGTCAAATAAAAATAATCTAACTGAGTTTATTTCAGAAACCACAGAATTCCTTAAAAAAATTCCTAGTAAATCAGAAATTGAAGAAAATTACAAACTTATCACAGCACCCACTCCTTTTTCTCTGAAAGATGCTAAAAGCGGAACACAAAGTGTTGTAAATATTCCTTTGCCAAGTGAAAGATTAAAATTCGGGGTTAGCTCAATTATCAACGATAACGAAACGTTCTTGAATAAAAAAAGAGAAAATTCACAGCCTTTAACAATTTATGAGGACGGCGCAAAATCTCAAATTTCTCATTCGAGCAAATCAGAAACTTTAGAAAAAGAAGGAAAGGTTCAAGAGTTAGAAGAGCCTTTAGTAGGCAAGGGAATTGCTACAGCTTTGAAAGTTTTGAGAAGTAGGGGATTGATTGGTAAAAAAGAATTATGGGGAAGATTTAAGGACAGAGAATATACTTCAAATGAAGTGTTCCTACCTAAAAAAGAATTAGAGAAATTCAACAAAAACAAGATTGAACTAGAATACAGAGATAATAAGGGTCGTTTATTAACTCCAAAAGAAATGTTTAGACAACAATGTTACATCTTCCATGGCAAAGGACCTGGTAAGAAAAAAGTAGAGAAGAGATTACTAAGGGAACAACTAGAGGAGAAACTCAAGAATATAGATCCCTCTGAATCGAAGACGTTCAAATACTTAAAAAGCTTTCAAAAGAAGACAAATACGCCTTATTTAGTTTTACAAGGCAAGAATACATCTTTACCTTAATATATATGAATCATCTAATTTTATAATTTAAAATATTTCTAAATTCATTTCTACAATCATATGAATTAAATTTGAATTAAATTAGAATTTAGTTTTATTAAGTAAAATATACTTATTTTATTCTATCATTTTATTCAGACCTCTATTAATGGCTTATCCTTTTTCACATTGAAAAATTGATCATATTGTAATTTTCTTTCTGATGGAGGCAGGAAATAAGGATTACGATAATTGCCTAAATAAAAAAATAATAAAATGGAATATTTTTTACTTCTAACTCTTTTTTGTTTATGTTTTACATATCTTTTTCTAAAATTCATTACATAACCTCCTGCACCACAGAACCAGATTGTCACTCCCATAAAAATAAAAGCTTCTGTTGAAAAACGCCAGAACCACCAAATTTTCATTTTGTTTTAATTTGTTAAATAATTAATTAAATATATATTAATAATTTAGTATCAAATATAAAATTTTAATGAATTCTAAAATGTTAATTTTATTCCTACTATTAAACATTTTTAGTAATGTTTGTGATTTAGCCGAAAGGCACAAAAGGTTAGAGAAGAAATTTATTCAATCATCAGACTATGAATTAATCGATAAAAATAGAAATTCATCATGGAGGTCTTCGAATTTAGAAAAGGATTTGTATTTGAAAATTTTTGATTTCATGGATTATGATAATATTAATTCCAGAAAAGAACACTACATACATGTGCTAAAAAAGATATCAGAACTAAAGAAGTCAGCTGATGGCGGAAATGTCATAGACTTATACCTACTACCTGAAAAAGTAATCGAAGACAATGAAAAATATATCAAGATGGAAAAAATTAATTCATTGATTAAGAAGCAAATTAAGCATGAATTAACTTTCGAATATGATGATGAAACCGAAATATATTTTAATTTTGATTTAACAAAGAATATTAGCCATTTATTTAAAAATAAAGCACAAAAAGTAAAAAACATAAAAAATATTTCGGAGATTTCACAGTTTATAAATTTCGATCCCCCTAGTCTGATACTAAAAGATAAACCAATATGTATTCCAACAGTAAGCTTGATAAAATTTAAAAACATAAGCAAAGAAAGTTTATTTTTAAGAGCAATTTTTACTGATATGAATCAAATATCAATATTCTACGTCGACTCAAAAGATTCCAAACTGAAGAAGAACCCTCCAAATTATATTTCTTCAGGGGAAACACTTGTTTTTCAAATAGTGATTCTTCCTGATTCAGTTGGTAAAATAAAAGGAAACATAAACTTCTATTTAAAAAATAAAAAACTTATTTTCTATCCGATTGATATTGATGCGACACCGAACATTTATAAAGTCTCTCCATTATTTCACACTGAAATGGAAATTTCTAAATTAATCAAAGTCCCTATAGAAATATATAATCCTCATGATAGGAGCCTTATAATTAAAGAAGTTACCAATTCTTTTTCTCCAATCAACACAGATTGGGTTAATGGGCATTTTGTTTTTCCTAACAAAACTACTTTATCCGATTCATTTTTAGAAATTCCTCCGAAAGAAAAAATTACTGTTCTTCATTTGAATTTCTATAAGGAATTTGAAGGAACTGAATTTGGTGTGTTTCAATTTAAAACAGATAGAGACGTATTGATAATTCCTGTGCTAATTACAGCAAATAATCCTTCGTTGGATGCTTACCCTAAATATTTTGATTTCGGATTCATTGACAAAAATATTAAGATTAATAGAGTCATTCCTATTTCCATAAAGAACAAATATAATTATCCAGTACAATTATTAGAAATATTCTCTCGTCATGATGATTATATTGAATTTATACCAAATTTGAGTCTGACTAATTGCTATGGTAAAGAAATAGGTGGAAGCCTGGATGATATTAATAAAATAAATAATTGTGTAATAGGACCAGGTGAGAAAATTCCATCATTAGGATATTTGATTTTAAAAGTTGATGAAATGAATCTTGAGAATTCTGAAGAGACTTGTGTTCATTCTAATATTATGTTTTACACTAGTTTAACCGAAAACTCCTTATTCGAAATTGAATTCAGTTATTGTATTGGTAATGATTTCGAAGAATATCTGATGAATGGAAAGGAAATTCAGTTAGATAGAAATTACTATATCAGTTTGAATTATGATAACAAGAAAAAGGATTTATCAAATTATATAATAAATGCCAAGATTAGAAATGCGCAAAGTCTATTTTATCCTCCTTTAGATGATCCATTATTCAGAATAGATAAAGATGAAACTAACAATTGCTCTCATAATTCTAAAATTAATGAAATTGCAAGTTCCTGTCAAAGTAGGAAAGATTCAGAATCAATTAAATCCTTTCTAACAATTAAACAGTCAACTATTCAACCAGATCTAACGGAATATCTCAATCTATCTTTGTCTGTTACCAACCCAAATACTTTGAAAAAATATTATCATATTCCTTATAAGACATCTTTTATGAACAAATTTGGAATCATCCCAATCAAATTTAACACGAATTCGCTTGAATTTTTATACTGTGAAATATTATCAAACTACAAAGATTGCATATATGAGAAATCTTTTGATAAAAATTATTTTATTAGAGACATAAATATAAAGGAAACTTACTATATTGCTGATTTTGGAACTACTTCGACTAGTAATTACAAATTAAGATATTTTGCTATAATAAACGATAGTGATAAAGACATGGTCATTCAAGATATAGAACTGACATCTCCCTATCTTAATTTGAGCATTTTAAAAATTCAACAAATTCACAATAATAAAAATAAGAATTCTTATTTGAATGCATTTAAAGAACAAAGAATAACTTTTAATTCATGCAATAGAGACAAAATTAAATTGTTCATTCCGAAAGGAACATATCTATGGTTTAGTCTTAAATTGACCCCAAGATCAGACGGCAAATTAAAACAATATGTCAGATTCATATTTGATGATATGATAAAATTTAACATAGCAGTTCAAGCAGTGACTTATAGTGGTCAATTTATCTATTTTAATTCCTTTGTAAGATTCGATCAACCAGGTTTTCCAGGATTAGTGCAAACTGAATATATCGGTGCTTATTCGAATTTCGAAATTCCTGTGAAAATTGAAGATGCAAAATCACAAGATGATCGAATCATTCTTGAGTTTATAGAAGATAACAGAATAATAAAAAATAATGAAAGAAAAGAATTTCTAAAGGTTATATTCGATCCTAAAAGGCAACTTAAAAACAAATATTTTTATTATGATCCAAACAAATTAATGAGAGATTATAAAATTTCTTATAAGCTACTATATTTATGGAGGGAAAACGAAAAGATTTGGAGAAAAATGCAAGAGAATAAAGAAGACTATATAGATTTTAATTTGAATTTAAAACTCAGTATATCTGATATGCAAGAATTTGGAAAAGTTAGCACTGCCTTGATGGAACCGAGAATGGTTATTGAATATGATATTAATTTCGATATTGTCAAAATAGGGGAAACTGCAAGTAGATATGTAGACATAGTTAATCCAAGTAATAAAATGATTACCGTACAGTTATTTTTAGCTGATAGTGAGTATTCTGACCTAAATAATAACGACGTGTTCAACAAGAACGATGTTGAATATAAAGATGGATCGGATGATTTTGCAAAGTTAGATTGCTATTTTGTATATACAACACCAAACGATTACAAAATATTCAATTTTAGCCCAATACGTCAAGAGAATATTTGCAAGACAACAGTAATTAATGATGCTTGCGTTTCTAAGCATCCTAAATTTCCTATTGTTTTCAAAATTAATGATACAGATTCATACTTATTAAAAGCAGCAAATAGATCAGAGATTTTAAATAACATGTATTCTTATTCTCCTTTTAGCATTAAGAGTTATTTTAACAGTACCGATAAACTTTTCTGTGATTTTCAAAAATTAAAAAGAATCGATATACTCAATAATTACGAAAATTTACATGATTTTATATTATCAAAGGAATATAAAACCGAAATAAAGCAAATAAGTAATATGACCAAAAACAAGTTATTTATAAAGCAAAAACAACAAATACAAAAGGAAGATACCCTATTAGAAAATATTCTAAAATTCATAAGAAATTTCTTCAGAACAGAGGAAGAAGAAAAATCAATACAAAATAATGAAAACGAAATCGCTGGGGATTCACAAGATTTCTATTTACCTAATTCACTCAGTTCTAGTATTTATAAGATCGAACCCAAAAAGAGAATAAGATTAGGGCCGATATTCTTCAACCCTAAGAATAAAAAAAACTCAACAGCAACACTTTTTTTAAAAAATAACTTGACAATTTTATACCCTGTTACACTCAGAGGAATTGGAGGCTCAGGTGACCTTATATTCGGAGAACCAAATCAAAACAATATTTTTTATAAACTCAATAATAATGTTATTAAATTTAATTTTGATAACTTAGATAAGAATAAATACTCTTCAGAAAAAATTGTGAGATTAGCAAACAGTGGTAATACAATTTTGATAATCGAAAAAATTAGTGTAGGAGAATTCCTCTGCGAGAATTCTTGGATTAAATTGGATCATTGCGGAGCCATCACACTCGAACCTAGAGAGATATTGGATTTGAAAATTACTGTTAGTCCTGACTTCAATTCTCAAGATTCTCAGCAAGAAATTAAATTTCACACCGATGGAAATGTTTTTTCAATTTTTGTTAAGATTGAAATTAATCCAAATATCATTATTTTTAAAAATAAATTGCTTTCCTTTGAAATTTTAAAATGCACAGGTTTTATCTCTTGCATGTTGATGATTTCTTTATTTGTAATGATTATTAAAATATTTTATGTTATATTTAACGAAATCAATTCTTCTAAAAAGCATATTCAGAAAAATCAATCGGGAAATATGACTAATTTAGATTGTAATGAACTGATAAAGGTTAACCCTAATTTAAAGTTTGAAAATTTGTATATAAGATGTTATAGAAAAGCAAACAAAGATTTCTACGATGATTTTAAAATTAAAGAAGATGAATCAGGTAATTTCGTAAACAAAAAGCTTTTAGAGAAAGAAGTTAAAAAAAAAGAATTCAAAGAAGAGGAGAAGAAAATAGAAATGGAGAAAGACTTGTCTATTTCTAACCTTTTAGTAAACTCTAAAGAAAATCATTCCAATTTCGCTAGTCTAAACAAAAAGGACAAAATAGACAAAAACAAATCGGAAAAAATTGAATCTTTTAAATCCGACATCAATAGAGATATAAAGGATAAATTTTATAAGGATGATAATTTAAGGAATTTAAATTCATTCAAATCTGAGCAAATTAAAGAAAATAAGGAGAATAAGGATTTCAAGGAAAACCTTCAACCCAAGCATATTCATGGCAAAAAATCCAATAAGGCAGCTGCAAATAAAAAGCCTGCAAATTACAATCTTATCGGAATGGGAAATAAACTTATCGAAAAAGAAAAGGAAATAAAGGAAGAACATGAAGTAGTAACTAGAAATAAAAAATATTCCTTAACAAAAGAAACTATCCCTAATTCTGGTTCGTATAAAAATGAGAATAATATAAATCAAAACTATCCTCAAAATAATCAAAATCAATTCAAACATGATATAAACAATTACCATCAAAATTACGACAAGAAAAAGAATTTTCAGTCAAATTATGAATCAGATAATTACTGGCAAAAGTATCATGGTAAAAATTCTAACAAAGATAATAAAATGAATAAAGAAGATAAATTTATAAACGAAAAGGTTAAAAAGGTTCCTTCAAAAGAAAATATAATAACTCCTAATCCTTACAATCAATTAAGGATAGTAGAAAAAGATAAAGTAGTCGAAAAGGACACAGAAGTTAACTTAGATAAACCTAAAGAGAAATTAGAGCCAAAAGAAACTCAAATTCTTAAAAATGAAAACCCTGAATTTCATGCTAAGGATATATACGAAGAAAATAAATTAAAGGCACATGAAATAGACAATAAAACTCCTGAAGTCGAAGAGCTGAATAATACAATTATAGCTGACAATACTGATAAGAGTTTTGAAAATATTGTCCCAGAAGAAACTCCTCATGTTAACATAGGCCAAAAAGATAACGAACCCTTAATAATAAATCCTACATTGACTCAGCAATTTTTGGCTTTTAATCCTATGTTCGTTATTAATACAGATGTAGAAAAACAACCAGAAGAATTATTAAGAGAACCAGTAAACAACAAAGAAATTAGTTATAAATATATAAACAATAAAGGAAACGACATCATAATAGATGAAGCAAACATAACAATCAAAAATTCATCGAGAGATTTAAATAAAATAGATAATAACATAAATCAAAATATTAATTTGATTGACAATATTAACGCATTTGGTAATTTGCCCAAAAACTTCCAATTGTTCAATTCTTTTGATAAAAAAGAAGAGCATTTCAATGTAGACTCGGATGGAGATGACTTTAAATTCCAACCAAGAAAATTGCTAGATGAAGAAGATGCATTTTCTAATAACTATCTATCTGAAAAGGAAAAATGTGATTCCGGGGCAGAGGAATTCAGATTCAATTTTAACTCCATATTCACACAGAACAAAATGAAGCTTATAGATCATACTAACTATAAAGAGGATACTACTGATAATGAAGAAGTTCAAAGTGGAAATAAACCCTATTTCGACAAAAATTTCTTATTCCCTGATTTAACAAAATCAATGACTGGATTGTTTACTACTTCTAATCCCTTTGCACCGTCAAGTAACATGAAATTACTTGATGAACTTCGAGAAGAAAACAACGAAGACGAAGAAAAAGAAGAAATTAATGATTATGAAGGAGGAAAGTATGCAGAAGATGAATTAAATTATGACGAAGAAGAAGAAGATCCTGAATGGGCTGATGAGAAAATTGATGCGAAGGTAGTGGGATATTTCGATGAAACTGGAACATTTAAATTAGAAAAAAAATAAATTTTTATCGTAAATTTTAGAGATATGAATTCAATCCCCATCAAAATAAATTAAACAATATATAATAAATAATAATATATTGTTTAATTTAAATAAATTTAATTTTAAGGCTAAGCCTTATACCAAAAAATCTCACATAGAGATGAAATATCTCTTTTATTTTTTAGCATAAGCTAAAGTATTCCAAATATTTTGGATTCATTTTGAAGGTGTTATTTGAGGGAAATCCCTCAGTCAATAATGACCTTCTCTATTGGTCATGATGGCGACCAATATATTAGGGAGAATGAAAATTTCTCCATTTTCATTTAAAATAAAGAAGATTTAACTTCTATTTTAATAAGATTTATTCTTAAATAGATTAAATTAAGTTTTTAACTTAAATTTCTTTTATTCTAGATGGATTTTCTCCATCATTTCTTCATTTTGCATTACTGTTTTTGGAGCTGTAAGGCTCCTCT
>Ga0169931_10006089_pt1 | contig 18264 bp, 11 predicted proteins | sample Kivu_15m_20L_FD_129675 | JGI IMG/M metagenome (GOLD analysis project Ga0169931, IMG submission 129675) | Freshwater microbial communities from Lake Kivu, Western Province, Rwanda to study Microbial Dark Matter (Phase II) - Kivu_15m_20L... | ecosystem: Environmental > Aquatic > Freshwater > Lake... | reverse complement strand
TCTTGCCCACCCCGGTCGGTCCGACGAACAGCAGGGAGTGCAGCGGACGCTCCGGATCCCCGAGCGCGTGGTGCGCCAGCAACGCGACGTCGCACAGGCACTCGACGACGTCGGGCTGGCCGCGGATCCAACCGTGCAGGAACTCCAGCAAGCTCTCGCGCCAATTGCTGAATCGACGGTCGAGGCACGGCCGCGGCACGATTTCCCACAGTTCGGCACCGTTCAGCTCGTCGTTCGTCTCCGATGCGTCCGGCCCCTGAGCGCCGAGTGGTCGGGAGCCGGCTTGATTCGCCATCTGCTGCAGCACGCGCAACGAACGGCCGGGCTCGACCATGCCGTTCGCCACCCTCGCGACGTGATCAGGCAGTCGACGCAGGGTCCAGCCGCCGAATCGCACCCGCAGCCGCGATTCGTGCAAGCGCGCCGCGTGCAGCACGACCCGCAACGTGCTGGCCGGATCCAGCGGCGGTACGACGACGACTTCGAACCCCTCGGCCAACGCACGGTGGCGTTCACGCAGCAGCCGCAGGCCACCCTGCGTGATCTCGCCGAGGATGCGGCAGCGGCCGTCCTCGATGGCGGCCTTGACCATGTCGGCCATCGACATCGTCTGGTCGCTGGCCTTGGCGATCGTCAGTGCCAGCAGGTCGTCGAACCACAACACAAGGTCTTCCGCCTGAGCGTGACCGAGGATCGCCTCCAGCCGGCACTCCCAGTCGCCCTGGTACTTCATGCCGGCGAGCAGCCGGCCCGCCTGCAGGTGCCAGAACACACCGCGTCGTCCCGGCGGCTCTTCGCCGCGCCGTTGCCGTTCCGTGCGTCGCATCGCGAGCTCGCGAACCAGCGCGGACTTGCCGACGCCGGACTCACCGAGCAAGAGCACGGCGGGGCGGCCCGGGGCCGCGAGGCGGACGGCCAATTGCTGCAGCACGTCCTCACGATGCACGCAGCGCAACTCGGTCTGCGGGTCGAGACGATCCAAGCAGGTGCTGGTGCGCTGCAGTTCCACGGCGCCGTTGCCGATCGGGCGGCCGACCTGGGCGACGGCCTTCGCGTCCTCCGCCTCCTGGAAGCGCGTCGCCGGCAACGTCGGGCGCCACCACTGCAGCCAGATCGCCGAACGCCGATCCTTCAGTTCGGGCAACGTGAAGCCGGGTGTCCGGCGTCGCTCCAGCTCGAAGTGCCGACCGAGCACGGCCGCGAGGTCGTCGGCCAACGACTTGCCGCCGTCGCGCTGGAACACGATCTCGAAGCGAGGCACGTGCACGAACAGTTCGTCGCCGGCGGCCTGCAGCAGCACCAGCAGCACGAACGGCCGCAACTTGTCGCCGCGCAAGTCGAGCCGGCCCGACACGTAGAGGGCGTCGAGGCGCGCCGTCGCGAACAGCAACGCCGGGTGCAACCCGGGCAAGGGCAACTTCGCGTCGTGTTGCAGTCGTGACTGCAGCCGATCCAGGGCGATGCTCAGCGTCGGACCAGCGCCCGCCGGCGGCGGACTGCCGTGACGGAACACCGGCCGCACCTGAAAGCCCGTGCGGTCGCGCTGCACCACCACTGGCACCTGGTCCATCACGCGAACACCTGCTTCCGCGCGGTCGCGAACAAGGAGTCCATGGTCAGCAAACGCAAGCACTCCGGCAGTCGGCACCGCACCCTGCCCTGCGAGCTGTCCACGAGCAGGGAGCCATCTGCATCCACGTCGTAGAGACGGTGTGCGTGGTTGCGCCGGCAGGCGCGGCCGGTGGCCATCCAACTCGCCTGCGGCGCCACCAGTGCGGCCTTGTCCATGGCCCGGACCAGGATGGCGACCTCCTTCTTCGCGGCGCGGCTGTCACACCACAGGTGTTCGCCGCTCTCCTGCGCGAAGCGCATCGCGGCATGGGGACCGCGCAGGTGCAGCAGCAACGCCCGCGGTCCTTGCTGGTGGATCCAGACGAGCTCCTCTTGCGAGCAGCCCTTGATCGACGTCGGCGGCAGGTGCTGCGGCGAACTCGTCCACTTGACCATGCGCGCCTCGCCGCCTCGCCGCTTCGGCAGCATCGCGTGCGCTTCGACGAGGACCGTGGAGCCGTCGCCGAGCAGCGCCCCGTAGGCTTCGGCGAAGCGCGCCAGCAACGCCGGTTCCGTGCTGCTGAGCCAGAGCCAGCAGCGATCGGGGTTCGACTCGCCCAGTTCGGCGAGCGAGCACGTCAGTTCGAACAACTCGGCCTGCAGTTCGCGGGCAGAGGCCAACGCGGGCGACGTCGGCGGCGCCGCCAGCACACCGGCACCAGTCGCAGCGGCCAGGAACTCGCGCTCCTCGAGCGACTCGACCGCGGCAACCAGCTGGCGACAACGTGCGTCCAACGCGGCGTCGAGGGCCTCCTGGGTCGAGCGGCCCTCGAGCTTCGCCTTGGTTCCCCCGACGCGCGCCTGCTCGAGCCTGGTCCGCAACTCGCGCATGGCCGGACTCGCATCGAGATCCCTCGCCGCACGACGGATCTCCGCCGCCGTCTGCAGTTCCGTCCCTGCGGACTCGTCGGGCGCCTGCGTCGCGAGTTCGATCCGCAGGGCCCCATCGGCCATGCGGAAGCGCGCCAGACGCGGTGACTGCCCGAGGGGCAAGGAGGTCATCTCGTTGGCGAGCCCGACGACCATCGTGCGGTCGATCTGTCGCTGCAGCGGCCGCGCGCCGTAGCGCGGATCGACGCCGTCGGCCGCGACACGCCGCACGACGTCGTCGTCGACCTCGAGGCGCAGGCCTCCCCCGATGCCCGGCCGCCGCCCCAAGCGCCCGATCTGCAGGCGCGTCAGGTCGAGCGCTGCGTGCTCACCGAGCGGTTGGAACGGCACCCAGGCGTCGAGGCGGTTCCACAGTTCGGGACGCAGATGGCGGCGAAGCGCCTGTTCGTAGTGTTGCCGTGCAGCAACGACCGCGTCGCGCCGCCCGAACGCCAATCCTTCCGGCGAGAACCCCTCGGCACCGAGGTTGCTCGTCAAGATCACGACCGCCTGCTGGAACCAGCTGGTTCGCCCGGCGACGTCGGTGAGCCGCCCTTCACCGAGCACTTGCAGCAGCAGGTCGAGGAAGCCTGGGTCTGCCTTCTCGAACTCGTCGAACAGCACGACGGCGAACGGATGTTCGCGCATCCTGGCGGTCAGCTGCCCCTCGCCGCGCGGCCCGCCGACCAGCCGCAGCAGCGCCACCGGGTCGCCGTACTCGCTCATGTCGAACCGCACCATGCGGTCCTTCGCTCCGAACAGGAACTCGGCGAGCGCCTTCGCCAGCTCGGTCTTGCCGACCCCCGTCGGCCCGAGGAACAGGAACGACGCGAGCGGCCGGTCCGGACGCGCGAGGTCGGCCTTCCACTGCGCGATGCGCGCGACGACCGCGTCCACGGCGACGTCCTGGTAGCGCACGCGCGCAGCGAAGAAGGCGCGCGTCGCCGCCAGATCCAACGGAATCGCGTCGTCGAGCAGCCGCGTCGGAATGCCGGTGTGACCGGCGAACGCCGCCAGCACGGCGGCATCGTCGACACGCGCATGTGGATGGTCGCGCTGCCACTCGCGCAGCAGCCGCAACGCCGCGCGCGGCTGCCCGGTGTACGGCGCGAACCGGCGGAACAACCGGTCGAGCCGCCGCAGCGCCGACGAGTTCGCGTCCCCGCCGTCGCCTACCGCATGGCGCAGCACCGCGAGCATGGTCTCGGGCTCCGGCGCGGCGACGTCGATGCGTTCGAACGCCTGCACCAGGTCCGGGTGCTCCCGTTCGATTCGTGCCCACTGTTCGGTGGTCGCCTCCACGACGCACTGCACCCGCCGCTGCTGCACGTAGGGCGCCAGCACGCTCGCCATGCTGACGGCAGACCCCACGCACGGGCCAATCGACATCAGTTCGTCGAGGCTGCCGAGGCAGAGCACGACTTCGTGCCCGTCGGCCTGCGCGGCGGCGGCCTCGCACAAGCCCAGCATGGCGCTCTGCCAGTCCATCCGGTCGCGACTGGCGAGGGCGAGGATCCGGGTGCCGGTGCCGAATCGGAAGTCGCGTTGCGCGAGACCTCGCTGGCGCCGCGTCGCGGCGACGTGGCGCACCAACAGGGACTTGCCGACCCCGCTCGGCCCCACCAGCAGGGCACTGCGTCCGCCGACGAGCGCGTCGACGACGCGCTGCGCCGGCACGTCGAGTCCGACGACGGCCGCGGCCTCGTGGTCGACGGACTGCCGCGACAACAGCCGATCCAGGTGGTGGATCACCGACGCCCGGTTCGCGTCGTGGCGTGCCGCGTCGCGCGGCGAGCGCAACGGCACGGCGGCAGTCTGGGCCACGAGGCGTCCGGGGACGGCTGCCGCCAGTCGGGCGATCTGGCCGAGGTCCCGACCGCGGCGCAGGAAGCGACGCAACCAGCGATGCAGCAGCCCCTGCAGCAGAGCGAACGGAGGTGTCTTGCCGTCGGCGGGGTACTCGAGGCCCAGCAACGGCACGACCAACGTCCAGCGGTGGCCGTCATGGCCGAAGGCGAACGCCTCCAGCTCGAGCTGCAGCGGCCGGCGCCAGAACGGATCCTGCGCCGGCGGCGACAGCTGCACCTGCACCGTGTCGGTGGCGAACGTCTGGTCGCGCAGGTGCTGCAGCAGCGACCAGGTGCGCTGCGAACCGTGCAGCTCCGCCAGCGCCGCCAGCAGCTCCTGCTGCGCCGCATCCTCGTCGGCCGCGACGGCCCAGGCTTGCAGCGCCGTCAGCGCATGCGCGTAGACGACGTCGGGGCCGATCCGATAGACCGCAGCTGCCGACGCGTAGGGAAGTCCAGGATTGCCGCGCATGGACGGAGCGCGTCGGCGACCCGACCGGCGCGACGGGCATGGAAGACCACGTCGTGGATCGGGTCAACGACGCGCCGGCGCCCGCCGGCACGCCGAGACCTGTAGGTTTGCGTCGCCGGCCTGTAGGTTTCGGCCATGCCGATCGCACCCGAACACCGAGCGTGGCTCGACGCGCTGTCGCCAGCGCCGTTCCGCCACCTGTTCGACCACCTGCCGGGAACGCTGTTCTTCGCCAAGGATCGGCAGAGCCGCATCATGATGGGCAATCCGGCGTTCGTCGCGCGGTGCGGCTTCGAATCCGAAGACCAGATCCTCGGGCTCACGGATGATGGTATCTTTCCGCCGCGCCTCGCCGAGAAGTACCGGCGCGACGACCGCACCGTACTCCAGACGAAGAAGCCCCTGCTGGGCATGATCGAACTGTTCCCCAACGCCGACGGCAGCCCCGAGTGGTTCGTCACCGACAAGCTGCCGCTGTTCGACCGCGACGGCCAGGTCTGCGGCGTCTGCGGCACCGTGCGCAGCTACGAGGAACAGCACGCGGCGATCGCTCCCTACCTCGAACTGGCGAACGTCGCCGAGCACCTGAAGCGCAACTTCCGCGACGCGCTCGACGCAAGCCGGCTGGCGAAGATGGCGGGGCTGTCGCTGCGCCAGTTCGGCCGCAAGTTCCGCAGCACCTTCCAGAGCACGCCGCGCGACTACCTGATGCGCATGCGCATCCTGCACGCCTGCTCGCAGCTCAAGGAGACCTCGCTGCCGGTGACCGAGGTGGCGCTGCAGTCCGGCTTCTACGACCACAGCGACTTCGCACGGCAGTTCCGGCGCCAGCTGGGCCAGTCGGCGTCGGAATACCGCAGCACCCACCAGAACCGTTCGAACTGACTCCCACCGCACCCCGATGACTTCGCAACCGCAACGCTCCCCCGTCGACAAGTTCACCTTCGGCCTGTGGACCGTCGGCTGGCAGGCGCGCGACCCGTTCGGCGACGCCACGCGCGCGCCGATCGATCCCGTCGAGATCGTCACCCGCCTCGCCGAACTCGGCGCCTACGGCGTGACCTTCCACGACGACGACCTGATCCCGTTCGGCAGCGACGACAAGGCGCGAGCCGGCCACATCGCGCGCTTCAAGCAGGCGCTCGAGCGCACCGGCATGAAGGTGCCGATGGCGACGACCAACCTGTTCACCCACCCGGTGTTCAAGGACGGTGCGTTCACCAGCAACGACCGCGAAGTGCGCCGCTTCGCGCTGCGCAAGGTGATGCGCAACCTCGACCTCGCCGCCGAACTCGGGGCGCAGACGTACGTGTTCTGGGGCGGCCGCGAAGGCAGCGAGTACGACGTCGCCAAGGACGTGCGCGTGGCACTCGATCGCTTCCGCGAAGGGCTCGACACGCTGACCAACCACTGCCGCGAGCGCGGCTACAAGATCCGCTTCGCGCTCGAGCCGAAGCCGAACGAGCCGCGCGGCGACATCCTGCTGCCGACGATCGGTCACGCGCTCGCGTTCATCGACACGCTCGAGCACAGCGAGATGGTCGGCCTCAACCCCGAGGTCGGCCACGAGCAGATGGCCGGCCTGAACTTCGTGCACGGCATCGCGCAGGCGCTGTGGCACGGCAAGCTGTTCCACATCGACCTGAACGGCCAGCGCGGCATCAAGTACGACCAGGACCTGGTGTTCGGCCACGGCGACCTGGTGTCGGCCTTCTTCCTCGTCGACCTGCTGGAGACGGCGGGCTACGACGGCCCGCGCCATTTCGACTACAAGCCGTCGCGCACCGAGGACCTCGCCGGCGTGTGGGCCTCGGCGGCCGCGAACATGCGCATGTATCGCCTGCTGCGCGAGCGCGCGGCGAAGTTCCGCCAGGACCCCGAAGTGCAGGCGGCGATGAAGGATAGCAAGATCGCCGAACTCGGCCAGCCGACGCTCGGCAAGGGCGAGTCGCTCGCCGATCTGCTGCGCGACAAGAGCGCCTACGAGACGTTCGACGCCAACAAGGTCGCCCAGCGCGGCTGCGGCTTCGTGCGCCTGAACCAGTTGGCGATGGAACACCTGCTCGGCGCCCGCTGAAGTCCGCTGCCGGCGGCGTGCCCTCCCGCACGCCGCCCGCGTCCGTTTCCCGCTCGTCCCTCTCCGCTCTCGTCCCGCCATGAACATGCAACGCGACGGCATCACGCCGAACGCTGGCCGCCTTCTGTGGGCAGGCTTCTTCGCCATCCTCGCTGCAGCGGTCGGCTTCGGCATCCGCGCCAACCTCGGCGGCCAGTGGCGCGCCGAGTTCGGCTTCACCGAGCAACAGATCGGCGACATCGCCACCGCCGGCTTCCCCGGCTTCTGCTTCGGCATCATCGCCGGCGGCCTCGTCTGCGACCGGCTCGGCTATCGCGCGCTGGTCATGGCCGCGTTCCTGATGCACGTCGTGTCGGCGGTGACGACGTTCGCGGCCTCGGGCGCGAACGCCTACTCGACACTGTGGTGGAGCACGTTCGTGTTCGGCCTCGGCAACGGCACGCTCGAAGCCGTCGCCAACCCGCTGGTGGCGACGCTGTTCCCGCAGCGCCGCACGCACTACCTGAACATCCTGCACGCCAGCTGGCCGCTCGGCCTCGTCTTCGGCGGCCTGCTGATGCTGGCGCTCGGCGACACGCTGCCGTGGAAGGTGCTGCTGGCGTTGTTCCTGGTGCCGACCGTGCTCTACGGCGCGCTGTTCTTCGGCCAGCAGATGCCGAAGTCGGAGGCGACGCGCAGCGGGCTCGGCACCGGCGCGATGTTCGGCGACGTCGGCCTCGCCGGCGGCCTCGTCATCTGCTTCCTGCTGAGCCAGTTCTTCGCCGGCAGCCTCGGCATGTCGACCTTGACCTCCTACAGCCTCGCCGGCGGCTTGCTGGTGGCGATCGGCGTGCTGACCAACTTCGCGATCGGCTCGTGGCTGCTGTTCACGCTGTTCGTGCTTCACCTGCTGGTCGGCGCCGTCGAGCTCGGCACCGACTCCTGGATCAGCAGCATCACCGGCAACCTGCTGACGCCGCAGCAAGGCACGATCCTGTTCGTGTTCACGTCGTCGATCATGTTCGGCCTGCGCTTCTGCGCCGGCACGATCGAACGCATGGGCCTGTCGCCGATCGGCATCCTGCTGACCAGCTCGATCCTCGCTTGCGCCGGCTTGCTGCTCACCGCCGGCATCGACTCGTTCGGCGTGGCGCTGTTGGCGCTGAGCGTCTACGCGATCGGCAAGACGTTCTTCTGGCCGACGATGCTCGCCGTCGCCAGCGACCGCTTCCCGCGCACCGGCGCCATCGCGATCAGCCTGATGGGCGGCATCGGCATGCTGTCGGCGGGCATCGTCGGCGGCCCGGGCCTCGGCTACGCCAAGGACCGCTTCGCCGGCGAAGAACTGCGGCGTACCGACGCGGCGGTGCACGCGAAGTTCGTCGCCGACCAGCCGAGCCAGTGGTTCGTGTTCGCGCCGGCGCAGGGCCTCGACGGCAAGAAGCGCAGCGAAGTGCAGGGGCGCCTCGACACCGTGCGCAAGCAGCTGGCCGAGCAGAACGTCACCGACAGCGCCGCGGCGTTGGCGAAGCTGAGCGACGAGGACCGCAAGGTGCTGCTCGCCAGCATGACCGCCGACCGCCAGACGCTGCGCGTCGACGCGCTGATCCCCACGACGATGGCGGTCGTATTCCTGCTGCTGGCGCTGTGGTTCAAGAGCCAGGGCGGCTACCGCGTGCTGCGCATCGGCAAGAACGGCGAGGTCGAAGCCGCCGACGGCTGAACGCACCCTTGCCCCGCGCGCGCCGGTCCGCACACTGCGCGCGGTGACCAACGAACAGTGGACCGTGCTGGCGATCCTCGGCGCTGCCGTAGCACTGTTCGTGCACGGCCGCCTGCGCGTCGACCTGGTGGCGCTGCTCGTCGTCGTCGCACTGATGGTCAGCGGCATCGCCACGCCGGCGCAGGCGGTCAGCGGCTTCGGCAGCACCGTCGTCGTCACGCTCGGTGCCTTGCTCGTCGTCGGCGAAGCGTTGTCGCGCACCGGTTTCGCCGGCGGCTGCGGGGAGACGATCCTGCGCTGGTCGCGCGGCCGCGAGGGCCGCATCCGCACACTGCTGATGCTGTCGGCGGCGGCGCTCGGCAGCGTCATGAGTTCGACCGCGGTCGTGGCGTTGTTCGTGCCGGTCGCCCTGCGCATCGCCGACGACCGCGGCTTCCCGCCGTCGCGCCTGCTGCTGCCGCTCGCCTACGCGGCACTGGTCAGCGGCATGCTGACGCTGATCGCCACCACCGCCAACCTCGTCGTGCACGGCGAGCTGCGCGCGCAGGGCCGGCCGGGCCTGCACTTCTTCGACTTCACGCCGTTCGGCGCCGTCGTGCTGCTGGCGACGCTCGTGCTGTTCGCGTTCGGCAGTCGCTGGCTGCTGCCGACGCACAAGGTCGACCGCAGCGTGCCGCCGCGCCCGCGCATCTCGGAACTGTGGCAGCGCTTCGTGCCGCAGCGCGGACTGCGGCGCCTGCGCCTGCCGACGATGACCAGCCTGGTCGGCCACACGCCGCGCGAGGCCGAGCTCGGCGGCCGCCACGGCATCCGCCTCGTCGGCGTCGAACGGCCGAACAAGGCGATCGGCCAGTCGATCGTGCTCGAACCGTCGCCCGAGCTGCGCCTGATCGCCGGCGACGTGCTGGTGGCCGTCGGCACCGACGAACACCTCGACGCCGTCACCACCGCGTTCGGCCTCGACCGCCTCGAGGAAGCGACCGGCCAGGGCACGATCGATCCCGGCGTCGGCGTCGCCGTCGTCATGGTCGCACCCGACTCGGCGCTGGTCGGCAAGAGCCTGGCGCAGTCGGCGTTCCGCACCCGCCACCACCTCGACGTCGTCGGTGTGCGCCGCGACGGCCAGGCGCTGCCCGACTTATCGCGCGTGCCGCTGCGCACCGGCGACCAGCTGCTGGTGCTCGGCCCGTGGCCGCGCCTGCGCCAGCTGTCGCGCGAACCGCGCGACTACGTGCTGCTGACGCTGCCGGCCGAGTTCGCGGCGCAAGCGCCCGAACGGCCGCGCCTGCCGGCGTCGCTGCTGGTGCTGGCCGGCATGGTGGCGCTGTCGGCGAGCGGCGTGTTGCCGACGGTCACCTGCGCGCTGCTCGCCGCCGTCGCCATGGTGCTCCTGCGCTGCGTGCCGCTCGGCGACGTCTACGCCGGCTTGTCGTGGAGCAGCATCGTGCTGGTCGCCGGCATGCTGCCGCTGGCGTCGGCACTCGACCGCACCGGCGTCATGGCGCTCGCCGTCGACGCGCTGCACGCCGCCGACGGCCACCTCGGCCCGCGCGCGCTGATCGCCGTGCTGTTCGTCACCACGACGGCGATGAGCAGCTTCGTCTCGAACCACGCGACCGCGGTGCTGATGGCGCCGGTCGCGCTGCGGCTGGCACAGTCGATCGACCTGCCGCCCGAGCCGCTGGCGATGGCGGTCGCACTGTCGTGCTCGTGCGCGTTCCTGACGCCGATGGCGTCGTCGGCGATGACGCTCGTCTACGAACCGGGCGGCTATCGCCCGTTCGACCTGCTGCGCGCCGGGCTGCCGGTGTTCGTCGTCACGCTGCTGGTGTGCGTGTTCGGCATGCCGTGGTGGTTCGGCTGGTGACGAACGGCGCCGCGCGGATCACTTTGCCTCAGCGCGGCGGAGCAGCACGTCGACGATCGTCGGCGATGCGAGTCGCGTGTCGATCGGCATGCCGCCTTCGGGCAGGCCGACGATCTCGTATGTGCCCCAGATGTCGAGCGTGTAGACGTCGTCGGGCAGACCACTCCATCCGTAGTAATCGGCGCCGTTCCAGGTGAAGCGACGGCCGCCCACCATCGGCGCGCCGCGTCGCGGCGACGCACCCGACCTGGCCTTGCCGACTGCAACCTGCAGATTCTCTGCAGCCGGCCCGGGCTCCGCCGGCTCGTTCGCGCGAGTGAGGGCCAGGAACTCGAGTCTGTGCGCGAAATCGACACTCGCGTCGGCGGCGGCCAGGCGCAGCAGCACCTGTCGCCCGGGCAACACCACGTCGCGTTCGAGATCCTGGGCCGCGACGACGATCTCGAGTGGCTTCGCGAGCGCGGCCTTCCCCTCGTGCCCGGCCCGCGCGCGCCACACCCCCGCTGCCAGCTGCAAAGCGAAGGTGCCGTCGCTCTGCGACGCCACGACCCGCCGTTCGCCATCGGCATGTTCGAGCCGGATCTCGTTCGGCCCGATCACGAGCACACCGTTCTCGTCGACGACGCGACCGCGCCACCAGCGCGTGCCCGGCGTACCGCCGAAGCACACACTGACCTGCTTGGCCCGATTCGCGTCGACGGTTCGCCGTTCCTCGGCGTGCCCGAACGTCTCGTTGCCGAGGCAGGTCACGCGCAGCGACTCGTGCGGCAGGCCGGTCAGCTCGAACTTGCCGAGCTCGTCGCTGACGCCGACGTAGGTCGTGAACACCTTCTCCTTGCGCCCCGGCTTCAGCTCGATAACGGCCGTGATCACGGCACCCGCGCGCGGCAGGCCGTTGCCGTCGTGCACCGTGCCGCGCAGCACGACCGGGCCGAATCCGAACTCGGCCGAGACCGCCTTCCAGTAGATCGGCCCGGTCGCCTGCCACAGCATCGTCTGGTTGTGCATCACCCAGGCCACCACGCCGTGGATGTGCTGCCCGTCGAAGCGCGCGATGCCGTCGACGTCGGTGCGGGTCACGCCCTCGATCGGGCGCACGCGTCGCAGCACGTCGAGCCACGCCTTTTCGTCGCCCCACGTCTCCCGCATCTCCACGAAGAACGCTTCGTGCCCGACGATCTTCGTCTCGCCGGCGGTGAGCACGACGCGCAACCCACCGCCGGTGGCGCCGACCCGCCGCACGCCGAAGCTCTCGTAGAGCCGCTGCCGCGCCATCTGCTCCGCCAGTTCGGGATCGGCGACGTCCACGCGCGCCGCTTCGGTGGCGTCGGCCGGCACCGCGGGCAGCATCGGCTGGTGTGGTTCGCGCGCCACGGCAGCCGGCATCGGCTCAGCCGACGGCCGCGGCGCTGGTTGGAGCTCGAACCAGCCGAAGACCAGCATCATCACGACCGCCAACGCGACGACGACGACGGCGCAGAGCACGAGGGCGCGAGTGCGGGGCATGGCGGGGCAGGAACGGGCGACGGTGTGGATCCCTCCCGCTCGGTGCGGTCAGCGTGCCGGTGCCGCGCGTCGACCGCTAGACCACCTCGAAGCGCCGATGCGGACTCGCGCCCGCTGCGCTAGCCTGCCGGGCCGATGACCTCGCGGCGTTCGCCAGCTTCGCTCGACTGCCAGACCTGCGGCGCCTGCTGCTGCAACAGCGACGAGAACCGCGCCGAGAACTATCCGTGGTACGTCGAGATCGAATCGACCTGCAAGCTGCTCGCGCGCAGGGACCTCGTGCAGCGCTACGTCGTGCGCGACCCGGACCAAGTGCCGCACGTGCGGCTCGACGACGATGGCCGTTGCTCGGCGCTGGTCGGCCGTCTCGGGCGCAACGTGCACTGCGCCATCTACGCGCAGCGACCGCGCGGTTGCCGCCGCGTGCAGCCCGGCGACGAGGCGTGCCTGCGCGCGCGGCGCGAGCGCGGCATCGACCCGGCGTGAGCGTTCGCGGCGCTACGTGCCGAGCACCAGCGTGCGCGCGTTCATCGGCACGATCGTCGGCACGCCGCCGATCGAGTCGATGCGCACGGCCTGGAACGTGAACTGCACGCCGGTCCAGACGCTCGAGTTCGGGATCGGCAGCGCGTAGCTGCCGGTGCCAGGGAACAGCACGTCGCCGGCCGATGGCTGCAGCAGCAGTTCGCCGCCGAAAACCGGGATCGGCGTGCCGATGCCGAGTGGTGCATAGGCCAGCAGCGTGAGCAGCGTGTTCGGCGTCGTCACCACCGTGCCCTGCCACGTCGTGCCGAGCACCGGCAGCGCCGTGCACAGGAAGCCGGCGAGGTTGACGCCGCTGCCGTTGAAGGACGGGCAGCGCGCAGCACCGACCGGGTTGAAGGCGAGGTTGTCGAGGTTGAAGTCGACGACGTAGTCGATCTGGATCTCGTCGAAGACCAGGTTGGTGAAGCCGAACACGTTGTTCGCCTGGTACTGCGTCCACGTGCCGGAGAACGAGTCGACGACGGCGCCGGCGAGCAGCGCGCGGATCGTCGTCGGGCTGCTGGTGCCGACCTGGTGGTAGACGAAGCTCGCGTCGGTCACGGGGCCGCTGAACTGCAGGCGCAGCGTGCTCGACGTCGGCATCGGCACCTTGGTCAGGAAGCCGCCGCTGAGGCCGAGTGACGAGCCGCCGAGCGTGAAGTAGCTGGCGTTGCTCACCGTGACGCCAGCGAACTGGTTGCTCACTGGCGCGAAATTCGGCAGCACGTTGGCGCCGAAGTCGACGACGCGCGCCGGATCGGGGATGCCGGTGGTCGACGCGACGACCGCTTGTGCTGGTGCGGTGGCGATCAGGAAGGCGAACGAAAGCGACGTGAGCAGGATGCGCATGGTGTGGCTCCCCGGAACGAGGTCGCGGCAGGCTAGCGGCGCCACGAGCCGCGCCCAGGGGCCGCGGTGCGAGAGACAGCGAAGGGACGTTCGCCGCGGATCAGCCCTCTTCCTGCTCCACCATCTCCCACGGCCCGAACGGATCCTCGAACTTCGCCCACGCCGCCGGCCCGCCACGCATCTCGGCGTCGGTCAGCAGGCACGCATCGAGCCGCGCGCACAGCGCCTTCTGGTCGAGGTCGCGGCCGATGACGACGAGCTCCTGCCGGCGATCGCCGTAGGGCTCGCGCCAGTTCGCTTCGATCTGCGCCACCGCCGCCTCGGGCCACTCGCTGCGCTCGGTCACCGCCCACCACGTGCCGGCCGGGCTCGTGCGGCACGAGCCGCCGGCCTGATGCCACTCGCCGACGATGTCGTGGCGGCTCGCCAGCCAGAAGAAGCCCTTGCTGCGCAAGACACCCGGCCAGTCGCTGCGCAGCAGTTCGTCGAAGCGCTCAGGGTGGAACGGCCGCGTCGCGCGGTAGACGAAGCTCGAGATGCCGAACGTGTCGGCCTCGCTGCTCTCCTGCCCGCGCAGCTCCGCCAGCCAGCCGGGGCTCGTCGCCGCGCGTTCGAAGTCGAAGCGGCCGGTGCCGAGCACCTTGCCGAGCGGCACCTGCCCTTCGCGCGCCAGCACCTGCTCGGCGCCCGGGTTCAGCTTCTTCAGCAGCGCCTGCAGCGACGCCAGCTGGCCGGCGTCGACCAAGTCGGTCTTGTTGATCACCAGCACGTCGGCGAATTCGACCTGCTCGACCAGCAGGTCGTCGATCGTGCGATCGTCGTCCTCGCCGATCGCGATGCCGCGTTCGCGCAGCTCGGTGGCGGCGCCGAGATCGCGCGGGAACGCCGCCGCGTCGACGACGGTGACCATCGTGTCGAGCTTCGCCACGTCGCCGAGGCTCTGGCCGTCCTCGTCGGTGAACGTGAACGTCTCCGCCACCGGCATCGGCTCGCCGATGCCCGTCGACTCGATCAGCAGGTAGTCGAAGCGCCCTTCCGCCGCGAGCTTCTTGACCTCGACCAACAGGTCCTCGCGCAGCGTGCAGCAGATGCAGCCGTTGCTCATCTCGACGAGCTTCTCCTCGACGCGGCGCAAAGCACCCTTGCCGGCGACCAACGCCGCGTCGACGTTCACTTCGCTCATGTCGTTGACGATCACCGCGACACGCAGGCCTTCGCGGTTGTGCAGCACGTGGTTGAGCAGCGTCGTCTTGCCGGCGCCGAGAAACCCGGACAGGACCGTCACCGGCAGCTTCGCCGGCGGCTGCTTCGGCGACTTCGCATCCGCCTTGGTGCGCGTCTTCATCGCCCACCTCCACACGCGCCGCCAGCGCAGCAGTCGTCGTCGTCGTCCGGCGCGCGCGTGCCATCGCCGCTGGCGTCGAAACCGTGGTGCCCGCCCGCCTGGCCGATCACGTCGATGCTGAGCAGGATGCGCGCGTCGTCGCGCACCACCGGCGAACGGTGCACGATGCCGCGCCCGTGGTTGCCGGGCCACGCGTCGCCCTTCAGCAGCGCCACCGCGAACTCCGGCAGCTGCTGCACGACCGCACCCGTTCGCAGCAGACCCGATCGCGCGTCGGGTACGTCCATCGAACGATGGCCGAGGAAGTCGCGGTCGGCGTGCGCGTGCTCGAGCCACTCGGTGCCGACGCCGCAGTAGGTCGTCAGCAACCGCAGCCCGACGAAATCGGTGTGGAAGCGCGGGCACATCGGCCTCTCCAGACGCACGAGGCGCACGCCGAGGCGACTGGCGCCGGTCAGCTCGGCGAACATGCCGGCGAGCCAGCGCACGTCGGCAACGAACGCGCGCGCCATCGCTGCGTCGGCAGCGTGCGCAGCCGCCGGCAGCGGGTCGAACGTCGCCAGCTTCGCGACATCGGCCTCGAGCACCCGCTCGAGCTCGTCGGCGGCCAGCACGGTGCGGGCGAAGTGGCGCACCGCCGGATCCACCGGGCGCTGCCAGATCGCGATCTGCACGTCGTCGGCGACGACCCCGGCGAGACCCGCGACCTCGTCGGTGCGGTGGCAGCAGCTGGCGGCAGCGACATCTTCGGGAATGGAGGTCATGCCTTCCCGTGTGCCGGCCGAGTCGGGCGAGTTCCCTTCTGCGCCCGGATTCCGTGTCCGGGCGCAGCCTGGTCGCCGTCAGGCCTTCTTCTTCGCCGCGAACACCCCCTCGGGCTGGTGCACGCGCAAGCCCGTCGGAGCGCCCTTGTCGTCGACCAGGAACTCGACCCGATAGCCCGACAGCCCGCGCAACTGCAGCGTCAGACCGCGGCTCGGCTCCAGTTCGTGGCGCTGGCCCGGCAGCGTCAGCACGAGCCGTTCGCCCTGCACGGCGATGGTCGCCATCGCGCTGTCGAATGCGTACTGCCCGGCCAGCTGCGCCAGGAACTTCGCATCGCGCAGCCGCGGATCCGGCCCGCGCTGGAACACGATCGGCGGCACGCTCGCCTCGAGCACCGCGCGCACCGCTTCGATCTCGCCGTCGAAGTCCAGCAGGAACTGCAGCTTGGTGCCCGCCATCGCCTCCTCGCCGCCGCCCTTCTTGCAGGCGAACACGTCGTGATGCCAGTGCTCGAGGTCGCAGGCGAGCCCGTGCAGGTCGACGCGCAGACCGTCGCCGGAACCGGTGATGCGCACCGTGCCATAGCCCGGATGCTCGTAGCTGCCGACGTAGTCGTCGAGCGCGCGCGACGGCTGGGTGCCGGTGCGGCGCAGCGACGCGGCCTCCTTCTCGCCGCTCTTCGCCTGCTCGGCACCAGCGTCGATCTTGCGCTTCATCAGCGAACGGAAGTCGCGCGGCTCGAGGCCGAGCACACGGTCGCTGAGCTGGCGAACGACGACGTCGGGCAGCGTCGTGCCGTCGAGGTTGGTCAGCACGACGAAGCCGTAGCCGGCGTCCGGCAGCAGTGCGACGAGGGCCGAGAAGCCGTCGATGTTGCCGCCGTGGTGCACGCGGCGATGGCCGCGGTAGACGTCGACGAACCAGCCGAGCGCGTAGCCGACGTCGACCACGTCGCTGTCGTCGCCACGCGACGGAGAACCCTCCGCCATGCGCACGACGTGCAGGTCGTCGGCGGTCGACGCCGACAGCAGCTTGCGGTCGCCGAAGCGCCCGTGCTGCAGCTGCAGCGACACCCACGCCGCCATCTCGCGCACGCTCGAGTTGATCGAGCCGGCCGGACCGACCGCGCTGATGTCGCGGTACGGAATCGCCTTCACCACGCCATCGTCCTTGCGGTACGCGCGCGCGTGGTCGGGATCGCGCTGCATCGCCGACACGGCGAAGTTGGTGCGCGCCATGCCGAGCGGCTGCAGGATGCGCGCGCGCACCTGGTCCTCCCACGGTGCCCCACCGACGCGCTCGGCGAGGTGGCCGGCGGTCAGGTACATCAGGTTGTTGTATTGGAAGTCGGTGCGCAGGTCGTGATTGAGCGGCAGGTGCCGCAGCCGCGAGACCATCTCGGCGCGATCGAACGTGGCGCCGTACCAGACCAGGTCGTGGCGCGGCATGCCGCTGCGGTGCGTCACCAGGTCGCGCGGCGTCAGCCGTTCGCCGACCACCGCGTCGGCGAGCGCGAACTCCGGCAGCCAGCGGCGCACCGGCTGGTCCCAGTCGAGCTTGCCGTCGTCGACCAGCATCGCCAGCAACGCGGTGGTGAACGCCTTCGTGCTGCTTCCGATCGCGAACAGCGTGTCGGGGCCGACGGCTGCCTTGGCGTCGACGTCGCGCTGGCCGCTGGCGAACGTGGCGACGACGTCGTTGCCCTTGACCACGATCGCGGCGCAACCGGGCACGTCGAACATCGCGCGCGTCGCGTCGAGCCACGCCGGCAGGTCGGCAAGCGCCTGCTGCTGCTTCGCGGAAGCGGCGGCGGCGCGCGCCAGTGTGAACGGGAACACCTGGCCGTCCTGCGTGAAGGTGCCGGCGATGGCGTCGGCGGTGACGTCACCGCGGAAGGTCGGCGCACCCGGGATTCCGGCGATCGCGAACTCGAGCTTCTGTTCATCGCGGCGGAAGGCCTGCAGCGGCAGCGCCTCGGCATCCTGTGCCGGGATGTCGATGGTGCCCCGCAAGCCGGCTGCTTCGTCGACCAGGTGCACGACGACGCCGAGTTCCTGACCGGGCAGTGCGATGTGGCCCGACCAGTCGCCGGTCAGCGACTGCGCGGCAGCGGGAGCGACGAAGGCGAACAGCGCGGCGATGGCGAACGGCCAGCGCGCGCACGAGCGAACGGGGATCGGAGCCATGGCGAAGCTGTCGCCGACAATCCCCGTCCGGGCGCCGAGGGTGCAAGGAATCCGTTCCGTTCGCTACCTGCCCCGCCTTGACCGGTCCGGCATCGCCTCGGAAAGTCCGCGCCCCACGACTCCGAAGGAGACCGATGCGACGTCCGGCCCCGCTGCTGTTCTCGACCCTGTTGCTGCTCGCCCATGCCAACGCCCAGAGCGAGGACGCCTGGGACCAAGGCTACGACGGCGTGCGCGCGCTGATGCTGCAGAGCCGCTGGCAGGCCGCGCGCGCGGCGCTGGAGTCGCTGCTGAAGAGCAACGAGGGCAAGCCGTACGCGATCGCGGATCGCCAGTCGATCGTCGCCGACCACCAGCAGTGCGTGTTCTGGGCCGACGTGCAGGTGCCGAAGCCCGAGACGCTGCTGAGCGGCAAACTCGAGAAGCACGACGCCGCGACCGGGCAGGTCAAGATCGTCTACACCGCCGAGACGCTCGAGGACTGGCGCGAGATCCGCGACAACCTGCTGCTGCACCCGCTCACGTGGCGCGGCGCCTACACGGTGACGATCAGCGGCAAGGCCTACCCGGAGAGCACGCTCGGCTTCTTCTGGGACCTCGGCGGCCAAGGCTACTACCGCGCCGAGTTCGGCGCCGACGACG
>Ga0169931_10006088_pt1 | contig 18266 bp, 16 predicted proteins | sample Kivu_15m_20L_FD_129675 | JGI IMG/M metagenome (GOLD analysis project Ga0169931, IMG submission 129675) | Freshwater microbial communities from Lake Kivu, Western Province, Rwanda to study Microbial Dark Matter (Phase II) - Kivu_15m_20L... | ecosystem: Environmental > Aquatic > Freshwater > Lake... | reverse complement strand
GTGACCGGCACGGCAAGGGCCTGGGCCGACGGGGCCGAGGCCGCAGGCGGCACGGAAGCCGCCGGACGAGCGCCTGCGTTTTCCATGGCCGTCTGCACGTCGCGCTTGATGATGCGACCTCCGGGACCGCTGCCCTGAAGCGACGCCAGGGAAATGCCGGCCTCCTCGGCCATGCGACGGGCCACGGGGCTCACGCGGATGCGTGCGCCGCCCACGGTCACGGTCTCATCCTCGTCCGTGGACCTGGCCACGGGTGCCGACGGCGAGGAGACCGCCGCAGGCGCGGACATTGGAACGGGCGCCGCCATGGGCGCCGCCGCCCCCCCGCCGGCCGCGGCGGCGAGATCCTCGCCCTCCTCCGCGATCACGGCGATCTGCGTGCCCACCTTCACGCTCTGCCCGGCGGGCACAAGCAGCTTGGCGATGCGGCCGTCGTCGAACACCGGCATCTCCATGGTGGCCTTGTCGGTCTCGATGTCGGCGACCACCTGACCGCTGGTCACCTCGTCGCCTTCCTTCACGTTCCAGCGCACGATGGTCCCCGCTTCCATGGTGTCGGAGAGTCGGGGCATGGTGACGGAGATGGGCATGGGCGGCTTCCTTGCGGCTCAGGCGTTGTACGTGGCGGCGCGGACCGCCTCGCAGATCTTGCGGGCGTTGGGCAGGTACTCCTGCTCCAGGTTGTAGGCGTAGGGGGCGGGCACGTCGGCGGTGTGCACGCGGTGCACAAAGTTGTCCAGGTCGTCAAAGCAGTGCCTGTGCACCTGGGCGGCCAGCTCGCTGCCCGGGCTGCCGAAGCTCCAGCTCTGGTCCACCACCACGCAGGTGCTGGTCTTGCGCACGCTGCGGACCACGCTGCCAATGTCCAGCGGCCGGATCGTGCGAAGGTCGATCACCTCGCAGTCGATGCCTTCCTTGGCCAGGGCGTCGGCGGCCTCCAGGGCAAAGTGCACCGGGCGACCCCACGTGGCGATGGTGCAGTGGGCGCCGACGCGGCGGATGCGGGCCTGGCCGAACGGCACCAGGATCTCCTCGCCCTCGGGCACCTGACCCTTCATGCCCAGCATGCGCTCGCTCTCCAGGAAGAAGACCGGGTCGTCGTCGCGGATGGCCGTCTTGAGCAGGCCCTTGGCGTCGTCGGGCGTGGCTGGAATGGCCATCTTCAGCCCCGGCACGTTGCTGTACATGCCCTCCACGCACCAGCTGTGCGTGCTGCCGAGCTGACCGCCCGCGCCGTCGTTGCCGCGGAACACCACCGGGCAGCCGAACTGGCCGCCGCTCATGTAGAGCATCTTGGGCGCGTTGTTCAGGATGGGGTCGGCCGCCACCAGGCTGAACGACCAGCTCATGAACTCCACGATGGGCCGCAGGCCCTGCATGGCCGCGCCGATGGCCAGCCCGGCGAAGCCGCTCTCGCTGATCGGGGTGTCGATGATGCGCCGGGCGCCGAACTCCTCCAGCATGCCCTTGCTCACCTTGTAGGCACCGTTGTACTCGGCCACCTCCTCGCCCAGCAGGAACACGCGGCGGTCGCGGCGCATCTCCTCGCTCATGGCCTCGCGCAGGGCGTCACGGAACTCCAGCTCCCGCACGGCGGTCACAGCACCTCTCCCTTGGGGTCGATGGCCCGGAAACTTGGCGTGTTGGCGGCGCCGCCCGTGAAGGCGGGCTGCGTGGAGCCGGGGTACGGGCCCCACGGCTCCATGTACACGTCGGTGTGGAGTTCCTCGATCCCCGGCACCGGGCTGGCGTCGGCAAAGGCCACGCTGTCGCGGGCCTCGGCCTTGACCGCCTTGAGCATCTCCTTGGCCTCGTCGGCGGTGATCACGCCGCGGTCCAGCATGAAACGCTCCAGCGTGCCGATGGGATCCCCGGCCTCCCAGGCCTCCTCCTCGTCGCGCGTGCGGTACTTGCGAGGATCGCTCATGCTGTGGCCCTTGTAGCGGTAGCAGCGCATGTCCACGAACCAGGGCCGGCTCCGGGCCCGGGCGTCGTCGATCACGTGCTTCATGCCCCAGTAGGTCTCCAGCACGTCCATGCCGTCCACCACCGCCGCGTCCATGCCGTAGCCGACGGCCTTGGACTTGAGGTCGTGCCCCATGGTGGTGCCACGGTGGATGCTGGTGCCCATGCTGTAGCCGTTGTTCTCCACCACGAACACCACCGGCAGGTCCATCAGGCCCGCCAGGTTCATGGCCTCGTGCAGCGCGCCCTGATTCAGCGCCCCGTCACCCAGAAAGCAGAGCGTGACGCGGCCGTTCTTGCCGCCGTGCATCACCTCGTCCTGGTACTTGGTGGCGAACGCCAGGCCCGCGCCCAGCGGCGTCTGGGCGCCCACGATGCCGTGGCCACCGAACATGTTGTTGGGCTTGTCGAACATGTGCATGCTGCCGCCCTTGCCCTTGGCACAGCCGTCGATGCGTCCGAACATCTCCGCCATGCAGGCCCGGGCGGTCATGCCGCGGGCGAGCGCGTGCCCGTGGTCGCGGTAGGCGGTGACCAGCGGGTCCTCGGGCTTCAGGGCCGCCACGCAGCCCACGGCCACGGCCTCCTGGCCGATGTAGACGTGGCAGAACCCGCCGATCTTCTTGTCCTGGTACGCCTGCATGCAGCGGACCTCGAACTCGCGGATCAGCATCATGTCGCGGAACCACTTTCGCAGGGTGGCGGCGGGAGGCACCGGACGGTCGGCCGCCACGCTGGGCGGGGCCTCGCCTCGGTGCACGTCAAAGAGGCGTCGTGAGTCGGTGGTTGGCGTGGACATGGGTCGATGGCCGGGGGGCGTTCAACGGCGCTCGGCGCAGCCCATGGTTATAGGGGCAAAGCCATCTGCAAGCAACGGCTGGGAACCGCGGGGCGACCGCCCTTGGCCTGGGCCACGATCAGGGGGTGCCCACAGCCGGGGTGGGCCGCGCCGGAACCTCGGCCACCGCCGTGGCAGGCGCCTTGGCGAGAAGGCGGGCACGCAGGGCCAGCAATGCCGTCTCGAGTTGGGGGTCGGCTCCAGTCTGGAGGATCTCCCCCGGATCCGCCGGCTTGCGCTGGCCATCCTCGGGCAGCGTGTCCACGCGCACCCGAAGGTCCGCAAGACGCTCCAACTGGTCGGGCGTCATCCGCACCTCCAGGTCCGGACGCACACCCCAGTCGCTGCCACCGGGAGTCTTGTGCACCAGGCGTCCCTTGGCCGCACCACTCTCAGGCGGAAGCACGTAGTGCTGGGTGGTCACCTTCATGGCGGCCTCGCGACCGCGATCGCGCAGCGGGGACACCTCCTGCACGCTGCCCTTGCCGAAGCTCCGCTCCCCCACCACCACGGCCCGGTCGTAGGCCTGCAGGCAACCGCTCAGGATCTCGCTGGCGCTGGCCGAACTCTGGTTCACCAGCACCACCACCGGAAGGTCCTTCAGCATGGCCCGGTTCGGCTCGGCGCGACGGCTGCTGGTGGTCTCTCCAAACCGGTTCTGCGTGCTCACCAGTTCGCCCTCGGGCACCCACAGGTTGCAGAAGTCGGTGGCGCTGGTGAGCAGGCCGCCCGGGTTCCCCCGCACGTCCAGGACCAGCCCCTGAAGCGTGCGCTCGCGCTGCATCTGGCCCACCGCCCGCAGGAAATCGTCGAAGGAGTCCTCGTTGAAGCTGGTCAGCTTCACGTAGCCGATGCCGGCGTCGGGATCGATGAACCAGTCCCACGTGGGCTGGCCGCGGTCCGTCAGGCCGGTCTTGCGCCAGCCGTTCACGGACCGCATCTTGATGCTCTCGCGGGTGAGCGGCAGCTCCATGGGCGCTTCGCTGCCTTCGCGGCGCAGCGTGAGCGTGACCACCTCGCCCTCGGGACCCGTGATCAGGTCCACCGCCCGGTTGAGCGACCAGCCCGTGGTGCTCTGTCCGTCCACCGCCACGATGCGATCGCCAGGCTTGACGCCCGCTCGGGCCGCGGGCGAGCCCTCGAGCGGGTTGATGATCTCGATGTCGCGCTTCTCGTCGTGGCGGATCAGGATGCCCACGCCCACGAAGTTGCCCTCGACCTGCTGGCGGAAGCGCCGCAGCCGCTCGGGCCAGATGATCTCCGAGTACGGGTCCTCGAAACGCCGCGACAGCACCCCGGTGGCCCCGTCACCGAACTCGTGAAGCAGCGCCGCCTCGGGAATCTGCACCGTCTCCTCGTTGGCCTTGAGCAACGCCGCCATGACCTCGCGATACAGGACCGTGTTGGCCTTGTCCAGCGGCACCTCATCCACGCGGGAGCGGGCGGCCCGAAGCGCGGCCTGCCAGGCGTTGCGCACCGGCTCCTCGGCCAGCCGCGGGAAGGACTCCTGACACTCCGGAGTGGACGCCAGCAGCAGCAGCTGGTCGATGCCTCCCTCGAGCAGCGGCTTCCAGCCGCCGTTCTCGATGTGCTCGGTGGCCGCCTTCCGGAGCCCCTCTCGGAGCATGTACGGCGTGATGCCCTGGTACTGCTCCTTCCAGTCCTCGGCCGACGCCGGGTTGAACTCGGGGAACGGTCGATCCGGATCCTCCACCGGCAGCTCGTCCGCGTCGTTCAGCCTCGCCTTCAGCCGCGCGCGGGCCTTGGCCCGGTCCTCCTCGGTCTGATTGGCCTTGAAACGCTCGTTCTGCCTGCGCCGCAGCTCGTGCAGTTGCCGCGGCGCGTAGGCGGCCATCAGCGTGACCCGACGACCCATCTGGTCCAGCTGGTCATCGAGCTGCTTGAATCGTGCCGCGTCCGAGGTGTCCTCGCGGAGGGCCCGGAGCCGGAACAGCATCTCCTGCGCCAGCAGCCAGTCGCCCTCGGCCTGGGCCCGGGCCCGCACGGCCTCGGCCTTGGACTCCATGGCGCGCAGCGACGGCTCCTGCAGCTCCTGGATCCACGCGGCGGAGTCCAGCAGGAACTTGAGGTTGGCCGCGGCCACCATCGCCCGCGTGATCTTGTCGGCGGCCAGCTCGTCACGGATCTCCTGCCGATGCCGCGCGATCGCCTGATCGCGAGCCCTGGCCGCCTCGGCCAGGTTGCGGTTGCGCTGGGCCACGGCATCACGAAGTCCCTGCAACGAACGGCCATCACCCGGCGGCAGGGCCTGCAGCGCGCTGTCAAAGGCCGCGGCGTCACCCTGGCGGGCCGCGTTCCAGGCGGTGTCGCTCCAGCCGACCACGTCGGCCCGGCTCGCGGGCGCAAGCACCAGAAGCAGCAGCGCAAGAAGAGCCGGGACGGATCGGTCTGGTCGGAGCTGGGTCATCGGGGATCTCGTTCCTTCTATACTTCCTTACGGTTCGGCCGTTTCCATTATGAGTCAAGGCGATCGAGCGTGATTCCGCCCCTCCAGCCCCCCACGCCGCTGCCCGAACCTCGCCCGTTTGAAAGGCTTGCATCGATCGGCTCGGATCTGCCCCGGGCTTGCTGGATTTGGCTGATCTGGGGGGTGGGAGCCGGACTCTGGCCCGCCGTGGGCGCTCCGCTGGCCCTGATCGCGGCCTTGGGGGCCTGGTGGCGGGTGATGGCGCTTCGGACGGCGCGGCTGTCCGCGGGATCCGCCCGCTCGTCGGGGTGGTGTCGGATCTGGACGTGGGTGGCCCTTGGCGCCGCGGTGGTCGGCTCCATCTCGGCGGTCGAGTGGTGCGTGGCCGGGGTCGGGGTGCCGTGGGGTCCGACCGCGGGCCTGACGAACACGTGTCGACTGCTGGTGCCGCTGGAGATGCTCCTGGCCGCCGCATGGGTGGCGTCGGAGGCATCCGAGCGACGCAGCGGCTGGGTGCTGATGCTGCTGGCGCTGGCCGCGGCCGGCGGGCTGGCGAGCGCTTGCGTGCAGGTGGTCGATGCGCTCGACGCCACGGCCCTTGCCGGCTCGCGGTCCATGCTGGTTCTTTCGCGCGTGGTGATGCTGGGAGGCGCCGCCGTGGCCGTGCTGCTTCTGGCAGACCTTGTGGGCCGCCTCATGGGGGCCATGGCCCATGATGCGTTCGAGGAGGAACACGCCCCCTCACGCTCGCGAGTGCCCTGAGGCAAAGGCCTGCTCGGCCAGGTCGATGGCCCGGCCCAACGCGGCGGCCTTGTGCAGCGTCTCCTGGAACTCGGACGCGGGATCGCTGTCGAGCACCACGCCGGCGCCCGCCTGAAGATGCACGGTCCACGGCGCCACGGCGCCGCCCGATGTGGGCACCACCATGGTCCGAAGCGCGATCGCCATGTCCATGTCGCCATCCAAGCCGGCCACCCCGATGGCGCCGGCATACGGTCCGCGGCGCACCGGCTCAAGACGGTCGATGATCTGGATGGCCCGGATCTTGGGCGCGCCGGACACGGTGCCCACCGGCAGCGTGGCCTGCAGGGCGTCCCAGGCGTCGCGCCCGTGGGCCAGCGTGCCCGTGAGCGTGCTGGAGAGATGCATCACGTGGCTGTACCGCTCCACGTCCATGCAGCGTTCCACCTGCACGGAACCCGCGCCACAGACCCGGCCAAGATCGTTGCGACCCAGATCCACCAGCATGGCGTGCTCGGCACGCTCCTTGGGATCGGCCAGCAGCTGGGCCTGATGGTCGGCGTCCGCCTGCGGGGTGGCACCCCGTGGCCGCGTGCCGGCGAGCGGACGGTTGGTCACGGTGCGGCCGCGCACGCGGCAGGCGATCTCCGGGCTGCTGGCCACCAGGATGCAGCCGGGCGCCTGCAGGTAGACCTGATACGGGCTGGGATTCACGATGCGCAGGGCCCGATAGATCTCGAACGGATCCACGTGCGTGCGCCGCTCCAGTCGCTGGGAGAGCACGATCTGGAACGCGTCGCCGGCGCGGATGGCCTCGATGGCCTGACGGACCGCGGCCTGAAAGGCGGTCCGGTCCATGGAGCTGGAGGCGGGCGGGGTGGGCGGCGCGGCCGCGTCAAGTCGAAGTTCGCCGGTGGGCAACGGCTCGGCGCGGCCCAGCATCAGGTGCACCATCGCGTCGATCGCGGCGTCCGCAGCCTGGCGCGCCGCCGTCTCGCTGGCGTGGTCCTGGAGCGGCTCGCTGGCCACCAGATCCACCACCTGCCGGGCGTGGTCGAACACCACCACGCTGCGATAGAGGCCCAGGTGCATGTCCGGCAGGCCACGATCATCGCGCGGGGCACGATCGAACCCGAGCGCCGTGGGCTCCAGCCATCGCACCGCGTCAAAGCCCACGTATCCCACCCAGCCACCGTGAAAGGCGGACGGAACGGAACCGCTGCGGACGGGACGCCAGTGCCCGCTGATCTGGCGCGGCACCTGCATGGGATTGGCGTGCGTGAGGTGCTCCACCCGATCGCCGCGCGTGATCTGCACCTGCTGCCCTCGGGCCATGACCTGCACCGCCGGCCTGGCACCCACCATGGAGTGTCGACCCACCGAACCCCCCTGCTCCACGCTCTCGAGCAGGAAGCTTGGATCCTGTCGACGGTCCGGAGCCACCAGCCTTCGATAGGCCAGCACCGGCGTGAGCTGGTCCGAAGGAATCCGCCGACCGTGGACCAGCAGGTTGCCCGTGCTCATGACCGGGAGCCCTCCTTCCGCCGCGCGGACGCGGACGTCGGATCCCGACCACCCGCGCGGCGGGCGGCGCAGAGGGCGATGGCGATCGCGTCGCTCACATCGCTGGGTCCGCGCATGGACCGAAGTCCGCACTGGGCCATGACCGCGCGGCGCACCTGATCCTTGGTGGCGGCGCCGCGGCCGGCCACGGCGCGCTTGACCTCGGCCGGAGCCAGCTCATCCAAGGGAAGCTCATGGAGTGCCGCGGCCAGCAGCACCACGCCACGAGCATGCCCCATGATGATGGCGGTGCGGGCGAAGCGAGCCTGGCTGAACAGGCTCTCGACCGCCATGTGGGTGGGGCGAACCTCGCCCATCAGCTCCTGGAGCTCACGGTGCAGGTGACCCAGCCTTGAGGCCAGCGAGCCCCGGACCGGCAGCCGGATCACGCCGGCCTCGACCAGCGAAGGATCCAATCGCCGCGGCGGAAGGTGCACGCACGCGTAACCGGTCCGCCGAAGGCCGGGGTCGATGCCCAGGACACGCATGGGCCCGATGCTACGGAACCGCGCGCCTTCGAAGGATCACGGTCACCGGGTGCCCTTCGGCTGGCATCGCCGAGGTGCGGGCGCGCCAGACCGGCGGCGCCAGGTCGACCTGATCGGGCACCACCTGCCGCATGGCCACCACTTCATCGCCAAAGGTGACCAGTCCCACCACGCTGCCGGAGCGATCCGCGGCGTAGACCTCGCCGGCGGGAGCTGGATCGAAGCGGCTTCCGGCGAACACGAATTCGGGCTCCGCCACGGCACCACCCCCTCGCACCCGCTCGGCCCAGATCTGGATCGGCGTGATCCGGTCCAGCCCATCCTGATGCCACTGCACAAGCACCTCCACGGCATCGCCCACGGGTGGCACCGCGTCCACACCGCCCGCGGCGTTGGCCTTCCAGGTCCCTGGCGAGCCGGGCGTCAGGCCAGCGGCCAGCAGCGCGGCGTGGATCACGCTGGGCGGCGCGTCGGTCACCACCAGCGACTCATGCTCGCGCGAGCCGCGTGCGCAGACGAACTGCTCGAGCCAACCGTGGCGACACGAGACCTGTCCCTGCACGTGGACCTGATCGCCACCATGCAACTGGACGCCTGGATGCAGGCTGGTCACGGGAGCCGGTTGCCGAGCGCTCGCGGCACATCCGGCAGGCAGCGAGCAGACGATCAAGACCGCGGCAACGCCGATGCCAGCCGGGCTGAGCGCCACGCAAATGAAAAAGGCCCGGCGGAGACAAGTCTCACGCCGAGCCCTTCCGGGGGCTTGATGATGCGGGGAGCGTAGCGGCAACACGGGATGATTCAAGGGGGTGATGCCCATTTTCCTCCAGATTCGGCGCTGAACGCATATTCTCGGAACCACTCGCATCGCGCGGCATCGGCGAACCGAACCACGCTCCGGCCAATCCCATGCAACTTACGCGAATCGTCAGGCTTGCCGAACCTGCTTGTGGAGCCGCCTCCGCCGACCGTGGCTGGCGTTCGCAAGCCGGTCTTGTGATGCCTGTGGAAGTGGAAGTCCACGTGGATGGAACGCCGGATCCGGTCACGGGATACATCATCGACATCCATGCCGTGGACCACGCCGTTCGGTCGGCCTGGTCGGAGTGCCGAGCCGCGAACGGTGACGGCTGGCGATCCGTGGCGACCGACCTTGCCGATCTGGTCGCCTGCATCGGCCGCACGTTGCCGAATGCCGTGCTCCACGCGTCTCTGCGGCAACATCCTTTCATGAGCTGGGAGCACCAATCCACCATGCCCAACCACGCCACCCTTGTGCAGCGATTTGACTTCGCGGCCAGCCACCGGCTGCACTGCCGAGAACTCTCGGATCAGGAGAACCGCCGCGTCTTCGGCAAGTGCAACAATCCCGCCGGGCACGGGCACAACTACCGCCTGGAGGTGCAGGCGCGCGTGCCGATTGACTCCGGACCGTCGCTGCAACCTGACCAGCTGGAACGCCTGGTGATGGAGCACGCGGTGGACCGGCTGGACCACAAGCACCTGAACACCGATGTTCCCGAGTTCGCCTTGCGAAACCCCAGCGTGGAGTGGATCGCCCAGACCTGCTTCGAGTGGCTCGTGGGACCGATCGGCTCGACCGGCGCCCAGCTGCTTCGCGTGCGGGTGTGGGAGACCGAGAAGACCTCGGCCATCTATCCCGGATGAGTCAGGCCGGGTCGGCGGGCTGCCGCGTGCCATCCGCCGCATAGGTGAAGGTCCGGCCCTCGGGCTCGTCCTTGCAGGCCTTGTGCGAGCCGTCGCAGAACGGGAACTTGCGCGACAATCCACAGGTGCACACGAAGACGGGCTTGTCCGAGGGCTCCAGCTTGAGCGGGCCGGTGCCGTCGAGCTTGACGAGTCGTGCCATGGGGGTCTCCTTGGGTTTCAGGTCAGGTCTTCCTCGCCCAGCAGCCGGTAGGACTTGCGGAGCAGGATCTGTCCGGCCAGCGTGTGGTCGTCCACCGCGATGGCCACCGTGGGATGGTCGCTCAGACGCAGCATGACCGGATAGGCGAAGCGGATGTTGATCTCGGCGCCGAGCAGGTGCAGGCAGACATGCGTGAGCGTGCGGTTGTCGGCCAGTTCCACCACCAGCAGGTCCACCTCGCTGAAGGTGAACTGGCGGCCGCGAAGGAGCACCCGTGCGGCGTCGGCGTTGTTGAAGATGAGCCGAACCACCGCGTGGTCGCTGGAGTCCACCACGCTGATGGCCGCCACCTGCAGGCCCGCGCTGTCGTCGAAGAGCTGGAGCAATTCGAGCAGCTTGCCCACCTTGTTGTCCAGGAACACGCCGAACTGGCGCACGGCGGGAGCTGTGAATCCACCCCCCTGCTGGGTTTCCGGCGGCTGCAGGCTCATGAAGGGGGCCAAGTATAGACGCGGCCCGACCCGCTCAGGTGGCCACGAACACCTGCCGTGGCGGCGCGGGCAGCAGGCCCGCCACCGCGGCCTCCTGCAGCAGGCGATCCACGGCGGCGCGGCCAGTGGCACCGCAGTCCAAGGTCCAGCGATTCACGTACAGGTCCACGAATTCCCCAGCCAGCGCGGCCTGCATGCCGCGGGCGAACCGGAGGGCGTAGGCCACGCCCTGAGCATGGTGGGCCATGGCGTGGACCACGCTGGCGTGCAGCAGGCCGACCACGCGGGCCAGCGTTCCGTCACCGAATCGGGCGTCCAGATCCCGCCGCACCGCGTTCACCCCCAGTGGCAGCGGCAGACCCGAGTGGGATCGCCACCAGGCGCCCAGATCCTGCAGCAGGTGCAGGCCGCGGTCCCGGAAGAGCAGCTGCCCCTCGTGAATCACCACGCCGGCGTCACAACGGCCGTCGGCCACCCACTCCATGACCTGGTCAAACGGCACCTCACGAAAGCGGAAGCGACCCGGTCCGAGCATCAGGCTGAGCACCAGGAAGCTGGTGGTGTGGCGACCTGGAACGGCGATGGTGCAGGCCGGATCGTGCAAACGCTCCAGCGGCATGGGCTCGCGGGCCACCAGCTTGGGTCCGTAGCCGTCGCCCACGCTGCTGCCGCAGGCGGTGAGCACGTAACGATCACCCACGCGTGGAAGGTTGGCGCAGCTCATGGCGGTCACGTGCAGCAGATCCCCCTCCGGACCCGCGGCGCGGCGGTTCAGGGACTCGATGTCCTGGCAGACCTGCTCGAACCGGATGCCCGGATCCCCGACTGCGGGCGTTCCACCGTCCACCCCAAAGAGAGGCCACCACATGAAGGCGTCATCGGGGTCGGGACTGTGGCCAAGCGTGATGGTGATGGGCGCGGGCAAGGCTTCAAGCGTAGCCGCGCGGTAGGGTGTGTCCATGCACGCGTTCCGCCTCCTGCTCATGTCGCTCACCGCCACCCTGTCGCTTGCCGCGTCGGAACCGCCAGCGACCGACGCGGCGGCCCGGCTCCGCGCCTGCTTTGACGCCATCCAGACGTTCCGTGACGCCGAGTTCCCGATGGACGCGCTGGCCAATGGTCGCCCGTGCGATCCGGCGACGATCGCCGATCTCTCGCTCGAGGGCTTCGAGCGGCGGCATGGTCGCACGCGCGAACTGCTTGCCGATCTGGAGGCCCTGGATCTGGCCTCGCTCGATGAACGCGACCGGCTGGACGCCGAGGTGGTCCGCCGAGACTTGTCGATGGAGGTGGCCGGCCACCGTTTCGGCGGTTTCCTGCTGCTGCTGGGCCCGCTGGGCGGTCCCCAGCAGTCGGTGCCCCAGATGACGGACCGGGTGCCGATGGCCCGGGTGGAGGATGTCCGCAACCATCTGGCCCGCCTTCGGGCGGTGCCGGCGTCGCTGCAGGCCCAGCGTGCGCTGCTGCAGGAGGGTGTGCGTCGCGGCATCACGCCGCCCAAGGCGATCCTGACAGGCGTGGTGCCGCAGTTCGACGCGGTGATTCAGGGTCGCCTGCAGTCGCTTCGGGAGCCCTTTGGACGGACGTGGACCGGACTCTCGCCGCAGGAGCAGACCACGCTGCAGCGAGAGGGCGACGCCACCGTCGACGCCGTCGTGGCGGAACTGGTGGTGCTGCGCGACTTTGTGCGGGATGCCTACATCCCGGCCTGCCGAGACCCGATCGCCTGCGCGGACCTTCCGGACGGGCGTGCCTGGTACGAGCATCGCCTGCGCGAGATGACCACCACCGAGCTGGACGCCTCGGCGATCCATCACATCGGCCTCTCCGAGGTGGAACGCATCCGCGGCGAGATGCTGGAGGTGATCCGAAGGACGGACTGGTTCGCGGCCGATGGAGCCCGGGCGAACATGCCCGAGGACGGGCTGTTCGCGGCCTTTGTGGCCTACCTGCGGACGGATCCCCGCTTCTACCACACCAGCGCCGAGGCGCTGCTGGCGGGCTATCGCGACCTGGCCAAGCGGATCGACGCCTTCATGCCCATGCTGTTCAGGCGCCTGCCCCAGCTGCCCTACGGCGTGCGCGAGATTCCCCGCTTCATGGCCCCCAGCCAGACCACCGCCTACTACATGAGCGGCAGCCTGGACGCGGGCAATCCGGGCTGGTTCTACGCCAACACCCACGCCCTGGACCAGCGGCCCCGGTACGAGATGGTGCCGCTCACGCTGCACGAGGCGGTGCCGGGCCACCACCTGCAGATCGCGCTCTCGCAGGAGATGCCCGACCGGCATCCGCTGCGCCGCGACCTCTCCTTCACGGCCTTCGTGGAGGGCTGGGCGCTGTACGCGGAACGGCTGGGCATCGAGATGGGATTGTTTCAGGATCCGTACGACGACTTCGGACGGCTGCTCTACGAGATGTGGCGAAGCTGCCGGCTGGTGGTGGACACCGGCATGCACGCACTGGGCTGGAGTCGTCAGCGGGCGATCGACTTCATGAAGACCAACACGGCCCTGAGTGAACTGAACATCGAGCGCGAGGTGGACCGCTACATCGGCTGGCCGGGACAGGCGTGCGCCTACAAGCTGGGCGAACTCTGCATCCGTCAGCTGCGGCGTGAGGCCGAGGAGCGGCTGGGCACACGCTTTGACCTGCGTGCGTTCCACGACGCCCTGCTGGGCGAGGGCGCCCTGCCGCTGCTGGTGCTGGAGGAGCGGATGCGACGCTGGATCGCCGCCCAAGCGGGCGAGAGTGGGCCGACGACCCCGGCCGGCGGATGATCGCTCGGCTCAGAACCCGCGCACGACGAACGGATTCCGCCGTCGCTCCCGGCCGATGGTGGTGTCGGGTCCGTGACCCGGAAACACGCGCGTGTCGTCGGGCAGCTTCAGCAGGACCTCGTGCAGCGACTGTCGCATGGCCTCGGGATCGCTGGTGGGAAAGTCCACCCGGCCGATCGAGTCCAGGAACAGCGTGTCCCCCACCAGCGCGGTGCGGGCCTGCGGACACCAGAGCGTGACCGAGCCGGGCGAGTGACCGGGGGTGTGCAGCACCTCCCAGCGGGTGGTGCCCAGCGTAAGCGCGTCACCCGCCTGCAGCGAGCCGCTCGGCGGCGAGACGGTCATGGGCTCGCCCATGAAGGCGGAGAGGTTGAGCTGCGGATCGTTGAACCAGTCCCGCTCCAGCGGATGCACCAGGACCGGCAGCGGACCCAGCTCGCCCAGGACCTCGTCGACGCCGGCGATGTGGTCCGCATGGGCGTGCGTGCACAGGATGGCGACCGGATCGAGCGGACTGTCCTGCAGGAACCGCAGCAACGGCCGCGGGTCCTCGCCGGGATCCACGATCCAGCAGTGGTCGCCCTGGTCGTGGGGCGGCGCCACCAGGTAGGCGTTGGTGGCGCAGCGGCCGAGTTCGAAGGCGTGCCGTCGCAGTTCCATGGCCCACTTATACTCGCCGCCGGAATGCTCCACCGCGCCTCCTGGCTGGCCTCCCTGCTTGTCCTCGCATGGACGACGGGGTGCGACACGCTGGGCAGCGACTGGTCCAACTTCACCAGTTCCTTCAACCCGCCCACGCCGCAGCAGGCGGCCCAGTGGGCGGTGGATCCCTACGACTCGGAGAAGCAGCGTCATGGCACCATGCTGCTGGCGAACGCCCCGTGGGGCGGAAGCCCGGTCTACGTGAGCATGTACCGGGTGTATGTGGAGGAGAACTCGGATCCGCTGGTCAAGGTGGCCGCGATCGAGGCCCTGGGCCGGCATGGCGAGCCGCAGGACGCCGAACTGGTCGCCCGCATGCTCAAGCATCCCTCGCCGCAGGTGCGGCTGGCGGCGGCCAAGGCGCTGCAGCGGCTGCACGATCCCAAGGTGTCCAGCCTGATCTGCTCGCGCCTGGTGGACGAGAGCGAGGAGGGCCCGGTGCGTGTGGAACTGGCTGTGGCCCTGGGGCAGTACCCCACCGATGACGCGTTCCAGGCGCTGGCGGCCACGCTGGACGCGCGCGAGCTGGCCGTGAACCTGGCGGCGCTGGACAGCCTGCAGTTGCTGACCGGTCGCGACTTCGGACTTGACCGCCCGCTCTGGCTGAGCTGGTACCGAAGCACCCGGGCCCCCTTCGATCGGGAGATGGTCTATCTGTACCCCACCTACCAGCGCGAGAAGGGCTTCTGGGACTGGATCACCTTCTGGTCGCCGCTGACCTTCGAGAAGCCCTCCATGCCGCGCGGCATGACGGAACCCGGTGGCGTGGCTCCAGCCGAGCCGTTCGGCAACATCGGCAGCGGGCCCGCTCCGGAGGCCCGCTGAGCCAGGCTCCACAAGCGGAAGAAGGCCAGATCCGAAGCGGTCGGCTGGCCGGCAAGACCCTCTCGGCGGCCATCTGGATCCTGGCGGTCCCGGTGCTGCTGCAGCAGCTCATGATCGCGGCGGTGGGCCTGGTGGACAAGGTGATCGCGGGAAGCCTGCCGGGCGAGATCGTGGTGCCGGCGCTCGACGGGATCGGCGTGGGCACCTACGTGGGATGGTTCACGGGCATCGCCTTCGCGGGACTGGGCGTGGGCGGACAGGCGATCATCGCCCGGGCCATGGGCGGCGGCACGCGGCAGGACGCACGGGCCGCACTCGGACAGAGCGTCACGCTGGGTCTGCTGTGGGGCGCCCTGGTGGGTCTGGCCATGGCGGGCCTGGTGCGGCCGCTCGCGTGGGTGTCCGACCTGTCAGCGGAGGCCACGCACCACTGCACCACCTACGTGACCACCATCGCCTGGAGCATGCCCTTCTGCGGGCTCATGACCATCGGCAGCATGTGCCTGCACGGCGCGGGCGAGACCGCTCGCCCAAGCTGGATCTCGATCGGGGTGAACGTGGTGAACGTGGTGAGCAGCTGGCTGCTGAGCGGCGTGGACCTGCGAGCCGGCGGCGGCGTGCTGGCCAACCCGGTCCCGCTGGATCCCGCGGCATGGGGCGTGTGGGGCATCGCGGCGGGAACCGCCCTCTCCTACGTGGTCGGCGGCGTGGCCACGCTGGTGGTGATGCGGCGCGGCGTGAAGGACCTGCGCCTGGAGTGGCGCGACCTGGGCCTCTCGCGGCACATGAGCTGGCGGATCACGCGGGTGGGCGTGCCCAACTTCCTGGAAGGTCTGGCCATGTGGGGATCGAGCCTGTTCCTGATGGGCTTCATCGGATCGGTGTCGCGCGGCGCCGGGCAGGGCCAGCCCGCGGCGGGCCTGGTGGGCGCCCACATGATCACGGTGCAGTGGGAGGCGTTCAGCTTCCTGCCGGGATTCGCCATGGGGATCGCGGCGGGCGCGCTGGCCGGGCAGTACCTGGGCGCGGGCAATCCGCGCATGGCGCGGCGCGCGATCTGGACCTGCACCCTGATCGGCATGGCGATCATGGGCGCCATGGGCGTGCTCTTCATGACCGGAGGCACCTGGCTCACGCGCGTGATCTCCACCGAGCCCGTGCATCTGGAGGAGGTCCCCCGCACGCTGTTCGCCTGCGGCGCCGTGCAGGTCTTCTTTGCCCTGGGCATGACGCTGCGTCAGGGCCTGCGCGGCGTGGGCGACACGCGCTGGATCTTCCTGATCACCGTGGGAAGCATCTACCTGGTGCGGCTGCCGCTGGCCTGGCTGCTGGGCGTGCATCTGGGCCAGGGCCTGGCCGGGATCTGGTGGGGCCTGAGCCTGGAGCTGGTGGTGCGGGGGCTGCTGTTCCTGTGGCGGTTCCGGATGCCCGGATGGGAGCGGCTGCGGGTCTAGGCGCGGACCGCGGCCCCAGGCGTGACCGGACGGCATGGGCCTTCTACACTGGCCCGAATGCCCGGCCTGCACCCTCAACTGGACGCCTTCGACCGCGGACTGCTCCGCGGCGTGGCGGATGGCCAGGCCCGGCTCACGCCGGAGCAGTCCCTGCGCCTGCTGCGCGAGATGCCGCTGGCGGAGCTGGGTTTCTGGGCGGATGCGCGGTGCCGCGCCCTGCATGGCGACGCCATCCGCACCTACGTGATCGACCGCAACATCAACTACACCAACGTGTGCACGGCCCGGTGCACCTTCTGCGCCTTCCGCCGCGACCAGGATGACGCCGACGCCTATGTGCTGCCCGTGGACCGCATCCTGCAGAAGATCCAGGAACTGGTCGACATCGGCGGCACGCAGATCCTGATGCAGGGCGGCATGCACCCGGGGCTTCCGCTGGGCTGGTACGTGGACCTGCTGGGCGCGATCAAGGCGCGCTTTCCGCAGGTCCACGTGCACGCCTTCAGCCCGCCGGAGTTCATCGAGTTCGTGCGCTTCTTCGATCCGCCGGGCGACACGCTGGCGGACAAGTTGGCGCACGTGCTGCGGCGACTGCGCGACGCGGGTCTGGACAGCGTGCCTGGCGGTGGCGGCGAGATCTTCGCGCCGGCCGTGCGCCGCAAGATCGGACTGGGCAAGTGCAGCGGTCAGGAGTGGCTCACCGTGATGCGCGAGGCCCATCGGCTAGGCATGAACACCAGTGCCACCATGATGTTCGGCCACATCGAGGGCTTCGCCGACCGCATTCACCACATGGAGCAGGTGCGGGCGTGGCAGGACCGGGCCATCCAGGACTTCGGGCCTTCTGGCGGTGGCCGCTGCATGGCCTTCATCAGCTGGCCCTTCCAGCGCGAGAACACGCCGCTGGGCCGGGCCCGGGACTGGGGCGGGGTGCCGGGCGACGACCCGGCCGCGCCGTTCCCGGGCGACGTGGTGGCACGGCTGGACGGCACGGGTTCCAAGGACATGCATCCGGAGTTCGGCCGACGCGTGCGACGCAGCGGCAGCACCGACTACCTGCGCACGCAGGCCGTGAGCCGTCTGCATCTGGACAACGTCTGGAGCGTGGGCAGCAGCTGGGTCACCATGGGGCCGCTGGTGGGACAGACCGGCCTGCGATACGGCGCCAACGACATGGGCAGCGTGATGATGGAGGAGAACGTGGTGTCGAGCGCCGGCACCACCCACTGCCTGAACCAGGCCGAGATCTGCCGGCTGATCCGCGACGCCGGCTTCCTGCCGGCGCAGCGCGACAACCGCTACGACCTGCTGAAGGTGCATGACGGTCCGGACAGCCCGGATCTGGCGGTGCGGGACTGGTCGCTGCACCGCCCGCGAACGCTGCACGCCGAGGCGCCCCGCGAGAGGCCTCAGGCGGTGGCGATCACCGTGGGCGAATCGGCTCGCTGAGGGCCGGGGCGAACGGCGGCGTGACCGTGCCGTCGGAGCGGGCCCATCGTTGCTCGGGCGGGATGTGACGGCCGCACTCCGGGCACGATTCGCCGGCCAGACGGTGCAACGGGTAGCCGCATTCGCAACGGGGTTCCTGGAACTGCAGCGTGATCGCCAGGCGGCACTGCGGGCAGGCCACGCTGCCTGCCTGCATCTGCAGCCACTTCCGGCAACGCGGGCACTGCAGCGTGGCCACGGCGCGGTCCGGCATCGTGGCCAGACGCCGGGCCTCCCGCTGCCGTTCCATGCGACCCAGGATGGGAACCGCCGCGTGGCCGGCCACCGCGGCCGTGACACCCACCACCCAGTAGGCCCACGGCACCTGCCGCGCGAGCCACTCCATCACCTGGCTGTCGCCCGTGATGCAGGCGATCTCGGCCAGGCACACGCCCACGCCCATGCCCACCAGCGCCACCCCTCGAACCCAGCGGTCCAGCGTTCGGCGCAACGTGAAGCTGCCCAGGGCCCCGATGTCGGCGACCAGCATGGCGAAGGCCCCAAGGCCTCCGATCCAGCGTGCCAACGTCTCCTCGGCGCCCTGCCCGAGCACGCCCCAGATGGCCAACCATGCGATCATGGTGGCCATCGCGGCGGCGCCCACGCCCGCCCAGGCCAGCACCGTCCACGGCG
>Ga0169931_10006087_pt1 | contig 18268 bp, 3 predicted proteins | sample Kivu_15m_20L_FD_129675 | JGI IMG/M metagenome (GOLD analysis project Ga0169931, IMG submission 129675) | Freshwater microbial communities from Lake Kivu, Western Province, Rwanda to study Microbial Dark Matter (Phase II) - Kivu_15m_20L... | ecosystem: Environmental > Aquatic > Freshwater > Lake ... | reverse complement strand
TTGAAGGCATCGCTCGACAAGATTCCGCTCGTCGCGGGCCTCGACATCAACTCGGCATCGCTGTCGATCGATTCGACCAACATCGGTGCGGCAAACGCTGCCACCACGGTCACGCTCGCCGGTTCGATGACGGTGTTCGAAAAGACGGTCACCGCTTCGGCGGCGTTCTCGAAGACCGGCGTCTTGTTGACCGCCGACCTTCCCGAGATCGCACCATTCGGTGCCAGCGGACCGGTGTGGAAGCCGGGCCAGCTGAGCTGGTCAACGGGTCCGATCTCGATCACTCCGAAGGTGCCGTCGCTGCCGAATTTCAAGTCGGTCAACCTCACACCGAAGGTGCCGAGACTCAACGTTGCAATCGCCCTGCCCGAGCAGATCAAGGGTCTCGCTTCGGCAACGGTTGCCAACGTTGGTGACATTGCACTCGATGGTGAAGTCGACTTCTCGACCGGCAAGTTCAGCCTCGCCGCATCGTTGTCGAACGACACGATCGACCTCGCCGGTGCAATCAGCCGCGAGAAGACCGGTGATCCGTTCAAGTACAACCTCGCCGGCAAGGTGAAGAAGGCAATCGCTCTCACCGATTCGGTGTCACTCACGACGCTCGACGTCGCGTTCGGCAACGCCACCGCAGGTGGTCCGTTGACGCTGACGGGCAATGGCTCGGTCGATGTGAAGTTGCCCGACGCAACGGTCGTGACCGTCGCGGGTGCGGTGACGTACAACTCGGCCACCGACTTCACCGTCACCGTGTCGGCAGGTGCAACCGGACCGTCGTTCGCGGTCACCGGCGGCAACGCTCTCAGCCTCGGTCAGGCCAGCGGTACGTTCAAGCGCACCGCCACGGGCAGCGTCCTCGACGTCAACCTCTCGACCGCGGGTCCGTGGAGTCCGGTCAGCGGCCTCAGCGTCACCAACGTGTCGGCCAAGGCTTCGGTCACCTGCAACACCGGAGCGAAGTGTGTACCGGCGTTCGACCTGTCGGGCACGCTCGGCTTCGACCTCGGTATCCCGGGTCTCAACTCGGCCACGGTCAACGGCAAGCTCGACGACAAGGGCTTCGCGTTCAGCGCGAAGTTCAACGACCTCGCGTTCAATGCCGACATCAAGTTGGTCGCGCCGACGTTCAGCTTGACGATCCCGCCGAAGACGAGCACCGACAAGGCTTCGGCCACGTTGTCGGGCACGTTCTCGCTCTTCGGTGCGAACCTGAATGCAGCGGTGACGTTCAACTCCTCGGGTGTGCTCCTCACGGGTGACTTCCCGAAGTTCAACTTCCCGGGCTCCGACATCGGCTTCGACGGTGGTCAGTTCGCCTGGGCACTGAAGGCGCCGAGCAGCATCAGCTGGACACCGAAGGTTCCGAGCTTCCCGTCGTTGCCGGCCATCAGCCTGCCTGCGGGCGCACCGCGACTCGTCCTGGCGATGCCGACACCCGATGTCGTCAAGCAGTTGTCGGGTAGCACCAGCCTCACGTTCGGTGCGGTCAAGGTCGAGGGCAGCATGACCCTTGCGACCGGAGCGTTCTCGCTGACCGCGTCGTACAGCTCGGATGCAACCGACCTCAGTGGTTCGTTCTCTCGCGAAGGCACGGGCAAGAACCTCACTTACAACATCTCGGCCAAGGTGAAGCAGCCGCTCACCGTCGTCGACGGTGTGAAGGTGAAGGCACTCGACCTCAACCTGAACAACACGACGGGCGCGGTTCAGGCAACCGGCACGGGTGACATCGAGATCTCGACTCCGTCGAGCCCGATCACCCTCGGCTTCAACCTGAACTACAAGTCGTCGACCGACTACTCGTTCTCCGTGACGGTCAAGCCGTCGGGTGGTTCGACTTCATGGTCGCCGTTCGCCGGATTCACCCTGCCGCTCGGCAACCTGACCGGCACCATGGCGCGTTCGGGTCAGACCCGCACGTTCAGCCTTGCCTTCAAGGGCACCGGTGACTGGTACCCGGTCGGCACTGCGGCCGGACCCGGTGTGAAGGTCAGCGAACCCGGTGCGGAAATCAAGGCGACCTGTCAGGTCGGCTCGAGTTGCGTGCTGTCGTTTACCGCAACCGGCAAGGTGTCGGTGAACGTCGGCCAGGGCTACACGGCCCCGGCAACGCTGACGGGAACCTTCACCAAGGACCGGTCGGAACTGAAGGCGGTGTTCGCCGACATTCCGGTGACCACCGGTGTCACGATCAAGTCCCCGACACTCGCCATCGCGTACGCAACGGTGGGCGGTCTGTCCGCCAGCGTTTCGGGCAGTGCCGACATCCTCGGTACGACCCTGTCGATGTCGGCGGTGTTCTCTGCTCAGGGCGTGATCGTGTCGGGCGGCATGAACGACTGGACGCCGATCCCCGGCGGCCCGACGCTGACCAACGCTTCGTTCGCGTTCGCGACGTACAACGCCATCCAGGTGACGTTGCCGAATGCGCCGAACCTCGGCAAGGTCGACATCCCGCTCAACAACCCGACGCTCCTCGCGGGCTTCAAGGTTCCGGGATGGCTGAAGGACATGGTCAAGCAGCCGAGCCTGAACGTGGTGCCGGTCGCGGTGCCGCTGGCTGGACTCGCGGGCGGCAAGTTGCCGACCCTCAAGATCATGCTGCCGACGCCGTCGAACTGGTTCCTCTTCCAGACGAGCTCGCTCTCGATGCGCTTCGCCGGCTTCGGCGTTGAAATCGGCGGCAGCCCCACGCCCTCGATGAGCCTCATCGGCAACATCGAATTCATCACCGGTTCGGGCCAGGCTCCGATCCCGCTCGAAGTGCGCGGCACGGTCTCGACCACCGCAATCTCGATGGCGCTCAGCCTCGGCCTCGATACGACGACGGGCAAGCCCTACGAGTGGAAGAACGCATTCGGAATCAGTGGTCTCACGCTCTCCGACGCGGCCATCCAGGTCGGTATCAACTTTGCAACCACGCCGTTCCCGCTGCCGACCATCGGCATCGCGGCAACCGCCCAGTTGCCCGACACGTGGAAGAAGCCCCTTGGCATGGAGGCCGGTGTCGCCGTTCGTCTGATGGCGAACATCGACGTCACCAAGCCCTGCTTCCAGTTCAAGGCGGGAACGCTTGGCAGCGATGGCAAGACAATCTCGAACGGCACGGCCAAGGTCATCAATGTGGGCAGCGGGGTCTTGACCTCGACGTTCATGGACCTCACCATCGCGCCGCTCGGTTGCCAGATCGGCAACCAGATCCTTGAGCAGGGCGTTTCAGTCGGCTTCTCGGGCACCATTCTCGGCACGCCGGTCGATGTCCGCGCGAAGATCGGTACCAACCCGTTCTCGCTCGACGCCAGCCTCGCCATCGGTGCGTTCAAGGCCGGTGGAGTGCAGGTCGATGAGACCAAGTTGCAGATCAAGATCTCGCCGACCGAATCGTTCGTCGCCTTCTCCGGTGGCATCACGATCGGCTCGACCAGGGTCGCGGTCAAGGGCAACATCGGTTACAACATCACCGACGGACCATGGGTCGACCTGACGGGAAGTGTCGACAACCTCGTTGTTGTCCCCGGCTTCCTTGAGGTTCGCTCGGCGGCCGTGCGTGTCAACGTGCGCCCGAAGAACGGCTTCGCCGAAGTTCAGGCGCGCGGCAACTTCACCTTCCTCGGTGACGTCACGCAGGTCGACTTCGCGATGTCGATGTCGAACTTCAAGTTGCAGACAATGAGGGCGAACATCCGGGCAGTCCGCACGATCGCGGGCGTCGTTCGCATTGACGGCACCTTCTCGATCGACTACAGGGACGGCCAGTTCCCGACCCTCGCGTTCGACGCAACGGGTTCGGTGGCCGGATACGACTTCGGTCGCGTCACGGGTGTCGTCGACAAGAACCAGGTGAAGATCACCGGCACGATCTCCGTTGGCGGCGTCTTCAGTGCGCAGCTCACGGGCCAGGTCGTGTGGGCCGCGGGTGCGGGTATCACCATCGTCAACCGCGACGGCCAGACCGTCACGGCGGCGGCGGGTGACTTCCGCGTCGGAGCCGACAACATCAGCATCAACCTCGGTGGCTTTGCCGCCAGCGGTTCGGTACTGGTGGGCCGCGCAAGCGGTGTCGCGTACGCACGCTTCAACGCGTCGTTCGCGATCGGCTCGGGCAACATCGGCGGCAACCTCAGCGTCAGCGGCAACTTCGGCACCGACGGCAACTTCAGCTTCACCGGTAGCGGCAACCTGAACCTCGTCGGGTTCAGCGCGGCCGTCAACGTGAGCGGAAGCAAGTCGGGCGCCAACTGGGCCTTTGCCCTGTCGACCAACATCCAGGTTCTGGGTGCAGTCAACGTCGGGTTCAACGGCAGCTTCTCACGCACCAACAACGCCTTCCGCTTCACGATGACGGGCAACGCCTCGCTGTCGGCAGCGGGTGTCGCGGCCAGCGGTACGTTCTCCATCTCGAACGAGCCGGGTCGCGAAGGCATGTCGGCGTCGGTCACCCTCGCGGTGCCCGGTATCTCGGGTAACGGCTCGATCGCGATCAACGCCGACGGCACCTTCGACGCCAGCTTCGGTGTCTCTGTCTCGCTCGGCATCGTCCGTGCGGGCGGCACACTGAAGATGGGCAACGTCGCCTACTGGAACGGCCAGCGCTACCGCGGTGGCACGTACTTCAGCGTGTCGGGTTACTTCGAGACCTCCGGAATCGGCTTCTCGTTCGCGGGCAACATCAATGCGAACGGCAGCTTCGACTTCTCGGTCAACTCGGGCTTCACGTGGAACTCGGGCGAAGTCAACCTGTTGGTCGTCAAGCTGCGCCTGTCGGCCAGCGTGAGCGCGTCGCTGCGCATCTACAGCTGGTCGCCGTACTTCTCGTTCAGCGCCAGCGGCACGGTCAGCGTCCAGGGTTCGCGCTACTACATCAACGTGGGCTGCCGCGCCTGGAGGCCCAAGTGCTGGTGGAACAGCGGCTGGACCGGCTGGTCCAACTGGGTGAGCCTCGGCCTCGGCTTCTCGGTCAACCCGACCAGCATTTGGGTCGACTACGACGGACGCCGCTACGGCATTCGGTGATCCGACCTCACACAGGTAGTCGCTCAGCGCGGCTGTCGGTGCCGGCACTTCTGGTGCTGGTGTCGGCAGCCGCGCTCGGCTGTTCGGGGGGTGGTGAATCGCTCGAACCGATCACCCCCGATGCGTTCCCGGCCTTCGTCGAAAAAGGCGCACAGGTCGGCTTCGTCGACTCGCAGGGCGTACGCAACGACACCGCGAATTGTCTCTTCAGCAAATCGAATCTCGAGCCGCTGTTTCCCGACATCAAGGAAGCCGGCGTCGCCTCGGGTCTGCGTTTCAACCAATGCGTTCCCGAACGCATGACATCGGGGGCGGCGGCAGTCGACGTCGATGCCGATGGTGACGACGACATCGTGTTCACGCGCCTCACGGGCCACCCGCTGTTGTACCGGAACGACAGCACGCCGGGTGAGCCGAAGTTCGTCGAATCAACGAAGGGCTCGGGCTTCGACCTCGTCGACGGCGCGACGAACGGTGTCGGGTACGCCGACATCGACAACGACGGCGACAAGGATGTGGTGCTCACGGGCGTTGCATCACGGCAGATGTATCTGCTCGTCAACGACGGCACCGGCAAATTCACCGAGGAGGCGGTGTCGCGCGGTGTCGGCATGGTCGACAACGAACCCCACGCCGGCCAGGGCGTGTCGTTCGGCGATTACGACCTCGACGGTTGGCTCGACATGCACGTGAACGAATGGCAGTCGTCGATCGTCGCAAAGCTCGGCGTTCCATCGCACTCTCGCTTGTTCCGTAATCTCGGTGCTGCGGGGAAACCCGGTGTGTTCGAAGACGTCACCGAGTCGTCGGGTGCCCGGGTCGACTCGGTCGTCGACACGACATGGACCTTCAGTTCCATTTTCACCGACTTCGACGGCGATCGTTACCCCGACCTTGCGGTCGTCGCCGACTTCAACACCACCAGGTTCTTCTGGAACAACGGTGATGGCACGTTCACGAACGGTACCTACGACGCCAACCTCGGTGGCGAAGAGAATGGGATGGGTCTTGCCGTCGACTTCCACGGCCCCGATCAAAAGCCGACCTTGTTCATCACGTCCATCAAGTCACTTACCGACTGCGCCGACGACAGCGGCCTCGTCGGCACGGGGAACCGTCTCTACGTGTATGACAGTGAACGGAAGTTTGCCGATGTCACCGACCGCGCCGGTGTGCGCGACGGCGGCTGGGGTTGGGGTGCTTCGTTCATCGATGCAACGAACTCCGGATCACGTGACCTCGTGCAGGCCTCGGGTATCGACGAACCCTGGACGAACCCCGCGGGCTGCCATGCGAAAGACCCGGTCGTGTACTGGCGCAACGATGGCAGCGACACGTTCGACGAAGTGGCCAAGCAGGTGGGCGTCGTCGAAACGAAACCCACCAAGGCAACGGTGGTCTTCGACGCCGACAACGACGGTCGCATGGACATTCTCATCACGCGCGATGCCGAGACCCCGGTGTTCTTCCACAACGTCACACCAACGGTCGGCCGCCATGTCGACCTCCGCGTGTCGGGAACGCGCAGCAACCGCGACGCGCTCGGGGCGATCGTTTCGGTGACACAAAACGCCGACGGCCCGACGAAGAAGTACTTCGTCGGCACCACGGGCACCTACCTCTCGCAGGACTCGAGCCTCTTGCGTATCGGCCTCGGCGGGGGAGTCGAACCGGTGCACCGCATCGAGGTCTACTTCCCGCTGAGTGAAGAGACGGTCGTGCTCACCGACGTCGAACGCAACACGACGGTCGACGTCGTCGAACCCGACGGTGCACAGGTGGCTGGGTCGTGATTCGTCGCGTCGTCACCTCGCTCGCAGCGGCCGCACTGGCGGTGGGTCTCGTGGGTTGTGGCAACGGTGATTCAGCACCAACACAACCGTCCGAAGCAACGGCGGGCGAGCCCGCGACGTGTGAGGCTGTGGCGCGGGCCAAGTGCCGTGGTGTCGACCTTACGGGCGCCGACCTCTCGGGTCGTGATCTGTCGGGTATCGACCTGCGCTCGGCGAACCTCGTCGGGGCCAACCTTGCGGGGGCGAACCTCGCCGATGCCAACCTGATCGGCGCCGACCTCTCGAAGGCGGATCTCTCGAATGCGGCACTCGTGCGTGCCGCATTGGACGACGCGGTGTTCGCCGATGCGAATCTCACGCGTGCCCGCTTCACGAGCGCAAAGGTCATCGACGCGGTTTTCGAGGGTGCGACTCTCGTCGATGTCTTTGCCACCGACGCGAATTTCACCGGGGCGACCGGGGGCGATTTCACGACCGTGTTCGCCTGCAACACCACCATGCCCGACGGGGAAGTGGCGGAACCGTCGTGTTGAGGTTGGCGAGAGCGGGCCTCGTTGCATTGCTGATGGGGACCGGTGTGGTCACCGCGCACACATCGGCCGGGGCCACATCGGTCATTCCGCGTGGCACAACCGAGGTATCGGCCGTGCTCACCGAGATGGCGCCATTGATCGCTCGCAACCGACAGGGCCCCACCCGTGCGAGTCGCCTCTACGGAATCATCGGCTACTCGATGTTGGCTGCCTCGGGTGCGCGACCCGCATTCATGCAAACGATCAACGAGCCGATCGAACTTGCCGCACCACCAACAGGTCTCGACGACGCGATCGCGGCCGTGGCCGCAGGAACCACGGCTGTCCGCAAACTCATGCCGACGCAGCTCGACCGCACCACCTACGCCGAACTGCGCGACAGATGGCTGGCCGGTCTTGCTGCAACTGCGCCCGAAAGCACCGACGTACGCGCGAGCATCGCGCGCGGCGCCGCTGCCGTCGCGGCGGTGTTGGCACGGGCAAAGGGTGACGGTCTCGACGAAGCGCTGAAGATGAAGTACACCGCGCCCGATACGCCGGGCGCGTGGGCGCCCACTCCACCCGCGTTCCAAGGCGCCATCGACCCCGGGTGGGGGACGTTGCGCACGTATCTCCCTTCGACGGCAACGTGCACGTTGCCCGCACCACCGCGGTCATCCGACGCGGCGAATCCGTTCGGGCAAGCCGCAAGCGAAGTTGTCGACGTCGCCGCCGCTTTGACCGACGAACAACGATTGGTCGCCCGCTTCTGGGACGACGGTCGCGGCCGCAGCAGCACACCATCGGGTCACTGGGTGGAGATTGCCGCGCGCGCGGCCGAGGCGACGTTGCTGCCGGCAACGGAGACAATCACACTCTTCGGCGCGATGACGATGGCGTTGTCCGACGGTGTCGTGGCGAACTGGCGCGAGAAGTACCGGTGGTCGGTCGAACGTCCCGTCACGGTGGTCTCACGCACCGATCCCGAATGGAACTCGTATCTCACGACGCCCGCGTTCCCCGAGTATCCGTCGGGCCACTCGACGATCTCGCGGGTTGCTTCCGACATGCTCACGGCAACGATCGGGGACTGGTCGTTCACCGATCCGGGTTGGGGCCTTGCTCCCGGGTCGCGCAAGAAGTTCGAGATCGAACCCCGTTCCTTCGCATCGTTCCGCGCTGCCGCCGATGAGGCCGGCCAGTCGCGCGTCTACGGCGGGATCCACTACGGGTTCAGCATCGAGGCAGGGGCCGAGCTTGGCTCCTGCGTCGCCACGAATTTCCTTGCACAGTAAGAGAAACAACAGGGGTTCGGTCCAGACAAAGCGGGCAAGGCGACGTGAAATGGTCACCAAAACCGCCGTAAAATCGAGCCATGTTGGCGGGTTCTCGACGGCGTGCCGGAGCGGCACTCATCGTCGTGTCCCTTCTTGCCCTTGCCGCGTGTGGCGGTGGTGGCGGCTCGTCATCCGGAGGCGGAGATGGTGCAGGTGCTGTGAAGAACTCTGCGCCGGCCCCCGATGGCGCGGTCGCAACACAAATGCAACCTCAGTTGAACGGCTGGGCGTTCCCCAACTTCCCGTCAGCGACGTTCCCCGACCTGAATTTCGACACCGCTGACCTTGTCTCGATGTTCGGTTCGGGACCTGATGTGTGCGTCGACGGTGTTGCCGAGCCGTGCACGCTGACCGCCGAGGCCGCGGCATGGGCACGCATGGTGAACCAAGCGCGAGCAACCGGGCACTGCGAGGGTCTCGTCGCGCTCGCGTCCGCGCGGTTCAACAAGGCGGAACTTCCCGAGACCGTGAAGTTGCCGTCGGAAGAAGACGAGATCCGCGCGGTCATGCGCGCGTTTGCGACGCAGTTCGTGCCCGAAGTCCAAGAGTCGATTCAAAAGTGGACCAAGGCATCACTTGCCGAGAAAGTCGACGAACTGAAGCGGTCGTTCGCATCCGAGAAGTTGGAGTACACCCTCGGTGTCTACGTCGAGTCCGGTGGCCATGCGGTTCTGCCGTACGCCATCGAGTACCCGACGCCCGACATCGCGCGCATCATGGTGTACGACTCGAACTGGCCGGGCCGCAACCGGTACGTCGACGTCGACCTCGCAAACGACAAGTGGTCGTTCTCGTTCGCAGGTGACGACCCTGCGAACGATCCGAACATCTGGTCGGGTGGTGCGGCCGACATGGATCTCACACCCTTCGAGGCACGCGAGGGCACCTGTCCGTTCTGTGGCGACGACACCAAGGTGCAGTCGACGACGATGTTGGTGCGTACCGACAACCTCGACTGGTCGGTCGAAACACCCGCGGGTGCGGTGTCGCCCACCCAGGCCACCAACGGTGACGGAGTTGCCGCGCGACCGGTGAAGGGCAGTGTCGTGATCACGCGTTTGTCGCCACGCGCAACCGATCGTGCGTCGTACGACTTCATGATCACCATCCCAAATGAAGTTCTTGAAAACGGTGGTTCGAGCACTTCGACTGCGAGCGAAGTCGCGCCCACCGGGCTGTCGTCATCGCGTATAGTGGCGTTCGTCGGTGATGGCCAGGGGCCAACGGTTGTCGCCCCCACCACTACCGCGGTACCCAGCCCGACGACAACCAGGACTGTCGGACCGACGATGACAACCGTCCCGACCTCGCCGCGAGTGATGATTCCTGGTGTAGTGGCGCCACGAACGGTGACCGTCTTGGCGCCAACGGCGGCGCCTGCTGCTACAAAACTCGTGTCTGATGCCGTCGGTGAGTTCTTGGACGAGGGCGATCGTGCTACTGCCGCAAAGGTACGTGCCGCGGTTGCAGCAGCCGAGCCTGGTGTTGGTAACGCGGTAGCAGAGGCAAAGCTGCAACTCGTCAACGTTCTGAAGCGTCAGGAGGAAGGCAAGGCCACCAAGCTCGATGTCACGCTGGCAAAGTCAGCGGTCGCTGACGCTGCCTCGCTCCCCATCCTCACGGCACTCGAAGCGGCAGGGGGCAACACAACCTCGCTCGCGCTACCAATCACCGACTCTCGCAAACTCCCCGAAGTCGAGCCCGGAACGGTAAAGATCATCTCGCCAGAAGGTGTCCAACCCGCCCAAACTCGCATCATTGACAACAGCACCGTCGTGCTCACGTCACAGCGCGACGGATTCTCTCTTGCAATGACCGCATTTGAATCAACAGGGGCAGCCGCACCGATCACATCGAATGGTGGAGTGCAGGCCGCACCTGGTCAGGCGCTTGCGGTCACGGGCAGCGGCTTTCAACCCAACAGCGAGGTGAAGGTGTGGATGTTCTCGTCTCCGCGCTCGTTCGGCTATGTGAAGACTGACGCCCTCGGTTCGTTCGCGGCCGAAGTACCGCTGCCCGACAACATTCCACCTGGCGATCACACGGCGCAGGTGAATGGAATTTCAGCGGGCGGAGGAGTGCGGTCGCTGAATCTCGGTGTAGAAGTCGCTTTGGAGGAAGTGCTGAGTGAGACGGACGCACCAACAACAACCACGGTCGCACCAACAACAACCACGGTCGCACCAACAACAACCACGGTCGCACCAACAACAACCACGGTCGCACCCAGCCCGACGACCACCGCACCCGCTGCGGACGGCTTTCGCGCCAAGTTGCTCTTCGGCGGTGCGGCCTCCGTCTTCGCCGTGACTCCCGGTGGTGTCGCCCAGTTCTCGACACCGGGTTCGAAGGACAAGCCGGTCGAGGTTGGTGCACGGTCGATCAAGTCGAGCGACCCGAACGTCGACCTCACGTTGGCCTCGGGCAACCTCGTCGCCAATGCATCGGGTCCATCGGTCGAACTGGGCGCCTCCGACTCTGGCACGCTCGCGGTTCAGGTCACGACGGCCACAGGTGAAGTGATCCAACAAGAGGTCACACCCGATACCCCGGCGGTTCAGGTCAAGGCCGACGAAACCGGGGCGGTCCAAGTGCTACAAGCCACGGCAACCGGTGAAGTGCAGAAGACCGAAATCGCCGCAGACGGTACGAAGACGGAAACAGTCGTCGATGCCTCGGCGTTGAACCTGAACAAAGTCGAAGTGGAACTGCCCCCGGCATTGGCGTCAAAGGCAATCGAGGCCCTGCCGAAACTGGAAGATCGCAACCTGAACAACCCGAACTACAAGGCCGACGAGGCCTACACGGCACCGACCACCACCGTGCCCTCCGCGGCCGGCGCCAAGGAAGTCGCCACGGGCGCCTCCACGACGGTTCCAAGGACTGAAACTCCGTCCACCGTGCAGACGCGCAACGCCGCATTGCCCAATGCGACGACAACCACCGCAGCGGCGCGACCGGGCGCATCGCCCACTACAACGACTGCGCGATCCGTTACTGCGGCAGGTGCCACGCCGACCACCGTCGCCGCAGTGGCGAAGCCCACCATCACGAACTTCCGTCTCACCACGAAGACGTTCGGCGACGATGCCTTCACCGTCGACCCGCCCGACTCAAACAGCCCCGGTGGATTCCGTTATTCGTCGAGCAAAGCCGACGTTGCAACGGTCAACGCAACCACGGGTCGCGTGACGATCGTTGGTGCGGGTACCACGGTGATCACGGCAACACAGGCGGCGGCCCGCGGATTCGAAGCAGGCACGATCACCGCAACACTCATCGTCGGCAAGGCAACCCCCGAGAACTCTGCCTTGAAAGACATCACCAAGACATTTGGTGATGACTCGTTCACCATCGCAAAGCCCACATCGAACTCGAACGGCGCGTTCACTTTCACCAGCAGTGACGAAGACGTGATCAAGCAATCGAAGACCACCGGTCGCTGGGTGATCGGCGGTGCCGGCAAGGCAACGATCACCGTCGCGCAAGCGTCTACCGACGACTTCATCTCGGCAACCGACTCGCTCGTCGTCACGGTGCGCAAGGGGACACCTGAGTTGACGGCCCCTGCCGATGTCTCCAAGGCGTTCCTCGACGCCGCCTTCGACTTGCCGAAGCCGACATCACCGAGCAGGGGAACGTTCACGTATTCGTCGTCAGACGCCAACATCGTCACCATCACCGGAACGAAGGCCACCATCAAGTCGGCCGGCACAGTCACCATCACCGCGTCGCAGGCAGGTAACACCGATTGGGTAGGGACCACCACGACCTTCAAGATCGTTGTCGCGCCGACCGCGCCGACGCTCTCGGAATTCGCCGACGTCACCAAGACCTTCGGTGACGCCGCCTTCGACATGGCAGCGCCGAAGTCGAATTCGACGGGTGAAATCACGTTCAAGTCGAGTGACGACAAAGTGGCAACGGTGGGCGAGCGCGACGGCAAGGTGTCGATCATCGGTGCCGGATCCGCCACCATCACGGCATCGCAAGCCGCGACATCGGGCTTCTCCGCTGGCTCGATCAGCGCGAAGGTGACCGTGGCCAAGGCCACCCCCAGAATTTCCGACCTTCTCGTTGCGGACAAGACATACGGTGACGCAGACTTCAGCCTGAAGCCCACCTCAACGAGTGGCGCGACCTTCGCCTTTTCGACCGACAAGACGAGTGTCTTCACCGTCGATGCAAAGACGGGCTTGGTGAAGATCGTCGGCGTTGGCACGGCAACGCTCGCCGCAAAGCAGGAAGCCAACGCAAACTTCGAGTCCGGGTCGGTCGCAGTCAGCGTCACGGTGTCGAAGGGTAAGCCGGCCTACTCGTGGACGATTCCGACCAAAACCTTCGGCGACGTCGCATTCGATCTGTCCGCCCCGACGTCGACGTCATCCGGGTCAATCACCTACTCGGTCGACGATGCCACGATTGCAACCGTCACTTCTGCCGGACGAGTGACCATTCTGAAGGCCGGCACGGCCACGATCACCGCATCGCAGGTTGCGACCGACCTGCATGTGGCATCGACAACGACCGCCGCACTCGTCATCGACAAACTCGCACCGACCCTCGGCACGTTCACGATCCCCACCAAGACCTTCGGCGTTACCCCGTTCACGCTGACTGCGCCGTCGTCGGCATCATCGGGTGCGTTCAGCTACGAATCGGTCGACACATCGTCGACGGTCGCCACGGTCGCATCGAACGGCCTGGTCACCATCACAGCAGCCGGCACGTTGCAGATTCGCGCACGTCAAGCAACGTCCACCAACTACTCCGCAGCGTCGATCGTCGGCACGCTCACCGTCAACCGGGCGACGCAGCAAGGCGTGCAGGCATCGGCTCTGGTCGCCAAGTGGTCGTTCGACTCGGCAAACACGCTCGGCGTCAACTCAGCCGGCACCGGAGACCTTGTTCAAACCGGCGGTCCAACCTGGACCGCAGCCGGCAAGAACGGTGGTGCGTTGTCGCTCAGCGGATCTGCGTACCTCAATCTTGGCCAGGGGACGACGATTACAGGTCTGCCGCTCGGCAACTCGACGTATACGCAGACCGCATGGTTCAACGCCTCTGCCCTCGGTGGTCGAGGCATCATCGGGTGGGGGAGCTACGGCGCCGCGAACCAGGTGACCGCACTGCGCCTCTTCGGCACAAATGGTGGATTCCGTCACTACTGGTGGGGAAATGATCTTGACTCCGGAGTCACCCTTCAGACGGGTCAGTGGTACCACGTTGCGGCGACCTTCGATGGAACAACGCGAAAGATCTACCTCAATGGACAGCTGCTCGTGTCCGACCAGCCCACAGGACACAATGCCACGGACAAAGCTTTTGCCATTGGTGCAACGAATAATTTCGGTGAGCGGTTCATGGGCCTGCTCGACGACGTTGCCATTTACAACCGTGCGTTGTCCTCGACAGAAATCGGACAACTTGCCAGCAACGTCGTTTCCGGCATCACCATCTCGTCGACCTCCGGCACGTTCGGAACACCTTTGACACTCACCACGGTCGGGGGACAGGGCACCGGCGAGGTCACGTACCAGGTTGTGAGTGCAGGCGCTGCAAATTGTTCGATCGTTGGCGCCACACTCACTTCGACAAGTGGTGGCACCTGCACGATCAAGACCACAAAGGCCGCCGACCGAAACTACGAATCGTCGACGTCGCCCGACACCACGGTGACGATCAACCGCAGCGCCCAGTCAGGTGCGATCACGGTGACGTCGACGTCGGCAACCGCGGGAGTGAACTTGTCACTCACTGCGACGGGCGGATCGGGTACGGGTACGTTCTCCTACGCAGTGGTCAATGCTGGTACTGCCAGCTGCACGGTGCAGGGAACTTCGCTCGTCACCACCTCGAACGGAACGTGCACCATCACTGCGACGCGCGCCCAGGACGACACGTACACCGCGTTGTCGTCCGCGGCGACCACCATCACCGTCACGCGCCAGGCCCCGACGTATTCCGCCTACACGCTGGCCAACCGCCGCTACCTAGGTGCCGGCTTTACGTTGACGGCGCCAGTGTCGACCAGCAGCGGCACGTTCACATGGGCATCCAGCGATACCGCAGTTGCATCGGTCAACTCGTCCACCGGTGTCGTGACCATCACGGGCGTCGGTTTCACGATCATCACCGCGACGCAGGCGTCAACGGCAATGCACGCAATAGGCGCGGTGCCGGCGGAACTCACCGTCCTCCCTGCAATTCCCACGCTGAGTTCAATCACCATGCCGGCCAAGACATTTGGTGATCCTGCGTTCACGATTGCGGCGGTGACGTCGAACAGCCCAGCAGCAATCACCTATTCCAGCAGTGACACGTCGGTTGCGACGATCAACTCTGCAACCCGCACCATCACGATCGTCGGACCGGGTTCGACCACCATCACGGCCAGCCAGCCGGCGCAGGGCAACTTCGACGCAGGCACATCGAGTGCAGTTCTCAACGTCAGTCGCGTGGCACCAACGTTGACGGCGTTTGGTACAGACGGCGGATCGGGTGCGGGCCTGGTGGGCACTCGTTATGTCGGCTACTTCAACGACAACGTGAACTGGTTTGCCACCGCTACCAAGCACGGTGAAACCAACCAGATCACCAACTTCACGAATTTCACGTCGAGCAATGTCTTCTACAGCTGGGAATGGACGGGGTCTTTCAAGGCGTCGACCTCGGGCTCGTACACGTTCTGCACGAACTCAGACGACGCGAGCTACCTGTGGCTTGGTGCGTCGGCGAAAGTCGGTTTCACCACTGCGAACTCGCTTGTCAACAATGCGGGCATCCACGGAATGCGCGAGATCTGCAACACCACGACGCTCGTGGGAGGCACTTTCTATCCGATCCGCATTCAATTCGGACAGAACGGTGGAGGCGACGCCATCATCGTGCGTTTCACTCCGCCTGGCAGCAGCACCATCTACAACGGCGTCGGTTACTACTACCCAAGCATGGGCATCACGAAGGCCGAGGGCGATGCACCCTTCACCCCGACGCTGCCGACCTCGAACAGCCCGGGTGCGTTCACCTACTCCAGCAGCGATACCAGTGTCGCCACCATCGACGCGTCAACCGGTCTGGTAACGGTCGTCGGTCGCGGCTCTACGGTGCTCACGGCGACGCAGGCGCAGAGCGGTTCGTGGGAAAGCGCAACAACAACGGTCGAAATGCGGGTGTTGCGTCGCGCCACCGTCGGTTCGTTCTCCATCGGCCCGAAGACGTTCTCGTCTCCCGCCTTCACCCCGACTGCACCGACTTCCGACAGTCCCGGTGCCTGGACCTACGAAACTTCGAACGCGGCAGTGGCGAACTGGAGCTCTTCGACCGGGCAGATATCGGTGTCCTCGCTTGGTACCGCCACGATCACCGCAGTCCAGGCCGAAACCAGCGAGTTTGCCGAGTCGCGCGTGTCAACAACGCTGACGATCGAAGGCGAATCGCTCGTCAGCATCGAATCCGGTGAGCGCCATACGTGCGGCGTAGCGGCGAGTGGCGGCGTTGTATGTTGGGGCTGGAACGGCTTCGGACAATTGGGTGATGGCACGAATACGAACCGCGGATACCCGGTTGCAGTGACGGGGATTTCGTCCGGCGCCGTGAAGGTTGCAACGGGGTTGTGGCACAGCTGTGCGGTCGTCTCCGACGGCACGGTGAAGTGTTGGGGTCGCAACTCGTGGGGTCAGTTGGGCAACAACACACGAAACGACTCGAATACACCGGTGGCCGTGCAGGGCATCACAAACGCAGTCGACATTGCGACATCGGGTTATGCAAGTTGCGCGGTGTTGTCGACCGGCGCCGTGACATGTTGGGGCTACGGCGGCCACGGCGAGTTGGGTCGCGGCAATACCTCTGATTCGAACGTCCCGGTTGTTGTGCCGGCCCTCACATCGGGTGTCGTGAACATCGACGGCTCGAACTTTCACTACTGCGTCTCGATGACCGATGGTAGGGCGAAGTGCTGGGGACATAACCATTGGGGCTACCTCGGCGACGGCACCACGACACAGCGCAATGCGCCCGTTGATGTCTTGGGTCTGACATCGGGTGCGGTACGCGTCGCGGCGTCGACTTACTCGTCGTGCGCCATCGTCGGTGGCGGAAGTGTGATGTGTTGGGGCTACGGCGGCAACGGCCAGAACGGAAACGGCACGGGGAACAATACCTCCACCGCGGTTCCTGTCACCGGAATAACGAACGCCGTCGAACTTGATGGCGGTAACCACCATTTCTGTGCGCGCCTCGCGTCGGGTTCCGCGCAATGCTGGGGCTGGAATGGTTACGGCCAACTCGGAACAGGCAACACCTCGAACTCCTCCGTGCCGGTCACCGTTTCGGGTCTTCCCGCGGGTGTCCGGGCGATTTCCGCGAGTTACTTCTCGTCATGTGCAATCACGGCACAGGGCAACGTGTGGTGTTGGGGTTACAACGGTGAGAATCAATTGGGTGACAAGACGAACACGACGAGTTACGTGCCCGTCGGCGTCGCCGGAGTGAAGGCCGCCGTGATTACGGATGCCGAGACGCAGCTGTCCGCCGTCACGCTGTCGGCTTCGCGCGTTGGGGTTGGCCGGGCGGGCGTCACCTACGACTTGCTGACCAACCGCCCGCATGATGTCACCGTCGCCAGTACCAACACCTCGGTTGCGATGGTCGATCCTGCGACACGCGCGGTCACCTTTGTCGGGCCGGGCACGGCATTTATCAAGGCCAGCGTTCCGGCCACGTCGACGCAGTCGGCAATGTGGACCTACGCGCAAATCAAGGTTCTCGGCACCGAATACGTGCAGGTCAGCGCCAACTATCACTCGACGTGTGGTCTCACTCGCTCGGGCGGAGTCAAGTGCTGGGGTAACAACGACTGGGGCCAGTTGGGTGACGGTACAACCGGTCGTCGTCTGATCCCAACCGACGTCAGCGACTTGACAACGGGCGCGGCCGAAGTGGCGACGGGTCACCATCACGCCTGTGCACTCACGACTGGTGGTGGAGTGATGTGCTGGGGCTACGGCGGCAACGGCCAGATCGGATTTGGCACCACCTCGAGCTCCTCCGTGCCGGTCGCCGTCACCGGGTTGTCGTCGGGCGTCGTTCAAGTTGATGCCGGATCCCAGCACACGTGTGCACTCACCTCCGAGGCTGGAGTCAAGTGCTGGGGTTTCAACAACTACGGCCAGTTGGGTGACGGTACGACGACGAACCGTTCGACTCCGGTCGACGTGGTCGGTCTCACATCGGGTGTGGCAGAAATCGATCTCGGTCACGAATTCTCATGTGCGCGACTCGTCACCGGCGCGGTGAAGTGCTGGGGCTACAACGGTTACGGCCAGTTCGGTGACGGTACGACGACGAACGGTCTCGTGCCGCAATCGGTCAGCGGACTCACCGATGCGACAAGTATCAGCGCCGGTTACTACCACGCGTGCGCGGTACAGGTTGCCGGCACGGTGCGCTGCTGGGGATACGGCGGCTTCGGACAGATTGGCGACAACTCGACCTCGAACCGAGCGACCTCGGTTGCGGTTACGGGTATCGCATCCGGCGCGACGAAGGTCATCGCAGGTGCGTATCACACCTGTGCGCTCATGAGCACGGGTGGCCTGAAGTGCTGGGG
>Ga0169931_10006086_pt1 | contig 18274 bp, 18 predicted proteins | sample Kivu_15m_20L_FD_129675 | JGI IMG/M metagenome (GOLD analysis project Ga0169931, IMG submission 129675) | Freshwater microbial communities from Lake Kivu, Western Province, Rwanda to study Microbial Dark Matter (Phase II) - Kivu_15m_20L... | ecosystem: Environmental > Aquatic > Freshwater > Lake... | reverse complement strand
TGATTATCAATTTGATCATCCAGAAAATCGTGCAGCAATTGCATCCGTTGCACGAGAGTTAGAACGGCTCGGACATCGCACTGAAGATGCATGGCCATCAACATTGTCAGAGATCACATACACAGAGAATTTTGTGAAGATGGTAGCCACGTACACCTACTCAGACATTGCAGCATTTGAACGAGAGTTAGGTCGCTCGATCGCTGATGAAGAGTTGGAATTCGATAATGCGTTTTTGCGGTCGATGGCAAAACAAATAACCGCAGAAGAGTACGTTTCGTCGCGCAAGCACTTGCAAGATTGGGCACGTCGCACCGTGCAATGGTGGACACCAGACAACGGTGCAGATGGTTTTGATGTGTTGTTGTGTCCGACGCTCGCTGGTCCGCCACCAAAGATTGGTGAGTTGTCAGGACGTGGTGCAGGCAAGTTGTTGAGCGGTCTGTTGGCGTTTACATCGCAGTTCAACATCACCGGTCAACCTGCAATCAGCTTGCCTCTTCATTGGAGTGCAGATGGATTACCGATGGGAGTTCAGTTAGTTGCAGCGCCATTTCGTGAAGACGTCTTAGTTCGCGTTGCATCACAATTGGAAGAATCAATGCCGTGGCGTCATCGGATGGCGCCGCTTGCTCTGTAGTGCGCATGGCCACCGCACGAGCGAGAGTGCAGATTCCCTAGTGAGTCGGTAGGGTTTTGCCCCTATGGCAGTCACCGTTCGCATCCCCACCACCATGCGCCCACTTTCGGGTGGCGCTAATACCGTGTCGGTTGACGGCACCACCTTGCGCGAGGTTTTGACGAATCTCGAAGCAGCACATTCCGGCTTTGTTGAGCGCTTGTTTGATGCCAATGGCGATCTGCATAAGTTCGTGAACATCTTTGTGTCAGACGATGACGTGCGATATCTCCAGGGTCTCGATACCCCAGTGAGAGACGGTGACACCGTCTCGATTATTCCGGCGGTCGCAGGAGGCTGTTAAGCCTCCGAGACTCGAGTTCGGCGGTTAGCCGAACGGCTTGAGCGTGGTCGCAGGGGGCTGTTAAGCCTCCGAGACTCGAGTTCGGCGGTTAGCCGAACGGCTTGAGCGTGGTCGCAGGAGGCTGTTAAGCCTCCGAGACTCGAGTTCGCACCGTGTCGATTGGGCAGGGTGTCGGTTAGCAGTCTCGGCTGTAGAGTGCTAGCACTCAGTCACCCCGAGTGCCACAAATGGTCTTGGGTGAGAGACGAAGTACCCCCTGACTTGGAGGAACAACCATGGCAAAACTGATTGCGTTTGATGAAGAAGCCCGTCGCGGACTTGAAGCCGGAATGAACAAGTTGGCTGATGCCGTGCGCGTCACGCTCGGACCAAAGGGCCGCAACGTTGTGTTGGAAAAGAAGTGGGGCGCACCCACTATCACCAATGACGGCGTGTCCATCGCAAAAGACATCGAACTTGAAGATCCATACGAGCGCATTGGTGCAGAGTTGGTGAAAGAAGTTGCCAAGAAGACAGATGATGTCGCAGGTGACGGAACCACCACCGCAACTGTTCTCGCATGGAGCATGGTGCGCGAAGGTCTGCGCAACGTTGCAGCTGGTGCAAACCCAATGACTCTGAAGAAGGGCATTGAGGCAGCAGTTGTAGCAGCAGTCGACAGCATTCGTGCACTTGCAAAAGAAGTTGACTCAAAAGAGCAAATCGCACAGGTTGCATCGATCTCAGCTGCTGATCAGGAAATTGGTCAGATGATTTCTGAAGCAATCGACAAGGTGGGCAAAGACGGTGTTATCACCGTTGAAGAGAGCCAGACCTTCGGAATGGAGATGGATCTTGTTGAAGGTATGCGCTTCGACAAGGGATACATCTCGCCATATTTCGTGACAGATCCAGAGCGTATGGAAGCAGTGCTTGAAGACGCGTACATCTTGTTCGTAGCGAACAAGATCACTGCTGTTCGTGACATGCTCCCAGTTCTCGAAAAGGTGATGCAGAGCGGCAAGCCACTCGTAATCATCGCGGAAGACATCGAAGGCGAAGCACTTGCAACGTTGGTTGTCAACAAGATCCGCGGAACATTCCGTAGCGCTTCAGTAAAGGCTCCTGGTTTTGGTGATCGTCGCAAGGCGATGCTGCAAGACATGGCGATCCTCACTGGCGGACAGGTCATCAGCGAAGAAGTTGGTCTCAAGTTGGAAAACACCACTCTTGATCTTCTTGGTCGTGCGAAGAAAGTCATCATCACCAAAGACGAAACAACAATCATTGAGGGTGCTGGCGCTGAAGCCGACATCACTGGTCGTATCAATCAGATCAAGACCGAGATAGACAACACCGATTCCGACTATGACCGCGAAAAGTTGCAAGAGCGTCTCGCCAAGTTGTCCGGTGGCGTTGCCGTATTGAAGGTTGGTGCTGCTACTGAAGTTGAACTGAAGGAAAAGAAGCACCGCATTGAAGACGCAGTGAGCACCACGAAGGCAGCCATTGAAGAAGGCGTTGTGCCTGGCGGTGGCGTGGCGTTGCTTCGCGCACAAGATGCCGTATTGACTGCTGCAGACAAAATGGAAGGTGACGAAGCAACAGGCGCACGCATGGTTGCCCGTTCACTCGAAGCACCGATCAAGCAGATTGCAGAAAACGCTGGTCTTGAAGGTGGCGTTGTTGTACAGAAGGTTAAGGGTATGAAGGGCGCAGAGGGACTCAACGCTGCAACCGGCGAATACGAAGACCTCGTGAAGCTCGGCGTTATCGACGCTGCAAAAGTGACACGTTCTGCATTGCAGAACGCTGCATCAATTGCTGCATTGTTCCTCACCACAGAAGCTGTCATTGCCGACAAGCCACAGCCTGCTGCAGGTGGCCATGACCATGGCGACATGGGGATGGGCGACTTCTAAGTCGCACAACCTTCCATCGTGACTATCGCGCTTATCACTGCAGGTGAGGCACGAGATCACGATAAAGACCTTCAACCTGTCTTCGATGCACTTGTTGCGCGAGGGATAGATGTTGAAATTCACAACTGGGACGACGCCGCGGTGAACTGGAAACGGTTTACCGCGGCGATTGTTCGTTCTCCGTGGGATTATCACCGACGTTTTGATGAGTTCACCGATTGGTTGCAGCGAGTATCTCGCGAGACGGAGGTACACAACAGCGCTGATGTGATCAACTGGAACTTAGACAAGATGTACCTACGTGAATGTGTAGACGCCGGTATTCCCGTAATTCCCACGTTGTTTGTACGAAACACTGAGGACATCACGGACGAAGTACGAGGGCTCTTGCACGGCGATGTGGTGGTGAAACCAACGGTAAGCGCCGGAAGCAATAACACCGAACGTTTTCGCAGTGATTACAACTCCGCATTGTCTTTTGTTCGTTCGGTGCTGGGCATGGGGAAGGTGGCGATGGTCCAGCCATACCAAAGTGCGATTGATGAAGAGCATGAGACCGCACTTAACTACTTCAACGGCGAATTCAGTCATGCCTTTCGTAAGGGTGCGATCTTGTCCACGGGAGTAAACGTGAAGAACGGATTGTTTGTGGTGGAAGACATCAGTGCTCGTGAACCCACGCCTAAACAACGTGCACTGGGAGACGCGGTGATGGCGTTTCTTACGACGCGATGGGGGAAAGCCCCGTTGTACGCCCGAATTGACACAGTGCCAGGTGGCGACGGTGAGCCGGTGATCATTGAAATAGAAATGGCAGAACCATCGTTCTTTTTCCATACCACGAATGGATCAGCAGAACGTTTTGCCGATGCCGTTGTGTCCCTTCTTTAGTGACACTTCTTCACTTTGGGGGCACAGAGGTAGCCTGAAGCTATGAGCGAACCAATGTCCCCCTCGGTCGGTCTTGCTGTCATTCATCTTTTTTGTTCGCCTGGCGCGAATTTTGACGGTGAAACAGTAATTGGCGCAGTGAAAAACGCTGAGGCATCCGGAGTCACTGTCATCGGTGTATCGATGCTTGGGCACAAAGCAGATTGTGCGTTTATGGCGCTGTCATCTGACATGCGCGAGTTGAAAGCTCTGCAAACAGGTTTGCAGCATGCTGGCCTCACCATCATTGATAGTTACATTTCGTTGACCGAAGTGAGTGAATATGCAGATGGTGTCCCAGAAGAAATGAAGAATGCTCGCTTGTATCCACAATTGCCACCTGCTGGAAAGAACGCCTGGTGCTTCTATCCAATGTCAAAGCGTCGTGATAACGGTCAAAATTGGTTCACGTTGCCTTTTGATGAACGTCGTGAATTGATGCATGAGCACGGCGTGAGTGGACGAAAGTTCGCCGGCCGAGTCATTCAAGTAGTGACTGGTTCAGCGGGACTCGATAAGTACGAGTGGGGTGTTACGTTGTTTGCTGTACACCCAGACGACCTGAAAGAGGTTGTGTACACAATGCGATTCGATGAAGCGTCAGCGGTGTATGCAGACTTTGGAGATTTCTACGTTGGCATGGTCACGCCAGTCGACGAACTTGTGCATCAGATCTAAGTTGTGAATCGTCGTCGTTTCGTCACCGCTCTCGGCGCCGTTACGTCTGCGGCAATTTTTTCCTCACGAACGAGAGCATCTGCTTGGGCCAGCCCCACTACTTCAAACGCTGATGTTGTTGCTGCAAAAACAACTCTTCGGACGATTGAGGTTTCTCCCGGATTGCGTATTGTGTCACGCGAAGTGTGGGGTGGCGACATTGCGCCACGTCGTACGTTGCGCACGGAATCAGACGTGAAGTTTTTACTTGTGCATCACACCGCTGGTCCGAGTTCATACTCAAAGCAACAAGTGCCACAGATGCTGAGAAACATCGTGTTGTTTCATCAAAGCGAAACAAAGAGATGGCCCGACACGTGTTATAACTTTTTCGTTGATCAATTTGGTGGCGTATGGGAAGGGCGCACGGGCAGTCTCGAATCTCCAATTCGTGCTGATGCAACTGGTGGGAGTCAAGGTTTCGCTCAACTTGTGTGTTTGGTGGGCAACTTTGAAGACGATGTGCCATCTGAGGAGATGGTGGATGCGCTAGCAAATTTGCTTGGTTGGCTCGCACATCGTTACAACATTGAGTTACGCCAGAGCAAACGAGTGACATTTACTTCGCGGGGATCCAACAAGTATCCGCGAGGTGCAATTGTGCGAGCACGTCCTATTTCCGGGCACCGAGATGTGTCCCACACCGCCTGCCCCGGGAAGAACGCCTACCCGCTACTCCAGAAGACAGTTCCAAAAAAAGCACGAGATTTTCAAATTTCGCTGGGTAGGAACTGAGACATTCGCCTTAGTTTTAGGTGGTCAATAGTCGTATTTCGCGATCGTAACGACTGTGTTAAATGAGCTTTTTCTCCTAGAGGGGGTGGAAAAGCACCATTACCCTGACACGGGATGGGCACGACTCATGAGGAACTATCACCGTATGCCAAGCGGTTACTGGACGTCATTGTTGCAGCCGTCCCATTGTGGGTGGATGGCAGTGTGCGCAAGATTGTTCGTCGTCATCTTGGCGTAGTGAATGATGACATCGCTGCAGCAATTGTGGTTGCTGGAAAAGAAGCCCAAGAGTTCGTGTCTCAGCATTTATCGAACTTGCTTGCGATAGACGTTGATGAACAATCTTCGAATCCGTTACAGATTTTGCGTGACTCTGCTCGGTTTCCCACTCAGGTCTTATTAAACGCTTCGATTCCGACACCCAAAAGGGATCACTTTGATGAGCAGATTAACCCTGACGATTTATTTGGACTTGGTCCGTATACATGGCGAGATCTTGGAGAAGATGTTCATGACGCAGGAATTGAATGGGGTGCGTGGAAGGCGGCCACGGTGTTGTCCCGCCGTCGTGCCGAAGGAAAAATCTGATGACTCCGGCACGAGAGTTGATCGCGATGGAGTCATCGCAACAAGGAACACAGCTGTGTCATGCAATCAGTGATCACACTGATGATTGGTTACGGAGTGTCTTTTCCGATGCAACATCGGGTATCTCATCGCGTGAACGATGTGCGCTACTTGCAGTTGGTGGGTATGGTCGACGCGAGTTAGCACCGTTTAGTGATCTTGATGTTGTATTGATACACGACAAAGTGAAGAACATTGACGAGGTTGCGTCCAAATTGTGGTATCCGATCTGGGACTCAGGAATGAAGTTGGGACATGCAGTACGCACGCCCAAAGAGACTCTTTCTATGTGCCAGTCCGATCTAGATACCGCAACGGCACACGTAACTGCGCGTTTCATTGCGGGTGACGAGTCGCTGGCCAATGAAGTGTTAAAAGCTGTGCGCGAAAACTGGCAACGAAAAGGACAAGATTGGCTGCGCGTCCTACACAAGCGTGTATTGGAACGCCATGAGGCCGCGGGGGAAGTTGCGTTTCTCCTCGAACCGAATCTCAAAGAAGGCGTTGGAGGACTTCGTGACATTCACATGTTGTGGTGGGCAATTGAAGCGGGATTGGTGCTGAGTAATGACGATGTTGAGGCTCTAAAGAAATGCAATGAGGTACTGCTATCTGCGCGCACTGCGTTACATCAACACGCAAAGAAGGTCGGTGACATTCTGCGCTTAGAACAACAACAAGCGGTGGCATCACTATTGGGTTATGACGACGACGATGCTCTCATGAAGGCCATTTCATCTGCCGCTCTTCGTGTCGCCTGGATTGCAGACGAGGCGTGGGCGCGTCTCGACCCGCCTTCATCTGCGCGTTCAACGCCTCAACCTCTTGCTTCAGGTATTGAGCTGCTGAATGGAGAAATTCGATTAACAGATGATGTTGATCCGGCAGATGATCCAACATTGGTGTTGCGAGTGGCCGCTACGGCAGCGCGCCAGCGTGCTCGTATTCAACGAGACACACTTGACCGATTGGGCGAGCGTTGTGCTCAGTTCCCCGATCCGTGGCCAACCGGAGCAAGTGACGATCTTGTCGCACTCTTGTTAGAGGGTGATGCGGCGATTCCGGTTTTTGAGGCATTAGATCAACGAAATCTCATTTCTCGGATCCTGCCTGAGTGGGAAGCGGTGCGCTGTAAGCCACAGAGAAATCAATTTCATCGCTACACCGTTGATCGCCACTTATGGCAAGCGATGGCAAACGCGGCACGTCTAGTTGATTCAGTATCACGACCTGACTTGCTTGTTCTCGGCGCACTCTTTCATGACATTGGAAAGGGTTATCCGGGAGATCATACCGATGTAGGCGTCGAGATGTTGCAAAACATTGGTCCTCGCATGGGATTAAGTGAGCAGGACACCGAAATCATTGTGTTGATGATTCAACATCATCTACTTCTTCCAGATGTTGCAACCCGTCGTGACATTTCAGATGACACCACAATCACGATGGTTGCTGAAAACGTAAAAACGTCAGTGAACTTAAGTCTGTTGCATGCATTAACAGAAGCTGACTCGAAGGCCACCGGACCATCTGCATGGAGTGATTGGAAGGCGAGTCTTGTTACTGACCTGGTGCGTCGCGTACAACATGTGCTGGGAGGTGGAGATGTACATGAAGTCACGTGGCGTTTATTTCCTAATGCTGAAGTTTTGGAACTAATGGCACAACGGGGTATCGCGGTCGTAACCGATGATGATCGCATCACAGTGGTGAGCCCTGACCGTCCGGGAACATTTAGTCGAGTTGCTGCTGTTCTCGCACTGTCAAATCTTGACGTGTTAACTGCCGAGGCGCACTCAGATGAACAGGGAATGGCCGCCTCAGATTTTCGAGTTGTGCCTTTGTATGAATCACGCATTGAGTGGGACCCGATTGTTACGAACATACACAAGGCGTTACGTGGCGAACTAGCACTTGAGGCGCGACTTGCCGAGCGAGCTCGTACATCGTCTCCGAAAAAGTATCTCTCGGCGAAGAAGCCTGAACCTCCGTCGGTGCGCTTTGTTGACAACGCGTCGTCAAATGCAACAGTGTTGGAATTGCGCGCTCCCGACAGCATTGGCTTATTGCATCGAGTGGCGAAAACTCTCGCGGAGTTATCCCTCGACATCCGACATGCACGCGTTCAGACCTTGGGCAATGAAGTCGTTGACACGTTTTATGTTCGTACCCAAATGGGTAGCAAGGTGATTGATCCTGACCATCGTCGGGAAATTGAGCGAGCCCTGCTTTATGCCGTCTCGTAAGTAGCATTGCGAGCGTGACAAGTTCCCCTGAAGAATTCACGCGCGACCTCATCCGTTGGAGTGAAACCCTGTCCGCAATTGCACGCACCGGAATGGGATTTACACAAAGTCTCTATGAGAAAGAGCGATACGAAGAGGTTCTCAAAGTCGCAGCCGACATCAAGGCATCTGCGCAAGAGTCGATTGAAGTGCGGCGCGAACAGGATCATTTTGTCCAAGAATGGATGCAAGCAATTGGCGAGGGGGTGCCCGGTTACATCACTCCAAAGATCGCTATTGGCTGCATCGTGGGAAACGATTCGGGAGAGTTGCTACTTGTGCAACGGCCCGAACATCGCATCTGGTTGTACCCAACAGGATGGGCTGATGTCGGTTACTCCGCATCAGAAGTTGCTGTTAAGGAAGTCGAGGAAGAAACTGGCATCGTCGCTGAACCGGTGCAACTACTTGGTGTTGTTGACGGCATGCGAATGGGTTTCTCTCGATTCGGTATGTACATGTTGATTTTCCATATGCGTGCGATCGGTGGATCGTTACAGGGACATCCTCTCGAGACCGCTGATGTTGGTTGGTTTGCAGAGAACGCGTTACCTGACGCGACTGCTGGTGTTGACTGGTGGGGCCCCATGGCATTCGCCGCGATTCGTGGAGAGCGAGCACCAGCCACATTTGATGTGCCGCGCCCTGAGATGTGGCGCAACCAGGGTCACTGATTAGTGACCGTCTTGTTCGCGTAGGAACTGTTCTACTTCGTCGACGAGAGAACTGCCGTCGTCATCTTCTGTGTCAAAAAGTGACAACTGTTGATCATCGGCGTCGTCGTCAAAAACGTTGTCGCCCATTGAGTCAAGACGTTCTACGTATGCTGCGAGATCTTCGTCTTCTGCAACGAGGTCATCAACACGTTCTTCATACGACACGATTGCATTATGCAGTGCTGCGATAGGTGCAGGCGTGCCAATGATTTCACCAGCTCGTTGAATAAGAGCCGATGACGCTTTTGGAGAAGGAATCTGCGACGCATATGCGGGGACAGCCGCCCATAGAGACGCCGATGGAATCTCGGCGTCGCTACATGCGTCATGTAACACGCCAACAATTCCGGTAGGTCCTTCATAGCGCGAGCGCTGTAAGTCAAAGCGTTCAATCATGCTTGTGTCAGTTGCAGTTCCGATGAGCTGGATAGGGCGATTGTGTGGGACATCGGCGAGCAGTGCTCCGAGTGATACAACCATTGCCGCATCAAAATGAACTGCGACGCTGATGATCTGTTCGGTAAAGAGACGCCAACGAAGACTTGGTTCAGGACCAAGCAACAAAATCACATCTGTTCCGGGTGTTGAAGCGTGCCACATTGATACTTTTGGCCACACAATTTTTCGAGTAACACCGCGCTCGAGCGCCACTGATGGTCGTACCGTCGCAAAGTCTGTGAATTCTTCTGGATCAATTTCAGCAAGTGGTTCGGCGCCCCATGCATCAACAAGAGTGCGCACTGCGGTGCTTGCTGCGTCAGCTGCGTCGTTCCATCCGCTGAATGCAGCGATGATGACAGGGCGACGAAGTTCGGGCTGCGAGAGCCAACGAACGTGATCGAATGACGCCATTGCCCATACGTTATCGCTACGACCGGGCAGATTCGGCCAGATCGTGTGGTCCCGACATCGGGTAACCCTTCGCGTCTCGGATTGCGACGCCCCACGGGTCAAGGATTGCGATCAACGTGTGTACATCGTCTCTCAGTACCTGAAGGACGGGCATCATTTGCTCATCAGTGGCTATTTCAATTTCTTCACGAAGGTCTCGACCTGCCTCAGTGAGGTGACCGTCTGTGGTTATGAGCGAACGCGCTGTCAGAGATTCGATTGCTTCTGCGTAATCGTCATCAGACCAACCACGTGTACGGCTATATGACTTGATGGAAAGTCCCCAATACAACTCTGACATCACACCAACTTCTGTCGCAGTAATTCCCCTGCTCACCCACGCAGCAGTATGACTATCACCGCGAAATTCACGAAGCATGTCACCAAGACGCCACACATCGCCCATTACTGAACCGGGAAGCGCGAGAGAGCAAAGACCTGCATACAGTGGACGACCTTCGGGACGAAGTGGTGCAACTGCTCGTAACAACAACTCGCGCGCTGTCGTAGCGCCATCTGGATTTTCTCCGATAATGCGGTGCAACGCCGCAATCGCACCATTGTCGCGTGCCTGGCAGATCGTACGTGCATCCGTGAGTAACCAACCTTTTGTGACCGCCGGTATGACGACTGCGGGATTAAACACTGCGAATGCTGCGGCAACCACCTCACCAGGAACTTGGCCCATGACCGAACCGCGGCTCGTGAAATACGCGGTGAAGTCGGGACCTGGAACCCCGTTGACGTCTCGTGGGCTCGGACCAAATCCAAGTGCCACATAATTGTCGTGACACTCGCGAGCGAAGTAGACCTGTCCGGTGACGGGCTCAAGAACTGATGCGAGACGACGAGCAAGTACGTGTATTGATGACGGCGAAGCAACCATGCATACACCGTAGTGTGTATGTCTATGGCGACGACAGTGGTGAGCGCGACCGAAGTAACCGACGAACTTTTTAATGCGTGTAAGCGTCTGATCCCACAGTTGTCATCATCAAATCCACCACCATCGAAAGAAGAGTTAGCGGAGATTATTTCTTCGCCAGCAACGGTGTTGTTAGTAGCACGGGTTGATGGTGTGATCGCGGGGATCTTGACCCTCGCAACGTTTCGAATCCCCACCGGAATTCGTGCATGGATTGAAGACGTTGTCGTTGATGACTCAGCGCGCGGGCACGGAGTTGGTCAGGCATTGAATCTCACTGCGATCGAAGAGGCGCGCAAGCGGGGAGCAATCACGGTCGACCTCACATCGCGACCATCACGTGAGGCTGCAAATCGTCTTTATCAGCGCATCGGCTTCGAAGCACGAAGCACGAATGTGTATCGCTACACGATCAAATAAAGCACCACTGATCGCTTGGCGATCAAATAAAGCACCACTGATCGCTTGGCGATCAAATAAAGCACTGTTCTAAGAATTCTTGTAAGCGGCTGGCGTCAGTGTGAATGGTGAGCCCTGTCGCAGGTTCTCGGGTCATTTGTAGCGATGGACAAAACGTGCCGACAGTGCCGTAGAAGAAGTGTGGAGATCCAATTACTCCGCGTTTCTTTCCTTCTTGCCAGTCCGCGTGTACCGCTGCGTGAGTGGGATCGCCATAGTCAGAGACACCTATCTCTCGAGCGAGATCATCCAACACTGTGTGATCGCTGATATCTCGACCTTCTTCAAAAAGTGCTTCTCGCACGCGAAACGTTGCGTTTTCACCGCGGTCAATATCGACTGAGTAGGCATGTGCAATAAGGGTGAGAGCGTCAAGAGTTGATGTGGGGAAGTTGTCAACGTTGACACAAGCGAAAGCATCCGGGGCTACCTGTTCACGAAGTGCATCGCAGTTGCCTTTGGCTTTTACGGGATCCATCGGAGCACTATTGACCAGTTCCAACGGCCATGAACGAACGGTGATTGCCGTGTCGGTGGCACCGACTTTGTTGCGATAGTTACGAATCATTCGCAGCCCTACGTATGCAAATGGACACCAAATGTCAGCAAAAACTTCAATTGCGTTGCGATCTGTCACAACCTCAGTTTATGAGATAGGTGTTGTTTCTTTTGTTTCGTATTCCGGGAGGGCAAACGATGCAATCCATGTGATGACAACAAACACAGTTGAACCCCACAAGGCAAGTGTGAGTCCACCCCATACGTAGAGAAGGCCAGATAGCAAAGTGCCCACCAAACGTCCGGCCGCATTTGATGAGTAATAAAAGCCGACGTCCATTGCAACGCTGTCATCATCTGAGTACGCCAAAATCAGGAATGAATGAACAGATGAATTCACTGCGAAGATAATGCCGAAAATCACAAGTCCAGTGATGATTGCCAGAGTACGCACATCGTCAAACGCGCTGATGACTGCGAGCAGTGAGGTGATGATGCCGAGCAAGAGTGCCCAGAGGCGACTGGCAGCAACTTCGCTCACTGACTCAGGTTGATAGGTGCGAATCAAACGGGGTGCAAACGACTGAACGACTCCGTACCCGATCACCCACGCGGCGAGAAATCCGCCGACACCTTGGTGGGACCAACCAAGTTCGGTCGACAAGAACACTGGTAACGCAACAACAAACCAGATGTCTCTTGAACCGAATAAGAAGAAACGCGCGAAGGAGAGCCGGTTGATGGCTGATGATTTCGAAAGTATCGAACGTAGTGGTGCCTTGTTTTTTGATTTACCGATGTCTTCATCAAGCAAAATAATGAGTGCGACGACGACAACTGCAAGTACAGCGGCCATGACTAATAAAGAAGTGTCATAGCCCAACCATGCCAACAACGCCGAACCTAAAAAGAAACCGACACCTTTCAGTGCGTTCTTTGATCCTGTGAGGATCGCGACCAATCTAAACAGCGCCCCGTCACTTGTTCCCGCGATGGTCTTCACTGCACTCTTTGAACTCATCTTGGTGAGATCTTTTGCAACTCCTGAGAGCGCTTGAGCTGCCATCACGTACGTCACCGAGAGCCATATTTCCCAACTTGCATCTTGGAGTGTCAATGCAAGAAGGGCGATGATCTGCAGAAATAGCCCGGAGATCAGTGTTCGATTGAGTCCACGACGAGAACCAATCCAACCGCCCACCAAGTTGGTGAGGATTCCCATGAATTCGTACGCGAGGAAGAGAAACGCAATTGCAACTGCGGAGTAACCGAGGTCATTGAAGTGCAACAACACCAACATCCGCAAGGCTCCGTCGGTAAGGGTAAATGCCCAGTATCCGGATGTCACCAAGACGTAGTTGCGCATTTTCATAAGCAGTACTCAGATCAATTGTTGCGCCACAAGAGCAGCGAGTTCAGCCATGCGGTGAACGTATCCATATTCGTTGTCATACCAAACGAGTACCTTCACCATCTCATTGTCAATCACCATTGTCGATGGCGCATCAACAATTCCCGATCGTGGGTCGTTGACGTAATCAGCAGAGACCAGTGGTCGTGTTTCAAATCCCAGGATTCCTTGTAAATCGCTATTAGCGGCTTCTGAAAGGAGTCCGTTGACTTCGTCTACGGTCACGCTACGAGACATGGTGAAGACGGCGTCCGTGAGAGAGGCGTTCAGTAAGGGCACGCGGACTGCGAGACCGTTGAGTTTTCCTGTGAGTTCGGGATAAATCATGGTGATTGCAGTGGCGGAACCCGTTGACGTCGGAATCAATGAGTTGAGAGCGGATCGCGCGCGACGTAGATCTTTGTGAGGGGCATCAACGATAACTTGAGTATTCGTGACGTCATGAATAGTGGTTAACACACCTCGTTCAATACCGATGTTGTGATGTAGCACTTTGACGACCGGAGCAATGCTGTTGGTGGTACACGATGCGGCAGTGACAATGCGGTGACTCGCCGAGTCATATAAATGTTCATTGCAACCCATAACAACGTTTAGTACTTCGGCATCTTTCACTGGAGCGGCAACAACAACTTTCTTGGCGCCATTTGTAAAGTGAGGCTCTAATTTTTCAACAGTCTTTAGTACGCCCGTGCATTCGAGAACAATGTCGACCCCAAGGTCACTCCACGGAAGGTCTTTCGGTGATGAGTGCGATGAATAGCTGACACGTTGACCATTGATTATGAGATCTTTCCCATCGGTCTCAGACACCCCGTCGTATTTGCCGTGAACGGTGTCAAATTGGAGAAGATGCGCTGCGGTTGTCACATCTCCTTTATGTTCGTTCACGTGTACGAGTTGTAAGTCGGGATGATGAGAGAGCGCTCGTACGATGAGTCGTCCGATACGTCCGAAACCGTTAATTGCCACTTGCGCTGCCATCGGCATTCACGCTAAGACACGAGGCAGAAGAAGGAAGAGACGCAAAGGTGAACTTTCAGTGAACGGTAAGGCAACGTGGTGAATAGCGAGGCAAAGCAGTGAGCGACGTAGTGACATATAGAGACAGAACAGTGCCGTGGACCGTGCGGGTCACAGAGATGGAGCGTTATGACGATGCATTCGTGCGAGTGGTGTGCGCCATGCCAACAAACACTCCGCTTGTCGCGGGAGACACCATTGCAGTGGACGTTGTGCCTGCAACACAGATGCTTCGGCGCTACACCGTGAGTCGCGTTACAGATAGGACGTTTGAGTTCATCGGCTTTCGTACTTCGCGCGGCCCAGCAACGACGTATCTTGATCAGTTATCAGTGGGAGACGAGATGGATGGGCAAGGTCCAGAGCGACCAGTGAAATTACCGACGGCAGATATGACACATGTAGCCATACTGGGAGATGAGACGGTGATCGGAACTGCGGTTGCTGTCATTGGGGCAACCCACAACCCCACCGCCGTTGCAGTGAAGACAACGAAAAGTGTGGAGCAGATTTCACATTTTCTCTCGGCGACTGCGCTGTCGGCGTGTACTGATGATGAAGCCATGAAGTCATGGCTGACCGATTTCTTAACGAGTAAAGGCGCTGACAACGTTGGAATATTTCTGGTGGGAGAGCAGGCCGCAAATCAGTCACTGCGTCAACATGCATTTTCTCTCGGCGTTAGTAAAGGGTGCGTAGCGACGCGAACATTCTGGCGTCCCGACAAAGCGGGTCTTGAATAAGACGTACGTGAGGTGGGTCAAAACTCGATCACGAAGCGACCGCGAGTTCCGCCGGCTTGTAACAGCTCGTGAGCTTTGCTTGCTTTGTCACATAGAAAAGTACGTGCGACACGAAGCGACAGTAAGCCATGCTCTGCTTGATCACGAAGGCGATCAAGCTTGTCCCATGCTTGGGCATAATCACGCACCCATGTTTCGTGAAGTGTGATGCCACGTTCGATTTCTGATTTCCAACCTCGAACAGTTGCAATCGCCCCGCCATCTTTCACTGCCGCAACAATCTCATCGTTTTGTACGGAACCATCAGCAAGTCCATCAACTCCATTAGGTGCATGTTCCCGAATCCGCGCTGCAACGTCTGATCCGCGACGCACAACAATGTCAGCTCCGAGCGAACGCACTAACTCTTCGTCTTTTTCTGATGCGTCCGCGATCACGCGAAGTCCGTCCGCTTTTGCAAGTTGTACGACGTAGCCACCGTATGCGCCAGCAGCGCCGGTCACTGCGAGAGTGTCGCCAGGTGATAGTGCCAACTGATCAAGCGACAGGCGAGCAGTGAGACCATTCATTGGCAACGTGCACGCTTCAGCATGACTTGTACCGCGTGGAGCATGAGTGACAGAACCAGCAGGCAACACAATGCTTTCCGAATAACCCCCGTGCGATCCAGATGGCACAACGATTCCCATCACCGCGTCACCTATACGAACAGTGGTGACTCCTTCACTCACTTCATCAACAACACCAGCGATATCCATACCTGGTACGTATGGCGGTGGAAATGCTTTCAACATTTCGGCACGCGCACCGTTGCGCGTGTACGTGTCAGTGGGATTTACTGCTGCGGCCCGTACGGCAACGCGCACTTCACCCGGTCCGGCATGACGTTCGGCAACGTTGTAGACCTGTAGTACTTCTGGTCCACCAAATTCCATGACACCCACTACGCGCATGACGATTCCTTTCGAAGGAGTACTGAATTAATCGGCAAGAGAACCGCCATAGATCTGCCATGCGAGGACAGATTTTGCAGCCAAACTCAACACAAGGTACGCCTTTTCTCCGTAGAGATAATCACGCCACGGACCGACTCCGCGGTATTGCAACCACTGGTTTAATCCGAAACTAAAGAAGAAGATCAATTCTGCGAAGAAGATTCCGTACACAAATCCTGGCACTGTGTCTGCACCAAAGATATTGATGGAAATTGCAATCCATGGTGCAAGACCAGCGATGGTGCCACACCAAAACGGCATCATTGTTGTCTTGTTGCGCCCAGGTGGGTTCATGCGTTCTTGTAGCCAACCAAACAAGATCATCGAAATATTTGCACCAGCGATGGCAACGATGCCGGTGATGTCGGTAATGCCGGCGTACGCAGAAATAAGAAGCACCATGATTGTTGCACTGATGGAGTACTCCACCCAGCGGAAACGGTTGATACCCGCAGCCAAGTCGGTTTCGTAGGTCGAACGCGCGAATGTTCCCGTTGCAAAGTGATCAACTGCTGCGAGACCCAAGAAGATCGCAATGCACCAGCCGATGTTGACACCAAACAAACCATCGGGATTGGTGATGCGTGTTCCGGGAGGGCCGTCAGGAAATGTTGATGTGACGGTGATACTGAAATCACCAGCGATCAAGAGGATGATGATCGCCTGAGCGATGTGCAAAATGCTGAGTCCAAGATTCCAAGACCGCAAGTTCGCGAGACGCTTAGGAGTGATGTTGATGTTCGTCATACTGTGCTGACCCCCAGTAGATCAATGCAGTTGCTAACAAAATAAATACCAGCAATGCAACAGCGAATGGTCGTACCGTACCGTCAAATTGGGAGCTTGCGATGTTCCCCAAGATTGCCCCGCCTGCAGTGGTGATGGTCGCGATAATCGCTGATGCTGTTCCAGCAACATGAGGCACAGGCATCATCGCCGCAGTGTTGCAGATGGGGACAAGACCTTGGGCAAGTGGAACCACAGCGGCAAGAGAAATTGAAAATAGCCAGAAGTTGGGCTTCCCTCCGTTCAGCAATGAAACGAACACAAAAATCACAGAAGTGCAGATTGCAATTACTGACAAGCGCCGCATGTAATTTGCAACACCAAATCGTTCGACAAGTCGAGCGTTGTTCAATGAGTTGATCGCCAACAAGACTGCGATAGCGCCAAAGAAAAATGGGAAGTAGGTGCCGTAGTCGTAGACATCTTCAACGATGACCTCAGAACCAGCGAGGTATGTCATCATCACTCCAAACAAGAAAGTGATTGCAATGGTGAAACTCATTGTCTCTCGATGCGATACCACTTCTCGTCCGGCAGTGGCCACTGCGGCAAATGTAAAGGGCCGACGGTTAGCCGGATCCAAAGTTTCCGGAAGTCGACGCGACCAAAAAATGAGCGCAACTCCGATAATCGAAGGAAACCAGAACACGGTTCGCCATGGGAACAACGCAATGAGCACGGCTCCAATACTCGGAGCGATGATTGGCACTAACAAGAACACCGCCATGATCATCGACATGAGGCGGGCCATTTCGCTGCCCTGATAACGATCGCGAATCATTGCTGTTGCTAATGACCGTGGAGATGCGGCAGCAACACCCCACAAAAAACGTGCGAACACGAGAAGGCCCCACGTTGTTGCAACACTTGCGAGTATTCCGGAGGCAACATACAACACCAGGCCAACAAACAAGGGCCTGCGGCGTCCGTAACGATCAGAAATGGGACCGTATAACCACGGACCGACTGCCATACCTAAAAAGAATGCTGTCAGTACCCATGCAACTTGTGTGGAGTCGGGGGACATACCAAACTCTTCGCGCATGTTTGGAAAAGCAGGCAGCATCACATCGATTGCGAGCGCACCCGTTGCCATCAGCGCCGTGATTAACGCAACGAATTCACGACCAGATGCCACACCACGTTCGCGAGTGACGGTATGTGTGTGTGCGCCTCCCGGATGTTGCTCGGGATCAGACGCAATTGCCACGTGACTACCGTACGTGACGGCGGGGTTCAGCGAGGAGTTTGACCGTCATCAACTTTGACAACTGAGCCGGTCACAAATTCAGATGATGGGGCACAGAGAAACAACAGAGTGCTGTCGAGTTGTGCGGGGTCACCGAGGCGTTTGCGGGGGAAGGCCTTGCTGATGTCTCCCACGCGCTCGAGCATTCCTTCCAACATTTCGGATCGAAAGGCACCGGGCGCGATCGAATTCACGTTGATGTTGAACCGAGCCCATTCAACAGCGAGTGTTTCAGTCATTCGGTCGATGGCAGCTTTGGTGATCGAATACAGCGCGGCCCCGTGTCCGTCGTAGTTATACGCAGCGACCGATGAGATATTGACCATTCTCCCTGGTGCCTTGCGAGCGATGAGTCGACGCGCAACTTCAATAGAGAGGAGGTACGGCCCGCGAAGGTTCG
>Ga0169931_10006084_pt1 | contig 18276 bp, 16 predicted proteins | sample Kivu_15m_20L_FD_129675 | JGI IMG/M metagenome (GOLD analysis project Ga0169931, IMG submission 129675) | Freshwater microbial communities from Lake Kivu, Western Province, Rwanda to study Microbial Dark Matter (Phase II) - Kivu_15m_20L... | ecosystem: Environmental > Aquatic > Freshwater > Lake... | reverse complement strand
TCTCATAAAGTAAGACAGATATTTCAAGAAAACGACCCATCAGGTTCCACAGACCTAGCATCCGTCTTGCAAAATGCAACCGATCATTACTTTCAACGCAAAAGCGCCGGTCAAACTAAGCCTAATGGTGAAATCATCTTAGTAGTCACTGATGGCGAACCAGACGATCGCAAAGCCGTCATGAAAGTAATTATTGAAGCTTCCCGCCGTCTTGATCAAGAAGAAGAACTAGGTATTTCCTTCATTCAAGTAGGTACAGACCCACAAGCTACCCGCTTTTTAAAACTCTTAGACGACGAACTGCAAAGCGCAGGCGCTAAATTTGACATATGCGATACAGTCACCATGGACGATATGGAAGACATGACTTTAACCGACGTGCTACGTAATGCCATTACGGACTAGCAAGGGCTTTTTTAGTAGTAGGATTTTGAACTTTTTTAATTTTTATCGCTCCCTATTTACACCGTGACTCACTAGTAAAAAAAATGGATTCTGTAGATAAGCTGCTAGAACAAATCAAAGCTGAATATGGTCAGCCACAAGCCGCAAAAACACAGCCTGAGAAAAACGCAGCCAAGTCATTTAGTCCGCAACCAGCTAAATCTTCATCTATAGTAGATAGCCTTTTGGCAGAAGTTGCAGCAGATTTTGCAGCACAAGATGAAAAAGAAGAATTAAGAAAACAGCAAAAACTAGAACAGGAAAGAATTAGACAGGCGGAAATTAAAGCCGAACAATTAAAAGCTTTGAAAATGCAAGCAGAAGCATGGTTAAAGAAATTAGATCCGTTTTCTGCGGAAGGTCTTTGGTTTGAAAAATTTGCCCAAACTTACCCATCAAAATTAGATGCAGCTGTTGAATATTTACAAAGCAACCAGTAAGAGCGGGTAAGATGGCCAATTGATCAGAAAAACGACAATTTTTCTGATCACCAAACCCAATCTGAATAATAATCTAAAATCTAAAATCTAAAATCTAAAATCTAAAATCTAAAATCTAAAATTATGACACCATTAGAACCGCAAAACCTTAGTTACTATAGCCAAGAAGATGTGCAGCGAATTCTACAATTAGCGATCGCTCGTCAAGTTAATGAGCAAAATAAGGAATTTTCTTATGAGCAACTGTTGGAAATTGCCAAAGAATTAGATATATCACCCCAGGATGTAAATATAGCAGAAAATGAGTGGCGATCGCAGCATAGCGAAATACAACAGAAACAAGCTTTTAATGCTTACCGCCTGGGAAAATTTAAAAAACGTGTGGGCAATTATGCAATTATTAACAGTTTTTTGATGCTACTGGATCTAGTGGGTGGTGGTGGGCTTACTTGGTCATTGTATTTTTTACTATTGTGTGGATTGACACTGGGCTTAGATATTTGGAATACATTTGAAACTAAAGGTGAAGAATACGAAATAGCTTTTAAAAAATGGCATCGTCAACATCAAATTAAACAAACCATTAACACAGTAATAAACAAATGGTTTAAAGCCTTACAAATTTGAAGTAGAAAAGCTGTAAATCTACCCTCTGGGTAACTCCCACGAAAGATGTCTAGATAATTAACCTAGCATATCCATAAAAGAAGAGGGTAAGGGTAATTAACCATGCAACTAAAGCCAATTAATCAGCAGGTAGTGGCCATCATTGGGGCTTCTAGCGGTATCGGTAGAGAAACAGCGCTGAAGTTTGCCCAACAAGGTGCAAAAGTAGTAGTTGCTGCGCGCAGTGAACGGGGATTAAAGTCTTTGGTTGAAGACATCCGCCGGAGCGGTGGGGAGGCTATATACACTATTGCTGATGTGAGTGATTTTCAGCAAGTTAAAGCGATCGCCCGGAAAACAGTGGCAGAATATGGACGGTTAGATACTTGGGTTCATGCAGCGGCTACAGGTATTATTGCTCCTTTTGAAGAAATTACACCAGAGGAGTTTAAGCGAGTTGTAGATGTGACCTTAATGGGACAGGTTTATGGTGCTATGGCCGCACTACCTTATCTCAAACAAGAGGGGCGCGGCTCATTAATTCATATTTCCTCAATGGAGGGTAGGCGCAGTTTACCACTACAAAGCCCCTATGCTGCTGCCAAACATGGTTTAGAAGGTTTTTTAGAAGCCTTACGTGTGGAGTTACAACACGAAAAATTACCAATTAATGTGACATCTATTTTGCCTTCCACCATTAACACGCCCTATTACAATAAAATTCGCACTAAGTTAGGGCTAAAGCCAAGGGGGATACCACCATACTATGACCCTAGTTTGGTGACTAATGCCATTCTTTATGTTGCTGAACATCCCATGCGGGATTTTATAGTTGGGGATGCGGGGAAACTGTTAGATGTGCTGCAACGCATTTCACCGGAATTAGTAGATGCAATTTTACTGGCCATTGCTTTTCCCGGTCAACGTACTGATGAGGCGAAGTCAGCAGATGCACCAGACAATGTTTTTACAGCCGTTACGGATTATGACAAAATAGAGGGGGATTTTAAAAACCTAACAGTACCCAGTTTCTTGGATTGGTGGGATATGAATCCTAAATTTAAATGGGGGGCTGTGGTCCTGGGGGTTTTGAGTGTTGCGGTGTTTCTGGCTGGGGGGCGAAGGATTAGCTAATGAACTACAGTTTTTTAGTTGATTGTTTGGTCTTGAAGTGAACCCGTCCTTGTGTAAAACTGGGGATCTTTCGCTTCACAGGTAATATTTGAGGAAGTAAAACATGGCGCGTCTAGCACTGCTGAGTGTATCTAATAAAATTGGTATTGTTGACCTAGCTCGTTGCTTGGTGGAAGAATTTGACTTTGAATTAATCAGCAGTGGGGGAACTGCCCAAATTCTCAAGGATGGAGGGCTACCAGTGACGAAAGTGGCTGATTACACAGGTTCACCGGAAATTTTAGGTGGTCGAGTCAAAACTTTACATCCTCGCATTCATGGGGGAATTTTAGCCCGGAGGGATGTTAGCGAAGATTTGACAGATTTAGAAAATAACCAAATTCGCCCAATTGATTTAGTGGTAGTTAATCTTTATCCGTTTGAGGAAACTATTACTAAACCAGGGGTAACATTATCTGAGGCTGTGGAACAAATTGATATTGGTGGACCGGCCATGTTACGGGCTGCATCGAAAAATTTTACCCATCTGACTATGTTGTGTGACCCGGCATACTATGGGGAGTATTTACAGGAGTTGCGGCAAAATAAAGGCACTACATCTTTGCAGTTTCGCCAAAAATGTGCTTTAAAGGGTTTTTCCCATACGGCTAGTTACGACCAAGCGATCGCAGCTTACCTAAGTAAAGAATTTCAAGATACCCTACCCCAACAATATCATCTTTCCGGCGGTCAATTACAATCTTTACGTTATGGTGAAAATCCCCATCAACCAGCAGCCTGGTATCAAACTGGTACTACTACCACGGGATGGGCTGCTGCCACCAAATTACAAGGCAAAGAACTGAGTTACAATAATTTGGTTGATTTAGAAGCCGCCCGCAGCATTATTGCTGAGTTTACCGACACCCCAGCAGCAACGGTGATTAAACACACAAACCCCTGTGGTGTAGCGGTGGGAAGTACCCTAGTGGAAGCATATCAAAAAGCTTTTAACGCTGATTCTGTTTCGGCTTTTGGTGGCATTGTGGCACTTAATCGCCCCATTGATGCAGCCACAGCCCAGGAGTTAACAAAGACATTTTTAGAATGTGTTGTTGCGCCTGGGTGTGAAACTCAAGCCCAAGAAATTTTGGCGGCTAAATCTAAACTGCGGATCTTGACCTTAGCAGATTTAACTACTGGACCTAAAGAAACAGTAAAAGCGATCGCTGGCGGTTTTCTCGTCCAAGCAGCTGATGATCTTATGGCTGATACTAGTAAATGGCAAGTAGTCACGGAACGTCAACCCACCCCTGAGGAGTTAGCCGAGTTACTGTTTGCTTGGAGAGTTTGTAAACACGTCAAATCTAATGCCATTGTGATTACAAACCATGGCACTACCCTGGGTGTGGGTGCTGGTCAAATGAATCGCGTTGGTTCAGTGAAAATTGCCTTAGAACAAGCCGGGACAAAAGCCCAAGGTGCAATTCTCGCCAGTGATGGATTTTTCCCTTTTGATGATTCTGTTAAAACAGCCGCAGATGCCGGTATTACTGCCATTGTCCAACCAGGGGGCAGTTTGCGTGACCAAGATTCTATCAAGGCTGCCAATCAACTGGGTTTAGTAATGGTGTTAACTGGTGTCCGCCACTTCCTACACTAATATTTGATTTTTACGGCTGAAATTGTGACAATTAAGAAACTGTCACATATTAGACTTGCTTTTTGAGTCAACAACACTATATTCTATTGATGTGTGAGGAGCAAGTTAAAAGTAAAAAGCGTTTGGGGTGGAAACACGGCAACACTCCCAGGCGCTTTTTAATTCTTGTCTACCTCCGTAGCAATCAGGGGATAATACATTTATATTAATATTACAATATTACAATATTACAATCTGATATGAACTCTACTAAAAATCAAAATCCCTGGCTAGTATTGCCTCGACCCAATCCTCAAGCAAAATTACGTTTATTTTGCTTTGCTTATTCCGGAGGAGGAGCTTCGATTTTTCGGCAATGGTATCAGCAGTTAAACCCACAAGTAGAAATCTATGGAGTGCAGTTACCGGGAAGAGAAACTAGGTTAATGGAAACACCTTTTAATCGTCTCACACCTTTAATCAATGCACTGGTACAAGCAATATTGCCAAGTTTAAATCAACCATTTGCTTTTTTTGGTCATAGTCTGGGTGGTTTAGTATGCTTTGAGTTAGCACGTTATTTGCGCCTAGTTTATCGTTTAAATCCATTACATTTGTTTGTCTCTGGTGCCAGCGCCCCTCATGTTCGTGATACAGACCCACCCATTCATAATTTACCCCAGTTAGAGTTTATAGAAGAGTTACGCCGTTTAAACGGTACACCAGAAGAAGTATTAGCAAGTCCAGAGTTACTAGAACTGATATTACCAACTTTAAGGGCGGATTTTGCCGTTTCCGAAACTTACACTTATACCAAATCTGCCCCATTATCCTGTTCTATTACCGCATTTGGAGGTGAGGAAGATACAGAAGTTAGTCAAGAGAAGTTAGCAGCTTGGCAAGAACTAACAACTGGTGAGTTTTCCATGGAAATACTACCGGGAAACCATTTCTTTATTCATTCACATCGCCAAGAATTATTAAGTTTACTATCAAAATATATGGCGGGTTACATTTAACTGATATTCACAGCCCCAGCTATGACAAAGGCTGTGTAATATCTAAGTTATCTTAAGATATCTTAAGTTATCTTAAGATTTGCTTTTTAGGGGGTTAGCAATGTATTTGAATGGTGGCTCTGAGTTCCACGGACCGCGCTCATCTTTGCCGTTGGTAGATAAGTTATAATAAATATCAACGGTTTCATCAGGCTGAATACTACCAAACAATGGCTCAGTTAATTTACCCAATGAATCTAAAGCTTTCATAAACATCCGAGTATGAGAAACTTCTCTGGTTAAGAGATGAACCAAAGTCTCTTTAGTTCCTTTATCTGTGGTCAGCTTAATTAGTTCTTCGTAAGTTTGACGTGCGCCGGCTTCAGCTGCAATATTAGCTCTCAAATCCCGCACTACATCTCCACCTTCATTCAAATAATTTGCTGTCCAAGCAGTTCCTTGACTATCTAGAAAGTGAGGTCCCTTACCTCTAACAGCAAAGAGAGTGCTTTTATATGCCTCTGTTTGATCAACATTTTTAGTATGAGCTTCAATCAGTTTACCAACCATTTCTAGATGGCTAAATTCCTCCAGAGCAATGTCTTGGAGCATATCTCGAATTCCGGCATTTTCCACATGAAATGATTGTACCCAATATTGCAATGCTGCTGATAGCTCTCCAGTAGCTCCGCCAAACTGCTCTAGCAGTAATTGAGCAAAACGAGGGTTAGGCTCAGAAATATTGACAGGGTGAATGGGTTCTTTTTGGTGGTAAAACATAATATACCTCTGAGAAAAATAGTCTCAGCAAGAGATGCGTCATTGTGTACTAAATTAGCAGTGCTTCTCTACGAATATTTCCCCCACAGGAAAGATTCATTAAACCTAAAAGGGAGAAAAAATTTTATGTTGTCATTTTATGAGTTTATAGTTTATAATATATCTAATCAATACCTAATTAAATGGGGGGCAATTTCAGTTGTCCTCGATTTCTCAAATTGTCCTGGAAAATCGCTGCTGTGTGGTTTGATGATAACTATCAAATATAACAGCAATGTTTCTGACTAGAAGCCTACCGATATCTGTCACTTGGATCTGGTTAGTTGATATCTGAAGGAGTTGATCGGCTGCTGGTGTTGCTAATGCTTTTAGCTCATGGCTAAAATATTCGTCGAAACAAATATGATATTTATCTTCAATATCTTGCTTGTTGAGATGAAAGTGAGACATAATCGACATGATGACATCTCTTCTGATCATGTCGTCTTGACTAAGTTTAATACCCTTACTAATGGGTAAAATATCAGTTGCGATCGCCTGATAATAATTCTTTAATGGCTTGTGGTTCTGCACATAAGCATCATTTAGCATACTGATGGATGTAGCACCAAAACCTAATAGTTCTGTTCCCCCGTGGGTGGTGTATCCCTGAAAGTTACGCTGGAGGGTGCGATTTTGTTGGGCGATGGCTAGTTCATCATTATGTTTGGCAAAATGATCCATACCAATAAATAAGTATTTATTACTGGTTAGTTCCTCAATGGTCATTTTGAGAATTTCTAACTTTTCCTGGGGTTGAGGTAATGCTGCTTGGGGAATATTTTTTTGGGCTGGCTTCATCCAAGGTACATAGGCAAAGTTAAAGACAACAATTCGGTTAGGATCTAATTGAATGGTTTTTTTAACTGTTTCTTGAAATGTCTGGAGAGTTTGATGAGGTAAGCCATAAATTAAGTCTACATTTACACTGTCAAATTTGGCTGCTTTAATCCAACTCATGACATTAAATAACTGTTCTTCTGGCTGGAGGCGATTCACAGCTAGTTGTACTTGGTGGTTAAAATCCTGAATCCCAAAACTAATGCGGTTAAACCCTAACTGGCGGAGAAATAAAATATATTCTTGATCAACATAACTGGGATTAATCTCAATGGAAATTTCAGCTTGTGGATGAATGTTGAAGTTTTTAGTGATATTTTCCCACAAGAATTTGATTTGATGATGGTCTAAATAGTTGGGTGTACCACCACCCCAGTGAACTTGTAATACTTGTCTATGTGGATCAATCAAGGTTACCATGTGCTTGATTTCTCTGATTAAATGCTCTAAGTAAGGTTTGGCAATATTCTTGTTTTGGGATATTACTGTGTTACAGCCGCAGAAGTAGCAAGCAGTTTCACAAAAGGGAATATGGAAATATAAAGACAGGGGGGATTTTCGGTAATTAGAGGCGGCGATCGCCGCGTGAAAATCAGTTACAGTAAATTCTGTATTTAACTCTGTGGCGGGTGGATAACTCGTGTATCTGGGTGCAGGAGTATCATATTTTTTGATCATATCCAGATCAAATTTAACACCAGGCAAGACAAAAACCATCAAAACCTCCAAGAAACTGCGATCCGCTTTATGCAGCGTGGCGGAAATCAAACTGCCAATAAATTATAATCTTGCTGTTGTCTAGTATAGAGAGTAGCGGATGTGGATGATGTGTTTACCCCAACCAAATAGGTTAAATGATCTGAAATGGTCGGACTTTTTTCGGTTTGCCCTGCTCTCACAATATCATTTAACTATCAATATTTGTATAACTAGAATTTTATTAAGTTTTCTTTAGGTTTATCTGATTTATACCCCAATATATTTACTCATTGTTTAAAGATAAATTTTGTTAAGTTGTTGTGCAGCTAACTTCAATAATCTGTATTTCCTAAAATCAAACCAAGTTTTAACCTTCCCCTCACACCACTTCCATGATTGGATGCAAATTGTATGATTCAACAGGATAGTTAGTGATAAAAAGCTCCTTGCCTTTTTCTGCCTTCTCCTGTTTGTAATTGTTCATCCCGTATTGCAACTCCCATTTATAAATATAGGCAAAAGAAAAGTGATGCTGCACTTGTTCACAGTTATCGTAAGTAATCAACCATTTATGTGAACACTCCGACATCAGTTTGGCAAAGCGAGAATGGTCAAAACAGGTATGCAAATCACCTCTCTTACCATAGAGCTTAGATTGAGTTTTGCTGAGATAAGGTGGATCTAGAAAAATAAATACATCTTCCCCAGGTTCAGTAAGTAGGGTGCTGTAGTCGAAGTTAGTCACACTGGTATTAACAAAGCAACCATCCAAAGCTGCTAATCGCTCAATCGAAGAGTCTGTAAACCGACCTGTGAAGGAAGCACCAGAGTAACCGCCACTCTCAATGGTTCCGGAAAAGGTGATCCGGTTAAGAACAAAGAACCGCACAGCCCGCTCAAGTGGAGTCATATTACTCGGATCTGCGGCGGCGAGAGATTTAAACAAGGCGCGTCCATCTGTTGTCTGATTTTTTACTTTCCAGACTGACTCAACTAGCTCTGGTAGATTAATTTTGACCTGATGCCAAAAGTAATACAGTTCTGGGTTGAGATCATTTACCCAGCAGGGCATACTAGGGTACTTCTGTAAAACATGAAAAAATACAGCACCTCCACCAACGAAAGGTTCACGGAATTCCTTAAATGTAGGAGGTAGATAGTGAGCAATTTGAGGAATTGCCTTTTGCTTACCCCCAGGATAACGTAATGGACTTTTAAACATAGGTCATTAGGTTAAATGCACATGGCTAGTAAGTGGAAAAAATAGCCGATCATTTTAAATGGACTCCACAAATATCCAAGTGTTTGGTAGTAAAAATCATTTTTTGTAAATTAATTTTCATTAATTTAACTGATGTATTATTATGATAATTTATGCTTAGATAAATATAAAAAGGTTAAACATTGTAAGCGGACTCATGGTTAAGTCTCTCGAAACTTCCGACCCTCAATTACTGAAGCCGGGAATAAAAGCACCTGTTCAGGAAACATTGTTAACACCTAGGTTTTACACTACTGATTTTGAAGCAGTGGCAAATTGGGAAATTTCCGCCAATGAGACTGAGTTGCAAGCGGTGGTGCAAGAGTTACGTGCTGACTATAACCGCCATCACTTTGTCCGCGATGAAGAGTTCCAACAAGGTTGGGATCACGTTGATGGGGAAAAACGTCAGGCTTTTATTGATTTTTTAGAGCGTTCATGCACTTCAGAGTTTTCTGGGTTTTTGCTGTTTAAAGAATTATCCCGGCGACTGAAAGCTAAAAATCCTCTCTTGGCTGATGCTTTTAATTATATGGCTAGGGATGAAGCACGCCATGCGGGATTTCTGAATAAATCCATGGCAGATTTTAATCTGTCTCTAGATTTAAGCTATTTAACCAAACATCGCACATATACTTTTTTTCCACCAGAATGGGTAATTTACACAGTTTACCTATCGGAGAAAATTGGTTATTGGCGTTATATTTTAATTCATCGCCATATCCAGAAACATCCGGAATATCAATTTTATCCTTTGTTCCGTAAATTTGAGAGTTGGTGTCAGGACGAAAATCGACATGGGGATTTCTTTAAAGCATTACTGCGATCGCAACCAAAATTATGGAACAATTGGAAAGCGCGGTTGTGGGTGCGGTTCTTTTTGTTAACTGTATTTGTTACCCACACCGTCACAGTGTTTGAACGAGCAACGTTTTATCAAGCCATTGGTATACATCCGCGCAAATACAACAACAGCGTAATTCAAGAGACCAATAACACTTCCGCCAGAGCATTTCCCATCATTTTGGATACTAATCACCCGGCGTTTTTCTGGCGACTAGAACAATGTTTCATCCATACCCAGAGACTGACAGAAATTAAAGAAAGTAGAGGTTTCTCATTTGTCAAATTCTGGCAAAAAATACCCCCCATTTGTGGGATTATTTACCATATGTTGCGGCTATACCTAATCAAGCCCATTGATGCTGAATCAATCCGCGCCACGGTTCGTTAAACATAAAATGGCTTGTACTTTCTCAGATTCCCGATTCGTCGGGAATCTTCCCGCAAAAAATCATCAGCGCTCACTCCCCTGTTGATGTAAAAACTTTGTATCCTAAATTCAATGGGGTTTAGTTTTTTGAAAAATTTGTGCAGGAAGATTTTAGACTAATCGTTGATTTAGTTTCAGTTCTCGCAGTCGCCGCTTGTGGTGGACTGTTGGCTTCTCTTTTACGCCAACCTGTACTGCTAGGCTATCTCATGGGCGGGATGATTGTGGGACCGGCTGGACTGGGAGTGATTAAAGAGGTTATTCAAGTAGAAACTCTAGCTCAGTTCGGGGTTGCTTTTTTATTATTTGCTTTGGGGGTGGAGTTTTCTTTTGCAGAACTCAGGAAAGTTAAGGCCATCGCTCTGGGGGGTGGTGGGTTACAAATTGCTTTAACTATTTTATTTACCGTTGTGGTGTGCGGAATCATAGGTACTGGGGAAGAACTACCGGCTAAAGGTGTGTTTTTAGGAGCTATTTTATCTTTATCTTCCACAGCCGTAGTCCTCAAGTGTTTAATGGAACGCAACGAAACAGAAACCCCCCACGGACAAGTAATGCTGGGGATCTTGGTAGTCCAGGATTTAGCATTGGGATTGATGATTGCTGTATTACCAGCCCTACATCAACCAGGGGAAACTATTGTTATGGCTGTGGTGACAGCGTTACTGCGGTTGGCTTTATTTGCTGGAGGAGCAGTAGTAGCGGGGATTTGGCTGATACCGCCTTTGTTACGAATTCTGGCCCGCACTGAAAGCCGAGAATTATTTTTATTAGGGGTGGTAACCCTGTGTTTAGGTATTGCTCTACTGACGGAACATTTAGGGCTATCTATTGAGATGGGGGCGTTTGTCGCTGGTTTAATGATTTCAGAGGTGGAATATGCTGACCAAACTCTAACTTATGTGGAACCAGTGCGAGATATTTTCGCCAGTTTATTTTTTGCGGCTATTGGGATGTTAATTGACCCGGTGTTTTTGTGGAAGAATCTAGAATTGATTTTGGTATTGGTGGCGCTGGTATTTGTTGGTAAGTTTTTAATTATTACTCCTTTAGTAAAATTGTTTCGCTACCCCTTGAAAACAGCCTTGATTGCTGGGTTAGGACTAGCTCAAATTGGGGAATTTTCCTTTGTGCTGGCTAGTGAAGGACAGGCTTTAGGATTAGTTTCTCGGCGGGTATATTTGCTGATTTTGGGAACTACAGCAGTTACACTAATGCTGACTCCCTTTCTGTTGCGATTAGTACCATTTTTATTTAACTTTGCTGAATCAATACCCTGGCTGCAACCATATTTAGAAGAAATTTATCCCCGAGATGTCTCAGACAATGTACCTTCAAAAAGTCATGTGGTGGTTTGTGGTTATGGGCGAGTAGGTAAGAATTTGGTGAAGTTATTACAAAAACATAATTTCCCTGTAGTAGTTATTGATCAGTCAGAAAGAAGAATACAGCAGTTACGGGAAGAAGGTGTACCTTATGTGATTGGTAATTGTGTGAGTCTTCATGTTTTGGAAACCGCCGGGGTTAACAATGCTAAAGGTATGGCCATCGCCCTTCCTGACCCCATGAGTACCCGTCTGACTCTCAAACGTGCTTTGGAATTGTGTCCGGAGTTAGATTTGGTGGTGCGGGCTACCCACAATAAAGATATTGAGGTGCTTTATCAGTTGGGGGCGAAGGAAGTAGTTCAACCAGAATTTGAAGCAAGTTTGGAAATGGCAAACCATTTATTAACTAGTTTGGGGTTTTTATCGTTTGTGGTGGAACAGGAAATGAAGCAAATCCGCAATGATCATTATTTAGCGTTGCGACCAGAACAAACTCCATTAGAAGTTTCTCGGAATTTGCAAAAAGCTACCCGTGATTTAAATCGCCGTTGGTATACTCTACCATCTGGTTCACCCCTGATTGATATGAGTCTAGCAGAAGCGGATATTCGCTACTTAACGGGGGCAAGTTTGATGGCTATTCGTCGTGCTAATGGCGAAGAGATAGATTATCCTAATGGACAAACTAAATTAGAAGAGGGCGATCGCTTGCTGGTAGTGGGAGTATCTCAGGAAATAGCCGCCTTAGAAGAACTTGCTCAAGGAAGGGTGGCTGTTCCTAGGGGAAACAACGCTTTATTGTGAGTGGAAGTAGGCGATGGCTTGTTTCCAAATGGTTATTTGCTGATTTTGCTCATTGACAATACAAACACAGTTGTGATCTTGCCAGCAAATCTTTCCTTTGAGTAGATCACCGTTTACTAGTTTCCACTCTACCACTGTTTTTTGTTTAATTAGTTCTTGTAGTTGTTTAATGCTGGGTAGTGAGGTGTCAAATTCAGTTGTAGCCATTTTTAGTAATGATGGAATAATTAAAAAAGTAGTAAATCAGATTTGGTATCGGGTGGGGACTAGGGAAGAGTTTTCACAAATAGTCCATACCTAATACAACGGTCAATGCTATGCTCTAATCATTAATAATTCATCATGGCAAAAATGACAATTGAATTTACTAAATATCATGGCTTAGGCAACGATTTTATTTTAGTTGACAATCGCGCTTCCTCATCACCAGTGTTAACTCCACTGCAAGCTGTCCAGTTGTGCGATCGCCACTTTGGTGTTGGTGCTGATGGTGTGATTTTTGCCTTACCTGGAGAAAACGGTACTGATTATACCATGCGGATTTTTAATTCTGATGGTTCAGAGCCAGAAATGTGTGGTAATGGCATTCGCTGTTTGGCAAAATTTCTGGCAGACTTGGAAGGAGAATCGAGAAATCAGAACTCATATCGCATTCATACTTTAGCTGGTGTGATCACACCTCAACTCATGGCTGATGGTCAAGTTAAGGTAGATATGGGTTTACCTAAATTACTAGCTGGGGAAATTCCCACAACTGTCACTGCTGGTGATACCAAAGTAGTTAATCAACCTTTAGAGGTAGCGGGAAAAATTTGGGAAGTTACCTGTGTTAGTATGGGTAACCCTCACTGTATAACTTTTGTGGAGGACTTGTCCGCTATTGCTTTAGAAACTATCGGGTCTAAGTTTGAACATCATCCAGTTTTTCCTCAACGTACAAATACGGAATTTATTCAAGTGGTTAGCCGAGAGTATTTGAAAATGCGGGTGTGGGAACGAGGCGCGGGAAGTACATTAGCTTGTGGTACGGGTGCTTGTGCTGCGTTGGTGGCTGGTGTATTAACTGGAAAATGCGATCGCGTGGCGACGGTGGAGTTACCTGGTGGTTGTTTGCAAATTGAATGGTCAGAATCAGACCAACGAATTTACATGACAGGACCAGCCCAAAAAGTATTTACAGGTAATTTGTAAAACTTTATTGGCTTTCCGATAGTACATCCCATGATTTTGAACTAGTAACTATAACTAATTTTCTTCCTTAGTGCGACGGTTTTGGGGCTGTGTTAAAAAAAAAGCCGTCCTTTTGGGACGGTTTTTAAAGACCCGTCCTTCTGGGAACTATACATTAAAGCGAAATAACATCACATCCCCTTCTTGTACAATATATTCTTTGCCCTCACTGCGAACTAAGCCTTTTTCCTTAGCAGCATTTAAAGAACCATGTGTAACTAAATCCTCATAAGCAATGGTTTCAGCGCGAATAAATCCCCGTTCAAAGTCCGAGTGAATCACCCCAGCAGCTTGGGGCGCAGACATTCCGGCTTGAATTGTCCAAGCACGGGTTTCTTTTGCTCCAGAGGTAAAATATGTCCGCAAACCCAACAGAGTGTAAGTAGCACGAATCAAAGATTTTAAACCGCCTTCCTCCACACCTAAAGATGCGAGAAAATCAGCCTTATCTGCTTCTGGTAATTCCACTAATTCTGCTTCCACTTGTGCGGAAACAATCACAACTTGGGCATTTTCAACGGCTGCAACTTGCTGGACTTGTTGGACAAATTCATTACCTGTTGCTAATTCATCCTCAGACACGTTAGCAGCGTAAATAATCGGTTTATTGGTTAGTAGTTCCCATCCCTTGATTATCTCTGCTTCTTCTGGAGATAAACTCACCTGACGGACTGATTTACCTTCATTTAAAGCAGCAGCTAATTTTTCTAACACTGTGATTTCAAACTGTGCATCTTTGCTGGTACGGGCTTGTTTACGGGTCCGTTCAATTCGCCGTTCAATTTGCGCCAAGTCAGATAAACCCAGTTCTAAATTAATGATTTCCATATCTCGCACTGGGTCAATGGAACCGGCGACGTGGATAATATCGTCATTTTCAAAACAGCGCACCACATGGACAATTGCATCAACTTGGCGGATGTGGGACAAAAATTGATTACCTAGTCCCTCTCCTTGACTTGCACCTTTAACCAAGCCGGCGATATCCACAAACTCAACCCGCGCTGGTATAATTTGTGCAGAAATAGAAATTTTAGCCAAAACATTTAAGCGCTCGTCCGGTACTGAGACAACGCCCACATTCGGTTCAATGGTGCAGAAAGGAAAGTTAGCAGCTTCTGCTTTGGCGTTAGCAACTACAGCATTAAATAAGGTAGATTTTCCAACGTTGGGAAGTCCGACAATTCCGGCTCTTAGCATTTTCGATAGGAAAGAATGGTAAGGTACTAGTTAATTTAAACAGGTTTGGGTATGGTTTGGGCAATGGGGGCTGGTAGTGGTCTAGAAATAGTAGTAACCATTATAGCGGTTTTCAGGCTGATTTTGGCGCATCATTAGCAAGCGGGACCTGTACTGAGCGCAGTCGAAGTATGCTCGCGCTACAATACGATCATTTACATTTGTATCTCAGGTGTTTAATAAATGCTATAACCCTGAATTCCTTGATACAAAATAGCTAAAATTTTGTTTAATTCCTTAATATAATAATTGTTTAAATCAATAAATATAGCTGTTTTTTCTAATTTTAAAAACTTCCAAATATCTCCGGTTGTTACTGCTCCATAAATTGTTGTAATTTCATTACCTTCCTGTTCATTAAACAACTGGGCTGCTAACATGGCGGCTGCACATTGACCTAATCCACCTTTAATATTTTCATTTTTAGCTTCTACTATTATAATTACTGGGGCGTTAATTGTTAACTGTTCTTTAGAAAGACTGATAACAAAATCACAATAACCATTTAAGCCTTTTTCAACATCAACATTAAAATCTGTACCGGAAAATAAACTAATTTCATAATTGGCTTTACGCCTTAATTCTAATAAAATTGGTGTAATAATCATTTCGGAACGGGCTTTTTCAGTGTTGATTGCTAATGCCAATCCGGTAGTTTCTTTTAAAGTGTTGGTTAATTGCTCGGTGATTACTATCGGCTCTACAGTAGCAAATAAGTCTGTTTGTTCATCAATTGTAATGTTAAAGTTTTTCCTAAATTTAGTTAAGCTAAAATCGCTATAAGCCATTTTTATTACCTCGATTTTCAGGAATAGATAGGGAATTTATAGGCTCAAAGTTGCTTGAATAAATTATTCTAAAAAAATCAACTAATTCACTAGAACTTATCTTGAGGTAAAACTGCCGATGTTTTGAGATGTAGGTGGGTTCATAACCGGATTAGGGGGAGTATTCTGGCTGAATTGTTCATAAGCAGCGCGAGAAATAGAGCTAATTAATTTTTCTGCTTGGGGGTCATTGTTAGAGCGTTGTATCATCACAGCAGCGATGTAGCGCTTACCAGTGGGGATATCAATTAAACCCACATCAGCCAGCATGGTGGCAATATCACCTGTTTTATGGTGTATTCTTGCACCTGCACCCAAACCAGAAGGTAACAGATGATTTCGCTCGGTGCGGCGCATAATATCTAAGATTAAATCACGCGATCGCATACTGACTAAATTACCTTGATTGACCATAGCCACCAAACTTGCCAATTCTTTGGGGCTAGTGGTGTTTGTTCCTGCTAAATCTGGCAGAGGATTGCGAATAGCTGTGGCTGAAAGTCCCCAGGTTTGAAAACGTTGATTCAGTGCTTCTATACCTCCTAGTCGAGCGATGAGCATATTAGTTGCTGTGTTATCGCTGGTGGTACTCATGAGTGTAGCCACTTCCAAGGCGCTGTACTGAGTACCAACTTGTTGGTATTGCAGATTTCCTGACCCACTAGCCACCATATTTTTTTCCATGGTTAGCATTTCATCTAGGCGCACTTTACCGCCATCCACATCTTGGAAAAAAGCGATGAGAATCGGCACTTTAATTGTACTAGCCGCAGAGAAATTGGCGGAGCCATTCACATCTATATAGCCACCAGTATCTAAATCTACCAAAAAAACGCCTGGTGTGACATTGGGGTTTGCAGTTGCCAAATTTTGTACAGCATTTTTCAATGGGGTAATTTCCTGGGTTAAATATATGCCCGGAGCATTAGGGATAACTTGTGGCTGATGTTGCCCTAAATTATGTGATTGTGCCGGGGAATTACCAGACATACGAGTAGCAGGGTCGAACACTGACAACATTGTGCCGACGATGGCACCAAGACCAACTCCCACAATTAATAAGCGCAGTGTATATAACATGGTTCTGGCCATTGGCTTTAAGCGGGTTTTACGGGAAACTCGCCTGACCAGTTTTGGTGCTGCTTGTTTCTGTACCTGCACGGTTCTCAGCTTGGCTGTATTGGCATTCCCTGGCTGTTTAGTTCCATTCACATACCGAAGGGGTTTGACAGCTGCCGGCATCACCAGCCCTGATTTTGACTTCCCTAACCGGGTAGGAGGCTGGGGGGGCTTTATGTTATCGTTCAGCCGGGTTAAAGCTGTTTCTTTGCTAACAGGACGCTGGTTTGGTGGTACTTTTACTTTTTTCTTGCCCACTCTTTGGCGTGGACTGCGACGCTGACGGGGATTTGTGGGTTGACCCGGTGAGAAATTTCTGAGTTTTTTACTTGACTCTGACACTGTTACTCCTTGTGAATTACTGATACATTTATGCGATACACAGCGATAATATATCGCTTTGTGCAACAATAATTAGTATCACTTGTGAAAGTGATATAGGTATCCCAAAGCACCATTAAAGTTGAGTAACTTTTTTGTGTTTAGTTTAGGCCATATTAACTATTTTGGCAGGGATATTTAAAGCATGAATCATAAGTTGTCATGATTACCCTGACTTTTCAATGCCCATTGTATTTGTCGCAAAATTCCCCGCAGCATGGCTACTTCCTGGGTTTGCAGGTGAGCGCGATTGTACAATTGCCGAAATTTAGCCATGCGACTAAAGGCCGTCTGGGGATACAGATAACCAATATCTAGTAGTAAAGATTCTAATTGCTGGTAGTAGGTTTCTACAATATCCAAAGATGCCAGTTCAGTTCGGCTGGGGGGTGGGGTTGTTGGTGGTGTTGTCTGTTGTGCTAGTTCATAGCAGCAGATCCCCACGGCTGAAGCTAAATTCAACGATGGATAATTGTCACTGGTGGGAATGCGAACAAATCGCTGGGCATAATTTAATTCCTCATTGCTTAAACCCCGGTCTTCTCTACCAAAAATTAATGCCCCTGGTTCATCTGGTGACTCTAGTAACCAAGGTAAGGCCGTGCGGGGATGTTCTAACGGTGTTTCCCCATCACGTACACGAGCCGTAGTGGCGATCGCTCGGATACATCCCTGTAATGCTTGTGGTAATGTAGTTACTAATACTGCCGATTCTAAAATTTCCTTGGCATGAACTGCCATTTTCAACGCTTCTTCCGCCTGTGGACTGCATCGGGGATTGACTAATACTAAATTATGTAAACCAAAATTTTTCATTACCCTAGCAATTGACCCCAGGTTAATAGGGCCTGCTGGTTCCACTAACACAATTCTTAACTCAGCCAATCCCATTTTTGCCTCCATTTCCACCTAAAAATAGTTTATCTTTTATGTTGGGCAAAAAATATCGAGAAAGTGCATATTCTAAATTATATTACAGGGGTAGTCAGTCATAAGCTGTTACGAATTTAAGTGGTATAACCGTAGCAGGGAAAACTTGTACTGAGCGTAGCCATAGTATACTCCCCCCACAAGAGTTTTATCATTTATATCCGGCATTAACAGCTTAACCCTATTTAACCCCCCTGTGCTTGGTGGAGAGATGCTCTCAGGTGTTGAGCCAGAACCTGAACATGAGGCTCACGCATTATAGAAATGTGATTACCAGGAACAG
>Ga0169931_10006083_pt1 | contig 18279 bp, 15 predicted proteins | sample Kivu_15m_20L_FD_129675 | JGI IMG/M metagenome (GOLD analysis project Ga0169931, IMG submission 129675) | Freshwater microbial communities from Lake Kivu, Western Province, Rwanda to study Microbial Dark Matter (Phase II) - Kivu_15m_20L... | ecosystem: Environmental > Aquatic > Freshwater > Lake... | reverse complement strand
GTGGTGCGCTACGACGCCGTAAAGGCGGCGGTTGCCCGCCGAAAGTACAGGCCGCTGTTTCTCATCGACATCGCTGTGCCGCGCGACATCGACCCCCGCTGTGACTCGTTGCAGAACGTGTACCTGTTCGACGTCGATGACCTGCAGCAGGTCGTCGAGGCCAATCGGGCCAATCGCCGCACCGAAGCCGTAAAGGCCGAAGACATCGCTCGCCGTGAGACCGACCTCATGCTCGCCTGGATCGCCGAGGCGCAGGTCGTTCCCACGATCGTGTCGCTGCGTGAGAAGTTGACCCGCCTGAAGGACGAAGAACTCGAACGCCTCAGGCGCGCCAACCCTGACCTGCCGCCCGAGGCCATCAAGGCCATGGAACGGTTTGCCCACTCCCTCATCAACAAGGTCCTGCACGAGCCCACGGCCACCCTCAGGCGCTCGTCGGCTTCGGACCACCACCAGATGCTCGTCGCCGCCGTGCGCAGTCTGTTCGACCTTTCGGATACCCCCTCGGAACGAACTCCTGCGCCTACCGGCGCCGCTGGCAGAACCTGAATCGCATGAACATTCGCATCGGTACGCGCGGTAGCGCACTGGCACTCTGGCAGTCGCGCTGGGTTGAATCGTCTCTTCGGGCCCTTCACCCCGGCATTCAGGTCGAGCTGGTCATCATCAAGGTCCGTGGTGACCAGATCGTCGACCGCCCCCTCTCCGAGGTCGGCGGTAAAGGTCTGTTTGTAAAGGAGATTGAGCAGGCGCTGCTCGACCGCGAGGTCGACATCGCCGTTCACAGCCTCAAAGATATGCCCACGGATCAGCCCGCGGGTCTGATGCTTGCCGCCTATCCCGAGCGAGCTTCGGCCTTCGACGTGCTGTGTCCCGCTCGAGCCGGCGAAACCCTCGACACGCTGCCGCCCGGGGCTCGCGTAGGCACCACTTCGCTTCGTCGCGGTGCTCAGCTGCGCGCACTCCGTCCCGACGTCGAAGTGGTGAGTATCCGCGGTAACGTCGAGACCCGGCTCAACAAGCGATTCGGTGCCGACGCCCTTGACGCGGTCGTGCTGGCCGAGGCCGGCCTGCGACGGCTGAATATCTGGGACGATTCGTTTCAGGTTCTTGCGCCCCCACGCTTCCTGCCTGCCCCTGCACAGGGCTGCGTAACGGTCGAAGCGCGCATCGACGATACCGATACGCGTGCGCTGCTCGCCCCGCTCGATCACGCGGACACACGCCTCGCCGTTACCGCCGAGCGAGCCTGCCTGAGCGCCATAGAAGGCGACTGCCATACGCCCTTCGCCGCGTGGGCGCGCCGTGACGAGTTCAACGGACTGGTGCTGTCGGCCCGCCTCATGGAGGCGTCCGGTTACACCACCGAAGCCAAACGCATGGTCGTGTTACGCGAAGATCCGCTCGCTCAGGCGCACGATCTGGGCCGCGTGATGGCCCGCAACCTGCTGGAGCGCCACCAGTCGTCGCTGCCGCGGTCCTGATGACAGAGCACGACGCTCATTCGCTGCACGGCGTTCGCGTGCTGGTGACGCGCAGTCGACAGCAGGCCGGCAAACTGGGCGCCGAGCTCCGGGCGCTTGGTGCCACCGTCATCGAAGTCCCGGTGATCGCCTTCGAACTTTTGCAGGGCGGGGGACCGCTCCGACAGGCGCGCGAACTTCTGCCGTCGGTGAACGACCTGGTGTTCACGTCCGAGAACGCCGCTCGCTTCTTTCTGGACGGTGACGACGGAGCCACCGCCGCCCTGATAAGAGCCCGCGGAGACGCCCTCCGTGTCAGCGTCGTCGGCAGCGCCACCCGCGATGCTGTGAAAGCGTTCGGTGTTTCCGCTTCGCTCATTCCGTCGCGCTTCGATGGCGACGCGCTGGCGGACGCACTCATCGAGGAGGGGGTGAAGGGGCGCCGCGTGCTTTTGCCGCAGGCGCAGAACGCGAGACCCACGCTTGCGCAACGCCTCAACGACGCAGGGGCTACGGTCCATGCCTTGCCTGTTTATGGTTCGTTTGTGCCCGAATATGCTTCGCAAGGGCTTTCGGAAGCTATCGAGCAGGGTCTGGACTGGTTAACCTTCACGTCGTCGGATATTGTACGCTACACGGCACAGGCTGCCGGACCGCAGCTCCCTGCCTTGCTGAAGGTGCCTGCCGCGTCCATTGGTCCACTGACCTCGCGCACGCTTGAAGAGCATGGCTTTGCTGTGCGAGTACAGGCGCAGCCGTTTACTATTCCGGCGCTGGTCACCGCACTCGCCTGCGCTGCGACACACAAGAGCTGACACCATGCACCCTGGCGGCAAATACCCTCAGATTCGCAAGCGCCGTAACCGCCGCGACGATTTCTCGCGGCGGATGGTGCGCGAGAACACGCTCAGTCCCGACAACTTCATTTATCCGGTGTTCGTGCTGGATGGGGAAAATCGGACCGAGACCGTGGCTTCGATGCCCGGCGTCGTGCGTCAGTCTGTGGATATTCTGCTGCAGACGGCGGCCGAGTGCGTGCGGCTGGGCATTCCCGCGCTGGCGCTGTTCCCCGTCGTGGACGCGCCACTCAAGTCGCTCGACGCCGCCGAGGCATGGAACGATGACGGCCTGGTGCAGCGAGCGGTTAGAACGCTGAAGGCGGCGTTTCCTGCACTTGGCTTGATTACCGACGTGGCTCTCGACCCCTACACCACACACGGACAGGATGGTCTGATCGACGACACCGGCTATGTGCTCAACGACGAGACCATTGAAGCCCTGCAGCAACAGGCGCTCTCGCATGCGCGGGCCGGCGCCGACATGGTCGCTCCCAGCGACATGATGGACGGTCGAGTGGGTGCGATTCGACAGACACTCGACGAAGCCGGGTTCATTCATACCCGTATTCTTGCCTACTCGGCCAAGTACGCCAGCGCCTGGTATGGTCCCTTTCGCGACGCTGTTGGCTCAGCAGCCAACCTCGGCAAGGCCGACAAGTACACCTACCAGATGGACCCCGCCAACGGCGATGAAGCGCTGTGGGAGATCGGCCTCGATATTCAGGAAGGCGCGGACATGGTCATGGTCAAGCCGGGACTGCCGTACCTGGATATTGTGTGGCGGGCAAAGCAGGAGTTCCGATTCCCGCTGGCGGTGTATCAGGTGTCGGGTGAGTACGCGATGTTCAAGGCCGCCGCTGCCAACGGGTGGATCAACGAGAAGGCGGTGGTGCTGGAAGGGTTGCTGGCGTTCCGTCGCGCAGGAGCCGACGTGATTCTGACCTATTATGCCGTGCAGGCGGCCCGCTGGTTGCGTGGAGAGCTTCCATGACGGTGCGCTGGCACGTGCGTGAAGTCGCTCGCGTCGATGACGACGAGCTGGCGGCCGAGATGAACGCGGCCCACCTGAAGGGGTGGATGCTGCAACGCATTGACTATATTCGGGAGGCCGGCGTTCGGCGCCCGGTGATGGCGTTTCTCTTTTTTACGAGCGATGAACCAGCGATGCACGACGCACAGGATGTCGGTCATGAGCTGGCGCCCGACGCGACCGAGTGATCAGGCATCGCGTTTGCCATGGCAGCCTGCGCTATGGGCATGCGCCGCCAACCCCGCCGCCGATGAGCGATTTCGAGTCCTACCTTCACCTCTGGTGAGTGATGTCCGTTCTGCAAAATGACCTTTTTCTGCGCGTGCTTCAGGGTGAAGACACCGCGCGCGCTCCCATGTGGTTCATGCGTCAGGCGGGGCGCTACCTGCCCGAATACCGCGCCCTCAAAGAGAAGCACTCGTTCTGGCAGATGGCGCGCACGCCCGAGCTGGCCGCTGAGGTCACGCTGCAGCCCGTGCGGCGTTACGCGATCGACGCCGCGATTCTGTTTCAGGACATCATGACGCCGTTGCCGCCAATGGGAGTGGACATCGAGTTCAATCCCGGGCCGGTCATCGGCACTCCGATTCGAACGCTGGCGCAGATTGAAGCGCTGCGGGTCCCCGAAATCGATGAAATTACCCCCTTCGTCGGTGAGGCCATTCGACTGATTCGTTCGGATTGCCGCGTGCCGCTGATCGGGTTCGGTGGCGCACCGCTCACGCTGGCGACGTACCTCATCGAGGGCAGTGGTTCGAAGGACTACGCGCAGTTTCGGCGGTTCCTGCGTGCAGAGCCACACGCCGCGCACGCCCTGCTCGAAAAACTGACCGAGGTGTCGATTCGCTACCTGACGATGCAGGTCAGGGCCGGCGCACAGGCCATTCAGCTGTTCGATTCGTGGGCTGGCCTGCACGACATTCCGATGTACGAGGCGTTCTCGAAGCCATACAACAAGCGCATTTTTGAAGCGTTACGGCCGCTTGGCGTTCCTTTGCTGTATCTGGCAGTCGACTGCACGCACCTCTACCCCACGCTGGGCGACCTGCCTTGCGACGCCATCAGCATTGACTGGCGTACCCCCATTCACGTGGCTCGCGCGCAGTTGGGGCATGGCAAAGTCATTCAGGGCAACCTTGACCCCGCGGCGCTGCTGGGCCCGCCCGATTCGATTCGTCGCGCCGCGTCGGTCGTGCTCCGGTCAGGGCTTGGCGGCCCACATGTATTCAATCTTGGGCACGGCATGTTGCTCCATACGCCACCCGACCACGTGACCGCCCTGGTTGACACGGTGCTTGCATTCGATCGTCGCGCGGAACACCGCTCCGACTGACTTTCTATCGCTCTGGCAGGTTATGGCTACGCGCGCCCCCCGTTCGAAGACATCCCCCGCGGTTTCACCCATCAGCGAGCAGGTTGACGTCGTCGTCGTTGGCGCCGGCCTGAGCGGATTGACCGCTGCCTGGCGCATTCTACAGCAGGCGCCGGGCACGAGCGTGCGTGTGCTTGAGGCTGCGCCGGTGGTCGGAGGGGCGGCACGCACCGATCGTGTGGACGGCTTTCTGTTTGACCGGGGCGCTAACGGGTTCCTCACCAACGTGCTGTCCACGTGGGAGCTGTCGCACGAGGTGGGCATCGGTGACGAGCTGGTGGAGGCCAGCGACCTGTCGGCGCTTCGATTCCTGTATCGTGACGGCCAGTTACAGGCGCTGCCACTCGGCCCTGAGCAGTTTGCGAAGTCGGCGTTGCTGTCGGCGGCAGGGAAGGCGCGGATTCTGGCCGAACCACTGATCCCCCGTCGCACCGACGGCTACGACGAATCCGTGCTGGAGTTTACAGGGCGGCGGCTCGGACCCGAGGCCGCCCGCGTGTTCATGCCCGCCCTGGTGACCGGCATTGTCGGGGGCGCCGCTGCTGACATCTCGTTGCAGGCGCTCTTTCCCCGCATGAAGGCCATGGAAATGGAGCACGGCAGCCTGATTCGCGCGGGAATCGCCAGTGCCAGAGCCAGACGCAACGCCCCGCCGCGCGCCGACGGCCGTAAGGCCCCCTCAGGCCGACTCACCAGCTTCCGAAACGCCGGTATGGGACTGCTTGCAGAACGGCTGGGCGAGCTCATGGCTGAACATATTCGGCTTCAACATGTGGTCAGTACCATAAAAAGGGTGTCGAATGGTGTTTCCCACTGGGAAGTTACGACCCAGCAGGCAGTGATTTCCTGCAAGGCGCTGATTGTAGCCACGCCCGCACACGCCGCCGCAGCGCTGCTCGGCGATCTCGATTCAGCGCTTACCACCGAGCTACAGGCGGTGAAGTTCGCCGGCATTCGGGTGCTGGGCCTGGGTTTCAAGCGACGGGTTCACCCGCTGAACGGCTTCGGTTTTCTGGTGCCTCGAGGGCAGGGCGTGCGCACGCTCGGGTGCCTGTGGTCGTCGGCCGTGTTCCCCGATCAGGCGCCAACCGGCTTTCAGCACATGCGAGCCATGATGGGCGGCGCGTTCGACCCGGACATCATGGACATGAGCGACGACGAGGCGCTTGAGCTCTGCATGCGAGAGCTTCGCACGGTCATGGGCATTCGCTATGCACCCGACGTCGTGCATCAGGTGCTCTGGAAGAACACCATCCCGCAATATCACATGGGCCACCTGCAGCGCGTGGCGCGGATTGACGCCCTGCTGGCGCGACACGACGGGCTGACCCTCGCCGGCAACTCCTGGCGCGGCGTGGGCATCAACGACTGTGTCAACGACGGCAACCGGGCAGCCCTGCGGGCGGTCGCTACCATTCGGGGACAGAGGTAGCGTCGTCCGAAGCGGCGAGCCCGAGCGCCGTGCGAAGCGCCCGCGTCACCGTGGGGTCTGTCTCTTGTTGAAGTGCTTCATGAAGCGCAACGCGAACGTCGCGGGGGCTGCAATGCAACGCCAGCGCCCCGTTACGCCTCTCTTCCGGGTCAGTAGAGCCAAGCAGGGTCAGTCCGCGTTCCATCGCACCTTCGTCGCCTCGAAGGACTGCAGACTCCAGAGCGGCCTGCGATAGACGGGCGCTCGCCTGCCCACCATGCCAGTGTGCTCGCAACCACCCGGTCGCCGTGTCGCCGTCACAGAATCCCATCGCGATGGCAGCCGCAACCAGGACGGGCTCGCTGTCGGCATGCGACTCTGCCACCTGAGCGATGTCTTCGCAGCGCACTATCCCTGCTTCCGTCGGAAGCTGCCGAAGCACCGCAGACGCTGTCGATGCCGACCACGTCGCCAGAACCTCCAGCACAGCGGTGACGTCGTCACTGCTTCGCGCACGCGCCAGACTCGCGCCCGCTACCTGTCGACGAGTCTCTGGCCAGGTCTCGGTGGCCAGTCGTGAGCGCAGCGTGGCCTGCGTCACGAGCAGGTCACGGTGGCGCGCTGCCAGCGATGCCGCGTGCAGCCGCACGCCGGGGTCCTCATGGCCCATGGCAGCCTCGAACACCGCGGCCGCGTCGCTGACCTCACGTCTTGCCATCGCGGCAAGCGCTTCGGCTGCCTGCCGCCGCATGACTGGTTCGGGGTCGTCGCGCAACATGGTCTGCAAAAGCGGCACATCACTCGCATCGCCCGCCTCGCCCAGCAGCGCCAACGCATACCGCGCCACCGCACCGTCCGTCGATGTCGTCGCCATGGTTCGCACCGTCTGCAAGGCGGTCGTATCCAATCCGGCACGGCCATGTCGAACGTGCCGCCATGACGTACGATACAGCAGTCGCCGCCACTCGGGGTCCGGCCCGGCCGCCAGCCCAGACGTCAGCAACCGGGACGGTGATTCGACCGCCGTCAGATACTCCGACAAGGCCAGCCGAGTCGCTTCGAACGATAAATCCAGAACTGCGAACAGCTCATCGACGGGAATTTGTGCCTGTACTCTCGTCATGAGCATGAGCCAGCCCGATTGTTGGGCCGGAGTCGCACGCGTAAGCCGTGCAAACCAGTCGTCGGGCAGCGCACGGTCGGCCGGCCACCCGGCGGCGATGCGGCGATAGCCTGCGGCGTCTACCTCCAGCGTGTCAAAGAGCGACAGCGCGGCATCGGGCCCCTCATCCAGCTGCAGCAGCGTGTCCAGCAGCAGCGCCTGCCCATCCCCTTCGGTCTCGGCGATGGCCTGCAACAACCCCGGACGCGCAGCGTCCTGCGCCGAGGTCACCACGCCCTGCAGAATGGCGCGCTCCATCGGGGTGGTGCTACGCAGCAACGCAGGCAGCACATACAGATCGAGCGCTGTCGTCACGGGACGTCGGTCCAGCTCTGTCAGGACGCTCAACTCAGCCAGCATCGCGTGCTCGGCCTCGTCAGCGACCTCAAGGACCACGACCTGCAGGCATGAGCCCGACCAGGGCTGCGGAAAAACCCACGTGCTCGCGCCGGACGGTAACTCCGGGGTCACATACGATGGTCCACCGGGAAGGCGCACCAGAAGGCGCCGCACACCCGGCTCGGTTCCTGTATCCACCTGTAAACCGTGAACGCCAATCTGCGGCAGCGTGCGGAAGGTCACAAACTGACCCTCGCCACTGCCGGCTGCCGCTTCGGTCCAGAAAGTCGCCGGGTCGCCATCGGTCAGCGTCGCTGGCGGTGGCCCCCACGACTGCGTCAGGCCCACACTCGCATCGCTCGACACGAAGACAGGCGTCGCGTCGTCTGTAAGCTGGTCGCGTAATGCCGCAGGCGCCGCCGTCAGCTGCTCTGCATTGGCTGCGGCCACGCGCAGACTCACCGGTCTAAACGTCGCGCGCGGCGGATCATACACGCGCGGCGCCAGCCACTGTGGCGCGTCGCCGCATCGACCTGCTGTTCCCACCGGCACGGCAACCAGAATCTCGGCGTCGCCGTCTGCGTCCAGGTCTTCGGCCATCAGCTGCTCGCGGTTCTCGCCGCCGGCCGAGTACCACAGCAGCTGAAATGAGCCGGCACGCTCTTCAACAAGCCACTCGAACGTTCGGTCGCCCTCAGTCAGAAGAATACGCCAGGCACGAACTCCGCCCTGCAATGGCATGAGGTCATGAAGCGCGCTTACCTCAACGTGCGCAGCGCTCGAAAAGCCTGAGGGAGCGCGCAGGTCCAGACTCGTACCTGCTCTGGAGAGCTGCAGTCCGAGCGGCTCCGAGCCGGCTTCGGCACGCACGCATAATTCTGGGTCGGCGCTGGCGCACACGGTCGATGGCAGGGCGGTGGCAGACTCGGCTGACACGTCAGACGCTGGCTGTTGCGCCTGCACAAACGAGGACGGTGTCGTCATCATCAGCAGCGCGAAGAAGGCAACGGACGCACGCGACATAAGGGCACCGGGTACACCGTGGAGAATGTCGCCTGACTACCTGCGTTAGCCGCGAACGGCAACGGACGAGAGCGACCCGGGAGGGGCGAATGCTTGCCAAGTGGCGCCGGGGTGGGCAAAGGGTCGTCGTCGCCCGCCATATGGTGGGGTGCATCACCGAGATGGAGCGTCGTCGCGTGTCATTGCTTTCCCGCCTGAAACTGCTGTTCGACCGTATCTTTACGCAACCGGCCCATGCCGCCGAGCGTGAAACGCGCGACCACATGAACGCGCTGCCCGATCCGCCGCCGGTCGATTACAACGTGGTGGTGGTTTTTATTACGGTGGCGTTGTCTCTGACGCTGCTTGAATATTACGGCATGTCGAACCGGTATCCCGAGACGGTGAAATTGCTGGATGCGGTGGGTTTGAATGGATGGGCCTGCCGACTGGATGCGGCGCTGGATACGTGGGGCAGCGCGCGACATTGCCGGTTGTCGGACACGTGGCCCGTACCCGGCGCGGGCGACCCTTTGCCCAACGTGGAAATCAATCGCCTGACGTACTGGTCGGTGGGCTGTTTCACGGTCTATTTCGTGATTCCTGCCATCGCGATCAAAGTGTTTCTACGGCAGCGGATTCGCGATTTTGGTCTGGGTTTCAAGGGCGTTTTCAAAGACTGGTGGATTTATGCTCTGATGTTTGGAGTGGTACTTCCGCTGGTTTTTGTGGTGTCGAGAGACCCCCATTTTCAGGATACCTATCCCTTTTACACGCTGGCCGAGAATGAGCCGCTATGGCCCAATTTCTGGCGATGGGAATTCATGTACTTTACGCAGTTCTTTGCGCTCGAATTCTTTTTTCGGGGATTCATGGTGCACGGAACCCGCGCACGGCTGGGTTACTACAGTATTTTTGCGATGATGGTTCCCTACTGCATGATTCATTTCGGCAAACCCATGCCCGAAACCATCGGCGCCATCATCGCCGGGGTAGCGCTAGGTTCGCTCAGTCTCAAGAGCAGGTCCATCTGGCTGGGTGTGGCCATTCACGCCAGCGTCGCGCTGTCCATGGACTTTGCGAGCCTGTGGCAGAAGGGATACTTCTGACGCGTGCAGCGACCTGCCTGCAACCGGGAGCTAACGACCCCACGCGGCTTTGTCCCGTGGCTACCTGAACATGGCAAGGCGCCAGCCGCATGGGCCCACACGTCACAATGGCAATGTCAGGGGCAGGGGAACGTCGAGAGTATGGCATCCCTCAACACCGTAAGGTCCACGCTGTCGGGGGACAGTGATGAGAAGGCGTTCTCGATGATCGCCGCGGCGGCGGGGTCACGGTCAGTAGCTTCACGAACCAGCGCGCTGCCCACAATCTGCAGCCAGGCCCAGTCTGCGTCGCGGTCCACGCCGGTGGCCGTTTCGAGTTCGGTCATACGAGCGAGCACCAGCTGCGCCATGCCATGCAGCAGCGCCGTGTCGAGCTGAAGCAGCGCCTGGTCACGCAGTGCGAGGTCGGTTGCCACATCGGCTGAGTCGAGGTCACGCCAGCAACGAATGGCGAGGACACCGTCGGTGACACGGTCGTGCGTTACGGGCGCGACCGTATCGACAAGGCGGCCCAGTCCGCGCGCGGCTTCGGCGGGTTGCGTACCGCCGTTGTAGTAGGCCCACGAAGAGTCACAGTCCTTCCTGACGTCGGTGCAGGTCACCGACTCTTTGTAGGTGGACAGGTACATGAACCAGACGAAGGTCGCGTCAAGCCGCGCCGCATTGACTACGGGGTCCACCCCGTTGATGCCGTTCACGAAGGCGTCATTGATGATGGGCACCATCTGTGCGGGGCCCACACAACGCAGGGGATCAAGCGCAGGAACGCCCTCATCGCGGCACAGCAGCACCGTGCCCGTCTCGTCGGTCACCGGGGGATAGTGTTCGTCTTCGCGCCGCGGCACGCGCGAGCCAAGGCCCTCGTCGGTCGCATACAGCTCGCGCGCAGCCAGAAAATCCACGGCCGTTGGCACAGCCGGGTTGTCCCACAGCAGGGTCGCCATGGTCTCGTAGGCATCGATTCGCGCGATGGTCGAGATGGTGGCCTCGAACGGAACGTACGAGCCTTCATCTGAGGCACAAGCTGGCCATGTGTCGTTCGATGCCACCGAATAATCGGTAGCGAGCGGCTCGCAGACAACGGGTTCTACGGGGTCGGTCTCTGTGTCGGAGCCGGTGTCGTCACCGGTAGAATCCGCGTTGTTGTCTGTGTCTGCCGCAGTCGCCACGTCCGAGACGTCGGATGAAACCGTATCGCCCGCGTCGGCGACTCCGGTATCGGCCGTTGGCGTCACCACGGGGTCGTCCTCCTGACACGCCACCCATAACGGCAGGGAGCAAACGACAGGTACAACAGAACGCAACGAAATAAACTGTCTTTTCATGTCCGGTCTCCTAAAAAACAGAATTAGTTGCGATTTGCATAAGAATTAGCCCTACAGGCCAGCCTCAAGACTCACCAGAACACTTCGACCAGCGCCGTTTACGCTGGAGCCATGATACCGGTACGCTGCATCGCCAAGGTTCTCGCCGACCACAGCCAAAACGAGCCAGGGGTTCAACCGGTAGCCGGCCCGGACGTCGAACACCGCGAAGCCCGGTGTGCCGCCAATGGGAATCCGGGCGTCGCTCAGGTCGCTGTTTGCCAGGCGGTCCTGCAGCGTCGCCCAGCGCATGGCTGCGCCGGCATACCAGCCCAGAGAGTGACGATACATGACCTCGGCGGTGCCATTCAGGGGTGGAACACGAGACAGCGGTACCCGTTCGACGTACCCGGCCGCCGAATCCACCGGGCGCGGCTGTGTGTTTGGACCTTCCCCATACGCATACGCGATGGTGGTTCGCACCGAGAGTCCTGTCACCGGCCGCACCTCAACCCCGCCCTCGGCGCCATACAGCACCGAGGCTCCCTCGGTGTTGATGAGCTGGAAGCGCGACCACGACGAGGCGCACTGCAGCGTCTCGGGCGGGCAGTCAGAAGACTCACGGCGCGACCGCGCGATGCCATCACGGATGGTGGTGTGATAGACCCACGAGTCAAACGTCACCAGGTCGGAACGTACCTGCACACCCAGCTCTGTCGTCAATGACCGCTCGGGTTGCAGCGCAGCGTTCTCAATCTGAAACCCGGGCCCAGTCTGTTGCCGAGAGGTCAGGTCGTCCAGGTTGGGTGCACGATAGCCCTGATCAAGGCTCAGCGTCACCGTGGTAGCATCGGTGGCCCAAACTTCCAGGCCCGCATTTGCGACCGCGGTGAGCCACGTCTGATCGACCGCCGCCGTGCCTGATTCGTCGTCGCCGGGAGCTCTGGCAGACGTCGCTGACACGCGCCCACCTGTACGCACCGCGATGCGCTGCCATAACTGTGCCTCGAGCTCCGAGAAAACACCGCCCCACACATAGCGCGAATCGTCCAGATACTGGCCCCGCGAACGCTCGCGCGTGATGTCCACGTCGGTAAAGGTCAACCACGCGGCAGAAGACACCGCGTCGTGATACACGTCGCCGCCGTAGCGAAGCATCAGGCCAATGTCGTCATGCACATCAAACAGTGATGTCCGGCTGTAGAGCGCGACACCGAGCGTCGTGACGTCGTCGCGACCGATATTCTCGGTGAACTGGGTCGGTCGGGTAATCGAGCGTCGCTCGTGTTGCCGCTGCCACGACAACGTCAGGCGAAACGACCGGGCCCAGTCGCCAAGGCGACCTTCCAGAGCCGTGTAGCCCAGTTGTCGGTCCTGCTCCTCGTACGTCAGACAGTCTGATGACGGCGCAAAGGGCGGGGCACACTGGTCGGTGCGCGGCGCATCTCGCTGGCGGTATTCGTACCAGGCGAAAATGGCCTGAATATCGGGTGTGATTCGCCAGATAAATCGCGCATCGCCCGTAAACTCACGAAACCCGGTTCCCAACTGGGTTTTACCGTCCTCATCAAATCTGGGCACCTCAGGTAATTGCCCATCTCTCGGATTATAAACAGGCCCTCCGCTCCTCAATTCGTCGATGTCGCGATAACCAAATCCAAGGATACCTCCAAAACGCGGACCGGCCTGAAACTCTGCCTGCGCTCGACCACCACGCTCGTTGTCGGCCGAGCCATATCGGAGCATGAGCCGCGGCCGAATTCGCAGCCCGGTCTCCTCGGGGACCACCTCGGGCTCAATGGGATTTGCCGATATCACACCCGCCATGGCGTCGCTGCCGAAGCGTGTGCTGGCGCTGCCCCGCAACACGTCGATGCTCTCAATGCTGCGCGAGTCGATCGTAAAGAAATACTGATTGGGTCCCTGCCTGAACAGGCTGTTATTCAGCCGGACGCTGTCGAACAGAATCACCGTCTGTTGTCCCGTTCGACCGCGAATGAACGGGGAACCCTGGGCGTGGGCCGTTTGTTGTACAAACACGCCAGACTCGTAGCGCAGCGCGTCCGGTGCAGAGCGCGGAACCCGTTCTTCCATCTGCTGTTCGGTAACGCGGGTGGTCGCCCGAGTGGATGACAGACCCGCGCCATGACGTGTCATGGACGAGTAGTCCACCACAGGCATCACGGACTCGTCGTCGGCGGGAACATCGGCGTCGCTGCCTTCGCCCGGCTCGGCCTCCGAGGTCGTTTCGGGCGCAACCTCGTCTGAATCGCCCGCATCGGATGTGCCGGCGTCGCCGGGCAGGGCGTCGGCGTCAGCATCCGCCCCGGTGACCGAATCTTCGGTCTCCTGCGACACTTCCTGGGCGTGCAGAGAGTTCAAGACGGGTGACTCCACGAGCAACAGTACAACCATCGCGCGAAGCAGCCGTCCGGCTCGGCATGGCCGAGTCGTCCAGTGGTCTGGTACGCACCCTGTATTCATGCGGATCACCATGGCAGGTTTGCGGCCGAGATACCCGGGGCGATCGCCCCAACCGGCAGCATAATGGTCAGCGGCCGTTACTGGCTGGGCACATGTCCACCCCTGACGACGCGCAGGCACTCGGCCACACGTGCGACGATCACCCCCGCGGGCTGCATACGGACCATCTTCTGGTACAGGTCACGACGCTGTGCCTCTGGTTTTTGTTCGTCTTCCAGCGATGTCCAGAGCGACAGACCAAGGCCGCGCCGCTCAACCTCACGACGCAGGACGCGGTGAGCCAGCATATGATGAATGACCAGATCGGTGGATCGGGACGAGACCAGGGCGCTCAGCGGCCATGCCTCGTAACAGCGCTGCCGGATATTCATCGACTTTGAGCCAATCAGAAGACCGCGCCGACCACGAAAGCCTGCTATTTGCATGCCCAGCAGCATGGCGGGATCGAAAGAGGTAACGAACGGGTCCGAACCGATGTGGTGGCGATGGAGAACCTTCATTATCGCAGCGACGGCGGTAGGCACCGACGTTTTGATCTCCAGATCCAGCTCCACCTTTCCAGCGAAGAGTGCGCACGCCTCGTCCAGCGTGGGCAGGGGTTCGCCGTTCGCGAGTCGAAGCTCCCGCAGCTCCGCCAGCGTCGCGTACTGAATCTCCAGGCTTCTTTCGGTAAGCCGCTCGGTCGTGGGGTCGTGAAACACCACGGGGATCCCATCGCGGGTCAGCTGTACGTCGAACTCGATTCGACAGGCGCCCTGATCGATCGCGACCTGAAACGCCTCTAACGAATTCTCAGGTGCTTCAAAGCACGCACCGCGATGTGCAATCAGTTCCATCATGTCTGGCCTGTAAGCGCGACTTGCGGCCGCGGAAGGGTGGCGGTACCCTACGTGTCGGTGCCATCAGGTCAAGTTAGCCGCCGGTGTGTTATGTGTTCTCCCATTTCGGCCGCCTCGTCTGCCGAATCCCTGCGGCACTGGGTGTCACAGCTGGCGATCCTGATTTCAACGCATCACGTCCCCGTCTGGGGTTGGCTGTCGGCGCAAGCGCCAAAGGCCGACTCGCGTATGCATATTCCAGTGAACCGGCTGCGCCCACTGGCGGAGTGGGTCACGCATGAGCCCAATTTGCAGGGCGGCGGTGAGTTCTGGCTGTTGACGGTGTATCAGGGGCATTTGCTGGCTGTTGTGGTCGCGAACTCGTCGGGCGCATGGTCGGTGCGACAGGATCGGTTTCAGTCCTGGGGCTGGTCCTGACACCAGAGGAGGTCGCGATTGGGTACATTGGGCAACATCTTCGAGTCACCACCGGAAGGTCCACGCGGTCGGGATCTGCATCATACGGTGCGGGTCAACCGCGCGCAGCTGCGCGGGGGTCGGGCGCTGGCGCCGCGCGTGCCAGACAGGCTGGACGTCGATGGCATGCCCGTGACGCGACAGATTCATCCCGATGATCCGCCGGGTGCGGTGGTGCTTCGATTGCCCGACGACGCCCCGGAACGGTTTCGTCTTCGCTTGCGCGGTCATGGAGAGGCCCGCGCTGACGGTTCCCCCGGCGACCTGTTTTTGACGGTCATCGTCGATGACAGCGCCGCCGATATCGCGTTGTTCCAGGAAGATACGGGCGGCGTCGATCCGGATTGGCTGGCGCGCATGATGCAGACACTGGGAGGAGGGCAGGCCGCACACACAGGAAAATCCCGCCAGCAGACTTCGGACGCCAGCCGCGGCGCCACGGACGCCCTGCAAAAAACCGATGACCGATGGCTGGTACCCGCCATGATCGTGGGTGTGGGTGTGGTGGCGTGGTTGCTCCGACTGGCCGGATGGTGGCCTGTTTAGCACAAACCCGCGGGGGAATTCCGGGTTGCCGTAGTGGCGCACGGGTTGCGATTCCGTGATCGGATTGATAGACAAACGCGGCCGATCCACCGCGCTTGCCCCTCATGGAGCCACGTCATGTCGTACACCCACTTCGACCTCTACAACCCGACGCCCGACCATCGCCGCCTTCGTGAGGCGGTGCAGCGCTGGGCTCGCGAGAACGTGGCGCCTCAGGCCGACCACTTTGATGAAATCGAGGAATTGAATGTGGACCTGTTTCGCCGGTTCGCCACCGACATCGGTCTGTTCGGTGTCACCATTCCGGAAGCTGCAGGTGGTCTTGGGCTCGATGCGGTCGCTTCGGTCATTATTCACGAGGAATTGAGCCGGTTTGATCCCGCACTGACCCTGTCGTACCTGGCTCACGAAGTGCTCTTTGTGAACAACTTTTACTGGTCGTCCAATGACGCGCAGCGGGCACGCTATCTGAGCAAGGTCATGGACGGCAGCTGGATCGCGGGCATGGCCATGTCCGAACCGGGAGCAGGCACCGACGTGCTCGGCATGACCACAACGGCTACACGGGATGGCGATTTCTACGTGCTGAATGGCACCAAGCAGTGGATTACAAACGCCACCGTCGGCGATGTGTTCCTGGTTTATGCAAAACTCGACCGAAATAATCCTCGTTCCATGACTGCATTTGTGGTCGAAAAGTCGATGCCCGGGTTTTCGGTTGGAAAAAAAGAAAAGAAAATGGGCATGCGTCAGTCGCCCACCGCGCAGCTAATTTTCGAGGATGTGCGGGTGCCAGTGGCCAACCGGCTCGGTGAAGAAGGCGGCGCGCTCGTTCACATGATGCGAAACCTCGAGATTGAGCGCGTCACGCTTGGCGCCATGTCAATTGGCATTGCGCTGGAGTCGCACGAAACACTCGCGAAATATGCCATTGCCGACCGCAAGGCATTCGGAAAATATCTGGCGGATTTTGGGCAGATTCAGCGATTTATTGGTGAGTCGTATGCGCGCACCGAAGCCGCCCGCGCGCTGGTGTACAAAGCCGCGCTCGAAACCTCACCGACCCAGCACAACTCGTTGAACGCCGCCGCTGCCAAGCTCGTCGCCACAACGACCGCCGAGGATGTGGCCCGTCAGGCTATCCAGACGCTGGGCGGCTATGGGTACACGCGCGAATATCGTGTGGAACGTCTGCTGCGCGACGCCATCCTGCTGTCTATCGGCGGCGGTACCAACGAAGCGATGCAGAAAAACATGGTCGCCGACCTCAAGCGGGTTTACGGCGGACGCTAGGGGCCCCTGCACCTTCTGGCCTTTCAGTCGGGAAAAGTGGTTCCAGCCGTCTGGGCGATGAACATCGGGTCCGGCCCTTCGGCCGAGCGAAGCCGCACCTGAAAGGCAAACCCGAGAGAGAAAATAGTGCTCTCGGACTGCTCTCCCCGGAGCGCGTTCACCACCGGCATGCGCACCGTGGCGTAAGCAGCCCACGTGGACTGAGGCCGCCAGAGCAGGGTAGGAGACGCGTAGAGCATGGCGCCGCCACTGTCGGCGTCCTGCTCACCACCGAAATCGTCTGGTAACTCATGTCGTCCATCCAGCTCGGCCTGCACCGCCAGCCTGGGCGATAGACGCAACTCCAGACCGACCGTTGCCAGGGTGGCGACACCGGGGCGATAATCCCAGCGACTCTGGAAGGGTAAAAAGGTGGATACCCGGGCAAACCCTCGGACCGGCTTCCACGAAGGTCCTGACCAGGCCAGAGCAACAAAGGGCACAAACGCGCCCTGTCCAGGCTGAACGTCCACCGAGAGACGCTCGCCTGTAGCGTCATTCCATGCGGGCGAAACGGGTAAGCGCGAGCCGGCCAGCGCGAGCAGCATGTGGCGCGGGTTGTTCTGCAACAGCAGGAATTCGCCATAGAGGGTCAGGTCTCCCGGGCCGAAAACCCGGGTGAGTGCTCCAGAGACGGTGGAGACTTCCCGGGCAATCAGCGGCAACGAGAAGCCTACAGCGTGGCCGCCTCCGGGCGACCACGCGGAGCCCACGTCGGTTCGAATCTCGCGCGTGACCTGTTCGTTGATACCGGTGATGCCAGTCCGAGCCTGTTGCGCGCGCCATTCGAAAGCAAACCTCAGCGTGTCTGCACTCTGCGGCCCGCCCGCCGAGGTCAGCGGGACAGTGGTTCCACACTGACATGTGGTACAGGCAAGCGCTGTCCGGGGTGCGATAAGGCTCCACGCCAACAGGCAGGCGAGCATGAGAATGCATAGCCAGCGCGCTGGAACGAGTCGCCTTGAGAGACGTGAGCCGCACAACTGGCGGTCAGGACAGCCCCACAGTTCACGTGACGCGCGTGATCTCCGACTCATGGCACGCCCACCTGCACCGTCGTGAGCTGAGGCAGGGAAAGCAGCCAATCCCGAAGAGGCTCCTCGTCGCGCGGCTCTTCTGGCGGCAGCACCATCGAGTCGGGCGGTATCTGGAGTTGCAGAGCAATCGGCACTCCGGGTTCAACAGTCGTTGCCGGAAACACGACGCGGAACTCAAATGCGGCCGAGGTGCCGACGATGACGTCGGTATCGCGCGAAAGCGCGACGGAGCGGTTGAGCATCCACGGGTGCAAATCCAGGCCAGTGGCGTCGGCGTCGGCCGGCCCAATGAACACGCGCAGCCCGCAATACTGGCCCGGCGGTGGTTCGAGCACCCCCGCGAGCATGGACTGCTGCGCGCGCACATTCACCACCATGGGCGCCCCGAGACGAGTCGGGGAGTCCACTGTATGAGCGTGGGCCACCGGAAAGAGCGTCTGCAGAAGGCGTGTCGCAAGTTCAGGCTCACACGGAAGAATTTCGAGTTCGCTGACCACCACGGCCAGACTCAGGGCTTCGCCCGTCTGGGGTCGGCCTTGTGTTGAGACGCTGAC
>Ga0169931_10006082_pt1 | contig 18280 bp, 17 predicted proteins | sample Kivu_15m_20L_FD_129675 | JGI IMG/M metagenome (GOLD analysis project Ga0169931, IMG submission 129675) | Freshwater microbial communities from Lake Kivu, Western Province, Rwanda to study Microbial Dark Matter (Phase II) - Kivu_15m_20L... | ecosystem: Environmental > Aquatic > Freshwater > Lake... | reverse complement strand
TATGATTCCAGGTTCTTTCTGGTCATCCTCTATTTCCATCATTGCTTGATGAAAATTTGGATTTAGTTTTTTATTAAGACTTTCAATTAGGGTAATATTATTTTTAGCAAATATAGAAATAATATCTTTATTAATTATATCAAAATGTTCTAAAGTTTTTTTTAGGGCTTCGGTATTTTTTAGATTTTCGTCATTTTTTAAAACTTGATAAGATCTTTCTAGATTATCAATTAAATTTAACGCCTCCCTAGCAAACATAAATCCTCCGTAATCAAAAGCATCTTCTTTTTCTTTTTCAAATCTTCTTCTTTGATTTTCCATCTCAGCTAAATTTCTTAATATTTTATCTTCTAATTCTTTAATTTTATCTTCAGGAGAAATTTCTTTTATATTTTCGTCCTTAGGTTTAAGGTCATTACTATTATCATTGTTATTTTTTTCTAAGCTGGTGTCACTTTTATTTTCGAATTCATTATGATTTTTTTCCTGGCTTTTATCTTTTTCCATGACGAGATATATGGTAAGAAATTTAAAAATTGCTAGATGTTAAAAAAAAAAATTAAAAAATTACTTATAGGTACAAATAACATTGGAAAATTAAGAGAAATTCGCAACTTACTCCCAAAATATATTCAAATTTATTCTACATCTGATTTCAATCTTAAGAGTCCAAAGGAAGACGGCCTTACATTTGAAGAAAATTCTTTAATCAAATCAAAATATTTTTCAAAAAAATCAAATTTACCGTGTTTAGCTGATGACTCCGGAATTGAAATAGATATTTTGAACAAAAAACCTGGCATACATTCTGCAAGGTGGGCAGGTACCAAGAAAAATTTTAACAATGCTATTAAAAAAGTTTATAAAGAATTAGATAAAAAAGATAAAAATTGGAAAAAAAAAAAAATTAAAGCAAGATTCGTTTGTTCTCTATCTATATATGATATTGATCGAAAAATTGCTTCAGTAACAGCTAAAGTTGAAGGATTTGTTTCAAACAAGCCAAAGGGTTTAAATGGTTTTGGATATGACCCTATTTTCATTCCAATTAATAAAAAAAGAACCTTTGGTGAAATAAGTTCTTCGCAAAAATATAAAATGGATCACAGATATAAAGCTTATCAAAAAATTAAAAAATTTCTATAAGTTGGTTATCTTGAATTTTATAAAAATTTAGTTGATGGTAAATTTTATTATCCTTGACATTAAAAATGCCAGTTTTACCTCTAAAACTATTTTTCTTTTTAAAAATTCTATCTAGTTTAGAAATGTCGTTTTTTGAAGATAAATAATAAACAAGCCCTATCAGATCATAACTTAATAGAGATAAATGATTTGGGTTTTCGTTAAATTTTTTAAAAAATCTTTCTTTAAAATCATCAAAATTTTTTTTATTAATCGAAGGATAATAAATCGGTTGGAAATCTTTTTCTCTCAACAAACTTTCATCAAACCATTGGTTTAAAGTAATGAAGTACTTATCAGTTGGAAATATGTCAGTGTAAAGTAGGGAAGTAGCAACACTTTTTAAATTTTCATTAAAATCACTAATAATCACCGCATCAAAATCTACATTTCCGATTGTATATTTTTTTTCTAAATCTTTTATTTTTTGCTCTTTATTGATATCGCTGGATTTTTTTATTTTATAAATTTCATTTTGAAGATTTTGTTTTCTTACATTGTAATAGGTAATTTCTTCTATTTGTTTTGTTAATTTAGTCGGGTCAGGGTCATATGAATGTTCTTTGAAAATGTTAATATTAGACTCTTCAATTCCTTTTTTTATCTCGAATTCATAATTTTGTATTGGTGTTAAAAAAATTGTTTTTTTTATATTATTAAGATCTAAAAATTTTTTAATAGCCAGTAATTGTGATGTTGAGTTTACTCCTGCACTAATAGTGTTTTTTGGAAGATCAATAGTTTTATTAGTTAAAGATAAAAATTTTACACCTTTTATTTGATCCAGATAGGCTAAACTTTGGTGAAATACAGGTCCAATAATAACTTGAACTCCCAATTCTTTTAGTTCAATGGCAGATTTTAAAGTTTTGTTTGGTTCAGAATTGGTATCCTTGATAATTATTTCAATTAAATCATTATTAATATCTGTTACAGCTAAGATAACTGCTTTAATAATAGATTGTCCGACTTCTTCATTGGATCCAGTTAAAGGCACCAATAGACCAATTTTTATTTTTTTCTCAATGCTTAAAATTTGTGATGATAAAAAAAAATAATTTAGTATTACAAATAAAAGAATTTTATAAAATTTTAACATATAAATGATATTATAATCTTTTTTAAACTTTATTATGATAATAAAATCAGAGTCAAAAGTTAAAAATGGCCTTTATTTAGTCTCAACTCCTATAGGAAATTTAAAAGATATTACTTTTAGAGCAATAGAAATTCTTAAGTTATCAAATTTTATTTTGTGTGAAGATACAAGAGTATCAAAAAATTTATTAAATAAATATGAAATCAAATCTAAATTAATTTCTAACTATAAATTTAATGAAAAAAAAAATGTAAGCAGGGTAATGGATATTTTAAAATCAGGAAAAATTGTTTCTCTGATTTCTGATGCAGGTACTCCTAATATATCAGATCCAGGAGCGGTTCTCGTAAATGAATGTATAAAGCATAATATCAACATTATTCCGATCCCAGGTGTATCTGCAGTTACAGCCGCAGTTTCAATCAGCGGATTTTCAGAAAAATTTTTTTTTTACGGCTTTTTTCCAGAAAAAAATAAAATTTTAGAAAATGATTTAAGTAAACTTTCTGAACTTGAAAGCGCAATAGTTTTTTTTATATCATCAAAAAAAATAAATAAAATTATACCTTTTTTAAAAAAATACTTTATTGATAGAAAAATACTCTTGTGCCGGGAAATTTCAAAAATGTATGAAGAATTTATAAGAAGTGATGTTAAAAATTTAGAATTACTTAATAGCAATCTTAGAGGTGAACTCACTATTGTAATATCCGAAAAAAAAAATGAAGAAAAATTCTTATCCAAACTCACCGAGTCAGATAAAATTAACATTCAAAAAATGATTAATAAAATTAGTATCAAAGAAATTGTAAATGTTATAAATCAATCTAATCCTGTGGCCAAAAAAGAAATTTATAATTATTGTTTAAAACTTAAAAATGGTAACTAGGTTTATTTTTATTATCTTATTTGGATCAATTTTAATTGGGTGTGTAGGAGTATCATCTAAAGGTCTTCTTGGTACAGGTGTTAGTATTGCATTCGATCCAAGATCTGTAGGTACACAGATTGATGACTCTTTTATGCAAAAAAATCTTATCGCAAGGATTATTTTAAAGGATAAAAAATATTTTTTATCTATAAGAGCTAAAGTATTGGATGGAAGGATTTTTTTAAAAGGTAAAGTTGATGGTCTTGAAGAAAAATTAATCCTTACAAAATTAGCTTGGGAAACAGATGGTGCCCGTTCAGTTCGAAATGATATTAAAATAAAAGAAGATTTTAAATTTAGACAATCTTCAAAAGATTTATTAATCAGTGCAAAATTTAGAACTGCTCTATTGACAAATAAAGATATTAAATCAATAAATTATCAAATAGAAGTTTATAAGCAAAAAATTTATATTTACGGTATTGCCTTAACGGCTGAAGAAAAGAAATTAGTGTTGGATGAGGCAAGTAAATTATCTGATGTAAAAGATGTTGTTGAAAGCATAATATTAGTTGAAGATTTAAGAATTCAAAAAAATTAATCCTAATTTTTAATATTAAGCTATGATTATTTTAATGGAGTAAATTTTGTGTTTTATATTTAGGTGAAAATCAATTGTTTCTCTAGCTAATCAAAAATATATTTTTCATTTGACGGTGATTAAACTCTATAATTAAGATAAAATAAGCTAAAGCAGATTTATGAATTTAATTAAGTCAACCAGCACATTTAGTTTTTTTACTTTAGTTAGCCGTTTACTTGGTTATTTAAGAGACATATTAATTGCAATATTCCTTGGAACAGGATTTATTGCAGATATCTTTTTTGTAGCATTTAGAATTCCAAATACATTTAGAGGTTTTTTTGCTGAAGGAACTTTCAATGCAGCTTTTGTACCATCTTATGCCTCGGAGCTAGTTAAAAATAGATCTCAGTCTAACAAATTTGCTAACGAGATTTTTAATTTATTGTTTTTTATTTTGCTATGCATAATTCTTTTAGCTCAATTATTTATGCCAATATTCGTGTCTTTCTTAGCGCCAGGCTTTATTGAAGGTACAAAGAAAATGGATTTAGCGATTCATTTGACACGAATTACTTTTCCGTTTTTATTTTTTATCTGTTTAGCATCTTTTTTTTCAGCAATTTTGAATTCACATAATAAATTTGCAGCTGCTTCTGCAGCTCCAATAATTTTAAATATAGTATTAGTCCTGGTATTAATTTTTTCAAAAATATTAGGAGATAATTTAGTTTATTATCTTGCTTATGGAGTTTCCTTGGCAGGTTTTTTACAATTAATTTTCTTATATTTTTTTGTCAAAGAATTTTATTCTATAAAATTTAATTTTAAAATTATATTAAATGAAAAAATAAAATTTTTTTTTAAAAAATTGTTACCAAGTATTTTTTCTTCTGGTGTAACACAAATAAATATTTTAATTGGGACTATTATTGCTTCATTTCAAGCAAGTGCGGTTTCTTATCTTTATTATGCTGATAGAATATATCAAATAAATTTAGCGGTAGCTGGTATTGCTATTGGTATTGTTATACTTCCTCAGCTATCAAAATATATTCAATTAAAAAAAAAAGATAAAATTTTATTGATTCAAAATAAAGCATTAGAATTAAGTTTTTTCTTAAGTTTACCTGCTGCTATAGCTTTAATGATTGGCTCTAATCAAATTATTTCAGCATTATTTGGATATGGATTGTTTGATCAAAATTCAGTTATTAATTCAGGAAATGTTCTATATTTTTTTAGTTTTGGTCTTCCAGCTTTTGTAATGATAAAAATTTTTGCAAGTTTCTTCTTTGCAAATCAAGATACCAAAACTCCATTTTATATATCTTTATTGTCCGTTTTAATAAATATTTCAATAAGTTTATATTATTTTGATACCATTGGATTTATTATTATCCCTATAGCGACAACAATTTCTTCATGGTTTAATGCAATTTTATTATTCACCTTTTTAAAAAATAAAAATCTTTTCTATTTTAATAAAATTTTCTTAATAAGATTTTTAAAAATAATAGCCTCTTCACTCTTAATGGGATTATTTTTTAATTATTTAATTGGTATATTTGAGCATCAATTAGCTTTTGATAGTAATTTAAAATCGCTTTTTTTAATTATTATTATTTTTTTATCAATGTGTTTTTATTTAATTATTTGTTATTTTTTGAAAGCTTTTAAAATAAGTGATATTCAATTAAAGTATTAATTTTATGAGTAAAAAAATCTTTTCAGGAGTTCAACCTACGGGTAATCTGCATTTAGGAAATTATTTAGGAGCAATTAAAAATTTTGTAGAGTTAAATAACGACCATGATAATAATTGTGTCTTCTGTGTTGTAGATTTGCACGCTATAACTATAAAACAAGATCCAAAAGAATTAAGAAATAATATTAGAGAGACAGTAGCAACTTTCATTGCTTGCGGAATTAATCCAAAAAAAAGTATTATTTTTAAACAATCGGCAGTAGCTGCTCATGCAGAGACAGCATGGATTTTAAGTTGTGTAGCTAGGATAGGTTGGTTAAACAGAATGACACAATTTAAGGAAAAAGTAGGACAAAATAAAGAAAAAGCTTCTATAGGTCTTTATTCTTACCCAGTTTTAATGGCCGCAGACATTTTATTATATGATACAACCCATGTTCCTGTTGGTGATGATCAAAAACAACATTTGGAATTATGCAGAGATATTGCGAAAAAATTTAATACAGATTTTGAGGTAGCAAATTTTTTTCAGATACCTGAGCCTTTGATTCAAAAAGAATTTTCAAGAATAATGAGTCTTAAAGATGCCTCAAAAAAAATGAGCAAATCAGAGTCATCAGACCTGAGTAGAATTAATTTAATAGATGATAAAGATCAAATGATTAATAAAATAAAAAAAGCAAAAACAGATTCTTTACCTATCCCATCTGACATAAGTGAACTTAATACTAGAATTGAAGCTAGGAATTTAATGGGTATATTTTCAAGTTTAACAAACTCTAGTTTAGAAAAAACTTTAGAAAAGTTTTCTGGAAAAAACTTTTCAGAATTTAAAGATCATTTATCTGAAGTTTTAATAAGTAAGATTTATCCTATTTCTGTGGAAATTAAAAAATTATTAGATGAAAAGTCATATTTGGATAAAATTCTTTATGAAGGTAGTGAAAGAGCAAATTTAATTGCATCAAAAAAAATCAATAAAATTAGGGAAATAGTTGGATTTTTATAGTGTTTATTAAAGAGTTTAAATTTTTTAATTATAAACTATATATGAATCATGTTCATTCAAACTGAAATAACACCTAACCCAAATTCTTTGAAATTTTTACCAGGTAAAAAAGTTTCAAATAGTGGTCCTTATGAAATTACTAAAAAAAATGATTTAAATAACGATTTAGTTAGAAATATTATGTCTATTAATGGGGTAAAAGGTGTTTTTTTGGCTGAAGATTTTATTTCAGTAAATAAAATATCATCAATTCATTGGGATGAAATTAAGCATATAGTAATTTCATTAATTAATGAATTTTACTCTAATGGAAAAGAGTTTGTAATAGATGAAAATTTGTTAGAAACTCATAAAGATTTTGAAGAAATAGAACAAAAGATCATAAAAATTTTAGAACAAAAAATTAAACCAGCAGTCGCACGAGATGGAGGCGATATTAAATTTATAGCCTTTAAAGATGGAGTGGTTAGTGTTCAACTGCAAGGAAGTTGTTCTGGATGTCCAAGCTCTACTTTAACCTTAAAACAAGGAGTGCAGAATTTATTATGTCATTATTTACCTGAAGTTAAAGAGGTTATTGCTGTTTAATAAAATATGAAAATTAAAAATTCAAATTATAAAAAAAATTTAGACCTAAGTGTTCTTATAAAAACTATTTCGAGCAGTTTTATAATTCTTAGTTTTTTTTACATGATGCCAATATTTATAAAATTTTCTGACGAAAATTACCTAAATAAAAAAATATTTAAAAACGATTCTCAAAAAATTTTAACCTACACACTTAATAATAACTTTGAGAATAATTCTGATGAAATATACCATAATGAGATTTATGGTGAAAAAGATCTTTTAGATGATATTTTAAAATTAAATAATTTAGAGGAAGATTCTGTAAGGTTAAACTTTTCAGATATCAAAAAATTGTTTGAGGATGTTGATTATAAATTAAGTGATGTAAGAAAATATAAGCTTGTTAAACCTGTCGCTTTATCATGGTTGCCTCATGAAATAAAGTCAATTGATAATATTAAATATAAGAAAGAATTATTTATTCAAATAATATTGCCATTAATTTTAGAGGAAAATAATAATATTCGATTAGATAGAAAAAAACTTTTTACTATACTTAATAAAAGTAAAAATTCTGATTTAGAACTTAAGTGGCTTGAAAAAAAATATAAACAATACGGAATTCCATCAAAAGATTTGTCTACGTTAAAGATAAGAATGGATGAAATTCCAGTTTCTTTGGCAATTGCACAATCCGCTAAGGAAACAGGTTGGGGAAGTTCGCGATTTGCGTTGGAGGGTAACGCACTATTTGGTCAATGGACGTGGTCTGGTGAGGGTTTAAAACCACAATATAGAGACGAAAATAAAGAACATGAAGTTATGAAATTTAATGTGCTGCAGGCTTCAGTTAGAGCGTATCACAGAAATTTAAACACACATCCTAGTTATCACAATTTTAGACTATCTAGAGCGGAATTAAGGGATCAAGGAAAATCTTTAGACAGCTTAATACTTTCAGAAGATTTAAAAGATTATGCAGAAACTGGATATGAATATGTTGAAAAAATAAAAAAAATTATTATTCAAAATAATTTAAAAGATTTTGATGATGTCCAATTGATGCCTTCAAGCAATAATTTAGAGAGTTTGATCTAGTTTTCTAGAATTACAAATTGTGTACCAAACCATTTTAGTTTATTGTCTTCATTGAGTGTACAATTCAGTCTTCCTGTTCTTGGCATAAAAGGTTTAATAAAATTTATAGTTAATACATTTGTAGAAATTTTAATATCAGATTTTTCCCATATGCCTCCTTCATTCGAGAAACAATTTATATTTTTTATATTTTTTTGTTCTTCAAAGAACTCGACTTTAAATTCGGGTGGGTTATTACCATTGGTTAATTTTTTTTCTTCAGGTAATAAACTTTTATATTGGAGAGGATAAGAATTTATAATTGAAGTAAATCTCTCAATTTGACCGTAATTTTCATTAATCGGAAACCTCGGTAGTTCAAATTTATCTTTAGTTACATCGATAACCCCAGAATGTTGGCCAAATGCAAAATCAAAATTTCTGCTTATGTAATCTTTCATAAATTTTGAATATTCTCCAAAAGTATAGGAATATAAATTTGGTATATAGTTAAGTTTCTCTAAAAAAATTTTATTTGCTTTTTCAATATCAGAAATAAAATAGCTATTATCCTCTTCAATTAAATATTCATGCGTGTGTGAATGATGTCCAATAAATGCAAATTGTTCAGCATCAATCTCTTTAATTTGTTCCCAAGTCATATATCCAGTTCTGCCAACAGGTTCAGTGGAAATAAATAAAATAAAGGGTATTTTATTTTTTTTTAGATAAGGCCAAGCTTCTTGATAAAAAGACAAGAATCCATCGTCTATCGTTAGAAGAATTTTTTTCTTTTTTTGAGGGTTTTTAAATGTATTTTGAATAGAAATCGGATTATAGAAATCATAATTTAATTTTTGAATTATTTCGATATGCTTCTTAAATTGCTCCATTTGTATATTGGTCGAAGGATATTCTGGTTCATTAAATCTATGATACATAAGTGATAAAATACCCTCTTCTTCAGAATGATATTCGATGATATTTTCAATTGAATTAGATTTCGTGGTATAACTAAAATTTAAAATGGCTAAGATTATTATAGATGCCGTAAATGAAAAAATATTTCTAATGATCATTAATAATAGTGACATTTATAGTATTACCCATAAAAATAGTAAAATTAATTATGAACAATTAATAATCTTAATATCTAATTTTCTCAATTCAAAAAAATTAAAAAAATCTGACATTAAAACTTTTTATGTAAATTGTGGGCCTGGAAGTTTTGCTGGTATAAGAAACTCCATTTCAGTTGTTAAAGCATTTTTTCTATCAAAAAAAATAAATTATTATTGTTATAGTTTTAGAGATTTTAAAGGTGAAAAAAATATAAAATATGAAAATATCCCTTATTTGTGTAACAAATTTAAAATTAAAAAAAATTTGATTAATCCTACTTATTTAAGTTAAAATCAAAAAATGTCAGATTCAATTTTAGAAAAATGTCTAGCTAAAGGAGTTAAATTAACCGAACAAAGAAAAATTATTGCTAGAGTAATGAGTGACGCAAATGATCATCCAGATGTAGACGAGTTACATAGCAGAGTTTTAAAAATAGATCCTAAAATAAGTATAGCCACAGTTTATAGAACTGTGAAATTGTTTGAGGAGACAGGAATATTAGCTAAGCACGAATTTAAAGGCAGTAAGGCAAGATACGAACAACTCCAAGAGGGTCATCATGATCATTTAATTGATATTAAATCAGGAGAAATAATTGAGTTTGTAGACGAGGAAATAGAAAAGCTTCAAAAAAAGGTAGCAGAAAAATACGGCTATACTCTAGTAGATCATAAGTTGGAATTGTATGGAGTTAAAAAAAAAATCCAATGAAATGAGTCAAAAAATATTTATCAAAACTTTTGGTTGTCAAATGAATGAGTATGATTCAAATCGTATTTATGATTCTGTCAAAAAAATTGGCTATCAAAAAACTGACAATTATGAAGAAGCAAATTGTTATTTACTTAATACTTGTCATATAAGAGATAAAGCTAAAGAAAAAGTTTATCATGAAATTGGTAGATTAAAAAAAGTTTTTAAATCAAAACCAAAACCATTAGTTATAGTTGTGGGTTGTGTAGCTCAGGCAGAAAATCAGGAAATGTTTAAAAGAGAGCCTTATATAGACTTTATTTTAGGTCCACAGGCTTATCATAAAATTAATGATACAATTTTAAATTATAATAAAGATAAAAAAAAATTAGAAGAAACAGAATTTAACGCTATAGAAAAGTTTGAATATCTAAGTAAAATTAGAAACAACAATAGTAAAGTATCCTCATTTTTAACAATCCAAGAAGGATGTGATAAGTTTTGTCATTTTTGTGTAGTGCCATTTACTAGAGGACCTGAATATTCTAGACCTCATAAACAAGTTATTGATGAAGCTAAAAGTCTTGCAGAAAATGGAGTAAAAGAAATAATTTTATTAGGTCAAAATGTGAATGCTTATAATAATGACGGATTTAAATTATCTAATTTAATTTTAGAAATCGAAAAAATAAATGAAATTAAGCGAATTCGATATACTACATCCCATCCAAAAGATATGACTGACGATTTAATTGAACTTTATCAATATTCAAAAAAATTAATGCCACTCATACATTTACCTGTTCAAAGTGGGTCAGATAAAATATTGGATTTAATGAACAGAAATCATAATATTAAAGAATATTTAAATATTTTCTATAAATTAAAAAAAATTAATCTCGATATTGAATTTTCGAGTGATTTTATTGTTGCTTATCCAGGTGAGGAAAAAAAAGATTTTAAAAATACTTTAGAACTTATAGATAATATAAAATTTATTAACTCTTATTCATTTATATTCAGTCCTAGGCCTGGGACGGTTGCTTCCAAATTACAACTTATAGACAAAATAACATCTTTGAAAAGATTAGAAAAAATCCAAGATAAATTATTTAATAATCAAATTATTAAAAATAAATCTTTAGAAAACAAAATTATAAATGTTTTAGTTGAAAATCAAAAAGTTGATAAAACTATATTTTTTGGTAGATCAGAATACATGACACCAGTTATATTCAATGCTACAGAACAGGATATTGGAAAAATTATACCAGTTAAGATTATTAAAAGTAACCAAAGTACATTATTTGGAGAGACTGTTGTGAATATTAATCAAAAGGTAGCTTAATAGTTGATTACTTCTACAAAAAAAAATAATAATACTTTACTAAAATTTGTTTATTCAGATAACAATTCTGTAAGTGTTATTTTTCAAGACAATAATTTATTGATGGGTGTTGTCGGTGAATTTAATAAAAATTTAAAAGAATTAGAAAAAATTACGCAATCAAATTTATATTCTAGAGGTAATTCAATTTTAATTAAATCAAATCCTGAGAAAATCGAAATAATTAAAAGTGCAATAGAGTTTTTAGTTAACCAATTTATTAACAATGGAAATATTGAAAATAAGGATATACTTTCATCTGTAGATAAATTTATGATTAATGAAAAAGTAAAAAATTATAATGTTACTGATGTTATTAAAACACCAAAAAAATCTATTATTCCAAGATCAGAAAAACAAAAAAATTATGTTAGAGCTCTTCGTCAAAGTGATATTGTAATTTCAGCTGGTCCTGCAGGGACAGGTAAGACATTTTTAGCTGTAGCGGTGGGCTTAACAATGTTGCTAGAAAAAAAAATTGATAGAATTATATTATCAAGACCGGCGGTCGAAGCGGGTGAGAGATTAGGTTTTTTACCCGGCGATATGAGGGAAAAAGTAGATCCTTATCTTAGACCATTATATGACTCGCTTTATGATTTGTTTGACTTTGAAAAAATTCAAAGAATGATTGAAATTGGTGATATCGAAATAGCTCCTTTGGCATTTATGAGAGGCCGTACTTTAAAAAATTCTTTTGCTATTCTTGATGAAGCTCAAAATGCGACAGATACTCAGATCAAGATGTTTTTAACTCGAATTGGCGAAAACTCAAAAATAGTTGTAAATGGTGATCCGACCCAAATAGATCTTCCGAATAAGAACACATCCGGTTTAGTGAGAGCAAAAAAATTATTAGGTCATTTAGATGAAATATCAATAGTAGATTTCGATCACTTAGATGTAGTAAGGCATCCTTTGGTATCAAAGATTGTAAAAGCCTATTCTACTAATGATTAGTGTAAATGTTATTTCTGAAGAAAAAGCATGGTTAAAAAAAATAAAAAAGAAAAATTTTTTTTTTCAAAACATTTGTAAATTTTTTCCTGAAAAATATAAATTTTTAAATAAAAAAATTTATATGACATTATTGTTGTCTAATAATAAAAATATTAAAAAGTTAAACAAAAAATTTAGAAACAAAAATAAGCCAACAGATATTTTGTCTTTTCCCTTTACAAAGAAAATTCAACTACTTAAAGATAGATATATTGGGGATATTATAATTAGTTACAATTTTATGGATAAACCCAAAAAACAATCAATTAAAAATTTTCATCAAAAAGTAATCAGAACTTTTATACATGGATTTCTTCACTTGTTAGGATTTGACCATAAAAGAGTTTTAGATTATCAAAAAATGCTTAAGGAAGAAGAGAAAATTTATCAATCTGTTAAATCAAAAATAAATTAATTTGAGTAACAAATTATACAAAGAATTTATTATTTTGATTTTAATGGGTATGACGACCTCATTAAGTTTACCCCCATTTAATTTTTTTTTAATAAATTTCTTAACATTTGGTTATCTTTTTATTTTTTTAGTTAAAAAATCTCAATCTCAATTTAACAAATTATTATATTTCCTTTACGGTTGGTTTTTTGGTTTTGGATTTTTTGTTACTAATCTTTATTGGATTTCTATATCTCTAACATTTGATGAAAGCTTTAAGTTTTTAATTCCATTATCATTAATTTTTTTACCGGCTTTTTTAGCAATATTTTATGGTATTACGACTTACTTATTTTTAATTTTAAACACAAAAAAAATAATAAGTTCATTTTTAATTTTTTCGATAATATTTGGTATCTTAGAATTTGTTAGAGGATTTGTTTTAACCGGGTTTCCTTGGAATTTAATAGTTTTTAGTTTATCTAATAATTTAGAAATATTATCAATAATCTCTGTTATTGGAACCTATGCACTTAATTTATTATGCATATCTATTTTTACTAGTGGAGGATTATTTTTATTAAGAAAATCTAAAAAAGAAATTATTGTAAGTATTTTTTTCATTTTAATCCCATTTTTTTTTTATAACTATGGGTTAATTTATAAAAATAAATTTTTCAATGCCAAGTCAATTTTTTATGATTATAAAATAAGATCCATAGGATCAAATATTAGTCTTAATCGATTTTATGAAAATATTGATATAGTCTCTGTAATCGAGGATTTAATTACAATAAGCGATCCACAAATAAATGAAAAAACGATTTTCTTATGGCCAGAAGGAATTCTTCCAGGAATTTCTCAAGAGCAATTAGTAGATTATAAAGGTTTATTTAAAAACAAATTAAGTAAAAATCACTTTTTGGGTCTAGGAATTAATAGTCAACAAAATGAAAATGAGACTCAAAAATTTTATAACTCTTTTTCTTTGTATGATAATGAATTCAACCTTTTAGACTCATATAGTAAAATAAATTTAGTACCATTTGGAGAATTCTTACCATTTGAAAATATCTTAAAAAAAATTGGTTTAAAATCCATAACTAATAATTATCAGTCTTATTCAGCTGGAAATAAAAGAAATATTATTTCATTAGTTAAGGAAAATTTTTCCTTAAAAATTTTGCCTTTAATATGCTATGAAATTATTTATTCAGGAAGACTATACAAAAATCAAAACTTTGATGTCTTAGTCAATATTTCTGAAGATGGATGGTTTGGTAAATCAATAGGGCCAAAGCAGCATTTTGTTCATAGTATTTTTAGAGCAATAGAAAGTGGTAAATACGTAATTCGTTCTTCTAATAATGGTAGTGCAGCAATTATAAATCCATTAGGAATTGTTGAAAAAAAAGTAGATTTTGGCAAATCTGGATATGTTGATTTTGAGGAGAGAAGAGACACACAACCAACTATTTTTTCTAATTATGGAAATAAAATATTTGCTATAATAATTTTATTGTATATTTTTTTTATATTTCTATTTAATAAAATTGAAGATGACAAACTTAAAAAATTATCTATTTACAAGTGAGTCAGTATCCGAAGGTCATCCAGATAAGGTTTCTGACAGAATTTCGGATATGGTAGTAGATAGTTATTTATCTAGTGATCCTTTTTCAAGAGTAGCGTGTGAAACGTTGACTACTACTAATAAAATTATTTTGGCAGGGGAAGTTAGTGGTCCTCAAATTAAAAAAGATGATTTAATTGAAAAAGCAAGAAATTGTATTAAAGATATTGGTTATGATCAAGACGGTTTTAGTTGGAAAGAATCAACTAAAATTGAAATCTATTTACATTCCCAGTCAGCTGATATTGCAAGAGGTATAGACTCAACTTCTAATAAGGATCAAGGAGCAGGTGACCAGGGTATAATGTTTGGATTTGCTTGTAATGAAACAGAGGTTTTAATGCCAGCACCTATACATTATTCTCATCAAATACTTAAATTAATGGCAGAGGATAGAAAATCTGGTAAATTAATGAACATTGAACCAGATTCAAAAAGTCAAATAACTTTTGAGTATATAAATGGTAAACCCGCAAGAGTAAAATCAGTAGTAATATCCTCGCAACATTCACCTGATGTTAGTCAGCAACATGTAAGAGATCTTTTAAGACCGTATATATTTAAATCGATTCCTAAAAATTTTTTAGATGGATTTAATGAAGATGAACTTTATGTAAACCCTACTGGAAATTTTGTTATTGGTGGTCCTGACGGAGATTGTGGATTGACAGGTAGAAAAATTATAGTTGATACTTATGGAGGTGCAGCACCTCACGGCGGGGGAGCTTTTTCAGGAAAAGATCCTACTAAAGTAGATAGATCCGCGGCCTATGCCGCAAGGTATATAGCAAAAAATATTGTTGCATCAAAAATTTCTAATAAATGTTTAATTCAAATTGCTTATGCAATTGGTGTTTCAAAGCCATTATCTATATATGTAGATTTATTTGATAAAGATTTTGAAAAAAATCAATTTGTTACAGAAAAAATTAAAAAAAATTTTGATTTAAGTCCAAGAGGAATTAGAGAGATGTTAAATTTGAATAAACCAATTTATCAAAAAACCTCGGCCTATGGTCATTTTGGAAGAATACCTGAAAATAATGGATCATTTTCATGGGAAAAAACTGACAAAATAAGTGTTTTTACTTAATAGTTTTTATTGAATTAAAAAAAAACTTAAATATATTGCATTTAAATTGTTGATTTACAAAATGGGCATTAGCCCATTTTTTTTTGGAGCCAATAAATAAATGTTAAACAGAAGAGCTGATAAATTAGAATTATTAAGAATTGCAGAGTCGGTTGCCTTAGAAAAATCTATCGACAAAGAATTAATTATAAGTTCAATGGAAATAGGAATAGCAAAAGCGGCTAAGTCAAAATTTGGTCAGGATAATGAGATTAAAGTTTTAATTAATAGAGAAAATGGGGATATTGGAATTTTTAGAAAATTAATTATTGTAGAAAATCCTCAAAATACTAATTTGGAAATTAGGTTAAAAGATGCCGTCATTTTGGATGAAAATAATAAAGACAAAGCAATCGGTGATGAAGTTCTTCAACCTCTACCATCTTTTGATTTTGGAAGAATAGCCGCACAAACGGCCAAACAAGTTATTAGTTTTAATGTTCGAGAGGCTGAAAGAGAGAGACAGTATAAAGATTTTATTGATAAAAAAGATATGATTTTAAGTGGTATTGTAAAGAGATTAGAATTTGGAAATGTTATTGTTGACCTTGGAAGAACCGAGGCAATTATTCAAAAAAATGAATTAATACCTAGAGAAAATATCAAAGCTGGGGACAGAATTAAAGCCTATTGTTATGATGTAAGAAGAGAACCTAGAGGTCAGCAAATTTTCTTATCCAGAGCACATCCAAAATTTATGGAAAAACTTTTCGCGCAAGAAGTTCCTGAGATTTATGATGGATTAATTGAAATTAAGTCTTCATCAAGAGATCCAGGAAGTAGAGCAAAAATTTGTGTCAAAGCGGTTGATACTTCATTAGATCCAGTTGGTGCCTGTGTTGGTATGAGAGGCTCAAGAGTGCAAGCAGTAGTCAACGAACTGCAAGGTGAAAAAATAGATATAGTTAATTGGTCTGAAGATCCTGCAATTTTGGTTTCAAATGCATTATCACCTGCGGAAGTTCAAAGAGTAAACGTGTATCCAGAGAGAAAAAAACTCGACGTAATCCTTACAGAAGAAAATTTAAGTAAAGCAATTGGACGAAGGGGTCAAAACGTGAGACTTGCAACAAAGTTATTAAATTACGAAATAAATATAATGACAGACGCTGAAGACTCTGAAAGAAGACAATTAGAGTTCAAAGAAAAAACTGAAAATTTTGTTAAAAATTTAGAATTAGATGAAACACTTGGTCAGTTATTAGTTGCAGAAGGTTTTTCATCAATTGATGAAATCAAAGATAGTACAGTGGCGGACTTAATCAAAATTGAGGGCATTGAAGAGGATACTGCAAATGCGTTAATTGAAAGAGCTAAAGAATTTTATGAAAAAGATCAAGAGGATATATCACAACGTATTAAAGATTTAGGTCTTGAAGATGCTTTAATTAATTTAAAGGATTAACTCCTGGTATGTTAGTAACTTTGGGAGAACAAAAAATTTTGAAGTTAGAGGATTTTGCTGATCTTGCATCGGATGAATTAACAGGAGGATACGATATTGTTAAAGGTGAAAGAGTTAAAATTCAAGGATATTTCGAGGATTTTGCCTTATCAAAAGCTGAAGCAGACGGATTAATTATGTCTGCTAGAGATATAGTTTATAAAGATTGAGCGATGATTTATGGAAAACAAAAAAACAAAATTAACAATTTCTGGCATAGCCAAGAAATCAATTCAAAATATTGAAATTGTAAAAACTCAGGGAAAAAACTCTGTAATAATAGAAAAACAACCAAATAAATTTCCAAGTCGAAGTGGATCTTTTAAACCATCTGGAGCTAAATCAACTTCTTCATCTTTTACAAGCAAAGAAATATTAATTAAACCAATATTAAATCCAAAAGATCCCATTAATTCCAATGATTTTGAAAGACGTAAACTAGCAGAGCAAAGAGCAACAAAGAGATTGAAAGGCGAAAGTGAAGAGAAAGAAAAAAAATTTAAAATAGGGATAAAAAAAAGAGAATTAAAATTAACTGTCTCTAGAGCATTAAGTGATGAAATTGAGGCAAAAGAAAGAAGTTTGGCATCTGTAAGAAGAGCAAGATTAAAAGAAAGTAAAAATCAAACAAAAAATGAGATAAAAGAAAATTTAAAACCAGTTAAAAGAGATATAAATATTCCTGAAACAATTACAGTAAGAGAACTTGCTAACAGAATGGCAGAACAATCAAGCAATGTAATTAAATATTTGTTTGGTATGGGTGTTACTGTAACAATAAATCAAAATTTAGCAGCTGATACTGCAGAATTTTTGGTTAAGGAGTTTGGACATAATCCAATTAGAGATGAAAAGGCCGAAGAAATCATTCAAAAAATAAAAAATTCAAGAACAGAAAATTTAAAAAATAGACCGCCGATTGTTACGGTTATGGGCCACGTTGATCATGGAAAAACTTCGGTGCTTGATGTTCTGAGAAGCACAAATGTAGTATCAGGAGAGTTTGGTGGAATAACCCAGCACATTGGTGCTTATCAAATTGAAAGTCAATCAAATAAAATAACATTTATAGATACTCCAGGTCACGCCGCTTTTACAGAAATGAGAGCAAGAGGATCCAAATTAACAGATATTGTTGTTTTGGTAGTTGCAGCAGATGATGGTGTAAAACCTCAAACAGTAGAGTCTATTAAACATGCAAAAGCAGCAAATGTACCAATTGTTGTAGCAATTAATAAATGTGATCTCCCAGACGCTAATCCAAAGAAAATTAAAAATCAATTACTTGAGTATGAATTGATAGCAGAAGAATTGTCAGGAGAAACCTTGATGGTTGAAATTTCAGCTAAAACAAAAATGAATTTAGATAAG
>Ga0169931_10006081_pt1 | contig 18281 bp, 9 predicted proteins | sample Kivu_15m_20L_FD_129675 | JGI IMG/M metagenome (GOLD analysis project Ga0169931, IMG submission 129675) | Freshwater microbial communities from Lake Kivu, Western Province, Rwanda to study Microbial Dark Matter (Phase II) - Kivu_15m_20L... | ecosystem: Environmental > Aquatic > Freshwater > Lake ... | reverse complement strand
CAACCGAGTCATCGCGTCGCAAAAATCAAAATGACCCACAGCCCAACACTCCCGATCCCTGGGAAAATCAATGCCCGCAGTCTAACCCAGAACATCGGCCAACAGCCAGAGCACACTGCTGACACCGCCCGCCAATTCAGGTCCACCAGCAACGATCGCAACGCCCAGAACACACTTTTCATCAGTGTCAAGCAAAAAACCGGCGGATTTTGCAGCCCCGCCATGCCTGCCGTCCGATGCCCTACACCACAGGTCCGTTCCCGCTGCTGAAGGAGCCCCCAGAGATGCGTCTCAGCCTCACCTCCGCACTGCTGTTCCTGCAACTGCTGCAGAACTCCGCTCAAGCCGGAGACACCTTCCTGCACTGGCAAACCCGCTGCTCACGCTGCTCTCTCCCAGGCTGGAACTACCAGGTGAACGCCGATGCTCCAGTCGCTGTCCTTGTCTCAGAACCGGCCATTTCCGCCGCTGGCAGCACCAGTTTCACCTTCGATAAACTGACAGCCGGCCCCCTCCAGCTCAGCCAGATCTCAGCACTAGCCAACAGCGACAATCCTGCACCAGCTTTCTCCGCCACCCTCAGGCACACGGGCGGAAACACAGGGCTGCTGGCCGGTGGACAGGCCATCATCCGCGTCGAAGGACTGGCGGCAACCGCCGGCACCCCGGACCGCGGTGTCGTGGTTTGCGCAGCTGAACAGACCGTCTGGGTACGTCGCGGAATACCCCTCACAATCGACCTCGCACTGAATTCTGCGACAAAAAACCTGCAGTATGGCACGCAAATCGAAAGAGTACGGGTTTACCTGCAATACCGTCCGAGCCGATAGTAGGGGTGGCGCGGACTTTTCCAGGGGGGCTGGGAAAGACAGCCTGCTGAAGGAATGGTTCGGAGTCTGCCCATGAGACGGGGGCTGTGCTGGTTTGCGCTCGCAGGAGCCCTGGCGACAGGTTCATGCACCGAGGCTCAGGAGCCCAGAGAGCCGGGCCTCGGCGAACTGATCGTCGTGGACCCGGGTGTTCAGGAACAGGGCAAGCCGACCGTCATCATCGAGGGCGGCAAGGTAGAAATTCCGCCGGCACTGCATGTGCACCCCAATTACTATTGCGGGGACAAGGAATTTCAGGCACAGATCCTGCAGGGTGGCCCGACAATCATCGTGGCCAACCACCCGAAATCCGGCGAGAAGTTGTATATCGATGTCATCCTGCCGGCAGGTGCCCCGATCGTGGCCTATTCGTCCCACTGCATCACATATGTCTACACGGATCGTCGCGTCTGCATTGAATTCTGTCGGCTGAACCACAGGAAAGCGACTGTCAAATATATCAGCGGCCGCGGACTGGTGCGTGAGGTGCACGAACAGACCGGGGAGATCGTGCAGGCAGTTCACGAACAGAAACAAAAGTCGCGTCTGGTGTCTGAACTGGGCGAACTGGGTACCGAGGTCACAGACATCGCCAAAGGCTCGGCCGGAGTCTTCAGCACCGCCGGAGCCGTGGCAGTGGAACGCGCACGAGCCTTCACGAGGGTCCTGCCCGGAACCAGCATGCTGCGGAGCCTGGGTCAGCAATCCGGACAGCGTGCCGCCGCCGAACAGGCTCGCCAGGCAGGAAAAGCAGCCGTACAGCGCCTGGAGAAAGACGCTCAGACGATTCCCACCGTCCGGTGAGATCACCTGTCCCGTATCATCAACAGCCGCACGATGCGGCTTGAGTGCATATCAAGGAGGACATATCCATGTCTGCAATGCGATCTCTGCTTGTCGTTACTGGACTGTTGATGGCTTTCAGAACCGAACTGGCCAGCGGGCAGCAAGCAGGCACTCCCGCTCCCGCTCCCGCTACTTCTGCCTCTGCAAACGCTCCGGCCGCAAGCCGCAGGCATGGCGAAGTTGTCGAGTACCCCCGGTACCTTGCCCCTGAGTTCAAGCAGGATGAGCTGAATCCAGGTGACCGCGTCGACACTCGAGTTGTCCAGTTATACTACTTCCGCAATGCTCGCATACTGGCCGAGATCATCAACCGCAGCATCGAAGACCTGAATCAGACAGCCTTCGACAATGCCCAGAAGTTTGCTGACGATGCACGTGAGGAAGCAGAAAAGGCTGCCGACTCACGTCGCACGCAGGAACAGCTGGCCATCGACGCCGCGGTAAAGACGCGAGAAACCGAGCGCCGCATCGCCGCAGCCGCCGCAGAACTGCAGAAGAACAAAGCAGAACTGGAGAAAGTCAAGCTTCAGCAGGATGACGTTGACTACGCAGTCAAAGCCATCGTGCGGCCAAACTCCACATTGACGGCTGACATTGAGTATTACAACACACAAATCACGTCCCAGACAAAGACAAATGAAGCCACTGCTCGGAATATCAGATTGAAGCAGGCTGAGCTGACGGCGGCGCAGCAGGCCGGTTCCGCCACCGTCGATACGCTCAAAAAAGAACTAAAGACGCTCGAAGATCAGCTGCAGTCCGGTGAGGATTCACTGGCAAATTTCAGCCGCGAAGCCACCGCCCGACGCACCCTCGAAATTCAGCAGAAAGCACTCGCAGCAAACAAATCACGACTCGACGGCCTGACGACCGCTACAACACCCGCAACTGACGCCAGCACGCTTGCCACTCTGCAGCAAAATGAAATTACTGAGCGCAATAAACTGCTCACATCCGAACAGACCGAAAATCGCAAAATCGAAGAACAGTTCCGTCGCGAAGTTGTAGCCGGCGTCACCGATCGCAACAGCTACGCCAAAGGCAAACTGGACTCACGCGACCCGGTAACTCAGGTCTCGATCTCAATCATCGGTGAAAGTCGCCTGCAGCTGCGCGGTCCGGTCAAAGGACTCAACAAAATCTGCCGCATGATTCATCAGCTCGACAGCCCCGTCGGACAGGTGAAAGTCGGCATCCACACCGTCCAGGTTAATGGCGAACACGGCGATCGCATGGATGTGGTCTACGAACGCATCAACAAAGAAGTTGCCCACTCCCGATTCCTCGTCAACGCCTCCGGTCAGTTAATGCGACGAGCCGTACAGGAGGTGGCCAGCGAAGTTGCACTGGAAGCTGATCACGGAGTCGGCTCGGTACCGCCGGTCCCCAGTGCCGACCCGCTGTATTCCCCGCCTGCCGATCCCGTCTCTTATGACAAACACAAACGTGACCAGCGATATCTGTACGCGTTCTTCGGAGCCGACTTTATCGGTGAACTCGAGGAACTGGACTCCGAACTGCTCAACACAGAAAACAAGCTGCTGTCACTGAACTCCATGGACACCATCAGCCTCGCCGGCGCCATGTTCGTGCTGGCGCACGCCGATCACCCCATCCGACAGCGCATCATGCAGCGATTCGCCGAACTGGTCGCCGGGGAACTGCCGATGCGCGAACAGCAGTATGTTAAATCCCTGACGCAGCTCACAGACTGCGGCAACCCGCTGTCCCGCAACATCCGCAAAGCACTCTCCACCGATGCCCGCATCGATCAGGAAGTCTGCTTCAATGCCTCACGCACCTATCACTTCGCCAACACTGTGAATTTCTTCCAAAACACCATTTCCACACCGGGAACCCTCTCACCCGCGCAGCTGGCAACCGTCAAGATGGCCGAAGCCCTCAAGGCCCAGATGACCACAGAACTGGAATTTCAAAACCTCAGCCTCGAATGGTCCCTGCTGCCCGCCGACAGTACGCTGGCCGATAACTTTAGCAACGACCACACCGCATACCAAACGGCACTCCGAGAAGAAAAAGCAGCCGCAGCAAACCTGGCAGAGACGACCTCGGAACTGTTCCGCACCGCCACCATCCTCGATCCCGGTAATCGTACCACGGCCGTACAGGACAAATGGCTCGATGATATGTCCACCAGTGAACTGTCGGGGCTGGCCTTGAAAATCTTTAAGTCTGGTCAGCAGGCGGGGGATTACACTAAATACACCCTTGATAAGGCTGCTGGAACAGAAATCGTGGTCAACCAGCAGTTGCTGCGAAACTGGGCCAGCCAGTTCTCTGCCGCCAGCAAAGCGTCCGGACGCCGCAAGCAAACACAGGAAACCTGGCAACTGTCTCAGGAAAAGCTGCGGTCCAAGCGGCTGCTGGAACAGTTTATGGACGAACAGGAAGAGAAATCCGTCGAACTGATGGAAGCCATCCGCCACCATGCCTCCAACGTGGACAACTACCTGAAACGACTGGCCATCGCCGTCGAAGATGACGTTGCCGCACAGTTCTACGAACCAGCCTTCCAGCGGATTCGTCGAGTCTCACGCAGCTACGATGTCACGCTCGGACAGATCGAAACCACCACCATTCTGACCAACAATCGTACGCTGGCCCGCGTCCTGCCGGGAGCCTCCTTCGAATTCAATCTGCCGCCCCGCCAGATCCTCATCACTGAAGCACTGCAGGGCGCAAAAGCACTGGTCAACGAATACGGCAATCTGACACAGGATCCCACTTTCGTCGGAGCCGCTCAGTTGCTCAAACCCGAAGCTCCCGCTGGTATCGTCGGCAGCAACGCCCCCCTGTCAACCCTGCCAGGGGCACCGCCGCGAGGTGAACCGGGGTCAGAACTGGAAAAACTGATCCCCGATCCCGCCGTCTACAAATTTGAAACCGGTACCGGCTTCGAAATTGTCCCCGTCATCCAGCCCGATGGCAACTCCATCGTCTACACCTTCGATTACATGTACAGCGGCACCGTCCGCGAACCCGTTCGCGCTGACGAAAAACACCTGGGACGCATCAAGCGACACTACGTCCATACCGACGTGCAGACCAGCAGCTACGAACTGCGGGAAATTAGCCGCTATACCGTGGCCCTGAAAGCGTCACGGACAGAGCGCGGTGTCCCCGGACTGGAAGATGTCCCCTTCATCGGCGCTGCCTTCCGACCACTGCCCCAGGCCGAAAGTTCACTGCAGACTAATATTATTCTTGGCAGCAGCACCATCTACCCGACTGTCTTCGACCTGATTGGCCTGCGCTGGTCACCCTATGTCGAGTCCATGCACAGCTCACGCCTGAATCGGGAAAAGGCCGAACAGATTCAGCGACGTCAGACACTGCGAAATACTCTGCTCGAGAAAACTCGCAGTGATGTCAACGCCGTGATCGGAATCGAAGAAGATAATTCGGCCCGTGCCACATTCCGCGCTGAATGACAGCACGGTCTGCATGCAATTCAGCAGCAATCCAGCCACCTGCCCGTTGCAGCTGGCTGCACATCCGTCACTCGTCAGGTAACTCCCGTCAGCTATCGCACAGCAAACTGCAGGTGCTGGCCACCCAGCAACAGCAGCTGCAGCTGCCCGTTTTGCAAAGTTGTTGACCGCACAGGTACCTGCCCCGGCAAACCAGGCTCCGGACTCAAAGTTAATTGCTCAGAAACGATATCCGCATCGGCAGGTGCCCCTTTGCCAGTCTGCTGCGCGGCCAGCACCAGCCGCTGCTGAAAACCCCGCACACGGCGAACTTCCAGCGTGACGAAAGTCCCGCTGCGAGATGCTATGCCGGTGCTCAGGTCCAGCTGTGTTCCCGTGACGCGGTGCTGCACCCCGTTCACAGACACGAGGTACTCCCCCTCCGCAGGGAAATACAGTCTGATATTCGCCAGCCTCTCGCTTGTTGAATTTAGCCGCGGCGCATAACCCCTCGCTCGCAGCCCCGTGCCTGCTTGACCGTCATGTCCCGCATGCACACCAGCAGCGGGTGATCCTGCACCCTGAATGCCGTGACAATCACAGCCTGATTTCTCAGACGCTGCTAAACCGCCCGCCTGCAGTGTCCACAAACACAGGCTGACATAAAGCACCCGCACCGCCGCCGGACTGCTGCATCGCATCCACATTCCGAAAACTCCCCTGAAACGACATGCTCCGCTCGCTCACAAGCCAACCGCTCGCCGGCAATCTACACGGTGCCGTTCGCAGACTCCGCGGCTCTTTTCACAACAAAACAGAAATCGACGCCGGCCGCAGACCATTGTGTGGAATGCACCGAAGATAACGATGCAGTACGGCCCCGCATGCGAAGCATGCACCGCCTGCTGACACCGACATTCTGCGACAAAAGACCCGAAATTTGCCATTTTCCACCTGAATTCGAGTACCTCTCGCTTGATCCTCGCGTCAGGCCTGGTGATTCTGTCAGGATGGAGAAAATAGAAAACACAGGAAACCTCGATTCCCGGGCTTTTTTCCTGTCACATTCGCCGCTCCAGCTGCGCCTTATCTTCAGCCACCTTACTCTTCCGCTCTGACCCTCCGCAACCTCCTTTCCAAAAGGTGACTCCTGTGGGCAACCCCGGTACCCCCCCTGCCTGTCGCTGGCTTCGCGGCTATGCACTTGATCCCGGCGTCAGCCTCTCGTTCGGCTCCTACCGCTTTAATGAACTCACATATCAGGTCCGCTGGGAACAGCTGGAAACTCGCACAAAAGCCGCCGGGGCTCCCTCCGTTCCAACCGGCGAATACGTCGAAATCATCGATATCGACCCGGCCTCGGGCGTCGTCTACGAACCCGTCAATCTGAATGATCCGGCTGTGCTTGTACAGGACGGGCTGGAACCCAACGTGGGCAACCCGCAGTTTCATCAGCAGATGGTCTATGCCGTCATGATGACGACCATCGCCAACTTCGAACAGGCCCTCGGCCGCAAGCTGATGTGGTCCGCCAACCTGGTTGCCGACCCCGGATCCGCACGCCGGCGTCGCAACGGAATCCCGCTCAAGCCGTCCTTCGTGCAGCGTCTCCGCGTGTACCCGCACGCCCTGCGGCAGGGTAACGCCTTCTACGACCCGGAACGCAAGGCCCTGCTGTTCGGTTACTTCCAGTCACGGCCGGCCAGTCGACAGCTGCAGCTGCCCGGTTCCACAGTCTTCACCTGTCTCAGCCACGACATTATCGCCCACGAAACCACGCATGCCATCCTTGACGGCATCCACCGTCGCTACATCGATGGCACCCACCCGGATACGCTGGCCTTTCACGAAGCCTTTTCCGATCTCGTGGCCCTGCTCCAGCACTTCTCGTTCCCTGAAGTGCTCCGCGGTCAGATCGCTCAGACCCGCGGCGACCTCGAACAGCAAAACCTGCTTAGCCAGCTGGCCATGGAATTCGGTCAGGCCACCGGCAGCTACGGCAGCCTGCGTGATGCCCTCGGGCAGTACGACACCGACGGTCACTGGCAGCTGAAGCAGCCTGACCCGTCAGACTACGAAACTCAGCTGGAACCGCACGCCCGCGGTGGCCTGCTGGTGGCTGCCATCTTTGAAGCTTTCGTCACCGTATACCAGTGCCGCGTCGAACGCATTCGCCGCATCGCCACCGGCGGGTCCGGCATTCTTCCGGCAGGGGCCATTCATCCCGATCTGGTGGAAGAGCTGGCAGCCGCCGCTGCTCGCACCGCCTCTGAAGTGCTGCGAATCTGCGTCCGCGCTCTCGACTACTGCCCGCCCATGGATCTGACTTTCGGAGACTACCTGCGAGCCATCATTACCGCCGATATGGATCTCGTCTCCATCGACGACAAGGGCTACCGCGTCGCTTTCGTCGAAGCCTTCAGACGCCGCGGCATTAGTGCTCCCGGGGTGCCCAGCATGGCTCTCGAAGACCTCGCATGGCCCCGACACCCGCTCGGTACAGATCAGGACATCACCACCAAAATTGCCGAATTCCTCCGCGAATTCGCAGCCAAAGTCGGCTACCTCACAAAACGCGAAGAGATCTTCAACGAGACGCAGCGATTCATTGACGGACACCGCAAGGACAAAAACGTCGGGCTGCACAGGCTCATCGAAGAACTGATCCAAAGCCCCCTCTCCCGCAAGTTCCAAAAAATTACCGGTCTCATGTTCCCCGAGAACCAGCAGGCCTGCGAAGCAAAGGGCATCGAATGGGGCTATCTCTCGGAACGTCTCGCCAGCTACGCCGTCGGCAATATCGCACTCGCCCGACGATCTTCCCCGGACGGTCGCATCCTGAATCACGTTATCGTTACGCTGGCTCAAAAACGGGGGGTCGCATTCCGACAAAGCCGTGACGGGCAGTGGTCCATTGCCAAAAAGCACTGGTTCGTGCCCCAGGACGATGGCGCTGTCCCGGCAGGTGTCAGTGACTACATCCAGTTCCGCGGCGGCTGCACCCTCATCTTCGACCTCGACGACCTCTCCCTCCTCTACGCCATCAACAAGCCGCTCGACGACGAAAAACGCATGCTGCAACAATTTGAATACACCAATGGCAGCCTCAGCGCAGCACCTGCCATGTACTTCGGCAACGATTCACTGCAGGCCGCCGTCGGGCCGTTTGCAATGATGCATACTCACGTCCCCGGTGAAGGAGACTGTCATGGCTGCTGATTCTGTCGTTGATGCCATTAAAGTCCGCATGTATCGGCACGGTTTCGGTGACTGCTTTCTGCTGTCGTTCATGGCACAGGATCGCAGGGTTTACTCACTGATGATCGACTGCGGCATCAAGCTCAATACCTCCAGCAAAATCGTTCCCCCGGAACACATGCTGGCCGATCTGAAACAACAGCTGACACCCGCCGACGGCGATACGCCCCAGCTCGATGCACTCGTCGCCACCCACGAACACTGGGATCACATCGCCTTCTTTCACCCCAAGCGCAAATGGTTCGACGACTTCCAGATCGGCACCGTCTGGATGGGCTGGACCGAAGACCCCGAGGATGATGAAGCCGTACAGATCAACTCGCGGCTTCGCAAGGGTGTACGCGCCCTGCAGCAGGCATCGCGAAAACTCAGCCACAACAGCTCAAAAACTCCGCCCGCCAGCCGATCAAAGCGGGAAAAAGCTCTCGCAGCCTTCGGAGACTCAGTCGCAGAAATTGGCGAATTCTACGGGCTGGGACTCAAGTCCGGCAGCGGTATCAACTACAGGAAGGATCAAAAGATCAGCACCGATACGCAGGAAGCGATGGAGCATATTACCGGGCTGGCAAAACACAGCGGCGGCGGTGCACGCTACCTGAAACCCGGAACTTTGGTGCCCGCTTCCGACCTGCCGGCCGGTGTTCGCATCTATGTACTCGGCCCGCCCCGCGACAAACTGCTCAACAAATCCAATCCCTCCGCCGGAAACAAACAGGAAACCTACGGCACTAAAAAGCAGGCCCACTTTAGCCTTGACGGCAACGGGCTGGGCGGCTTCCTGCAGGCAATGAACTCCAGCGGCACCGATGACGAAGACAACGGCAACCCGTTCCGCAAAGATGCCGGCGTACCCATCGAAAAAATGTCCAAAGACGCCTGGTTCCGCGCGACGTATCTCGACAAAGACCAGCAGTACCGCAACATCGACAATGACTGGCTCAATATCGCAGCCCGACTGGCACTGCAGCTGGACGGCGCTGTCAATAACACCAGCCTCGTACTGGCAATCGAAATCGTCAAAACCGGCAGCGTGCTGCTGTTCCCCGGAGATGCTCAGGTCGGCAGCTGGCTCAGCTGGCATCAGCACGAGTGGCAGGTTGGCAGCGGCAGTCGGACCCGCAAAGTCAACGCCGAGGAACTGCTGAATCGCACTGTGCTCTACAAAGTCAGTCACCACGGCAGCCACAATGCCACACTCAAGGATCAGGGCCTCGAAATGATGACTCACCCCGACCTCGTGGCCCTGATTCCTGAGCAGCAGGAAAGCTACAACGGCATCATCGACAAAGAACTGCTGACAGCGCTGAATCGACGGTGCCGCGGGCGAGTCATCGTGTCGGCCGATATCAATCACAAACCAGAAACTCTGGTCAAACAGCAGATCCCGCAGCTCTCCGCAGCCGAATGGAAACGCTTCAAACAGAAACTCACTGTGGACCGAGTCTTCGTGGAATATACTGTGGAATGATCAGGCCATGCCCTCAGCACTAACCGTCTACATCATTCACCATCCGCAGTCCGATCAGACTCGCGACATCTGTCGTCGTCTGCAGCAGTGGTTCAGACTCAGTGATTCCTCCGGCACACAAAGTGACGCCGGGCTGCCGGTGTGGTACCGTCGGCAGGTCGCACCGCTGACAAAACAACAGACCGAAAACCACAACGAATCAACTTCTTACGAACCCCAATTCCGGTTCGACCCGGAGATCGACTGGAATGCGGCCCTGCTGAATGTCGTCATCCTGCTCGTAGACCAGCATTTTGTTGCCTCAGCCGAATGGCGTCAGGCCACCGAACACCTGCTGGCAAAACTCAAAGACAGCGGCAGACAGCCACTGATCCTGCCCGTCGCACTCCACGATTCGTTCTATCGCCTGTCGTCACTCTACAACAACTGCAACCCCATTCGACTGCTGGATTCCTCCGGCACTGCAGCAGCCAGCGTAACACTTAGACGTCTCGTCAGTGAAGCGATCTCCAGACGGCTGCGACAGACATCCTCAAGTCAGGATCTGCCAAAACTGAACGTGTTTCTCAGTCATGCCAAGGCCGACGGTCGTGAAATTGCCGAGCGTATCCGAGACGCCATCAGCCGCTTCAGCCAGATGGATGCGTGGTACGATGCCAATGAGCTGGCAATCGGAGGCAAATGGCAGAAGCAAATCATCGACGCCGCAGCCAGTGATACTGCGGCTATGATCTCTGTGGTCACCGACAAGTACTCGTCGCGCCCATGGTGCCGACTGGAAGTGGAAGCCGCCAGAACCCCGCAGCCCCTCGATCAGTCCAGCCAGCAGATCTGGAAACTTCAGCCCGCGATTGCTGTCCATGAGCCACGCAGCGACTGGAGCCGCACGATGCAGGCCCTTGCCGGGATGCCCCGCCTCGGCTGGCAATCCCAGCAGACCGACTGCTGCGTGGCTGAAATCATCGACCGACTGATGCTTGAAACCCTGTTGTCCGAAGCCCATCGACAGGTTGCTCGTGAACTGCAGAGCCTCGAATCTGCCAGAAATCCCGAAACTGCCCGGAATACGCTCTACATCACCTGGACACCCTGCCAGTACACCCTCGCCGCTCTTCGAAATGCACTGGCCGACAATAAATCGGCCCCCAGACCCGGAAAAATCGCACGTATCGTCTATCCTGGGTACGACCTGCGCGCAGCAGAAATCAGCGAACTGAAAACGACACTGCGAACCTTCAGCCCACGCACACAACTTGTCAGCTTCGAAGAAGCCTTTCTGCCACTCGATCGCGAACAGGATCGCCCGGCCGGAACTCCTCCTCGCCTCGCTCTTGCCAGACCCCGAATTCACCTGTCCGGCATCGGTGACAACAACGAACTGCAGCCTCACGGAATGGGCTGTGAACATCTCGAAGAATTGCTCGCGCGACTTACCGTGGCACTTCTAAAGAACAACTGCCAGCTCATTCTCGGCGGGTCACTTGCTCGACTTGACCGTGCGGCTACAACCGCTCTGATCGAACTCGCTCAGACATGGATACCTGAAAAAACACTGCACCAGGTCTCGCTCGGCTATCCGGACTCATGGCCATTCCAAAACTTTCTGCAATGGCCCGACTGCGAACAACTCACCCCGGAAAACCACGCCCAGCTGGCAGGCATCTGCCAAAATCATGCGGTCCGGCCAAAGGATCCCCCTGCTGCAGCAACCATCCTCCAGCTTGACGCCACTACCAGCCTGCGCTACGGAGCAGACTCAACACGCTTGCTTCGCAGACAAACAACCAAACTGGCGGACATGAGAATCATTTTTGGGGGACTGCTAAAGTCAACTCGCGGCTGGATGCCGGGAGCACTTGAAGAAACCGGTCTGTCGATTTCCACGCAGCAGCCACTGCTCATACTTGGAGGTTTCGGAGGTGCTGCAGCAGACATCGCAGAGTTTCTTAAAAAGCCAAAGGCCCAACTGCCGGAATCACTGCAGTTCGCGCCCGACTGGATCCTGCGCAAATGCCCCGACCTGCCCGAAAGCCGTCTGCAGACAATTGCCACCTTCCACCAAAACACTATCCGACAGCTAAAAAATTATCGCAAAACCCTGCACGCCGCTAAAGACATGACAGAAAAGATCCACGAAATCCCCTGCGGCATACTGCTGGACTGTCTGGAAGTTACTAATATGAGACGCGCCGTTCGGCTGGTCACAGACGCGCTGCGGTGCCTGCCTGAAAAACGAAGGACCACAACGTCTGCCGCAGCGCCGGAATCTGCGTCACGTTAACACTCCCGTTATCCATGCAGCAGGGAAACACATGAATTCGCCCTGGTCCGCTCTGCACGCCACGCAGCAAAGTATCCCCCTGCGTCTGTTCCTCATCGCCCACCCCAAATCCACCGGCTCACAAAAACTGGCCGCCGAACTGATGAGACGCTTTGTCGATCCGCCGGGACGCGGAGGCCTGCGAGTCTCAGTGCGGTTCGCACCACCTAACGACGCCGGAATGCCACCCGACTGGAATCTTCAGCTCGCACCACAGGTCGCAGCATGCCAGCACGCACTGATCGTGGTCCTCGCCGATGACCTGCTGACTCAGGAAGTCTTCGATGACACCGGCACCCGCTGGAAAAACTTTGTCGACCAGGTTCGCAAGGATTTCGATTCCTGCCCTCAACAGCACTGCCTGCTGACAATGGCCGTCGGTGCAGGCGGATTTGCCCTCTGCCCCGGACGCAATATGGTCCGGCTGCCGGCATATCCCGAAGATCAGTCGGCAGGCAATCAGATTCAGACCTGGCTCACTGAAGCCACCGACACAGCCGCTCTGCACATCGCCATGCATGCCGTGTCTCTGCTGCAGCCAGAGGCGCAGGCCAAAGCCGCCCCGGAAAAACGCCCTTTTCAGCTGTTCCTCAGCCATGCCAAAAGCGACCTCGCCCCCAGCGGCACTGATCACGCCGCCAAAGATCCCGTCCGACAAATGCAGGCATACGTCCAGGATCTGCCAATTGAACAATGGTTCGACGCACGCGATATTCCCGCAGGGCAGGATTTCGCAAAGGAAATCAATGCCGGCATCAAAAACTGCTCCGTCGTTATCGCCTTCCTCACCGATCACTACACCTCCAGACCCTGGTGCCTCGAGGAAATTCTCCAGACCAAAACCCTGCAGCAGCGTGCGCCGCTCGTCGTCGTCGATGCACTCGACTCCGGCGAACCACGCAGCTTCCCGTGGCTGGGCAACGCACCCGTCGTTGTCTGGAAACCCCAAATGGCAGCCAGCACCTGCCGCTCCATCCTCTGGCAGTCCGTCCGTGAAGCACTCCGCTTTCAGATCAACAGCCAGCTTCTGCTGCAGACGGCCGCACAGCTGCCGCAGACCACCCGCGTGAGTGTACTGCCCAGCAGTCCGGAACCCGCCGACCTGACGAAAATCCAGGACGTCCCGGGCCAGCAACACTGCATACTCTACCCAGATCCCCCCGTGGCTCTGTCCGAACTGCGAATGCTCAAGGCCCTGCGGAAAGCCGACTTCTGCACTCCGCTGGGACTGCTCGCCCAAAACGCCACCCAGCTCCGCGGACAGTCCGTCTGCGTTTCTGTTTCCGATTCCGCCGAACTGCCCAAACGGGGACTCAGCATCCTGCACGAACAGGATTTCACGGATGAAATTCACCTCAGCCTGCTGCTCGCAGGACTGCGCATTGTCTACGGTGGCAGACTGGAAGATCCCACCGCTGCTCAGGGACGCAACTTTACCCTGCGACTGATCGATCTGGTCCGCAGTCACTCCGAGCTTGCCGGCAATCTTGACACTCGGCTGGAACCCATTCGCAACATCCCGCCATGGCCGCTGTCGCTGACCTGTCGCCCCGAAAATCTCAGCCGACAGCTGCTGAACCTGCTGAACGGCGTCGCAAAAATTCACTCCGGCCCCCGCCCCGAACTCGACGAAATCCCCGCCACAGACGACCTCGGACAACCGCTGTTTCCCGCCGATAAAAACCTGTTCTCACTGGAAGACACTCCCCTGCGACGACTGGCGTGGACTCGCGGCATGTCACTCATGCGACAGCAAACCACCATCGAAACCGCAGCCCGCATCGTGATGGGTGGCAAACTGAAAGGGTATTCCGGACTGTATCCCGGAGTCCTTGAAGAGGCGTGGTGGTCCGTCATGCTCGGACGCCCGCTGTTTCTCCTGGGCGGCCTCGGCGGAGCAGGGCAGGCCGTTATCGATCTCATCGAAAACCGCCCCCGCCCCGACCTCGTCAAACAGCTGTCCCCCGCCGAAAACCCCGCCGTACAGGGCGTCCTCAAAGAAGCAGCGGAACGCGGGATCCAAACCCGATCCTTCACCCCCCAGCTGGCCCACGGCAACCTGACCGGACACCTCGCCGATCCCCTGTCCCTGCTGACGGATCTGCAAACTGCCGGAGAACAGGGCCCAGCAGCCGTCCTGAAAAACGGACTCACCGACGACGAAAACCGCCAGTTGTTCCTGGCCGACGAACCCAACACCGCCGTCAGCTTGCTGCTGCGGGGACTGACACGCCTGACCCCCGCCGCAAACGTCTGACACCCCCTGACACCCGGCGAAGTATGCAGGCCCCCACCGGCCCCACTCGACCCCCACCGGCCCGCACAGGCCCCACTCGGCCCCACTCGGCCCGCCCCGGCCCCCACAGGCCCCACTCGGCCCGCCCCACAGGCGAGCCGGGCGCGGAACTGCCCGGGTGCGGCGACATGGATGCCGCCAGTCACCGAAAACGCATACAAACAAAAACAATCGCACACCCGTGGGCTTCCGCCCACGGCTCGCCTATCGACACCCACGGCTCGCCTATCGACACCCACGGCTCGCCTGATGAACGCCCGCTTCATCGCCCTGTTGATCATCCTCAGATCGTTAATATTTCCTGAACGCCGCCCGCAATGCCCACACCCAGTCCTGCACCTCCAAAGTGCCGCCGTCCAGCACCCGTTTCAAGTCCTCCAGCTGCGTACCCCTGCAATACTGCAGCTCCGCCAGCAACTCGTCGGCAAACATGTCCTCACACGCATGCTCACCCAGTCGCCGATATGCCTCAAACTGTGCCTCATCAAAAACCTGATCCGTCAGCGTCGACTGGTGCGGAAACTCCGGAAACTGCCGACGATAATCCAGCACATAATCCGGCTCATTGCCCGTCACCGACAGCTTCACATACACCAGCCAGCCCTCCGGCCGCTTTCCCTCACATTCCGGATACAGAATTCTCCCTAATGTAAAATGAGCCCGACTGTACCGCGGTTCCGGCTCAACAGCCGCACCTGCATCGCTCCCTGCCACCGACAGAGCCAACGACCGCACCACCGGCGCCCACGTCAGTCGCTCACAGTCAATCTCAATGTCCGTGCTCAGCTCAATCTTCGCATACCGCTGCAGCATCCTCAGACTGGGAAAACTCAGTTCGCCGTCCTGCTCACCGTCGATCGCCACCACAAACTGGCACCGCCGACGCAGCAGCTCCATCACCGCCAGATTCTCAATGTGACCGCCATCAGACAGATTCAGATACGGCAGATTCTCGTGCATCATATTCGTGGCTTCACGCCCCAAATACCACGGCCCCGGGCCGCTGCCAAACGGCACAGTGCCATCCTCCTTCGGCCACTTCAGCCAGTACCCCAGCCGGATATTCAGCATGGTCAGCAGAAAACTGGCACCACTGACTGAAGCAACCCCCATTTGCGGCGCTGCAGCAGCACCTGATATCGCCACAGCGGTTCCCAGATCCAGCATCGGATTGGCCTGCTCGCACCAATCAGTCGGCCGATACCCCGTAATCGGTCCGCCGCAGAAGTGCTTCGAAAACAGGAAATAGTCACAGGCTCGCCCCCGCAACCGCGGATCCTGTGACCCCGGCAGATTCACAACGGCGTTGATCAGATGATAAGGCGCCGTTGCATCATTGGTTCGCATCTCGGACAGCAGCTGTCGGTCCTTCTTCTCCACAGCCTTCGCTGCATGCCGCAGCAAAAACGTCTCAGCCAGCCGGTTCCGATAAAACCGATGCAGCGAGGTCAAATTCACATTGCAGGAAAATGCAAAAAACAGGCTCAGCAGAAAGGCCAGCCCCAGTCCCCAAAACTGCCAGGTCATCCCCCACAGGCTTGTCGCGATCTTGTAGTCCGACGCTATCACCAGCCGCACAATTTCGACATAAACCACCCCCAGCAGCAACGGACCGGCCATCCACAGCAACGCCGTCATCAGCATCGCCAGGATCGGCGATTTCCTCCGCTGCTGCGGCAGACTGTTCCCACGAGCCGAAAGGAATCCGGCAAAGGTTGCAATGCCCGTCGCAATCGCAGACCACGGCAGGGCCGGCGGAGAATCCTTCGTCAGAGCCAGCCACCCGGCCAGTTTCAGCCAGCACGCTGCAGCCACCGGCAGCGCCAGTATGGCCACCCAAAGTGCTGACGTGACGATCGCCAATCCCAGCACAACACTCTCCAGCAACAGCAGCTTCCCCACGCCTTCTCTGGATCGCCCAAGGAATAACTTCTGCACCCCAGGCAAAAGAAACACCGTCACCAATGTCACTGCGGTCAGTGCCAGAGCCCACCAGAGGGGCCCGTTGAGATAAGCACTCCACGATGGCAGCTCACCGGTTGCTCGCAAGGTCCGTAAACTCTTGCCCCACACAGACTCCGTAATCCATGCTGCCAGCAGCACCACCGTTCCCAGAATCAGCAGATTGCACACAATCCCATACAGAGCCATCCCCACGGTTTTGGCCCACGAAAAATAGTCCGCCGGCTGCATGTACTTGCTGTGATTGCGAATGTAACGAATCGCGTGCGATTCACCGGCCACAGCAGTATCGAACGGAGGATGGTCTTTTTTTGGTGCAGGTGGAATTGGCTCTGACTGAGGCTCTGACTGTGACTCTAACTCTGACTTTGTATACCCATTCAAATAACTGCTGAGCAGCGAGCCGGTATACCCCCCGCCTGAAACAGTCGACAGCAGATCCACCTGCGCCAGAATGCCGTTCCGAGCCAGTACCTGCACGACACCCAAAGCAAATGTCGCCGAACGAATGCCCCCGCCGGAAATCGCCAGACCCACAAGACCGGCCGTCCCTGCAGCCTTGCCCGCTGCAGCCCCACTGCCAGTGGCTGCCGCCAATGTGCGGCGACGAGCATCAATCTCCTCGCCTTCCTTCTCGAAAATCTGGTCATCACCCTCCAGCCCACCGAGCAACCGATCGTATTCCCACCCGTCCCCGCATCGCAACAGTTCTGCTTCCACCTGTTCAGTCAGTTTTTCGTCCTGCCCGGTTGCAAGAATGTGCAGCACCGCAGAAATAACCCGCAGTTGCTCCTGCACCCACGTCAGTTCGACCCGAAACTGTCGTTTCAAGTCTTCGGGATTCAGCTTGCCCTGCAGTTTCCGCACGTGCCACGACGCCGTCAGCTGCCGCAGCGAATGATTCAGCATCAGATCCGCAACGGCTGTCGTCACAGCCGCAGCAGAACCGTGTTTGCGGCAGACATCACGCACGATCTGAAACAGTTTGACCAGACTGTCCAGAGCAGCACCTTCATCGCCGTCAAGGTAGTGCAGCCTCTGAGTCGTAATGCGAGTGCGCAGTTCGACGTGAATCTCCCATGCAGCCTCCGCATCCCTGGGCGTCGGTTTCCAGTCTGCCGCCAGTGACTTGAACAACTGTTGCAGCCGCGTCTGCAGTTCGGTCAGTTTATGCTTTGACAGGTTCACCTGGTACGAGATTCCTGCGCCGGAAAGTGCCACCCGCACCTCGCGCTTCAGGGCCGAATCCACCACACCGCTTAAAAGGTCTTTGTAACCCTTGTTCATCGACGATTCGCTCACGGAATCTGCCCCCACGCCGGTACAACTCGCCCGCCCCAGGGACATCCCGGTGGCAACACCTGCATCCTGGCTGGAAAACCCTCGGAAGTCAGCAGGAAACTGTGAAAATTGGGGCAAAAACGGACAGCCTGAGATGAACTTGCGCTCCGGCCGCACCCACAGGCGAGCCGGGCACACCCCACAGGCGAACCGGGCACCCACAGGCGAACCGGGCACCCACAGGCGAACCGGGCACAACCACAGGCGAGCCGGGCACAACCACAGGCATAGGGGTAGGGAAGACCGGTTGATCCGGTCTCCCCTCCCTCCAAACCGTACGGGCGGTTTTCCCGCATACGGCTTTCCGGTCAGTAGTTGCCTGCGACGGATTGATCGAAGCGAAAGTGGGCGTCGCGCAGACTGTACAGGCCCGCTTTCGCAAAGAAGTCATTCGGCCAGCGTTGAGTGCGCGGTAAACACTGCGGGTTGCTCCGATGACGCTGGAGCAGCAGTTGCCGAAGGCGACTGCGGATCTTCGCGTCAAGGGCTT
>Ga0169931_10006080_pt1 | contig 18282 bp, 7 predicted proteins | sample Kivu_15m_20L_FD_129675 | JGI IMG/M metagenome (GOLD analysis project Ga0169931, IMG submission 129675) | Freshwater microbial communities from Lake Kivu, Western Province, Rwanda to study Microbial Dark Matter (Phase II) - Kivu_15m_20L... | ecosystem: Environmental > Aquatic > Freshwater > Lake ... | reverse complement strand
TAAATTTTGTACTGTCGATCAAGAAAATTTATGTATGGATGTAGATGATAAATTAACCTACGGAGTTCACTGGGGTGGTTACTCCACTCACATTCAGCAACCAGCTAAATTTTTCTTTAAAATTCCAGAAGGATTAGATGAAAAAAAAGCTGCACCTCTCTTATGCGCTGGAATCACAGTATACTATCCTATCAAACAATACGTTAAAACTGGAGACAAAACTGCTGTTTTCGGAATAGGGGGTCTAGGTCATCTAGCTGTTCAATTTTTAGCTAAATTAGGGTACCATGTAACAGCTTTCACTAGTTCTCTAGATAAAAAAGATTTTATTCTTTCACTTGGTGCAACAGAAGTAGTAAATTACAATAATGTTAGGGAAATGAAGAGCCATGCCGATAAGTATGATTTCATTATAAATACCCTACCAGTTGAGGATGGATTTGATGAATTCCTTAATGTTGCTGCACCAAGAAGCAACTTTGTCCAAGTTGGAATACCAGACATTTCTAAAAAAATTAACTTCTCTTGCTTATCGTTGGTATTCAAGGAAGTTAAAATTATTGGCAGTATTATTGGAACAAGGAAAGTCATCAATGAAATGTTGGATTTCTGTGTCAAAGAAAATATTTACCCTATGGTAGAGGAATTTTCCTTTGAAGATTTCCCTAAAGCATTTGATAGATTGGAAAATGGAAGACCTAAATTTAGATGTGTTGTTAATGTGGAAGAATACTCTAAGAACAATAATTTATTTATTTAAACTTTGTTAGAATAAATTAATATTTTAAAATTTTATTCTCAAATTTTGTTTATATCTGTTAACTTATCCTTACATATATTTTTGAATACAATTTTTATTATTCTATTTATTTTTGTATATTTATTAAAATATAAATGAACAGGAAAATAAGTAAAGTTGTGGAAAATTTTTTGAATAAAGGTGTTGAGAAACCAATCAACCAGGATTATCAAAAATATTTACTGATGTTTGGGTTGGTTATTGTTAATGGAATGTTTATTTATCCTCAAATGAAAAAATATTATATCAAACTCTTTTCAAATTCTGCAGATATAACTCATGTCGTAAATTTAAATCTAAAAATTCAAATTATAGTGTTATTTCGATATAGATCTTAACGGCAATAAATTTACAAGAGTAGATATAGGATTATTTGGAAGTTTAGCTCCAGAGAATATAAACAACTTTTTACACCTAATAGCAAAAACGTAATTTAACTTATAATCTAATTGAATCATAATCAAATCATTTAGAAATCCATCAAAAACGTACGAAAATTCAAAAATATTCAGAATAATTCCCAAATACTTAATTCATATGGGAGACATTTCAAACGATGATGGAACCGGACATACTTCCCACTATCAGAATAACAAATACGTAAAAGACGAAATAGATTCTAATGTGACATTTTGCGAATCTGGTTTAGTTGCCATGGCAAATAAAGGCCCAAATACAAATGGAAGCCAGTTTTTTATAACTTTCGATGAACTTCCTTATTTGAATAATAAATATACAATAATTGGACAAGCTATTAAGGGATTTGAAGATCTCAAGCAGTTAGCGATAATATGTGGTAATGAGTCAGAGAACACAAAATGTAATGTCAAAATATCAAAGACAGGAATTTACGACTACAAGGATTATGCAACGAATAACAAATTAAAATTATGAAAAATCTCTTAGTAGAGAACTAAATTATCATCGAATTTAATCAGTAATATCTAAATTTATGAAAATTTTATTTTTAGAATTCAAATTTTAAATTATGGAATATATAAATAAAATTTACACTTAATAATATAAAATGGAATTAACTAAGCAAAATTCTTACCTAAAAGAGTATGTATTAAAATGTCCGATATGCTACGAATTATTTTCAAGCATACATAAACCTTTTATCATTCCATGTGGGCACACAATATGTTCTATTTGTTTAGAAAATTTAAAAAAAATATCAGCTGAAGATTACGATGAAGATTATGCATCTGAATTTAATGATGAAGAATTTGATATGAGCTTGGAAAGTGAAGAAGAAGAAGAAAATATAGATCATTCTGCCGGAAGTGAAGAGGAAGAAGGTCATGAAGAAGTCAGTGAAAGTTCCGAAGGCTCAGAAGAAGAAGATAACGAAGATTCTGAAAATGAAATCCTCTTAGAGAATTTGAATGCACCTGATATAAACTTAGATGATTTCGTTAACTCTAGTAGAGTTAATGCAAATATGGATGAAAACATTCTTTTTGATTTATCTGAAGCCAAACTTAATTCTAATAATAAGAAAATAAAAATAAAATGCTCAATATGTAGGAAAAGAATGAAAATTATTCAAAAAGACATTCTTCTTAATTTGAATATAATCAAAGTTGTAGATTACCTTAATTCTAATGAAAATATTTTTACCAATAAAGATAGTATAGAGGGAAATACTAATGTGAAATTAGAAAATATAAAAAAGGAAGAAAAACAAATAAAAGAAGACAAAAGAATTTTTTGTAAAATGTGCAGATTTGTAGATACTGAAAATAGTCATCTATCGAATGAGTCATCCAGGAATCATAAAGAATATTTTGTTTTCTTGGGAGAGGAATCATTTAATAAAATGAAAAATTTTTATCTAAATTCAAATTCTACTTTAAATTTCAACAATGAATTAAATAAAAATGATATGAACGGTATAAATATCAATGATGAGATTAGTAACTCTATTGATATAAATTCTAAAATTGAGTCTAAGAATGAAAAAGTGGAGTCTGATTTTAAAAAAATGAAAATTTTTTCTGATTATTTTTGTATGAATGATATTAAGGAACTAATTATCTCTGCATTTTCTTTTTTTTTTGAAAAATTAATAAATTCACAAGAATATCTTAACTCAGCTCAAATTTATATTAAAAATTATTTTATGATAAACTCAAAAGCAGGATATTTAAAAAATAAATCTTATAGGAAACTAACAAAGCTTTATGAAAAATATAATGATGTGATAGTAAAATTAAACAAGGAAGAAGAGAAATCATCAGAGAAATTAATTTTACAGAAAGCTAACAATTGCATCGAAGCAGCTGAAGTTTTATGTGACAAATATTATGAAATAATAGGACATTATATTGATAATTATGAAAAAATTGGTGTAATCGAATCATCCTCTACAAAATCAAAGGAATTTTCTAATTTAAAAAAAATAATTGATAACACAATAAAATTTAAGGTTATGAAAATTCTCAATAATGAATTTTTTAATTCCTATTGGAATAATCTTTTGAAATATGAAAGAAGATATGCAGTTTCTTCATATTATGGTGGGGATAAAATTTTAATTTTTGATTTACGTGTGGAAAATGAACTTCAAGTTAATTACGATAGGATATTCAGCGAGTTGAAAGAAGAGGAATCATTAACCCAAGATCAAGTTGAAAATCTCTATACAGAATCTGTGGAAGTCGATGATGATGGCAGATATTTATACTTGATTGGTAAGAGAAGTAAACCTTCCAAGGCATTTCGTTGTTACGATTTATTAAAAAGAAAATTAGAAAATAAAAGCAAGATGCCTGTAAAATTTACAGCGGTCGATAAATATTTTTTTAATAATAAACTTTTTATTCTAGGAGGATCTGATGAAAATTCATTAAAAAGTTGTTACTACTATGATGTAGAAGCAGATTGGTGGGAAGAATTACCTTCTCTGAATGTCAGTAGATCCAACAAATCTATTGCTGTTAATGAAAATAAAATTTATGTTTTCGGTGGCAATTCTTCTACGGAAAATGACGACCTCCTTAAATTTGAAATGTTAGATTTGAATAAAATGGGAGAAAATAATTTCAGATGGCAAATCTTAAAAATAAAAAATTATGAAACCCCTATTTATTCTATGTTATATGGATTTATCGCAAAGAATTATTTATTAATACTAGGCGGAGAGGAACTTAATTACTATGAAGAAAATTTGAAAGGGTATTTGATTAACATTTCCGAAAACGAGGATGAAAGAAGAGTTGTGGAAGAATTCAAAATCAAAGAGGGAATGATGAAAACTAATAACCCCTGTTCTACTTTAAGAGGATTAATAGTAGGATCTCAGTCAGGAAATGATTACTTTACTAAATTTGACATCAAAAATAATTTTGCGAAATTAAAGCATACTCCTTACCTATAATAGATAATTAAATTAAGAAAAATTTAATATTAATTTCAAAGCAGACATTAAATTAGAGAAAGTTAGTTATATTTATAATTCAATTTCTTATTTCATTTATTTTATTCTCTAATTATTTAAGAATTAACATTAAAATACTATTAGTCTATAAGAAAAGGATTAAATGATTACTTTAAATATTTTGAAATTTTTTTCATATATATTTAACTTCAAAAAGATTTATTTACCTAACAATATAGGAGATAATTAATTTTTTCTGTTTTATCTAGGTGAACAGAATACTTAATAGGTGACGAGATATTACTATATTGATTTTATCTAATTATAAAAATATTTGGATGAGCAAAGAGGATCACTAAGTTCTAATAAGATTGTTATTTTGTGATATTTTGTACTCAGAAAGCCATTTTTTTAAATATCCCATTACAAATTATCTGCAAGCAGTCGCATCGGAAGGATCGGCGGGGTTAGGAGGTCTTAATTCAAGATGATGTGCTCCATTAGCTAAATCTCAATATATGTACGTAGAAGACACGATGGTAGTTCTGGAGTCAATGTTTTCGTAGGACTGGCCCCGCTCCAAGGATCAAGCGCTCCGTTTGTAAAAACAATTTTGGAAGCAGAAAGATACTATCTGTCAGTGATACCTCCAAAGTGGTTAAGAGTATATTCATAGTCAGGCGTAAGTCCAAAATCTCTTTTGCACTAGGCGTTGTAGCCGTCATAATCGAAATCCTACTTATAGAACATATCTTATTTTCCATCAGTGCTCATGGGCATCGCTTGATCTGCGCAAGCCAAGATATTCCATCCACCCATATCTTCATCCGACGACTCGTCATCAAATATTTAGTTGCACTTTGTTTTGTTAAAGCTGTAGTAATATTCAACTGATTTTCTTATAGCAGTGAAAAGCTACTCATTCGAAGATGACGGCTTAACTTGATCGAGAGGCATACAGGAGGAATTTGCAGGCCAGGCGGTAACATTTTTAAGGAAAGAAGTAGGGTAAGGATAGTTAATCATGGCCATGTAAGAGTAGCCAGTGCTGATGTAGTTGATAAGATAAGCAATATCAACGTATGTTTTAAGGGGCTTGCATAAGTTAAACCACTTGTTAAGATCAGAAAGTGGAGCAGACGGAGATTGATTGAACTCCAAAAGTCGTTTATAGGCTTATCTTATGACATTAGGGCAGTTTTGGTTATGCATTGCGTAATTTTTAGTAACGATTTTGTAAAAAATACCAATATCAAAGTCTTTTCGATTGCGATAGTAGTAAATAGGGGCTGAAGAGGCATGAGCCATATCGACAACGTTCGGATATTTCATGCGCATCCAAGCTGCCAACATTCCTCCGTATGAGCCTCCAAATACTATTACGGGACAGTCTTGGCAGTAAGTTTTCTTTATAAATTGTATGAACTCGACAAAATCCATCATGGCTTCTTCTGTTGTCAGATATTTCAAATTTTATTTCTGAAAAGAAGTTTTCTTGTCTCCGAAAGGCCAGCTTTCACCAAAGTAACGGTGTTATGGGAACACTAGCAAGCCTTTTAGATCTTTGGTGACATAATCATTATACCATCCTACATTTCGGAAAAACATTTCGATAGGTCCTTAGTTTCCACAGTACATGATTATCGGGCCTTTCTGTTGTTTTGACCAATGAGTCATATTAATCAAATATTTTTGCTTCCAAGTCTGGCCTGTAAGTTGAAAGTTAAAATGCGAGACTTTTTGTTTGTAATAAAGAACGTTGTAAGGTAAAGGATCGTTACTGTTTTGAGGTTCAACTTTTGACCATGGGAATCCCATAGGTTTTTTGGCGTGAACCAAAAATGCCAGCAAAACAAGGAGTAAGATACGCCTGTATATCATTAATAGATTATTGATTAAAATGATTTAAAAAGATAAATAGACAAATCATTCTAAAGTTTTATCTAAGTTAATCATTATTCTCGCTAATTATTTTTTTATCTTTCTCTCTATCTATGACGTTTTTTGATTTTTCGACTTTTCTCATCTTTTGTTACAAGATTGCCTTACTTGTATGCTTGCTTTACCATGGCATGAACTTAGTTGTAATTTGGTTGAATATAAGTAATTTTTTACTTGCGTTTCTTAAGTTTACCTTTATCGTAGTCCAGTTAGTACTCGTCTTTTATTTTCTATTTTGTATAGAGCTCATTTACATTTTTTATGTAAGTCTATGATGATCGATTTTCTTCTCCCATAATCACTTTATTTGCTTCAAAACGTAAACTTTTAAGTTTGCTAGATTTTATAGCGTTAGGCACCTTTTCTTATGACAATTTTTTTGTTATCTATATCTTTTATTTTGGATTTTCTTGCTTAAATTCTTACTAAATTTTATTTTTTTACTATTTTCGCTAATTTTAAGTAAAATTCTAAGACTGCTTTTATTAATCTTTATGTATTATTTTTTAAGATTCAAAAGATAAATTTAGAGACTTTGCGATCTTTAACGGCATCTATTCTTTGATTTCTTGAGCGTATACTGACATCTTAATAGTTTTCATATTTATATTATTGATTCCAATAGGTTTCGAAGTTTCATTTTTAAGATTTATTTCATACCAAATTTTATTAGCTGCTTTTACAAATACGCTATTTTAAGAAAACATCATCAAAAGATGATATACAAGTTTATTTTTAGAAATATTGATGGTTAGTTATGAGCAATTTTTTAATAAAAGGTAGTGAGGATACTATCTAATCTATGCGGTAACATTTAGGTCTTATTTGAGAATTTTGCATCGTGCTTTTGTACAAATGAGTTATTTTTTTATCGGATTGTAGCTTAAATGATTACTATAAGTTTATGTTTTAGTTAAATGCTGACCTTTTTATTCATTATGTGTATTTAAAACATAAATTTTACAGCAAAAACCAAGTTTTACTACCTCCCACTTTTTTATGTAGTCTTCTAAGCTATTTTAAATTAGATCCAAACGAACTGTCGATATATTTGAGCGATTATTGACCGATTTATCTTTTTCTTGGGTTTTGATATAAGAATTTAATAGTTTTGCTTCCTGATTTGGAACATTTCTAAGCCAGTTATATATCGAAGGAGTATGAAAAAGTATGTAGAAAACTGGGTTGTAGTGAGAAACAATATGTGGGATCAAAATGTCTCTATAAAGATGCTAATAATGATTATTGAATTGCTTTGTTTGAGATTTATTAGCTCCAATTGTTTCTGTGTATACGAACTGAACTGGTTGATAAATGCTTTGAGATTCTATAGCTTGCTCAAGCTATTTTTAAGTAATCATCTCAACAGTTAATAATTATATTAATATTTTGCAAACAATCATGATTAATCATTCAGAGTTTGGGTTTGAACATATTGAGAACTTTTGGAAGATTTATCCTTGCGAAATACAATGTTCCTTTTTGTCCGTTTCTACTAATAGGGTACTATTTAATCAGTTAACCCCCATATGTTTTAGTCAAATTCATAGATATCGGATTAGTACTAGTTCCAATTATCCATTAAAATTTGCTTACCCAAGGTTCTTTCATAGCGTTTGCCAAAAATATTTTACTTATATGTTTTCCCATATATTCATGATGGATCGATAAAAGAGATGCAAACAAAGCTTTTCCTTAGGGATATTGATTTCTATCTACGTCTTTTGCCCATTGAATGTAAGGATCTTCTGGATCAAGCATCGAGACCAAATCATTCATAAAAATATCAAATTCACATACCATTACGGTTCCTATTATTTGTCCCTTGTAGGTCAATACCTAAATTCATTTACAAATACTTTGAGGAACTGATAGTTAGTGCCATGTTTCTAGTTAAACTTTTACATCGAGTTTAAAAATAGATTTATCGATACTTTTATTCTGAATTCTAACTCTTATCTTGTTTCAAGGCCAGCCTGTGAAAACGGATTATTTTTCTAAAATGCATCAACAGCCATTTTTGTGACTTCTTATAGCTGCTATATCTTAAAGTCCTAGTATTTAAGCTGCGAAAAGTCCATTTGATATATTATAAATTCAAAAAAAAAATTGTTTTGCATTTTGCAATTAAAAATTTATCAAAACAATTAATTTTTTGATAAGTATATGAAAAAAATTAGCTGATGGAAAAAGTTTGATTTATAAATAAGAAAAATATTTTTATAATAAGAATGGAAGGATAGAGAACTTTATAAAATGGTATCAGCTAATTACCCACAAAATGTATGGCCATCTTTACATAGAAAAAGATCGTATTTGCACAGATACGTGCTGTCTAATCACTGGCTTACTATTCAGTATCGCGATACTCGTCACTGCGATTATTCTATTCAATCTATGTAAGTAATGTAAAATAAAGAAACTTTCTACAAACTTAACTTTCCAACAGACAGCGATGGAAATCTATGCGGTGAGGATCTCAATAATTACCAATATACATATTTTTCAAACGCTCCTCAAATCGTAAAAAAAATTATATTTAGAATCCTCGAGTATGTGTCAACAAATGCCCAGTAAAGGGAGATATAGCTTTGAGCTGCCATCCGAATTCTAAAGTCTCAAACTGTAATTTTAGTCCATCCAACAAATATTTTTAGACTATTACATCACACAGTAAACAATATTAGATGTAGCCCGTTTAGGCTTTTATTGTTTTCCTGCTGACTAAGTAATCGCTCAAAAACTTAAATAAAATGCTAATTTGCTCGGAAAATAATAGTTTCTTTAATCTTTAGATGCAATAATACTATCAAGTTTGGCTGCTCTTGGTCTTTCTTTTTGCCTTTTTATCTCAGTTCAATTTCTTCCTAAAATAATGAACTACTTGATAGTGATATTAGCGATGGTGGGTCTGTGTGCGACTGCTTTCATAATTTTTTCATTTCAAACTGAATAAAAATTACTCAGAACTTTAATTGGAGCACTATTCATCATTCTAATTGTGCTAATAGTAGTCACTTTGGTTAAAAATCTGGATAGTTTAAAGATGCATTCTATATTCCTAAGTCATTCAACTAACATTTTTAGATAAAAGCCACTGATGTTCCTCTATATTTTGTTTTATATAGTGCTCATAGTGGGTCTCATTGCGATGGTGCTTTTTTAAATGGTAAGTTTTTGGGCAAGTGGCAAAATATACTTGGCTCAAGCAGAATCAGTTTTTTACAAATTTGAAGCAACTACTTTTTCAACTATAATGATGGTAGTCGTAGCTGTACAGTTCATATGGGGGATCGGGTTTTTAAAAGAATCATGTAAAATATATCTTATTTAGTTAATTTTTGTATCACAGGCAACGGAGTTTCTTACTATTTTTCAAATATTGATGCTGATAGCTACGGAACAGGAACTTTTTATCCACTTAAGTTGCAGCTTTTCAAACATGTTGGTAGCGTTATCGGATGTTCTTTCATGACTTCTTTCTTCTCTCTTTTTGACATTCTTTTTGATCTAATCAAACCTACTAGTCAGTAAGGAGCCTATGCAAAGTGCTTTGGCTCAGTTTGCTGTTGCTGTTAACAAATATTAGATTTAGTAAGGTCAGACGCTATGGCTTTTGTTTGCTTAACTGGCAATCAATTTTGCAATTCAGCAAGATATTGTTAGTACTTATGTGGTAAATCGTTAATAACTGACTATTCTCAGAGCTGTAGTCGAATATATAGAATTAGTGCACACTTTTTTGTAGCCAGTCTTTCTCTGCTTTTTTCCATCATTTTTACAGAAAACAAATCGATTTATGCAGTCTTGTTGATTCTAGTATAGGCACTAGTAATCTCAACTTTTTTTATTTCTTTGCACGCAGATGCAGCTGAAGCAATACAAATCTTATATCTTTTTGATCAATAATTTTTGAATAGAAAAGATAATAAATTAAGGCATTATCGAGAAGATTTGGGACATGCTACCTACAGAAAGTAAATAGCTATAGAAATCAAAGAATAATATGATAGCATAAAGAGTAGCACTCAATGATTAACTATTAAAGATTAATTTTAGATATTAATCATTTTCAAGGATAAAAGCTTAAAACCATATCTACAATTTGTAAATGATTTAAGATAATTTTACTAACTTAAAAGATTTTAGAATGCAAATTTGAGTCTTTTTTGCTTAAACTTTAAATCTCTACAAAAAATTGAGCCTTTTCTTTGTATTTCAAGTTTTACGTCACTGTTATATATATAATAATTAGTTGATGTCAGGAATTTAGAACCCTAATCTCTTCGAGTCCTTTTCCAAGTTAGAAATTACAACAAACATATCCTACACTGAGTGCTCTTCAGAGTAAAGCTCTACTTTGATGAATCGATCAAGCGGTAGCGAAAAAATAGCTTTGGGAGTTCGTATCAAGAAAAACAGCAACAAAAATGCATAGATGACACTTAAATCAATTTTTGATTGGTTTTCAGAGAAGGGCATTAAGACTGGTCACCCTGAAAGCATCAAGCAAGCATCTTGCTAGATTCAGCTCAAAAAAATTACAAGCGTTTTCAGGGATACCGAAGAAAAGAACTCGACTTTGATGGGGCGGAGGATGAAAAGGCAACTCACAGTTGCCATTTGATTATAATATTGTTTAGTTTTCTTCACATTTTAGCTTATCTTGTTTTTTAATCCATTAATGAGATTGACTTTCTTCGCAAGATCGTGATTGAAAAGCTTGTATTTGTTAAAAAATTTAGTTTTAACTAAGAAACAACTTTAAATAGTCACTTGAAAACAATATTTTGCCTGATAATCCACAATTAAAGTTTTGCGATTTCATATTGAAGCAACCATTTAAAAACAAAATCACGCTTATCGAGGGCGTTATTTCATGATATACCTTAACTAATAGGCTAATAAACAATATTAAATCTTTCTTTCAAGCACGCATTTATCAAGGCATAGCTTTTTTCAAAAATCTTTAAAATATGACGATAAAATACCCAAAAACAATTAATTTTATCAAACTAAGGATTTTTCAACTAGCATACAACTAAAAGAAATTTTTAAAATCTATTTTTTTAGTTAATTCAATTTTTTTTTTTTTAAATTTAAGTTAGTTTAAATAAACTAAAGCAAAACGCGATGAAAATAGACACATAAGCAATTTTAGATAAAAAATAAATGTAGTGAATGTGTATAAACATAAATAATCATTTTTAATTAATTATTCAGCGATAATTAGCAGCTCTACTACTATTTTTTCCCTGTCTTGAAAAGTAATCTTCATTAACTTTTTGACTACTATTAGTAAGCTATTGCTTTTTTTTACAATCAGGGTTTTTTTCTTCTCTAAAAGGTTGTAAAAGCGTCTTCCTTTTGGTACTTTTAGATATGTTTCTAGATCTATCGTTGGAAGTGCTCTGCTTTTCTTGAGCAATCACTTTGCTTTATTTTAGATTCAAATCTGTTTCTTTATTTAGTTCGTAATAGTTGACTCTGCTTTATTAAGTTTTTAGACGACTATTAATTCCTGACCTGTTATTTTCTTTGGCAAATTCTTAGTATTGGGTTTTTAAATTTCGATTGTTACGCTCCAAAAAATCTTTTTATATAAGTCCTTTTTAAATTTCTTGTCTAAGAACTCTTATCTACTGCTTGTAGCATTAGTTTTATCTTATCAAATTTTTGACTTTTTCCTCATTTATGCCATAAAAATCACTGGCCTTCATTTTCAAAACTGTTTCTTTAAGTTCGCTATTTTCTCTCTAAAGACGTCTTATTACTAGTTGAAGTCTCTAAATCTACGGATCTCTGTTTTCGTTTGATGATTTTGTTTGATCAGTCGGAGTGTCGGTCAGACATATATGGCGATCTTTAAGGGGATTCCACTTAGATCTGCTATCTCTATTTCGATTTGTTAAAGGAGTTACTGAGGTTCTCCGAAATTAATCTATTTTATCATTTTTTTTAAGATCGTTCATACCTAACTTTCAAATCAGAATACATAACGTCCAAATTAATTAGTAACAACATATGCTTATCTCTATAAAAAATTTCTTTTGTCTTATTTAAAAAAGTCGAATCATCTATTAAGTCTTAGCCATTCATATGATGTAAATCTGTCTTCATAATATAATGATGTTTCCCACAACGACCAAAGAACATAAGCCTATAGTTATACAGGCTTCACCTAAAGCCTCCAGAGATCCCAATCGCTCGGCTTACTTGCCTTACTTTAAGCGTTTTCCTAACCAAAAATTTCACTCTCAAGAACGCAGACGCAATTAAGGATAAGTTCAGCCCCAAGCTCGTCGATTTTTCACATAAGAAAAAGAAGAAAAATAACTTAAAAAGCCGCCCTCAAGAATGCAATCCAACCCCGCAATAAAAGAGAAGTCTCCTGGAAAACTTAAACCTCGTAAGATGTACTCTATTAAGGCTTGTTTCGTCAAATATATGAGCGTGAATCAACAAAAAAGCGGATATCACAGCACACCCTTGCATAGAATAGTCGCATGATGGTGAACAGTTCGTTTACAGGACATAATTCTGCTAACTATCTTACTCCCCAGCAAGTACTGAGAACAAAACACAATCTAAACGAATACGAAATATGTGAAATAGGCGACTATGACTAAATATTTTATTACGGGCAAAACTGTATCAAAAAATTATTTGGTGTGAACCTGGTAAAGAAGGGAAAGTAAGCAGACTAGGGCTACCCATGGAGCAAAGGAGATCACATAAATTATCGTTATTAATTGATTTAATTGCTAGGTTAAGGATCTTTTGGACAAGTTTTTAAGTGTCTTGATCACAAGCATAACATGAGTCCTGTTGCTCTCAAGATAGTCAAAAACAACGAAAAATACACAAACCAGGCTAAAGTTTAGATTAGAATACTAAACATGATAAACAATAAAGATCCTCTTTCAAGCAAAAACTGCGTAGAAATGAAGGAATCTTTTGGCTTTCGTCAAAGAGTCGTATTTTTCTATCTATACAGTGCATGGTGTTTCCTCTTCTTTCGATGAATCTATACGAACTTATAAAAAGTAACGGATACTATGGACTTCCTCTCGATCTGATCCGCAGATTTGTTCTTCAAATGCTTAACGGCATACATTTTCTTCACAGAATGGGGGTTATCCATGCAGATCTTAAACCTTAAAATATTCTATTGAAAGAAGCTCATAAATCTGGAATCAAGATCATAGATTTCGGCTCGAGCTGTCTATAACGCGAAACTATATATACTTACATACAAAGTCGCTACTACAGGGCTCCTTAAGTGATTCTAGGACTTTCTTACAATAGAAAAATTGATATATGGAGTCTAGGCTGCATTATAGCAGAGCTTCACTTAGGTTTTCCGCTTTTCGGAGGTGAAGATGAACACGAGCAAATTTGCCTGCTGATCGAAGTTTTAGGAATGCCTCCTAAAGACATTAGTATCGTACTTCTGGGGATATGGTAGATAGAATGCCAAAAGATGGCATGTATTTTTTGACAGTCATAATGTTTTGCGCCCACATGACAAAAAGGCACTCCCCGCTTCGAAAACACTGGAAGCTGCTCTCGAACACCCCGATGAAGATTTCGTAGATTTTATTAGAGTATGTCTCTAATGGTAAACAGTTACCTATATAGGCATCCAGATCGCAGAACTGAAGCCCTTCAGCTGATGAAGCACAAATGGGTGCTAAAGGAACTGCCAAACTAATTTAAAGAGCAACACATGAAATTTGTGAATGACTAATAAGCAAACTCAAAGTAGCACGAAGATATAATGCGTCGAAGCAGTCGCAAACAGACATTTGCTATTCGTTAGCGACACCGTCTGATTAAGTGATTCTTATTATCATTTAGATATTATATTTAATACTTAATACTTATTACTATAATGAATCGAGTGTGCCTAAGCATATATCTTATCATGATTGCAAGCCTTTTGCTAATCCAGAATGACTTTTTTCAATAAAATTAAACTTAAAAAATAAATTCTTTCACACAAAGAAACGAATTCTAAGCCTACGATCATAATCTATTAATCAGTCAAGCATGTGAATCAAATAATCTCACTTCTGTTAAAAGTTATTCTTTTTTTGGTTCCAACTAAGAATAAATAGATAGTCTGATGAGTTACTGCTTCTTAAAATTTAATCCTGACAAACATTTATATTGGCCCATTAAATAATCCATGTATTCTTTGTAAAAAATTGATTCCTGGTTAAATGAAATGACTAGAAAAGATAATTTACATAACTGGTCTAATTAACTAAAAAACTTGTTTAATACGATAGTACCGGGCTAGTTGCAAAAGATATTGACAACAATTTTATGTGATGGTTCACAAATTTATTGCTATAAGGTCTAAAAGAAAGCATAATAATGGCTAATAAAACATCTAAAACATCATCAAAATATAAAATTAATAAGCTATCGCATAGCTAGATAAGATAAACCTACTGGCATCACTGTTCCTCAAATTGATGAGGAAATTCTGAAAAAATTAAGTCAAAAACAACTAGCTATATTCAAACGGTATGAATCATATTTAAATTCTCTTTAAATTATAACAATATTGTCTGGGAATCTTTAAAAAAAGTACTATCAATAGCTCAAAAATATGATTTATTTTTTGAGTTACTAAAATAATCATTTAGTTTACTTTAAACCTAATACTTCGTTTCAAATCGATAGAAACACATTTTAAATAATTAATTCTAATTTATCGATATTTAGATTTAAAAATATTTAAGAAGAACTAACTTGGTTGCTCATCAATTTTCAAACTTTACTTTTAGATTAGTAAAAGCTAAGAAAATAAGTAAACTAATAAAAAAGAAACGAATGGGAATCAATAAGATTGATAAAATAAAATTAAAAACTTAATCATCGCATTCATTAACAATAAATACAGTGGAAAAATGCATCAAGCAATATATCTTAACTTAGAACAAACCTAGAAAATTCCAGAATAAAAAAAAAATAAATAAAATAGGCTTTAAATCAAAAATAAAAATAGTGGAATAATGAGAAAATTGATTTCTAGCAGAAATTAAAAATAAAAACACTAGAATGTTAAAAATTAAAATAAGAAAATTAGAGTTTCATTAAAAAGTTGTTTTAGTCTATATAAATTTTAAGATCTAGACAGGATAATACATAAACGACTATCAATTAGCTAAAAAGTAATATAAGTAAATAAATATAAGAAAAACATCAAAAAATTACGCATTAACTTGGTTAAAGATTCAATTTCTTGCAAAATTAATTAAAAATTTTGAACAAAATTCCCATATTTATCTAAGAAAAATTAAATAAAACTTCTTAAAATGAATTGTCAGCTGTAACTCAGGCTTTTCTAAACTTTACTTTGAAAATAAATGAAATTAATTAAAAAATAAATCAAATTTACTTGCAAGTAAATTCGTAAAGGACTCTGAATGCTTCCACTTATAACTAAAATATCATTTCTATTAACAAATATAATACCTAAAATAAGCCTCTATAGATAAATAGTAAAAAATAAAGAAAAGATTAACTTGAGAATAATAAATCAAAAAAAGAATAATAAAAAAAGACTAAGGATTCATAAAAATCAAGAAAAACAAATGCAAATATCGGTTACAATGCAAAGAGAGAGAATAGAAAATGATAGATAAATAAAATATTTGTACAAAAGTGATGATTTGTAAATATTTTTGTTGTATAATACTCTTTTAGGAAATAATCTGTATAATTGATTTATAATTATGTTCGGAAACAAACTGCTTGTATACATCAAGAAGCCTTCCGTCTATAACCTTCGTAGAATCCGTTCTGTATAAGAACGCAAAAAGAGTTTATAGACCAAACTGCTAAGCTCTTCTTCGATGATCGTTTCTCCAAACAATCAATAATACTCGGATGCATGCGATTTGATTCTCAAATAGCGCTAGGCATAAATGATGAAATATTAAAAAAGTTTTCTTTGGTCACCCAAGTACACACCAAAACATTTTAAATACATGTTTTTAATTCCAGCTATAGGCGTACTGTTGCTGATGTTATACATTCGATATATAGCGCAGCCTCGAATTCTTATGAATTACAAAAAAAAATACGGAATAAGTCTTAAGTAGTGGTAGAAAAGAGGATGGTTAGATTCATGGCTAGATGAGTATCAACGTCCTGACTAAGTTCTGACCTTTGAAGCTTATTCTCTACAAGATTTGTAGCTTCTTTACAAGGAAGGTCTACTGAAAGGCGGCAGTTAATTGCAAAAATAAGTGCAAGAGAAGCAAGCAACTAAGAGGAAGAATAAATTTGTTTCTGGAACAAAGGAATTTGTTATGAAGTAGTTCAAAACTACATGATCTCTTACCTTTAATCACTTTAAAAGGATTTAAAATAATAAATAGAAGTTAAATCATATTTTTTGTGTTTTTAATCAATATGCATTTATAAACTTTTTATTTTATCACATGGAAGCTGCACAAACTACTATGAATTTTTACTCGAAGTACAATAGAGTCAAGGAAAAGAAACACATATAATCGCTATATAAACTTATAGAAAAGAATCCTAGTCCTATTCAATAACTTAAACTATCACTCAACTACTCTAAAATTGACCATCAATCTGCCTAAAAAAATATTTTTTCGCCAACAAAACGCAGTATATAAAGTGATCCAGATATTCTTTAGTTTTGCTAGCTAGCCGTTCCAGCTTAATCTACAAGATAGACGATGTAAAAGCATACAGAATAGTAAGATCAAGAACTTTAGTAAAAACTTTAGTAAAGAGACAATATTTAAAGAGATTTAGCTAATCAAAAATTGAAAGCAGAACTAATGGATTAGCAAAAACAAAGAAAACTAAAGTTTTAATAAAAATAAAAAGGTTTAAAATAATTAGAATAACAGTTCTATGCCAAGTGGAGCAAAAGGCACTAGTAGTATCATCTAAGAAGAGAGGCGCAGACCTAGAAACGGAAAAATCAGCTAAAAAATATTGACGCTTTCATAACCGTAGTCGAACCATTAGAAACCAATGGTTCAGAATATCTACAATAATCGATTTAGCTTTAATAATAGAAAATCAAAATTTAAGATAACACAGTGTAACCGTAAAAAAAGAAACGTCTGGATATGCTTGAATCCAATAGATGCGTAGAGTCGATTTAGGATGAAAAAAGATAATAATCTTCGGTAGTTCTTTCACGTTTTTAGGTGGAAAAATCTTAGATTGTAGCTTAGCTTTTGAAAAATAAAAATTATTGTTAAGTACAACTGAGCCATTCTCAATCATAGAAATTAATTAACCACAGTCGCTAAATTTTATCTTAAATATAGGATTAAATTTAGGAGCTAAAAAAATAGCCTAAGCCTCAAACAGACTAAAAACTTACTTAATAAATTCAAAAAACTGACGATAATTATGAATACTTACGGCGCAGTCTCGATCTAAACTTACCAGTTAGTATCTCAAAAGAAGTCAGATTCGAGTAATTTGCTGATCTTAAGGATTAGATGGCTGATTTGGTAGTAATAAAAAAAGATAAGTAGGTTTCAAATTTCAATAAAATCAAGAATCTATAGCTGAAATAAGCAGAATCGTCATATCTTTATTCTCAGTTTCCCTAGTCTCCGTACTGCTAAAGTCCCTCGGCTCAACCTTATTTTGTATCAAAGTTTGCTCAAAAATAACAATTTATTGGATGTTTTGATCAAGATACCGATCAGCATGACCATAGGGACAAACTCCGACATCATAATTATACACGAGTTTCTTCCTTCAAAAAACTTATGGCAGCGAACAGAGCTAGTCTCATTCCCCGACTGGCAATGTCTACGATACTTAATTAACACATTAACTAAGCACTAGGACGTCATCCTTCCCCTTCACCTTAGCTTATGAAACATAGTATTGTTTAATCTTAGTTTGAAGGAGTAGCTTCAAAAATAAACTTTAAAAAGGCACTAATAATGAAAAGCGGAGAACTAAGTTGTGGTAAAAGTCGTATAGTCACTACACGAAACAATAAAACGTAAATCAACAAAAAATTGTTTAAACAATTTTTCGATTAAAATTGATGGCAGATTAGTGTATATAAATTTGATCTTAGATCATTATTATTTTTACATATACTAAAATCTAAGTTAAATGATACTTGGGGTTGGGG
>Ga0169931_10006079_pt1 | contig 18282 bp, 16 predicted proteins | sample Kivu_15m_20L_FD_129675 | JGI IMG/M metagenome (GOLD analysis project Ga0169931, IMG submission 129675) | Freshwater microbial communities from Lake Kivu, Western Province, Rwanda to study Microbial Dark Matter (Phase II) - Kivu_15m_20L... | ecosystem: Environmental > Aquatic > Freshwater > Lake... | reverse complement strand
GCAAGTACTGCAAACGCTGTACCATTTCGGATAACCCGGAATTCCAAGCTCTGTTGAGTTCGGTCTCGGTCAACTTTCCCGTTTTGTTGCTTCCTTGGCCTTGGGGACCATCATCTGCGGTAAATTGCAACCGGACCCAAAGCTATAAAACAAAAGCTATAGAGCAAAAACTACAGAGCAAAAGCTTGAATCCTGATGCAATCGTAGAAGTCTTTCCAGACTTTAGCGAAGCTTCACACAGGGTTATTGTCATTCGGATGAGTCTTGCAGCCTAGAAAGCTAAACCTTCCATGAATCCAGCGGGTTGGTTCGGTCGGAAAGCGGTAGAGGGATTTCACGGCTGGAGACATGGGAGGCGTAGACCGCCACGATCAATTCCGTGATGCGCCGTCCCATAAGGCCATTGCATTTCGGAGATCGCTGTTCTCGAATCGCAGATGCCAAGTCACGCAGCGCCTCGGTATGCGCATTTTCGTAGCGGGTATCGCGTTGAAGTTCCGGTTTGTTGATACCTCCTGACGTGATCACTTCCCACGTTTTCTTGGAACGATACGGAGCCCAGGTAGGATCGCGCAGAATACCAGCCGGTTGCATATAACCGGTTTGCAACTCAATGATTCCTTTGGAACCGAAGATTTGCAACGCGAAGCGATTATCGCTGCCGCCGGCGTTTCGCTTCGATGCAAAATGGCCGATCATGCCGTTGGTAAATTGATATTTCGCCGATAATTGATCGCCCGCAATTCGTCCTATGCCTTCGTTCCCCTCAATCACATCTTGAGGCGTGACCGGTTTGCCCATCCACTGAACCGAGGCATGGCAGGAAGAGGCTTCACAACCGGCAACCAGGGACATCAAGCCGAGAACATGGGAGCCTAAGACCCACAGATCCTCTCCGCCACCTCGACGATCTTCCTTCCCCCGCCCATGCAATTCCAGGATTTCGCCGATTTCACCTGCGGCAATTGCTTCCAAGACGCGATCGGTAACGGGAGAGTAGAAGGCCGTGTGCGCGATCGCGATATGCAAATGTCTCATCTCGAATTCGCGGAGCACTTGATCGCATTCGGCTAATGTGCGACAGAACGGTTTCTCCATGTAGACATGGCAACCCGCCTCGGCAGCAGCCAGCAGCATATCGGCATGTTGATCGATCCAGCGTGGAGCGATGATGACGATATCGAGTTTTTCGCGTTGGAGCATTTCGCGATAATTGGCGTATGCCTTTTCGGCACTCACTTTCTTTTGGGCTGTCTCGAGACCTTTGGGATCGGCATCAGCGACCGCGATAACTTTACCATCTCCAAACTGAATGGCTCCGACATCGAGACTATGACCGTAATCGCCTCGGCCGGTGGCGCCGATGATGCCAATCTTCAGTGGAGCTTGCGACATAGCATTCACCCTTTCATCGATTCGCGTAATATTCTAAGGTTATCGGAAGCTTGCTGTGAACAGTCCGCTAATTGCGTGACATGTCCCATCTTACGACCCGGGACTGCTTTGGACTTACCGTACAGATGCAAATAGGTCCTGGCTTGCTGCATCGGCAACTTCCAATCCGGCAAACCGTCTCCCCACAAATCACCGAGTATGTTCACCATCGCGCACGGACCGATTAACTCAGTCGATCCGAGCGGCAAATTGCAAATCGCTCGTACTTGCTGCTCAAATTGACTAGTCACACAACCCTCGATGGTCCAGTGTCCAGAATTGTGAGGCCGCGGGGCGATCTCGTTGATCATCAATTGATCGCCGGCAACAAAAAATTCGATGCATAGAAGCCCTTCGAGCTGCAAGGTCTCTGCCACACCCAAGGCAATCTGCTGAGCCGGCTTATCCAAGGACAACAATTCGGATGACACCGGGCAGCGGGTCACATCCAGAATATGATGACGGTGCTCATTTTCTACCAGCGGATAAACGACCGTTTCTCCGCTGGGATTACGAGCTACCAAGATAGAGACCTCGGCGCGAAAGTCGATCATCTTTTCGGCAATCAGCAACCCGTGACCGAGGGTCTGTCGAGCGGTTTGGAGTTGATCGAGCGAGCGAACGATTTGTTGCCCCTTGCCGTCGTAACCGAATTGTACTGTTTTGAGAACTAAGGGGAGACCGAGTTCTCGGGCAATGTCGTTCAGGTCGGTATCGGGTTCTACAGGCAAGAAGGGTGTGACCAGAAAACCTGCCGCTTGCAGCGAAGACTTCTCTTTAATGCGATGCTGAGAGACCTTTAAAACGTTTGGTCCGGGGCGAACCGGCGCAAGTTCCGAAACACGTTCGAGCGTAGCAACTGGGATATTTTCAAACTCCAGGGAAATCACGGCGACTTCGCGAGCAAACTTTAGCAGTCGTTCTTCATCCTCATACGGAGCACAGATATGCTTATACGAAACTTCGCCAGCTGGTGACTCCGATTCGGGGGCGAAGACAATCACTTTGTAGCCTAAACGTGCTGCGGCGACGGAAAACATTCTTCCCAACTGTCCACCGCCCAACATTCCTAAAGTAGCGCCTGGCAGAATTGGGCTGATGTTGCGACTCATAGCACCGAATCCTTCAGAACAGTTTCCGTTTGTGAGATTGCAAACTGCTGGAGTTTTTCGGCGAGCACAGGATCCTGAATGGCCAAGATACGAACAGCCAACAGTCCTGCATTGCGGGCGCCGGCCGCGCCGATTGCCAAGGTGCCAACGGGTATTCCGCCAGGCATTTGCACGATGGACAGCAGTGAATCCAAGCCCTGTAGGGATTTACTTTGAACGGGGACTCCGAGCACTGGCAAACAAGTGCAGGAGGCTACCATTCCGGGCAGATGCGCCGCTCCACCTGCGCCGGCAATAATCACTTTGAGTCCCCGCCCAGCAGCCTCTTTGGCGTACTGCACCATCCACTCTGGGGTTCGATGCGCCGAAACAACCCGACATTCGTGCGGAACACCAAAATGCTGGAGAGTCTCCGCCGCCGACTGCATGGTCTCCCAATCGGAACGGCTCCCCATAATCACCCCGACCAAAGGCTTGGCTTCTTGGGTCATAATCTCTCTTTCACTCAAATTTCCAGTGCTTACCCAATGTCTCGCGCTGAATCTGCGTAAGCTGCTTGATTCCCTGTTTGGCTTTGCTGATCAACTGTGCGAGTTGTTCATCGTCGAACGTCGCTTCTTCGCCGGTACCTTGCAGTTCAACAAACTTTCCCGATCCCGTCATGACCACGTTCATATCCACTTCGGCGGCGGCATCCTTGACATAATCGAGATCGAGTTCGACTTTACCAGCGACGATCCCGACGCTGATAGCAGCGACGCTATCGACCAGTGGATATTCATCTCGGGGCTTTTTGCCATATTCGGCATGGAGGGCATCGACCAAGGCGATGAAAGCGCCGGTGATACTCGCGGTCCTCGTACCACCATCGGCTTGCAAGACATCGCAGTCGATTGCGATGGTTCGTTCGCCGAGCTTTTTCAAATCGACGATCGCTCTCAAACTACGTCCGATGAGTCGTTGTATCTCCGTGGTTCGGCCATCGATCTTGCCACCGCGATCGCGTCCTTTGCGGGTCGAGGTGCTGGAGGGAAGCATGCTGTATTCGGCGGTGATCCAGCCCTGTCCACCCCCTTTAAGCCATGGGGGAACTTGATCTTCAACCATCGCGGTGCAAAGGACTATTGTATTACCACATTGATACAATATACTTCCGGGCGCGTGCTGGGTAAATTTTCTTTTGATTTTGACGGGACGAATCATAGCGGCCATAGGGTCAACTTTCTCGAAGTGTCATCGCGAATTAATACTGAAGTGCACCAGCGTCGATCCAGCCTAGTTCTCGCGCCAGCCACACCAGCAGGCCTTTTTGCGCGTGCATGCGGTTTCCGGCCTGACGAATAATGGCGCTTTTGGCACCATCAATCACCTCGGCGGTCACTTCTTCTTCGCGATGGGCGGGTAAGCAATGGAGGACATTTGCTGTGGGCTTGGCGAGACTCATCAGATCCGCATTGACTTGATAAGGCTGAAAGAGCTTTAACCTATGTTGTGTTTCTTCCTCTTGCCCCATGCTGACCCAAACATCGGTATAAACGAAATCGGCGCCCTGCATTCCGAGTTTTTTGTCGGATGTTTGCAGGATATCAGCCTGTGGATAGCGAGCAGCGATTCTTTCGAGCCAGTCCTTTTCGATAAAGTGAGACTCAGGGCCCAACAAGCGAAATTTGATACCTGACATTGCGCACATCAGCGCGAGGCTGCGCGAGACGTTATTTCCATCACCGACAAAGGTGAGTTGTTTTCCAGTGACTTGGGTCGACAATTCCTGCATGGTCATCAAATCGGCGATTGCCTGGCAAGGATGAGCCAAATCGGAAAGTCCATTGATAATCGGTACTGCGTTGAAGCTTGCCAATTCGCGGATGGAGTCATGAGAGAAAGTGCGGCAGACGATGAAGTCGGTGTATTGCCCCAGGACTTGGATGAAGTCGCTGGTTTTTTCGCGTTTCTGCCAGCCGACTTCTTGTCCCAGGAACATCGCTGAGCCGCCGAGCTGAATGATACCCGCTTCGAAACTGACACGAGTTCTGAGGCTAGGCTTTTCGAATAGCAGTGCCAGCACTCGGCCGTCCAGCAGTGGAGGTCGTTTTCCTGAGCTCCAAAGTCGTTTGAGATGGTGAGCGATCTGGAGGATCTCAGTGAGTTCCGCGGAGGTCACATCAAATAAGGTAGTGAGATGTCTCATTGTAATTTCCAACATTAACCTGAATGAAGGCGATGTATCTTTTTCGGCTTTCAAGCGTTTTGACTTGAAACGACATCACCCGCGGCGATCAGGACCTTGGAGAGGATTTCGAGGCTTTGGTCGGCTTCCTCGTCGGTCAACGTGAGGGGGGGTAAAAAGCGGAGAACATTTCCTTGGGTGCAATTGATCAACAGGCCATTATCCAGTGCGGCTTGAACGATACCAGCACCTTCTATTTCCAGTTCGACACCGATCATCGTACCGGCGACGCGAATTTCGCGAATAAAGTCGACTTCGCTTTGAATGACCTCCAGACCGTTTTTAAATCGCTCACCGATCTGTTGAGCTCGACCGAGCAGCCCTTCCGCTTCGACGGTTTCCAGGAAGGCGATGCCAGCGGCTGCCGCGATCGGGTTGCCTCCAAAGGTCGAAGCATGCAAGCCTGGCTTTAGGTACGAAGCGATATCGCATTTCGCCATCATCGCGCCACCTGCAATTCCTCCGCACAGCGACTTGGCAAGGGTGATGATATCCGGCTCAACTCCGAAGTGCTGATAGGCAAACCAATGGCCCGTGCGTCCACAACCGCTTTGCACTTCATCGAAGATTAACAGTAATTTGTGTTGATCGGCCAGATCGCGCAGCCCTTGAATGAAGCTGCTAGCGGGAATTTTTATGCCACCTTCACCTTGGATAGGTTCTATTAGAATGGCTATCGTTTCATGATCGATTCGTTTTGAGACTGCATCGATATCTCCCCAGGGAACATAGCAGAAGCCGGGCAACATTGGGCCGAGACCGGCGTGGTATTTAGGTTGAGCGGTGGCGGAGAGAGCCCCCATGGTTCGGCCATGAAATCCACCTTGAAAAGTTATGATCTTGTAGCGATTGGGGCTACCGTAGAGCCGAGCCAATTTGATAGCCGCTTCGTTGGCTTCTGCGCCACTGTTGCAAAAGAAAACTTGACCGCCAAAGCTTCTTTCCGAAAGCATTTGGGCCCATCGACCTTGTTGGTCTAGCAGCCAAGTGTTGGGAACATGTATCAATTTCTTGGCCTGCGCTGCGACGGCTTCCGCGATGGCCGGATGGCAATGGCCGAGCAAATTGCAGCCCCATCCGGGGAAGATATCGAGCAATTCGCGTCCTTCGCTATCCCAGACCCGCGAACCTTCGCCGCGAACCAAATTCACCGGGTAGCGTTTGTAGTTGCCGATAACATATTTAGAGAAGAGATCCTGGGTCGCTTGCGAGCTCAAATGACGCGACATTTGTAATCCTTTCAGAAATGGATAACCAATATCAGGCGGATGGATAAGCTTGTCTTGGACCGGCCAAAATTTCTGTTCCGACCCCTTGGGTTGTGTAGACTTCCAGCAGTAATGAGTGGCGAAGTCGACCATCGATAATGTGAACTTTTCCCACACCTCGATTGAGGGTTCCCAGGCAAGCTTCAATCTTGGGAATCATTCCACTTTCAATCACGCCGGAGCGAATCAATTCCTGTGCTTCGTCCGCCGTTAGGGATGGAATAACTGTGGATGGATCATTTTTATCGCGGCGTACTCCATTGACATCGCTCAGGAATACTAATTTTTCAGCTCCCAAACTTTCTGCCACTGCCATCGCAGCGGTATCTGCATTCACATTATATTTTTGTCCGTTGTCGTCCATACACACGCTGGGGATGACCGGTATTTGGGCGGTATAGGTCAAACTCTCGATGACATTGCGTTCGACGCGTGTTACGTGTCCTACAAAACCGAGATCGATTTTCTCACCAGCTTCGTTTTCGAGCAGAAGCTTTTCACCGAACAAAACGGGCGTGGTATTAAAGGTCAAATTCATCGCTCGACCCCCGAGCCGTTCGATCTCCTCAGTGATTTGTTGGTTGATGTCACCTGCGAGTGTTTTCACCACGATGTCCAGCGTCGCTTGATCGGTAACGCGTCTTCCCTGAATTTTTTTGGGAGTGATATTGGCTTCCGCCATAGCCCGATCAATCGCCGCTCCTCCTCCATGAACGATCACCGGTCGCATGCCGACAGTTTCCATGAAGATGACATCAAGCAGGATGTGTCGCATCGCTTCGACATTGTCCATCAAGCTCCCACCCAACTTGATGACCGTTGTTTTATCTCGAAACCGACGTATCCACCCCATCGCCTCGATCAGGGTATCGGCCTTGGCAATCGCTTCTTCCACGGAGTTGATTTCTCCTAAAGTTGTGAAAATCGAATCATAAAAAATCAGTGATCAAGAACGCAAAATGGAGCGAACCGGCTAGATGCGAAGAAAGATCGAGGGGGGGACTAATGTGTCGCTGTGCAAGCTCGTCGAGCCATTGCCAAAGTGATCCCCGTAAACAGGAGAAGGGGCGGATTGGGATTTGCCCGAATCCTCCCCTTAACAAAATTGCTTCAACCTTTTTCGTTCTCTAGTAACTTTTTCGTTCTCTAGTAAGTCGGAATCACGTAAATCGGAATCACGAAAAATGAAAAAGCCGAGTTAAACTTGATTTTTTGAATGACTAGAACTGCAATAGCATAGAAAATCCGGGTAGCCGATGCAATTCCGGGCAAGTTATGGTTTAAGTCCTTCGACGAATTTGTAGATTCGGCCACCGGAGGTGACCGTAGTGAAGTAGACTTCACCGTTTTCATCTTCGCCAAAAGTCACGATCGGGAGGCTGGGGGGCCAGATGATCTGTTGATTGGCGGTCACTTCGCCAGATTTCGGATCATATCGCAAGGCCCAAAGTTTACCGGAAACATAATCGCCATACAGGTAAGCACCCGCGAGCGATGGAACTTTTGTTCCGTAATAGACTTGTCCCCCGGTGATCGATTTGCCCCAGGTCTCGTTATGGGGATAATCAAAAATCGGATCAATTGTTGGCGTGGGAGCCTTCTGAGCTTGATTCTTGAAATCATGCTTCCCCTCTCGCAGACTCCAGCCGTAATTGCCACCTTTCTCTACCACGTTGATTTCTTCCCACAAATCCTGCCCAACGTCGGCTACGAAAAATGCATTGGTTTTCGCGTCGAAAGCCATACGCCAAATATTGCGAAAACCGTAAGCGAAAATTTCGGGCTTTGCATTGGGTTGATTCACAAACGGATTGTCCGCAGGAATCGCATACGCCTTTCCTTCATCCTTGCGATCTACGTCGATACGCAAAATTTTTCCGAACCAAGTGGAAAGATCTTGACCGCTGAGCAACGGATCATTTCCCTTACCACCATCTCCAAGTCCAACGTAAAGAAAACCATCTGGCCCAAAGAGAATTGTGCCGCCGTTATGGTTCCAGAACGGTTGCTTCAGGGTCCAAATGATTTCTTCGGAGTCGGCCAAAGCTCGGTTCGGATTTTTGGGATCAACGCGAAATCGCGAAATGGTGCTTAGATGCGATTCTTTTTTCGAGGTGTAGTACAGAAACAACTCGCCATTGTTTTTGAAGTTGGGATGAAAGGCAACGCCGAGAAGTCCCTCTTCATTCTCCTGGTCTTTGTACATCACGCGATCTGTGATATCCAAAAACACCTCAGCGGCTTCGACGTTCTCGTCGTTGGGCATGACATAGATCGTGCCGAATTGACTGCCAACAAACAGTCGACCCGTTTTATCACCGGCATGGGTAATAAAAATGGGTCTCTCCACCGATATTGCGGGGAAGGCGCGTTCCACGTGAACGTTTAAAGGTGTTTGCTTTATCTCTTGAGCAACAATGAATGCGTTGGATCCCAAGAGTAATATCGCGAGCGGAGTCATCCAAGTTTTCAGCAGCTTGAACATAGCCAACACCTCAAAAATCATCACTATACATGGAAAAACTTAAGTTTTGTCAGAAGTCATTGTGACGTAGAGCCTATCCGACAACCCCACAACCTCGACCAACGCCAAGGTTGTTGACGGTGAATCGGATTGACTCTTGGCTCCTCTATGAAAACCGCGGCTAACGCCATCGGCAGATGGTTTTCCGATAGGCTCTTAGTTTTTGACGTCAAGTAATTCGACTTCAAAAATCAACATTTCATTGGGGCCGATGTCCCCTCCTGCACCTCGTTCACCGTAGGCCAAACCGGGAGGGATATAGAGGATCCATTTATCGCCCACTTTCATGCGTTGCAAAGCTTCTGTCCAACCCTTGATCACGCCTGACACTGGAAAGCTGATCGGCTCACCGCGAGCGATGGAGCTATCAAAAACTTTGCCGTTGAGCAATTTGCCTTCGTAGTGCACTTTCACTTCACTGGTCAGTTTGGGTTGAGCTCCGGCACCCTGCTTGACCACTTTGTACTGTAGACCGCTTGGCAGGGCGATCACACCTTCTGCCTTCTTATTTTTTTCAAGAAAATCATTGGCCTTGGCCATGTTGTCCTTGTTAGCCGCCTCAGCCCGACCGGCCAACATTTTATTGATGTCTTCAAAGGCCTTGGTCATTTCCTCGTCATTGAGGCGAGGTTCCGTACCGGCCAGCATGTCCAAGATCCCTGCAATCAAATCATCCTTGGAGAGATCTTCAGGCTTGAAACCTGCTTCCTTCAGGTTTCGGCCGATGTTCAGTCCGATGGCATAACTGGGGGGACTCATGGGTTTTTGAACTTCTTTCTGTGGAGCAGGCGATGATGGTTCTTGTCCAAGAACGCTAGAGATACATGCGTAGGAAAGTACCACAACGGACAACAATGCACCCAACGACGAAATACCAGCACGTCGCATACACATCACCTTTAATGAAACGGGTAGGAAAAAAAATGCGGGGATTTAACAACGAGTCTGTTGATAACTGGATAATAGCCGGAGATCGGTTCGACGGCTCTGGAATGCTCGGCCATCCATGCCAACGGATTTGGCAGTACCCCGTGACGGCTACCAGAACGCTGGATGAAGTCGGGGGAGAGCCCCCGAGCGCACACAAATATACCCAAGCTTCGCGCGAATTCACAGTGGCTCGGATCAGCAAGGAATGTTTTTAGTTCTCGCGGTTGGATAGGCCGGTAGATGGGGGGTCTGTATCGGGAGAATGGGTGCCTGGACGCTCCAAACGATCCGGCCTTTGCATTTCTTGAAACTGGCTGCAATTCCCAATCGGCTGAGGTGGATACTTGGGCCAGTTGCTATCGGATAGTCCCAGCTCGCAGAGTAGGAATTGTGATCCCTTGCCGCTGGTGATGATCCGGTGCTGCTGGCAACGGCAACATAGCGACATTTGCAAATGTGTTGAATTTGACATTTTTGCCTGCTGCTGGAGCACCCTGAGTCGACCCTGACCGAGATCCATCCCACCATCTGAGCAAACGCTAGATTAACCGTCAATTCTAGGGGGCAATTAGAAAATGAATAGCCGTCATAATCGTTATGGTTTAGCGGGTTCAATCGATCTTTCAGCCCCAAAAGCTGTTTTTTTCCCAGCCGATACAGATTCGCATTCTATGGTTAGGTGGTTCAGGAATTAGCTACGAAGCCATCGCGAGATGCGATGAATGGTAGTGATTTCCACCAAAGTCTGGGGGGTTGTTGCGATACGTTTTATCGCGGCTCGATTTACGACCCAGATTTCATTTGTTTTCTGAAACCATGCTTTCGGTTTTGTGGCGAAATTGAAAGCGATGGATTCAGAAATTTGTCAGCTGTTGTCTGTGCCTGTCGGCACTACCATCCATTGAAATTGGAGAGGAATATCTATGAAGAATTTCGCCGCTAAGATCCGTAACTTTTTGAAGAGTGAAGATGGCCCAACAGCAGTTGAATACGCTGTTATGTTGGCCTTGATCGTCGTCGTTTGCTTGGGTGCGATCCGAACGATCGGTAACAACGCATCGTCGACCTTCAACAAGGTTTCGCAACAGTTGAAGTAATTCGCTCCGGCGAATTCCTACTTGGGGCTTAGCCCCCAAGTTCAAATGTTTACGCCGTGCGATCGGTGTCGAATGACGCCGATCGCATGGGAATCTTTTATGATCGGTGTTTATCGACAAGCGACGCAGTCATGCCGAACATTATCCCGGTCGAAGCCATTCAGAATTCATGGGAAATCGTATGGTGCTCCATCAGCACCTTTATCGTTCTCATCACTTGGCTTTGCAATCTTCGATAATAAGCCTGCATTGTTGTCGTTAAATCCCGACGCTTGGCCGCAAGAATCCTCCTGCCCCACCGCGATTATCCCTACCCACCTATTAGACGCATGAGCATCCCCATGGAATCGATCTACTCGATTTTGCTAGAACATTGGAGTGTCTGGTTAGTAGCCGTCACGCTGGTCGTAGCCGCTGTTATTGATGGCTTGTACCTGAAAGTCCCGAATTGGTTAACCATCCCGATGATTCTTGCGGGTTTAGTTTTCAGCTTCACCGTTGCAGGCTGGCAAGGCTTAGGCTGGAGCTTACTTGGTACCGTTGTCGGTTTGGTTTTGTTGTTGATTGTCTACAGCATCGGTGGGATGGGTGCTGGCGACGTTAAGTTATTGGCGGGTATCGGAGCCTGGATGCATGTCGAACATACCTTCTGGATTTTCATTGCTACCACGGTCGTCGGCGGCATTATGGCCTTTATGATGATCGCTGCATCCGGTCGTTGGAAAAAACATTTTGGCCAAATGAAAATGATCACTCAAGAAATTGTGGAAGTTCGTGATCCCGAGACTTTATTCGCGATCGCCAAAGAGCGCAAACCACGTATGATGTTGCTCCCCTATGGAGTTCCAATGACGATCGCCGCTCTGGGCTATTTTGCAACCCAAGGCCTACTTTGGTAAGCGAATCCGTCGATATGTGAGCCTAAATCTTCAAACAGATGATTTTTTACGGTGCGTGTAAACGCACCGTTTTTTTTGCTGTTTCATAAGGCTCAGCCAGAAAATTGGAGCTTAAACACTTAAATTTCGCGCAGCACCGCATTTTGTGACATAGCTTTCCATAGATGGCTGCGATAGGTGTTAACTTCGCGATACCACTCACATCCGAGCGACCTTGCTGGTAAGTGCAGTGGCCGAAGAATTAATTGTTGGCAGGTCACTTCAATATCGCAAAAAAGCTTGTACTCAAGGTCAGAGCAGCAAAGGGTTTTTCCATGGAATTCATTTTGGAATCAGTCCGCCAGCAGTGGCCTATCTGGCTTGTTTCTGTGGTACTGGTTATTGCTGCGGTGATCGATGGGATCTATTTGAAGGTCCCTAATTGGATCACTTTCCCCATGATTGCAACAGGCTGGGTCTACAGCCTTCTCGCTGGTAGCTGGGAAGGACTGGGCTGGAGCATCGCAGGCACCATCGTCGGGCTCGCCCTGCTATTGATCGTCTATTGCATCGGCGGAATGGGAGCGGGCGATGTTAAATTGCTGGCTGGTATCGGCGCCTGGGTCCATCTAGAGCATACCTTTTGGATATTTGCGGCGACCACCATCATTGGCGGCATTATGGCCCTCGTTATGATCGCGATCGGAGGCCGATGGCGTAAACATTTGGTTCAAATGAAAATGATTTCAGAAGAAATTGTCGTTCTAAAAGATCCTAACCGATTGTTTGAACGCGCTGCTCAACGTAAACCGACCATGATGCTGCTTCCTTACGGTATCCCAATGACCATCGCCGCTCTTGGATATTTCTTTTTCCAAGGGCTGTACTGGTAAAATAGGGCACGCAGTGAAAATCATCACGCCTTAGCAAAAAAAACAACTTACAAAGACTATGCGGGCTGTAGAGGAATCCTTCCAGCACTCGAATAAAGATCGCCGAATCCACCCCCTGAGCGTCCCCGGGATAAAGGATAGCGATTGTTCGGCCTGTATCAGTCATGGGCAAAGCAACAGCTAGCAAAGTACGAGTCAAGCTGAAGCATACGTTTGGCCAATGATTATACGTGATTCACTTCACCGTGATTCGCTTATTGTAAATCCGAGAACATCGAAAGTCCTTTTCCCCAAATAGTCACCCCAGCACGCGAGTGACTTGCAATTTGACGAGGTTCGAAATTATGCGCAGTAAATCGGGCATCCTCCTAATCGTGGCTCTAGGCTGCGGTATGGTAGCTTCGGTCGGAATCAGTCAAGTTATTGCGGAACGCAAGCCCTCGGACAACCAAGTGCAACTGGTGGAGATATTGGTTGCAACCCGAGACATTGACGTTCAAGAGAAAATTACTGCAGACAATATCCGTCTTGAAAAATGGCCACAGGATCGACTTCCCGAGGGGTCGATTACCAAGCTTGAGGATGTTGAAAATCGATTCGCTAACCAACGCCTCTTCGCTGGAGAACCATTGCTACCCGCGAAATTGATGGACTCGGCTGAAAGCGTAGCCAATAAGATACCGCCCGGACATCGAGTGTTCGATTTACCGGTAGACAACAACACTGGCGGCATGGGCTACATTCTTCCTGGCGATAGAGTCGACGTGATCGGATTTTTCCAATCCAATCAGCCAGGGCAAATCGGTCAAACCCAAACAGTTTTGACCGCAGTCCGAGTTTTTGGAATCGATGGAAATACCATTCGGGATAACAAACGGATCGAGGAGAAGAAGGCGGCCACTACAATTCAGCTTTTGATACAAGACTCGCAACTCGAAGCGATGACCACCGCCGCTGCGATGGGGCAATTACGCGTTTCGCTTTGCCCACCAGGCGTAAATAGCGATGGATCGGGCAGAGTGGACACAGGTGCCTCGTTCATGTCTTGGATCCGAACCCAAAACTCGCCTCCCTCAGGGGCCGGCGGTCTAGCGGGCTCAGGTGCACTAGACGCCATCGGAGCATTGATCTCATCGGCTCAAGGAAAAGGCAAAGAACCACCCCCTGTCACCGAAGTTGCCGTAATCACGCCAAGAGGTGTCACTCGATATGCCATTGGGAAGGAGGGGGATATTCCAAGAGTTATCGATAGTTCGGTAATGGCGGGCACCTCTGCTCCAGCCGCTGCGGCAGGAGTTCCGAACCCCCTAACAACGACTGGAGCCAATGGAATCGGTTCACTTGGAAGTCCTGCGAATGGAACTGCCCCCTCCACCCCAAGCTATGGAGGGTTCCCCATAAACTACCCACCTACACAGGCCACACCTACACAGGCCCCGCCTTCGTCAGGCACATCACCAAGCTTTCCACCCTCAACATCCAACCAAAATTCCGCATTTCCTTCCATTCCCACCGAAAATTTCGGACGAGGAAACTGAGGATTTGGAGGAACATGGTTAGACCGCTCTACCTAGTCGTTAAAACCGGACCTTCAGGCTTAAACGACAGAAACGGAGCACCAATCGCCGATGGTATGACTTACAGGGATTCTTCCGAAAGTACCCTCGGTTGTTGGTAAAGAAGATGAGCTGGTTAACGAGCCTGCTAGATTATGCTAGCAACTCTTATCCAGGAAAGAAATTAACAACTGGGGTACACGGAAGTACCTTAAACGGGTTCGATTGAGAGGAATGAATCCCGAGTAGTTCGAGTTCGTTCCGAACCCGTTCGCGACAAAACCTAAGAGTTGCGACGATCGAGCTGTAGTAAAGACCAAACTGCTTCACAAGGATGTGATCGGATGGAGTCGAGGCAAGCCCAGTGGATGTTGCAACGGTTGTTGCTGTCCCTTTTATTTCTAAGCACGATATCGCTTGAACCGGCGACTGCCCAGCAAGTATCGTTAGATGCGACTCCTGGCGCGCCGATGGCGGGGGGAGTTACTCTCCTAAAAAATCGATCTCAAGATCTTTCCATGGTTGTCAATTCGTCTCACACCGTGGAGACGCAAAAGCCTTACAAGTACATTACAGTTGACAACCCTGATATCATTGCGGCTCAGCCGATCAGCAGCACGAAAATTCAGCTTGCCGCTCGTCGCAATGGTGTGACACAGATCGAGATCGTCAATGGTGATGGCGAATCCCAATCGTTACAGATTGTGGTTTTTGGAGACGCTCGAGAACTTGAAATTATTTTGCGGCGGCAGTTTCCCAATTCTCAATTAAATGTCACTCCGATTCAGGCGGGTTGCATTGTCAGTGGTATTGTGGCTGACAGTGACGATGTTGAAACGGCGATCTCGATTGCGGAGTTGTATTTCCGACCTGTGATCAACAACGTTCAAGTGATGGGTGTTCACCAAGTATTGTTGCATACGCAGGTGATGGAAGTATCTCGATCGAAACTTCGCGATTTAGGATTCGATTGGCAATGGGGCAATAGTGGCGATATCGCGACGCAATCGGTCAACGGTTTGATCAGTCCCGGTTCTGCGGGTACGACAGTTGCGGGTTCTGGACTGGACTCCTTTCGGTTCGGTGTCGTTGGCACTAACTCTTCCTTCTTTGGTTTGATTCGCGCACTGCGTCAGAACAATTTGGTCAAGGTGCTAGCCGACCCGACTGTTGTTGCGGTGGATGGCCGTCCCGCCAGTTTTAACTCCGGTGGTGAATTTCCAATAGTGATTCCAGTCGGTCTTGGTCAAGTTGGCGTCGAGTTTCGAGAATTTGGAACGCGGGTTGACTTTGTGGCGAAAGTTCGGGGAGATACACGCATTTCTCTCGAGGTCCGACCAACGATCAGTGAAATCGATCCGACCCGTAGCGTAACGATTTCGGGAATCACTGTTCCAGGTTTGAGAAGTCGCTTTGTGGATACCGCTGTGGAATTGAACGCTGGACAGACACTCGCAATAGCAGGTTTAATTCAAGTGCGGACCGAAGCCGAAGTCACGGGCGTTCCCGGATTGTCCGAACTCCCTTACATAGGCGTTCCTTTTCGCCGCGTTCGAGAAGTTCAGAACGAAGTCGAGTTGCTGATTTTGGTAACTCCGGAACTCGTCGAAGCGATGGATCCGTGTGAAGTTCCTCGAGCTTTGCCTGGCTTCAATTCGCAATCTCCTACGGATGAGGAAATGTTCTTCCGAGGCTACCTTGAAACACCAGATCCAGCGGCATTACAACAAAGCCCTCCAGGTCAAGAGGGACACTCGATGCCTCCCAATGAACTACAAATTCAACCGCAGGTTAGTGTTCCAACATTGCAGACCAATGGCTCGCAGAACCTTCAGCCACAAATGTTTCCAGCGGCTGGTGGAATGACTTCAGTTCCGATGACACCGGGTCAGTTTGCTCCGGTATCGAATCCGGTTATGCCTGGTGTTTCACCACAGCCGCCAACTGGATTCCAGGTTCAACCTTACGCCCCCGGCTCGGCAGCACCTGCTAACCCTGGCGTTGGAGGCATTCTGCAAGATAGAACAGCCTCCCCGAGGTTGCCACCGCAGGTTCCAAATCCGATCCGTTAATTCGTTTTCCACGTACACCAATTTGAACATTTCTCGACAAAGTTAATTTCCCATGAGCAACGTTTTACGACTTGCAATAGTTGATCCCAACGATTCTTCAAGGGAAGAAATCAAGCTAATCCTTCAGGGAATGGAAATGGTTTGGTTGGAGGCTGAATGCTCCCGCTACGAATTCTTTCCTGATACAGTCGGTCAGTCTAATCCTGATATTGGGATCGTGGTGCTCGATTCCGATATTGAGAAGGCCATCATATTGATGGAGCAACTGAAAGAAAGCAATGGTGCGTGCGCGATTATCGCAATCAGTGCAAGCACGGATGGACAGTTGATTTTGCGAAGTATTCGCGCAGGAGCGAAAGAATATTTGACGATGCCTCTGGATGTTGAGGAACTAGTCGCTTCGCTCGAACAGATTGCTTCAAGAAAATATAGCGGAACGGAGGGGAAACTCCGGTCGTCGAAAATTATTGCATTCTGTGGTGCATCGGGTGGCGTTGGTTGCACGAGTCTGGCAGTGAACATCGGCTGTATATTGGCGGCCAACCCGGCCAACTCCGCGGCGTTGGTGGATCTCGATTTGGCCATTGGTGACGCGGACGTGTTTCTGGATACGATACCCGATTACAGTTTGGTCGATGTGACGCAGAACATTGCCCGTTTGGACTTTCAACTTCTCAAACGTTCCATGACCAAGCATCCATCGGGGCTTTACTTGCTTCCCAGACCCGTCCAATTACAAGATCTTGAGCTTATCAATCCAGATAGTTTACGCCGAGTTTTCGGATTGCTCAAAGCCAGCTTTACCCATGTGATTCTTGATCTCTCGAAGGGATTCACCGAGGTCGATGTGGCTGCTTTGGAAATGGCCAATGAGATTGTGATGGTTGTGCAACTCGACTTGCCATCACTTCGAAACCTTGTTCGGCTTTTGACCTCCTTTGACGAGATTGCCGAAATTCGGGACAAGGTGCGAATCATTGTCAACCGAGCAGGCTTGGAAAGTGGACAGATTAGCTTGAAGAAGGCTCGCGAAACTATCGGTCGCGAAGTGTTTGCCCAGATCCCCAACGACTATCGCACTATGGTCGAAGTCCGCAATAATGGTGTTCCGCTGATTCAGCACGCACCGCAAGCGCCGATTACGACGGCCATGGTTCAATTAGCGGAACGCCTAAGCGGTCAACATCTTGAATCCAAATCCGGTGCCGACTCGGAGAAGAAAGTAGCCACATCCAATAACTGGCTCAGCTTTTGGCCAGGTAAGGGCGCGAAAACCAAGGCTCCCACATCGAAATAGTTGAAAAGTCCTAGCGATTTGCTCAGACCGCGGGATTGGATTTGTATCGTACTTAACCAACTCCGCCATCGATCGATCCTGCGGGTCCTTTCAACCAATCGATGAGAGTTCGAATCATACACCCGGTACCGCCGGCATCGAGCCATGGCTTGGGCTTATCCAAAAAGGCAGGCCCAGCGATATCGAGATGACACCAAGGAGTGTTGCCAACAAAATTTTCAAGGAATTTGGCCGCGGTGATTGCGCCACCCCAGCGTCCATCACCAACATTTTTTATGTCAGCGATTTTGCTGGAGACCTGTTCGTTGAAAAAACTGTGCATGGGAAGCGGCCAGACATATTCGCCCACATTCTCGGCCGACGCCCGCAATTGATCGATCATTTGCTGATCATTTCCCATCAGTCCAGCGATATCGGTCCCCAGAGCAACGACGCAGGCGCCGGTCAAAGTTGCCAAGTCGACGATAGCGGTAGGTTTGCGCTGCAGGATAACATCCAAAACGTCCGCCAAAACAACGCGACCTTCCGCATCCGTATTTAAAATCTCAATGGTTTTTCCTTGCCGACTGGTGATCACATCGCCCAGTTTGAAATTACTCCCCGAGATCAAATTCTCCACCAAGCCAACTGCGACGATAATGGATTGTTTGAGTTTCCGGTCCGCGGCTAGTTTAACGGTCGCGATCGCAGTCGCTGCTCCCGCCATATCGCATTTCATCGTAGTCATGCTATCGGTCGGTTTGAGCGATAAGCCACCACTGTCGAATGTGACTCCTTTACCAACAAGCGCGACCGATGTCCCTGTCGCTCCCTCCGGACAATACGAAGCCAATATCAATCGGGGTGGTCGAATCGAGCCTTGAGCGACGGCCAACAAGGCGTTGCAATTTTGCTGGCGAAGTTTTATTTCATCCCAAACTTCTAGCTGAATTCCAGAGTCTTTAAGATACTCCTCTGTCGGTTCGACAAATCGCTCGGGATAGAGATGATTGGG
>Ga0169931_10006078_pt1 | contig 18284 bp, 18 predicted proteins | sample Kivu_15m_20L_FD_129675 | JGI IMG/M metagenome (GOLD analysis project Ga0169931, IMG submission 129675) | Freshwater microbial communities from Lake Kivu, Western Province, Rwanda to study Microbial Dark Matter (Phase II) - Kivu_15m_20L... | ecosystem: Environmental > Aquatic > Freshwater > Lake... | reverse complement strand
TGCAGGTCCAGGATATGCACCTGGTTGCGCACGCCGAAGATGTAAGGCGCCATGCGGGGATTCCAGCGGCGCGTATGGTGGCCAAAATGCACCCCGGCTTCGAGCAGGGCACGCAGAGAAACGACGGGCATCGCCATGAGCGATCTCCTTCCATGTTGGTCCGGTTGAGCCTCCGCGGCGCCTTCCCCGGTGAAGGGGACCGGACCCTGCCTGATCAGGAAGGGTGCGCCGCGTGTGGATTACCCCCGGGCACGGCCCGGAAGCGGCGCCTAGATGGCGGAAATAGTGCTTCAGGGCAAGGGGGTATCCCCCCCGTTTAGCTGCCGACCTTGAGCGTTGAGGTCAGACCGCGCAGGCACGCCAGGATAGACAGCGGCGTGATCTTGCCGGTGCGGGGGTTTTCCTCCGAGGGGACGTTTTCAATCGTCATGGTCAGCCGCACCGTGGAAGCCTCCACCCGGATGGTATGCGTATTCCGGGTCACGGCAGGGTCGGCCCAGATTTCCACCATGGTGCGTTCCGGCCCGATGCCGGCCAAGGCGAGCGCGGCGGCGACATTCACATTGGCGGGGAAGCCCTGCGCGGCATCAAAGGCATTGCCCTTGAAGACGCGGGTCGCGCTGGTGATGGCGGCGACATCAATCTTGTTTTTCTCAAGATAAGGCGCGCCGGCCAAGCCACGCGGGGGCTTGCGGGTTTCGATGGTCACACTTTCCACATCGCCCTCGGCCGCGGCGCGCACGGCATCCAGGCCAAGCAAGGCGCCGGTGGGCACAATGATCCGCGCACCCTTGGCCCGCGCCCGTTCCACCAGATGCATGCGCGGCAGCAGCGCGCCCACGGAAGACGGCACAAAAATCCGACCGGCTTCGATGGCGGCGGTGGCAATCTCCTCAAACACCGAAGCCGGCGCGGCTTCCACAACAATATCGCAGGCGGCGAGTTCGGCGTTGGTGACGATGCGTGGCGGGTTTTTGAAACCCGCCACATTCGCGGCTGCCTTGGCGTGATCCCGCGCCGAAGCGGCGGCGAGCTTCAGCCCCGGCACGCCCTTATCGAGCGCGCGGGCCAAATGGAGCCCAATCGCGCCCAAGCCTGCAATGCCAACCGTCAAATCCTGCGCCATGAGAGCCTCCGTCTGTTCGCGGGACGTCTAGGACAAAATGGCGCCGCGTCAAACTGGGGCTTATTCTTCCTTGAACCCGTAATCCGGAATGCCCTGCTCATTACCGTAGTACTTATAGGGCAGGAATTTGCCGGACATGGTAATCTTCACGCGGTCACCCTTGGGGTTCGCGACCCGTTCGAAGTCAAAATCGAAATCAATGGCAGACATGATGCCATCGCCGAATTCTTCCTCAATCAGCACCTTCCAGGCCGGGCCATTCACCATCACCATTTCATAGAAGCGATAGATCAGCGGGTCCGTGGGCGGCATTGGCGTGCCGCGATAAGGCACTTCATTCAGCATGCGCTGCTCAACCTCAGAAAGGCCAAAGAGCTTCGCGGCCTTGGCCGCCAACGGCTTCACCAGCTTCATTTGCCCAAGCAGCGCGCCGACCACAAGGGTTGGCGACATGCCGCCGATTTCCTCGCAGATGTACTTCCAGGACCAGCCTTTCTCGCGCTTGATATCGAGGATTTTTTCAGTGAGTTGGGCGCGCGTCATCGCGATTCTCCAGCTTTGGTTTGGGAAGGATCACTCCGCCGCGAGTGGCGGGGCGGAAAGGGCAGGGCTCACTTCCGGCACGGCGCGCGCCGACCAGCCAGCCGGCGGTGCATCGGCCTTGAAGGCACGCGACCGCGCGATCAGGAAATCGAGGATATGATCACGCAGCGCATGATAGCCCGGCATGTGATGCAGATTGGCCCGTGTGCGGGGCTTGGGCAGCGTGTTCAACACGACCTCCGCAATGCGTGCCTCCGGCCCATTGGACATGAGCAGAATGCGGTCTGCGAGCAAAATCGCCTCATCCACATCATGGGTGATCATGAAGCCGGTTTGTTCGGATTCGGCGACCAGACGCGCAACCTCATCCTGAAGCGCGCCGCGGGTGAGCGCATCAAGGGCGGAGAAGGGTTCATCCATCAGCAGCATTTTCGGATTGATGGCGAGGGCACGGGCAATGCCAACGCGCTGCTTCATGCCGCCGGAAAGCTCCGCCGGTTTGCGATCCGCGGCGTGGTCAAGGCCAACACGCTTCAAGGCTTCACGTGCAGCGGCATCGCAGGCGGCGCGTGACCAATCGCGATGGCGGCAGGAAATGGCAAAGGCGACATTGCCGGCGGCTGTCATCCAGGGCATCAGCGCATGGCCCTGAAACACCACGGCGCGATCAAGCGATGGGCCGGAAATTGCCTGGCCATCCACAATCACCGCGCCATCATCGGGCGCTTCAAGCCCGGCCAGAATATTCAGGATGGTGGTTTTGCCGCAGCCCGAATGCCCGACCAGGCAGACGAATTCGCCGCGCGCAATGCCGAACCAGACATCTTGGAAAATAGTGGTCGGCCCATAGCGGCGCGCGACACCTTCAATTGAAACATAGGCTGTCATGGCTTTATTCCCGCCAGGCGACCGCGCGCGCGCCAAGCCCAAGCAGCCGGTCCAGCGCAAGCCCCACCAGCCCGATCATGAGGATGGCAATCACGATATCGGCGATGGAAAGATTGTTCCATTGATTCCAGACCCAATAGCCAATGCCGGTGCCGCCGACCAACATTTCAGCCGCCACAATCACGAGCCAGGCAATGCCGATCGAAATGCGCATCCCCGTCACAATGGTGGGCGCGGCAGCCGGCAGGATGACGCGAATGGCGGTGCGCCAGCGCCCCGCTTCCAGCGTGCGCGCGACATTCAACCATTCGCGCCTGACGCTTGCGACGCCAAAGGCCGTATTCAGCAGCATGGGCCAGATGGAGCAGATGAAAATCACGAATACAGCTGAGATATTGCTATCCTTGATGGAATAAAGCGCCAGTGGCATCCAGGCGAGTGGTGAGACCGGGCGCAGCACCTGAATGAAAGGATTGAGCGCGGCATTCAGCAAAGGCGACATGCCAATGACGAACCCAAGCGGAATGGCGACAATGGCCGCCAGCCCGAACCCGGCGCCAACGCGCAGCAGCGAATAGGCGATTTGCACGCCAATACCCTGATCATTCGGCCCGCGCACATAAAAGGGATCGGCGAGTAATTCCAACAGCCGCACGCCAATCGCACTTGGGCCCGGCATGGGCGTGGTGCCGCCCTGTGCCGCCGCCTGCCCCAGAAGCGCGGCGTATTCAGGGTCAAGCGCCGCCCCGCCCCCGCCTGCCTTGGGCATGACGGCAATTTCCCAGGCGCCCAGGAACAGCGCCAGGATCAGCAAAGAAAGCCCGGCGGAGCGCCAGAAGGATACGCTGGCAGACATTACGAACGACGAATTGGGAAGCTATTGAGATAGGCTTCCGGCTGCGCCGGATCGAAATCACGCCCGAAGATACGATGCGTGCGCGAGGCACTCGCCGGCACGGTCATGCCAAGATCACGCATGGCTTTCGCGGCATCGGTTGCCAGAAATACCTGCTGCGCGACGCCCGCATAATCCACATCGCCACGGATTTGCCCCCAGCGCTTCATCTGCGTCAGGATCCAGACCGCCATGGAATGCCAGGGGAAGGGATCGAAATTGATCCGGTCTGGCACGCGCTGCACGCGGCCAAGCCCATCGGCGAAGGTGCCGGTCAGCACCTGTTCCACCACGGTGGGCGGCTGGTTCAGGTAATTCTGCCCCGATATGGCTTGCGCCACTTCGCGCCGGTTTTCTGCCCTGGAGGCATGGGCTGTTGCTTCCACAATCGCGCGCATGAGGGCTGCGAAGGTATTGGGCGTTTCGGTCATCATGCCGCGCGGTACGGCGAAGGCGCAGCAGGGGTGACCATCCCAGAATTCCTTGGTCAACACATGAATAAAGCCAACACCATCAAACACCGCACGCTGATTGAAGGGATCGGGGCCGAGGAAGCCATCAATATTATCGGCGCGCAGATTGGCGACCATCTCCGGCGGCGGAACCGAGCGAATTTGGATATCGCGGTCAGGATCCAGCCCTGCTTCCGCGACATAAGCACGCAGCAGGTAATTATGCATGGAAAAATCAAACGGCACGGCAAAGCGGAAGCCCTTCCAATCCTTGGGGTCGCGCTTGTCCTTGTGTTTATTGGCAAGCGTGATCGCCTGGCCATTGGTGTTTTCAATCGCTGCCACCGCCCAGGGCACGGGCTGCGCCACACCAACGCCAAGCGACATCGCCACCGGCATGGGGGAGAGCATATGCGCCGCGTCATATTCGCGCGCGATGGATTTGTCGCGGATGACGGCCCAGCCCGCGGTGCGGATGACCTCAACGTTCAAGTTATTGCGCTGATAGAAACCCATCGGATGCGCCATGATGATCGGGGTCGCGCAGGTGATGGGGATGAACCCGATCTTCAGGTCCCGCTTTTCCGGCGCGCCAGACCCCTGCGCCATGGCTTCACGCGCGCGGGCCAGCGGGAAAACGCTCTCGAGCGCGGCGAATAGCGTGCCGGCGCCAAGCGTATTGATCAGCGCGCGCCGCGTGGCCGCCTGCGGAAAGACAGCGCGCAGCACCGCTTCCTGCGCAACCTCACCGTATGCCCCGGTGCCATCGGCCGGTGCGGCGTCGCAGGCGAAGCCGGACGCATGGGTGGCGCCGCAGCCGCAAGGGCCTGGGGCATTTGTGGAATTACGGCGATGAAAGGCCATGCGGCATCTCCCGGTTCTTGACAGCGCGACGCAATGACGAAGGGCATAGCAAGGCGCATGCCGCGTTTTTGGGCGAGAATCATGGCATCGAATAGTTGTATAGGTCAGAGAATAGGCTATCAGATCAAAAATTAAGCAGAATTAAGCGCCGATTCTGCGCGAGATACTGAGGTGGGCGTTGAACACTCGGCGGAGCCTTGGCGCCGATATTCAGCACATTGATGATGCGGCCCCATTTGCGATCACGCCCGTATAGCCATCGGGCCGCGCCGTGGCACCGGCATTCATGCAAAGCGCGCCACCGGCACCGCCCCGGTTCCGCATGGGGTCCGCATGAAAAGGATAGATTTTTTGGCTGATGGTGAATGCCCATCAAGCCTTTGATTTAATTGGTGTCCCCGGCGCGATTCGAACGCACGGCCCCCAGATTAGGAATCTGATGCTCTATCCTGCTGAGCTACGGGGACATCAATTTCGTCAATAGCGCAAAACCAGCCATCAGGAAACCATTCTAGCGCCGCCGGAAGCGTTCCACCGCGCTCACCAGGGCCGTGCGCAGCCCAGGCTCCAAAGCGGAATGGCCGGCATCTGGGATCACGGTCAGCCGCGCGGAAGGCCAGGCGGCTGCCAAATCAAAGGCGGTGGTTGCGGGGCAGACCATGTCGTAGCGGCCCTGCACGATCTCGGCCTCAATCCCGGCCAGGCGGTCCATGCGGCCGAGCAAACCCTCGGGTGGCAGGAACAGATCATGGGCGAAGTAATGCGCCTCAATCCGCGCCAAACCCAAAGCGGTGCGATCCTGCGCGAAACTCGCGACCGTCTCAGGCGAGGGCAAAAGCGTGGAACATGACCCCTCATATTGGCTCCAAGCACGCGCGGCGGGCAGATGCACGGCCGGGTCGGGGTCACAGAGCCGGCGCAGATAGGCGCCCAAAAGATCGCCGCGTTCTTCGGGCGGCAAATGCTCGCTGAAGGCCGCCCAGGCATCGGGGAAGACGCGGCGGAGCCCTTCCAGGAACCACACCACCTCATCGCGCCGGCCCAGGAACACGCCGCGCAGCACGCAGCCCAGCACGCGGTTTGGATGTTCCTGAGCGTAAGCGAGTGCCAGGGTTGATCCCCAGGACCCGCCAAACAGCAACCAATCCTCGATACCAAGGAATTGCCGCAGCACTTCAATATCGCGCACCAGATGCGGCGTGGTATTGTCGCGCAAGTCGCCAAGCGGGCGGGACCGTCCGGCGCCGCGCTGATCGAAAATGATCACGCGCCAATGCTGCGGGTCAAAGAAGCGCCGATGCACCGCGCCGGCGCCGGCACCTGGCCCGCCATGCAGGAACAGCACCGGCTGGCCGCGCGGATTGCCGACCTGTTCCCAATACATGACATGCCCAGATGAAAGCGGCAGGAAGCCGGTTTCATAGGGGGCGATATCGGGAAAAAGGTCTCCGCGTGGCATGGGATCAGATGTGCCGAAGCGCACGGCGAAGCGCAATGGTTTTCACGGGGTCAAGCCTTCACAAAGCGCACGATGAAAAACCCATCCATGCCGCCCTGCGCCGCCCAATAATCGGGGCGGGTGCGGACCGCGCCGGATGGCAGGGTTGCCTCGGCCAGGCCGGGCATTTCTGCCGGCTGTATTTGATCAAGCCGAAGGCCAAGCGCGGGCGCTTCACGCAAATGCGCTTCCCCTTCTTCGGCCTGCAGGGAGCAGGTCGCGAAGACCAAGCGCCCGCCCGGCGCCAGCATGCCGGCAGCAGATTGCAACAGCCGGGATTGCAAGGCAGCCGCGGTCGCGACATCGCGCGGGCGCTTGAGCCAGGCCACATCCGGATGGCGACGAATGGTGCCGGTGGCGGTGCAGGGCGCATCCAGCAGAATGGCATCAAAGGCCGCGGCCGGGCGAAACTGCGCCGCATCCGCGGTGATGATCTCTGCCGGCAGCTGCAGCCGGGCCAGATTTTCACGCAGCCGTTCCGCGCGCTTCGCATCCCGCTCCACCGCCGTGACTTTGGCGCCCATGGCGGCAAGCTGCGCGGTTTTGCCGCCAGGGGCCGCGCAAAGATCAGCGATGCGTTCGCCTGCGCGTGGCGCCAGCAGCCGTGCCGGCAGGGCGGCGGCAGCGTCCTGCACCCAGAACGCGCCCTCGGCAAAGCCGGGCAGTTCCGTCACGCGCGTGCCGGCTGGCAGGCGATAAGTCCCGCCGGGCAAGGCTTCCGCGCCTTCTGGCGGCGCAGCACCGGGTTGCAGGGAAATATCCAGGGGCGCCGGGCCGCAATGCGCTTCCGCAATGCTCCGCACTGCCGGGCCATAGGCCGCGTGCCAGGCGGACCAGAGCCATGGCGGCGTGTCCAGCCGCGCCGCATCCAGCCCTTCCAGCAGCGCCTCCCCTTCCGCCGCCACCTTGCGCAAAACGGCATTCACCAAGCCGGCAAAGGCGCGTGGCGCGAGATCCACGGCGGAGGCCACGGCGGCATGGGAAGGGGTGCCAAGCAGCAGCAATTCCGCCACGCCGATCCTAAGCGCATGGCGCGCCGGCGGCGGTGGTTCGCGGCGGAGAAAAGGTTCCAGCACGGCATCAATGCTGCCGAGCCGCCGCAATACCGTGGCCGCAATGCGATGCGCCGCCGCCCTGTCGCGCGCTTCAAGCCGCGCGGGCAGCGCTTCCAGCGCTTCTTCCAGCGGCCGATGCGCCTCCAGCACGGCAGCCAGCACATCGCGAGCGGCGCGCCTGGTGGGCAGGCCGGGCGGGCGCCTTGGCCGGGATGGGGCTTCATTCATGCCGCCTTCATGGCACCCGCCGTTGTCTCATGCTAGAGCCGCGGCGCGATGACCCTGGGCTCCTTTCTAGACCGCTTGCCGGAAACGCGCCGCCCAGGCTGGTGGCTTGCGTTGCTCTGCCTATTGGTCTGGCTGCCGGGCTTTTTTTCCATCCCGCCCGGTGATCGGGATGAAAGCCGTTTTGCGCAGGCAAGCCGGCAGATGGTGGAAACCGGCGATTATGTCCGAATCAAGCTGGGTGAGGTTGAACGGAACAAGAAGCCCGTTGGCATTCATTGGGCGCAGGCCGCAACGGTGCATGCGTTGGAGGCCGTCGGCATCCCGGCGCGCGGTGCGATTTGGGCGTATCGGCTGCCATCGCTGATCGGTGCGCTGCTCGCGGTATTGGCCACCTGCTATCTGGGCCGAGCCTTGGTTGGGCGACGCGCGGCCTTTCTGGCGGCGGCGATGCTGGCACCTTGCATGGTGCTGGTGGTGGAAACCCATATCGCCAAGACCGATGCGGCTTTGCTCGCCAGCATCACGGCGGCGATGCTGCTGATGGCGCGCGCTTATCTGGCGCCGGCGCAGTTCACGGCGAAGCAGGCTTTGGGCTTTTGGTTGGCGCTGGGCGCGGGTGTGCTGCTCAAGGGGCCGATTGCGCCGATGGTGCCTTTGCTGGCCGGCATCACACTTTTGGTGATGGATCGTCGCGCGCCTTGGTTTGGCGCGCTCCGCCCGGTTTGGGGCGTGCCGTTGATGATTGCCTGTGCCGCGCCCTGGTTCATCGCCATTGGCATCGCGACCGAGGGTCGGTTTTTCTCTGAGGCCATCGGCGATGACATGCTGAGCAAGGTGGGATCGGGCGAGGAAAGCCATTGGGGACCGCCGGGTTTCTATACTTTCCTGTTCGGCATTACGGCCTTTCCTTCGGCCTGGATTGTGCTGCGCGCGCTGCCCGGCGCCTGGGCGGATCGGCTGAAGCCGCAAACGCGTTTTCTGCTGGGCTGGGCGGTACCGGTCTGGCTGTTGTTTGAAGCGGTTGCTACGAAACTCCCGCATTATGCGCTGCCGGCTTATCCAGCGCTGATGCTGCTGGCGGCGGCTTGGGCGCTTGATCCTTTGCGCCGGCCCACGCCGCGCTGGTTGGCCGCGATTGGCTGGCTGGCGCTGGGCGGTGTTGCGCTTGGTCTGCCCATCGCTGCCATGGCGGCAGCCTTTTATGCCGAAAGGCGCGTGGATATTTTTAGTCTGATCGGGCTTGGCTTTGGGGTGGCGCTGATCCTGCTGCTGTGGCGCACGGCGCGCGCGGGGCAATGGGCGCGCGCGGCCTTGCTGGGGGCGGTGCTGAGTGTGCCGGTTTATGCCGCCGTGCTGGAAGGCGTCATTCCGCGCCTTCATGCCGTTTGGGTGTCCCCGCGTCTGGCCGTCGAGGTACGCGCCATTGCCCCCGGCCTGCGTGATCGGGACTTCGGTGTTGTCGGCTATCATGAACCCTCGCTGCAATTTGCACTCGGTGGCGGCATTGCGCTGCTGCGTGATGGCGCTGCGGCGGCGGCGTTTCTGGCGGAAAAGCCAGGTCGCGTGGTAGCGGTTTCGCATCGGCAGGAAGCAGCGTTTCGCGCGGCGGCAACGGGGCGCGGCATCACGCCGCGCGATGCCGGTTCTGTCACGGGCCTCAATTACGTGCGCGGGCGCTGGCTCACGCTGCTGATTTTCAAGGTGGATTGAATGTTTGAATGGGTGGCGCGCCAGGTCGCGGAAACCGGGCTGATGGGCGTATTTGTGCTGATGGTGGCGGAAAACATCTTCCCACCCATCCCATCCGAAATCATCATGGCGGCATCGGGCTTCGCTGCCGCGCGCGGCGAGATTTCACTGATCGGCACCATCATCGTCGCCGTGCTCGGCACCGTGGTCGGCAATGCCTTCTGGTATGAAATCGGCCGCTGGTTCGGGATGGACCGCATCCGCCCGCTGGTCGCGCGCTACGGCAAATGGTTCGCCTTTGAAACCGAAGACATGGACCGCGCGGAACGCACGCTCAAGCGCTGGGGGCCTTTTGCCCTTTGCTTCGGGCGGATGCTGCCTGGCATTCGCACCATCATTTCTATCCCTGCCGGCATGGTGCTGATCCCGCGCGGCGTTTTCTATTTCTGGACCGCGATTGGTTCAGCGACTTGGCTGAGCTTCCTCGCCATCGCGGGCTATATGCTGGAAGAACATTATGACCGGGTGCAGGGCTGGGTGGAGCCGCTGGCCTGGGTGGTGGTGGGCGGTTCCATCGCAGCCTATGCGCTGCATTTGATCTATGCGTTTCGCCGTGCGCGGCGCCGGCGGGATCAGGCGTAACGTGCCAGCGCCTGTTCAAGCGACGCAAAAGCATTGGCCAAAGCGGCATTCATCGCCGCTGCCGCCTGTTCCGGGCGCGGCGCATTGCTCGGCAGCGCAGCGCTGCCGGTGCTGATCATCTGCCCCAGCACGCGGGGCGAGGTTTCGCGTTCCGAGATGAGCACGAAATTCAATTCGGCTTCCGCCTGACCCCGGGCGCGATTGGCCAGCAGCCGGGTCAATTCACCTTCCAGCACCAGATCAGCATTGGCGCGGCTGCCGGGTGCGAGCACGGCTGCGAAAAGCCGCGCATCCATCAGCCAGCGGCGCAAAGCCTGCTCTGCCGCTTCCGCAGGTGGCGCGATCCATTCGGCGTAGAAATCAATCTCCTCCGTCCCATCCGGGCGAATGCTGCGGAGCCCCCGCACATCCAGCGCGGGCGGTGCGCGCAGCGTCCTCAGCAGCAATGTCCGCCGCCCCCTGCCACGCCAGCCTTCCCCCTGCCGGCGTGGATCGAGCGCATAGCGCAGCACTTCCTGATAAGGCCGATCCGGCAGCACAGAGCAGGCGGAGGCAAGAAAAGGCGCGGCCAGCAGGGCGCGGCGATGCAGGGTCTTCATGTCAACGGCGTTCCCGATTGGGCGGCGGCGGCGGCGCGCCGAGTAGGGTCTGCGATGGGTTGCGGCGGAGCGATTCCGTCGTATCGCGCAGATTGGCGACCGAGGATCGCAAATCCCGCATCAGCGGCGACAAATCCGCTTGCAGGTCAGAAGTCGTGCCGCGTACCGTGCGGAGCGTCTGTTCAAGTGCCGTGACTGCGGCCGGGATGCGCACCAGCGCCTCACGGATTTCGCGGCTCGCCAGCAATTCCTGCGCGCTGCGTCCGGCATCGCCCATGCTGGCAATGGCGCCGCGCAATTCATTTGCCGTTTCCTCAAGCCGCACCTTGCGAATCTCGGCGCGCAGTTCCGCCACGGTCTCACCCGCTTCACGCAGCACGGTCGCCACTTCTCCGTCACTCACCTGCCGGCGCAAATCGCCCATCAGCCCGGCGGCGTTATTGACCAGGGCTTCGATGTCGAGCGCTTCCAGGCGACGCAGAATCTGCTCCGCCGCGCTGGTCACTTGCGTGATGGTGGAAGGCACGGCGGGCACATGATCATAACGCGGCTTCCAGGGCACCCGAATGGGCGGGTAGCGCGCAGGATCAAGAATATCAATTTCCAGATAGGTGACACCGGTAATGCCCTGGGATGCGATGCGCGTGCGCAGCCCACCCGCAATCATATCTTCCAGCGATGCAATGCGCGCCACCCGCGTTCTTTCCACTGCGAAGCGTATCACCACCAACTGCATCGCGTAGCGATCGGCGCGTGCTTCGGGCACATCATAGACCGAAGCCGCGAGCGATATTTCCGTCACGCGCCCGATTTGCACGCCGCGAAAGCGCACAGCTGCCCCGACGTCAAGACCGACGATGGATTCCCCCACATAGGTCTCAAAATAATCCGATTTGGTGCCGAATTGTCCTGCCGTCAGATACAGGATGAAACCCACCGCAAGCGCAATGGCGGCAAGCGCCAGCATACCGACGCGGAGAAAAAGCGTATTGGGCGGTTTTGCCATGTCAGGCGGCCTCTCGCCGGAAGAAGGATCGCACGGTGGGATGCGTCGCGGTATCGCGCAATTCGCGCGGTTTGCCCATGGCGATCATCCCGCGCGCTTCCTTATCCAGCATGATGCAGCGATCCCCAATGGCCAGAATGGATTGCAATTCATGCGTTACCACAACAAAGGTTGTGCCGGTGCTGCGCGCAATATCCAGAATGAGTTTGTCCAAACCCGCTGAAGTGATGGGGTCAAGCCCGGCGGAGGGTTCATCCAAAATCAGCAAGGGCGGATCAAGCGCCATGGCGCGCGCAATGCCGGCGCGCTTGGCCATGCCGCCGGAAATCTCAGCGGGCAAAAGCCCTGCCGCATCGCCAAGCCCAACCAGGCCAAGCTTGGCGCGGGCCAAGGCTTCCCGTGCCGAGCGCGGCAAATCCGTATGTTCTTCCAAGGGCAATTCCACATTTTCGGACAGCGTCATATTGCCGAATAACGCACCGGATTGCCACATGACGCCAATCCTTTGCAGCAATGCAATACGCCCTTCCGCATCCGCTTCCGCCAGATCAACACCCAGGATTTCAGAGCGCCCGGCAGCAATTGGCACAATGCCGATCAGTGCCTTGAGCAAGGTGGATTTGCCGCAGCCGGAACCACCCAGGATAATAAAGACCTCTCCGCGCTTCACTTCAAAGGACACGTCCTTGAAAATGGTGCGCGGGCCGAAGCTGACGGCCAAATTCTCGACGCGAATGACGGTTTCGTCCTTCATATGCCAAGCCTGAAGAACAGAATCGCGAAAACGCCATCCATGGCGACAATGGCGACAATGCCGCCCACCACGGCTGCTGTTGCCGCATCACCCACCGCGCGCGGGCCCAAGCCGGCGGCAAGCCCCGCGCGGCAGCCAATGGCGGCAATCACCAGGCCAAAGCAGCAGGATTTGAACAGGCCGCCCATCAGATCACCCAGGCTCAGCCATTGCTGCAATTGGTTGGAAACCGCGCTCCACGGGAAGCCCAGGCTCTCCATCACCACGGTCATGCCGGCAAGCCCGGCAAGGTTCATCACCAGCGTCAGCACGGGCATCACCAATATGGCGGCCAGGATGCGCGGCAGGACCAGCATCACCATGGGGTCGATGCCCATGATGCGGAGCGCATTCACTTCCTCATTCACTGTCATGGTGCCGAGTTCAGCGGCAAAGGCCGAACCCGTCCGCCCGGCCAGCACCACGCCCGCCAGCAGCGGGCCCAATTCGCGCAACAATGAAATGCCCACCAGATTGGGCACGAAAATCTCCGCGCCAAAACGCTTGAGCGGGATGGAGGATTGATAGGCCAGGATCAGGCCGATCAGAAAGCCTAGAAGCAGCGTCAGCGGAAAGGCGCGCAGCCCAATCTCATCCAAATGGCGCAGGAATTCCGCGCCGCGAAAGGGTTTCGGGCGGAACATCACACGCAAGGCCGCGACCAAGGCTTCACCGGCAAAGGCAATGCCGGAAAGCGCGGCCTGGATGCCGCCATACACAGTGCCGCCCAAGGCCGTGATGGGCGCGAAATCGCGCGGCGCTTCGCTGGGCACGGGGGCAGCCTTCAAGGCCGCGCGATTGCGTTCCAAAACCGCCAGCACATCCGCCGAGCCACCTTGCACCGCCACCGCATCACCCGCGCGCAGCACCAGAATGGCGCCGGCGCTATCCATGCTCTCGACCGCCGAGAGATCAATTACCTTTGGCTTGTCAGCCAGGGCACGCGTCATTGCTGGCCACAGCGCCGCCGCGGCTTCGGCATTCAGCGTGCCGGAAAACGCCAGCACCTTGCCTTCGGATCCAGCGCGCGATGATAGCCCGGGTTTGGTCATGCTACATGATACCAAACACAGCTTTGCGAGGTTTAGGCAAGCGTTTCAAGCGCATGAGGATTATCGCCAAAGCGCATGGATCAGCACCGCGGCAGCGACCGAGACATTCAGGCTTTCCACCGCCCCGGAACCTGGCAGCGTCACGCGCGCCGCTGAGGCGGCGATGCTTTCGCGCGACAGGCCCTTTTCCTCATTGCCCAGCACCAGGGCAAAGGGGCGTCCGCGTGGCAGGGCTTCCGGCGGCTCACCATCCCGCGCCACGGCGGCCAGGCTCAGCATGTCTGGCGCGAGCGCGCGTAGCAAAGCGGGCAGATCAGGTGCCTGAAACACGGTCAGGGCTTCCAAGCCCCCCTCAGCGGTGCGCAAGGCCGCGTCGGAAAGCCGCGCCTGGCGCTGATCGCCTGAAATCACCAGCGCCTTGCAGCCGAAAAACGCGGCGGAGCGTGCGATGGCGCCAAGATTATGCGGATTGCCGATGCCATCCAGTATGGGCAGCACCGGCGCGGCGAAAAGGATCGGCGGCAGGTCGCTTGCGTCCAAAAGGGGGACACCGCGCGGGCGCGCCACCGCGACCATGCCACCATGATGCGTGGTGCCGGCAATGCGCTGCAATTCCTCGGGCGGGACTTCACGATAGGGCAGGCGGCGCTTGGCCAAAGCCGCGCAATAGATGCCCGCTTCCTGCCGCCGCATCGGTGTGTAGAAGAAGCGCAGCACATCGGCGGGCCTTTGCGCGAAAAGCGCGGCCACGGCGGCGGGGCCGCAATGCTTGTCCGGTTCCTGGGCTTTGCTCACGGCGTGGCTAATGCCTTGATCTTTTCCAGCACGGCATCAGGGATATCGAGCCCGTCAGCGGCAGCACGGGCGCTATGTGCATCGCGCTTGGCGCCCGGCAGGCGCACCCCCTCATCGGCCAGCATGGCGGCGATCAGCGTTTCGATCCGCGCGCCGAAGCCATCTGCACCAGCAAGGGCTCCGGGGTCTATCACCAGCAGCGCTTGGCCCAAGCGCGGGCGATTGCCCTCATCCTGGAAGAAACTATCGGCTTCAAAGCCGAAAGCAGCGCCCGTCAGCGCCACACAAAGCAATTCGACAATCAGCGCGAGCAAGGCGCCCTTGGTGCCGCCCATGGCAAGCATGGCGCCCGAAAGCGCGGCCTTGGCATCGGTGGTCGGGCGGCCTTCGGCATCCAAAGCCCAGCCTTCCGGAATGGCGCGGCCTTCCTTGGCCGCGACCATGATCTTGCCACGCGCCACTTCCGATAGCGCCATATCAATCACGAGCGGCGGTGCGGCACGGCGCGGGAAAGCCGCCGCCACCGGGTTGGTGCCCATCAGAGGCCGGCGCCCGCCCGGCACCGGCATGGCCGCGGGCGAGTTGGTGAAGGCGAGCGCCACCAGCCCCTGTTCCGCCAGCCGCCGCACCGGCAGGCCCATGGCGCCGGAATGGTGGCTATTGGTGATGCCCACAAAGGCAATGCCATGGCCGCGCGCGCGCCAGGCGGCTTCCCGCTCCGCCAAGGCAAGTGCCGGGTAGGCCAGCCCATGGCGGGCATCAATCAAAGCCGCTCCGCCGCGTTCATTGATGATGCGTGGCACTGCCTTCCCATCCGCGCGACCATTCCTGAGGAACGCCGCATATTGCGCCACGCGGGACAGGCCATGCCCCGCCTGCCCAGCAGCCTCGGCGGCGACCAGCGCGGCGGCGGTGCGCTTGGCCATCTCAGGCCCGGCACCGCAAGCCGCGAGCGCCGCGGTGACAAGTTGTTCAGCTTCCGTCAGGGAAAGTCGCATCAATCCGCCTTCAATTTCGCTTCCTGCACCAGCCGGGCCCAGCGGTCAGTCTCGGCGCTGATATAGGCCGCGCTGCGCGCCCTGTCCCAGGCTTCCACGGTGAAGCCGCCGTCGCGCGCGCGGCGGGATACCTCCGGGTCGCGGATCGCGGCCAGGGTATCGGCTTCAAGCTTGGCCAGGATGGGCGCGGGCACCGCCGCATTGGTCATCATCGCGGTCCAATTGGTCATTTCAAGTTCGGGTGAGCCCGCTTCGCGCACCGTTGGCACATCCGGCACCAGGGGGTGCCGCGTGGCGGAGGTTATGGCCAGCGGGCGGAGCCGACCACCTTGGATCTGCGCAATGCATTCCGGCAGGTTGGAGACCATGAAATCCAGATTCCCCGCCGCCAGATCCGTGACGGAAGGCGCACCGCCACGATAGGGCACATGGGTAATCCGGTCCCCCGCGCCGGAAACCCGCCGCACCAATTCCAGCCCCAGATGCGGCGGCGATCCATTGCCCGATGACCCGGCGTTCAGATTGCGTTCCCGCGCTTGCGTCAGCAGATCAGCCAGGCTGCGCGCTGGGTTGCGCTCCGCATTCACCACCACAACCAGCGGCAATGACCCAAGGACAGAAATCGCCGTGAAATCCTGGCGGAAATTGAAGGGTGCATTCGGAAACAAGGACGCATTCACCGTATGCGTCATGGTGATGGCGAGCAGCGTATAGCCATCGGCCGAGCTTTTCGCCGCCGCATCAGCGCCGATCAGCGCATTGCCGCCGGCGCGGTTTTCGATGATGACGGGCCGGCCCCAAATATCCGACAGCTTCTGCCCGACCAGCCGGGCCATGATGTCGGTCAGCCCGCCCGGCGGGAAGGGCACGATGTAGCGCACGGCGCGATCCGGGAAATTCGCTTGGGCTTGCGCACGGCCAATCAGCGCGGCGGCAGGCAGGGCAGCAAGCATATGGCGGCGGGTTGGGTGCATGGGATCCTCCTGATATTGGGCCAACTGCGTGGCCCTCGCCGGGAAGCGTAGCCCAGGGCGCGGCGCTGCCCTATAGTTTTTTCAGATGAGTCTTGAACCGGGGGATGGTCGCGTGACACCTGTTGAGAAAATCCGCGAATGGCATGAAGAGCTCACCGCCTGGCGCCGGGACCTCCACGCCCATCCTGAACTGGGGTTTGAGGAAGTGCGGACCAGCGCGCTGGTGGCCGAACGCCTCGCCTCCTGGGGGATTGAGGTGCATCGCGGCATTGGCAAGACCGGCGTGGTGGGCGTGCTGCGCAACGGGAACGGCCAGGGCCGGCTTGGGCTGCGCGCGGATATGGATGCGCTGCCGATGCCGGAAGCCAATGGCTTCGCACATAAATCCGGGATCGAAGGCAAGATGCATGGCTGCGGGCATGATGGGCACACCACCATGCTGCTCGCGACCGCGCGCTATCTGGCGGAGACGCGCAATTTCGATGGCACGGTGCATTTTATTTTCCAGCCGGCGGAAGAAGGCCGCGGCGGCGCGCAGGCGATGCTGGCGGATGGCCTGTTTGAGCGCTTCCCTTGCGATACCGTCTATGGGCTGCATAACCGCCCCGGCCTGCCGGTGGGGCAATTCGCCATCCGCCCCGGCCCGATCATGGCCGGCGCAATATTTTTCGACATCCTGATCCAGGGCAAGGGCGGCCATGGTGCGCGCCCGGAACAGACGATTGACCCCGTGGTGGTGGGCGCGCAGATCGTTACCGCCCTGCAGACCGTGGTCGCGCGCAATGTCCCCGCTTTGGATAGCGCGGTTCTAAGCGTGACCTGCTTCAATGCTGGCCTCGCGCATAATGTGATCCCGGATCAGGTAACGCTGAAGGGCACGGTGCGCGCCTTCAAGGTGGAAATGATGCGGCTCGTGGAAGACCGCATGCGCGCCGTGGTGCAGGGCACCGCTGCGGCCTTTGGCGCAACCGCTGAGATTACCTTCAAGGAAATCGCCGCGCCCACCATCAATGCGCCGGAAGAAGCGACCGCGCTTGGTGATGCGGCGGCGTCATTGGTTGGTGAAGCGGCGGTGGAGCGTAACCGTACACCGGTGATGGGGAGTGAGGATTTCGCCTATATGCTGCTGCAACGCCCAGGCGCTTATATTCATGTCGGCAATGGCACGGGCGATGCGGGCGGCTGCGATGTGCATAACCCGCATTATGACTTCAATGATGCGGCGATTCCCTATGGCGGCGGCGTGATGGCCGCGCTGGTGGAACAGAAGCTGCCGCGCGTGAAGTGATCGGGCACGGCGCATGACCACATTGAACCAGACCATGGATAGGCTGCTGCGCCGCTGCTGGCCAAGCCGGAACCGCTTTCCGTGCAAGAGCTTGAGGGTGTTTTGCGCCTGATGGGCAAATGGCGGCATCAGATGATTTCAAACAGCATCATCGCGCGCGATGGCCCGGTGGTGCAGGCGGGGCCCTTTGCCGGCATGCGGCTTGGCCAGCATAGCGCTGAAGGCTGCCACGCGCCCAAGCTGCTGGGCTGCTATGAACAGGCGCTGCACCCGCATTTTGAACGCTTCATCGCGCGTGGTTTCGACGCGGTGCTGAATATTGGCTGTGCGGAAGGCTATTACGCCATTGGCCTCGCGCGGCGCATGCCGGGCACGAAAATCTTCGCCCATGATTTGAATGAAGGTGCGCAACAGGCCTGCCGCGTTCTGGCAGAAGCGAATGGTGTGGCGGAGCGCATCACCATCGGCGGGCTGGTGCGTGGTGAGGATTTTGCGCGCTTCGCTGGCATGGATACCCTTGCGCTGGTGGATATCGAAGGCGGCGAGGAAGCCCTGCTGGACCCGATCGCCTTTCCGAAACTCAGGCACATGACGCTGATTGTGGAGTGCCATGAGGAACGCCGCCGCGGCATGACAGACCTGATCGCCGCGCGCTTTAAGCCGACGCATCAGGTCACGCGACTGGAAGATCCTTTCAGCAAGCCAGAACTGCCGGCATGGATGCAGGGCCTTGGCCATCTGGATCAGCTTTTGGCGATCTGGGAATGGCGCATGGCGCCAACACCCTGGCTGGTGCTGGAACCGCTTTAGCCGTGATAGCGCGCTGGTTAATGCACCAGCGCCACACCCATTCCATGCTGGAAAATCGCGGCCGCGCCAAGCGCGTAATCCGGCGCGGC
>Ga0169931_10006077_pt1 | contig 18285 bp, 16 predicted proteins | sample Kivu_15m_20L_FD_129675 | JGI IMG/M metagenome (GOLD analysis project Ga0169931, IMG submission 129675) | Freshwater microbial communities from Lake Kivu, Western Province, Rwanda to study Microbial Dark Matter (Phase II) - Kivu_15m_20L... | ecosystem: Environmental > Aquatic > Freshwater > Lake... | reverse complement strand
CTGCGTCTTGTCATTGCCAATAAACCGTTTGCTGCGAACCAGCTTGCCTTGCGCGTCCACCGACACACCTTCGAGCATGCCCGACAGGGGTGCGCCCATGGCGGCAGAGAGTTCCAGCCCCTGTAAGGCAGTTTTGCGGTCCTTCTCGAGACAGAGTTTGAAGATGCGGGAGGCCTCACCCTTGAGGGGCTTCAGGCGGGAGGCGGCTTTAGTCACAGCTTTGAGCCGCCCAAGCACTCAAGCGGGTCAGCGGCGCAGCCATCAGGGGATACCCCCCCCCGGGGGATGGCGAAAAAATTCGTTCCGTCATTTAGGCACCTCTATCTTCTCCCAGCCTTTTTTGATGTTCGCATCGATCATTTCTTGAGCGATCTTCATTGCGGTCGCTTCATCGGTGGCCGGGCGCACTTCGCGGTCGAGCGGTTGTGCACGTCCTGCGCTGTAATCGGTCCAGTGGACTACGTAAGCTGGGTAATGACTTGACGCCTTTGACTTGTTTGTCTCCCAGACAACCAATTTGCGAACGGCCAGTTGACCTTTAGAGGCCTTTGTCCAGACTTCACGCCTGAGCAGGTTGCTTAGTGGAAGGTCGGGGATCTTGTCTGCAGGCTGATCTGGCTGAGCGGAGAGATACTCCTCGAACTGGGCGAAACGCACGCCAGTGAGGCTGGCCTCCTTGTCTTCACGGAGACGTCGTATGACTGGATGAATTAAGCTCGGAGAGGCGAGAGATCCAACCAGTGCCCATTCACCCCCGCTGAATTTTGCAACTTGGGCCACACATACACGACCGTCTGAGTGCTCGCCCTGAAGGTCGGTTACGCTGAACTCTACGACGATTTGGGGCTGCACAAATTTATAAAGACCGCCACTGTCGCTTGCGCGTCTGAAATTTGAGGGCACATCCAGCGGTTTGAGGCGTCCGAGCCAGTCACGGCGCTGGGCGTCATCGCCAACGTTTCCGCACGCGCCGATAATTACAAATTGACCATCCGGCCGAATGAGCGACAGTAAAAGCGATCGGCAGGCATTTGGTTGATCTGCCCTTACCGTGTATCCCACTACTACGGCATCAATCGTGATCTCGGGCTTGACCTTGTAAATGATGCCGCTGGCATGACGCAACACAATGCCCTCGCCGCCGACCGGGACTATCTGGGATTCGAAATAATCGAGGACCTCCCGTCCAGTCCTTAAAGAGAGAGCCTCTGTCACGCGAAGATGGCTGGCGCCAGGCAGCCATTTGGACATTGCTTGCAGTCGCTCGTCATAGGCGACAGGCAGTGGCTGCCCCGCCATACGAATACCGTCAAAAATTGTGAACGCGATCCTCTCTCCCGCCTGCGCGCTATCGTCTGAAAGTGCTGTGGTGAGGTCACCTACACGCTCTCGCCGGCCGTCAACAAGCGCATGGAGTTCGCCTGCCAAGATGCTGTCATCGGGGAGATCGGTAGCCTGCTGCAAAGCTGGGATGTCACCAGCAAGCACTCGCCCGCTGGGGCTGGAGAGAAAAATTGAGCCGCCTTGCCTCACGAGAAACCATGTTTCGCCGTCGATCTTACGAGTTACCCACATAGTGGCGGCAGCCAACTCGCTGAGGCGTGAGGGCGGCAAGGCCCGATAGCTCCCTGCAATTCTGCGTTTGTAGGTCTGCAACGTTTCGAGAAGGACCGCGTCGGTGAGGCGGGCGTCGCGCAAACCGGACCCGAATGGCTGACCTCCGGTGTAAACCGTGCTGATTGTCATGCGGCAGATCCAAGCGTCGGGCGTTTCAATTCCATATCACTTAGAAGTAGGGTGAGACGATAGGAGGCGCCCCGTGTTTGCCCCTCCAAAAAGCCGCGATATGGGCGACCGTTCGCTTGGAAGACCAGAGGACCGGTACCCTTTTCGCCGGAACCGAGCAGCACGACGCTGCCGGATTCACCCAGATCGCGGGCCATGTCATATAAAAACTCGTACGTCAGCCCATCAGAGTGTTGCAACTGTATGCGTCGACGAAAGCTAAACTTGCGCACGGCTTCCGAGAGGGGAATTCTCTTGCCGGTCCAACGCACCGGTAGGTCTGCATTAGTGTTCGCCTCGGTCTCCTGCGGGGGTCGTCGTTCACGCTCGGAGCCGTCGGGGTTTGTCAGCACCTCGATGAGATTTGGTTCAGCTTCCATGAGTGAGCCTAGTGAATCGAGATAGATCGTCTGCGTGCCCTCAATGAATTGGCCCACCTGCTCAATATCAATTTCCGGATCGGCCTCGACCAACTGGGACGCATAGTTTCCTCCAAAGCGTGCCGTCAGGGCGGCGTCGGTGCCAGACTCAGTGCAAGTAATGTACCTTCGGAAAGTTACCGTCCGCTCCGGTAAGGAGAGCTTAGGCGCGCTAGGGGCTCTCAAGGTGGCCAAGGTCACAAAGGCGTTACGCCCTTTTTCGTTTGCCAAGTGAAGATTCATGGACATTGAAATCCTTAAAACATTTCGAAATCGAGGTCGTCTGTGGCTTCCGAGACGTCAACGGGAGGAGCAAAGCGCAAGCCCTCCTCAACCCAAGCCGGTTCCACTTGCTTACCTACAAGCGCGAATAAAGACTGGTCGTTGGCGAGAATGTAGGCCCTTTCAACTTCAAGGCTGGCTGCATAGTTGAAACGACAAGTGAAGATCTCTCCGGCCTGCAATCGCTGCACAAGATCGCCAGAAGCTTGATCCGGCTCTAGTAGATAGACGCTCAGGAGCTCTAGATTCAGTACCTCGGATGGATCAACCGGCCCAATCAGAGTTTGCTCTATGCCTAGCGTAGATGGTTGACTTTCGACCACCTGTCCGTTTCCGTCGATACCCACAAGTTGCCCGCGCGGCACGTAGCAACCGGCCTCGTCAAAATAGCCTTGGCCTGACATCCCCGCGCCGATAACAAGCTTACCGTCGGAGGTGAGCGCGGCCCGAGTACAAGTCCCTCCTAGAGAATCTGTTGGCACACGCTTACGAACCCCGTAAAGATCACCCCGCTCGAGTTCCCGAAGCGCGAACGAGTAACTCGCGGATTCTAGAGTTACCAATAAGGGCTTGGCCATTCATTTTCCTTGTGTTGGAAGACTGCTCTTACCTGGAAACGTCGTTAAAGCATACTTAATTTAACAGGCTGATAGGTGCCCAACAATGGGACTTGAACAAGTGGCTTAAGAACTGCCTTTCAGTATGGTTTTTCCAGTGATAACTCTCTCTGAAGTCGAATCATTTCGCGAGCTTTTTCAGTCAAATTCAGCTGGTCAAGCTCACTGTCCTCTAGGTCTAGCGCCCAGAGAAACATGGAGTAATCCTTCTCCACTTCTCTATTTGACAGTGATTCAAAAGGAACCAGAAGATGATGTTTCAACTTGTCATTGTCTCTGGTAGAACTATCGTGGGACCCACTCCACCTCCATCCATCCATGGCTTTTTCAGCCATCCATCGCATGTGTTCGCAGCGAGAGAGAAAAGAGAGCATTTCTGTGGAGGGCTCGTTGCCGGGGTTGCCCCATGCAACGCGTTTAATTTCGTTGTGACGCGCCACCAGTCGGTTACTCTCCTTGAGTCTCTCGCTGAGCTGGTTCCAGGACTCTTCGGTGTCGGAAAAATCTGAGGCTCCAGGCTCAGTGATCCCAGAGTAGATCGCGTGACAGCGCTTCGCCTTGCGTTCGATATCGGTATCAAGGGGGTACTCGTTTCCCAAACCAAGCGGCAGTAGGTTCTCAACTCGTATGTCGTTATGCTTCTTCTTGAGGAGGTCCATGTAGCTGGCGTCGGAGCTTCCTTCCAGGCAGGCAATCACTCGATGACCATCAATCTCGTGGCGCATCCAATATCTCTCCGCCAACTCTAGTGACTCAACATCACTCTCGCATGCAAAGACTGCAAAATCAGGTCTAACCTCTGACCCCTCAGGGAAAATCATGCTCGCTGACTCTTCGTACCAGTTTATGTCTGCTACGAATGATGCCGATGGAAAACGATCGCAAAATTCTTTTTGTTGCTTCGTGTTCGTTGCTGTCAATTCGAGTCGAAGCTTCTTCTCTCCCGAAACTTGAATGATCATGATGGCCGAGCGGATCAACTCTTGCAGTCTGCTCTCGCCGGCTTCGATCAGAAGCGTCAATCCCCTGGATCTCAGAGTCGGATTTCGAGCCGCCTCTAAACCTATTGACAACATTAAACTCTGCGTTGCTCGGCTGATGTAACTATCCAAACGAATCTTTGAGCTTGTTGGCAATCTATCGAGAAAGTAGTTTCGCCAGGCCCACGATTCAAGTCCGGCACTCAGTGCGCAGTGAGGGTTTAACTTCGATGAGACCTCGGCGCAGATCCCCAGGTTCGTCTCGTCAGTTCCTGTTACTGCCACCACATTGCGCGCCCTAGTCACTCCGGCCTGACGTAAGACAGCGGAATCTACTGCATTTCCGATTACTATTTCAACACCGAGATTCTTTAGGTCGCCAAGGGCTGGGCAGAGTTCGTTCGACTCGATCACTACGACGTGCCCATGCCGAGACAGCGCTCGCGCGAGTGCCTCGCCCCGCTGGCCTGCGCCGCAGACAATTGAATGCTCGGACATTGCTGAAATCCGCATGGCGGACCGAAAGTGCACTAGAAGAGCTCGAGCCGCCGCGTGCACAACGACCAATAATGTTCCTAAAGCCAGCCATCGGGCAATCTCGATCAGCGTGGGCGTTGGAACCTCGTCGACAACCCCCGAATTCATTGAGAAAAGCTGGACTGCAAGATAGACAGAGGTCAGCACCCCATTGTCTGGGGACAATGTGTAAAATCCTACAGAGCCTAGAGTTAGTGTGGCCAATGACGAAACTGCGAGTAGGATGAGTTGCTTGTCGACTTTCACGTGTTGGACACTCCTAGAAGTTTTCTCTGTGGACTTTATTGCAGTTTTTTTGATTTCTAAAGGGGTTTTCTCATGAGCAATGGCGAAATAACGAAATTTACCGTCGCTGAACCGGATGATGACGGAGACATGCATACCGACGTTGAGATGTCATTTACCAACTCCAGCGGAGAGGATGTTAGGTTAGTCAAGGCGGCCACTGTTTTTTTCTCGGGTTCCGGCGTCGCAATAGGAAGCGGGTCCAATAAGGACACGCTTGCCCTCGATCCGGGCGAGGACTTAACAATCAAACCCGGTTCTCGGTACTTGAAGGTCGGTATGGCGGGTAACGAGAGGAATGACATTCGTTGCGTCGCCCGCGCGACCCTTTACAAGCGCGAGTTTCATCGCCTTGGCGAGGTTGACCTGCCCAAAAATGAGTCCGAGCCCACGGTGCTCATTGCAACAACAAAATCATCAGCCATTAGCGCCGACGTAAAGATTGCGATCTTGCGAATGCCACCCGACTCAGACGGAGACGTTAATCTCGAGGTCAGGTGCGGACTCTATAATCTTGGGGAATCTCGCCTTGATGAGGTTACTCTTAAGATTGATGTGCTAGACGAAGACGATTCGGTGCTTAGGAGCGACGAAACCTCAACTGATATCGATCCGAAGGCCTGGGGTGCTATTGACACAACGATCTGGGGGTTAAACAAAGGGGTCCTTAAGTCTGCGAAGGCCCGAATGTACCTAACGATCTATCACCCTGTTTTAACCATAAATGGAGAAGGGGTTTCAAGTCCGGCGGACTGATGAGAGATATGGCTAGAGGCGACGCCATTTCCGAGGGTGAGGTCTGGCCGTCGATTCGAGAACTTATTTCCAGCTCCGATTGGCTCAGTGTTCGCCAAGGTATTGAACTCGCCCTCAGCATTGACGAAAGATTTGGGGAGGTTCTCTCTGTCGGCCTGGGTATTTCGGATGAGGGCCGACTTGAGTTTCAGAGGAGTTGGATCGAACTGCTCGGAGTGAAAATTCACAATAGAGAAAATGCAGCTCTTCTTATTCTATCGTTGGTGTCGGATGATTTCTGCGGGCATAAACGTTTTGATTTCTCTGACGCCGAGTTTTTGAGTGACGTGTCCTGCTTGTCTGCTGCGGAAGGCCTCTGCGACCTCCGGTTAGATAACTGCGTTAGGTTGACAGATTTAGGTTGCTTTGGGTCTATGAGGCAATTGAAGCGGTTGTCCCTGGTCGGGCTTTCAAGCCTCAAATCGTCTGTAGATTTGTCTATGGTCTCGACTCTTGAACGATTGTCCCTAGAGGCCATGGACGAGGGCAATCTTAGCCATTTGGGTCATCTAAGGCACTTGAGGTCGCTATCGGTTCGGCGGTGCGGAGCGCTGGTTAATCTTGTCGGTGTCGACTCATTGGTGGGACTCGAGAGATTGTCTCTCGGTGGGTGTAAGTCATTACGAGACATCTCCAACGTGTCCAACCTGCTCTCGCTTCGCGACTTAACCGTATCTGGTATTTCAATGGATTTGGATCTCTCTACGCTTGGAAACTTGACGAATTTGGAGAGGTTGACTATCACCGATTGCACTGGAAGTGTAGACATATCCGGCTCTTTTTTCAGCAACAAAATAACCAGTGTTAATTTTTCCGGCACTCACGTCACGGGACTGGAGTTGCTGGCCCTTCTGTCAAATTTAGAGGAAGCGTCCTTCTCCGACGCCACGCACTATTCGGCTGGCGATGATTCGGGCGATGCAGAACTTGCAAAAGATCTTGGTGTGTTGCTCTCTATAAAAAATCCCATGCAAAACTTTTCCGGCACCGAACTCAAACAAACGCTTGTTGCGATGGGTCTTTTAGTACTTTTCTTCGATCGGCAGAGGTTCCCGACTTGGAGTTCGGTTGAGAGGTTTTTTCTTGAGTACGTGCTCATTGCTGGGGCCACCGGTTTCCAACGGCTGATCTCCGGTATGAAGTTGGAAATTAGCGTAGCCGCTTTTGCGGCGGATTTAAGCCCAGAGGATGTTGTGAAAACATACTTCTGGCAGAAGTCTCCGCTTGGTCAACTTATCAAACGACATAATTTTTACCCGCCTTGGTTTTGGGAGTTCGCCAAGTGGGCTCGTTGTGCAGAGACATCTAAATCATCAAGTTAATGAATCGATAGGTTAGGGGAGGGAGCATGAGTGATTTCCAAGATGGGTATGGTGCCAAGCTTGATGCCGAGAGAGTTAGGTTGACTTTGGGTCACGTTTTTCGCGCAAATCTGGCCAATGAAGAGGCTTCCGGGCGTCGTCCCACCCCTATTTGCATTTGGGGCTCTCACGGGATCGGTAAGACTGCGGTTGTGAAGGCCTTGGCGACATCCAATGGCTGGAAATTTCGCTATTGTGCGCCCGCTCAATTCGAGGAGATGGGGGACCTTCATGGATTACCGGTTCGACAAGATCCCAACCCAAATATTATTGGAGACGAGGTCACCATCTACAACCCTCCCGATTGGGTGCCAAAAAATGATGAACAAGGTCCTGGCATCCTCCTCCTTGACGACATAAATAGGGCAGATGACCGAATCCTCAGAGGTTTAATGCAACTCTTGCAGGAGTTCGAAATGTTCTCCTGGACGTTACCCCCCAAGTGGCAAATCGTTTGTACGGCCAATCCTGAAGGGGGCGATTACTCGGTGACATCTATGGATGACGCGATGCTCACGCGAATGCTACATCTCACAATGGTTTTCGACGTGAAGTCATGGGCCAAGTGGGCTCTTGAAGCTGGAACTGATCCGCGAGGAGTATCGTTTGTGTTGACCTATCCCGAGGTGATCACAGGGAACAGAACGACCGCGCGGACACTGACTCAATTTTTTGATCAGATTCAATCTATTCCTGACCTCCGATCGTCATTGGAACTTGTTAGTGTTCTCGCGCAGAGTTCCTTGGATGAAGTCACGACGTCGACTTTCATTGCGTTTGTGAATGATCAGTTGCAGCAACTTATTGAGCCGCTGGAGATTCTGGAAACTTCGGACTGGACGTCTGTATCGAGAAGAATCTCGGAGCTCGCGTCAGGCGGAGGAGATGCGAAGCGCGTTGACAGGCTGGCAACGATTTGTACCCGTCTTTATCTGGCGTTGTCTTCAAAGACATATAAGCACAAGGCTGTTCATACGGCCAACCTTGTTGACTTCCTCCTACATCCGGAACTCCCGAATGACCTTCGGTTTGGCCTTCACCGAGACTTGGTTGCTGTCGGCGGAGACGTAACAGCGATGGTCAGAGACAAGAAGCTCGCAAAGGTGCTTTTAGGTAGCCTTTGATGGTGTCACAAGAAGCGGAGCGCTGCGCGGAGGAGTTGAGTAGGAGCATTCTTACGATGCTCCTGAAAGAACCGTTTTACGCACATCTGCTGGGTGGAATTCCCCGCAGAATCACGGGCGACGTCCCCACGGCCGCGGTCGCACTGACACCCCGAGGTACAGAGCTGGTTATTAACGCAAACTTCTTCCTGAATGAACTTGGGGCCCAAGAGCGGGTTGCGGTGGTAAAGCATGAGGCACTCCATCTTGTTTTCCGTCATCTGTATCGCCCGTTGATAAAGGATGGAGATCCGGAGCTATTCAATATTGCTGCTGATCTGGTTGTCAACCAGCATGTTGCTCCTTGGCCGCTACCAAGCTCCGCAGTAACGCTGAGCCTCTTCCCTGATCTCGGACTCCAGCCAAACAAAACTCTGGAGTGGTACTACGAGAGCCTCACTCGGCTCGATCGTGAGATGGCGGCAAAGGCCCCAGAGGAAACGTCTGCTCCTAAAAGTGCCCAGGCTCTTGCGGATATGAAAGGTTCACAAAGACATAGCGATCATGGCTCTTGGGCGTCGAGCGGTGGGGAGGGATTTGGAGTTGGGCACTCCAGCGACGGTGCGACTAAACAAGGGTTGAGTGACACCATAAGAAACGCGCTTGAGTCCGATATGGAGCGTCACCTTGTGCGTGCTCGGCAGCGAACATCTGCGCAGCAATGGGGTTCTTTGCCCGCGGGGATAAGATCGCAGATCATGCAGGTTGAGGAACGAAGGCAAGGGAAAGTTGATTGGAAAAGGGTTTTGCGGCTTTTCGCGAGCAGCGGCTACCGTACCCGAGTTGTGCCAACAAACAAGAAGATGTCGAAGCGGTTTGGTACTTTCCCTGGCATTAAGATTAGGCGGGAGAGGAAACTAGCTGTTGTTATTGACACCTCTGGGTCGATAGACGCAGAACTGCTAACGCTTTTCTTTCAAGAAATCCATCGAATTTGGCAGACTGGTGCCGAGGTGTTGGTTGTTGAGTGCGACGCCACAGTGCAGCAGACATATCTGTATAGGGGTCAGCCGCCTAAGCAAGTGCAAGGAGGGGGTGGGACTGCCTTCGATCCTGCATTTTCGTGGCTGAGAGCTCAGCGTCATGGTGGTTTTGATGCCTGCGTCTACTTAACTGACGGATTCGGGCCAGAGCCAAAGATGAGGCCGCCTTGTCCTCTCCTCTGGCTAGTAACCGATGAGGCTGGAACAGGCCCACACCTGAAGTGGGGGCGGTGCATTCACTTGTCAGCGCCCTGATATGGGCGTTGCGCACGTGAGGATTTCCGTCGGAGTGACAGGTCACAGACACTTTAATGAGAGGACCGATAAGCATTTTTTAGAACATGTCGACAACACGCTCTGTAGGTCGGATTGGCGACGCGCTGAGCATCGAGACCTGTTCTCTGGACTTGCAGAGGGAGCCGACTTAATCGTGGCGGAGAGAGCGGTTGCGATGGGTTGGAATCTAAAGGCAATCTTGGCCAAACCGCTCCCACTCTATTACGACGACTTCACAAGCTCTGACTCAAAACGTAAGCTTGATCACATGTTGTCCCTTGCAACTGAGGTCATATCAGTCGCAGGCGAAGGATGCAATGACGCTCAGTGCTACATGAATGTCGGGGACTTGATTATTGAGAATGCATGTTTTTTGATTGCAGTTTGCGATCTCGATCTTCACAATCCGTCACCTGGAGGGACTGCATGGGTGGTCAATCGGTTTATTGAGTCCAAGGGTCGCGATGCGCTGTTTTTGATACCCGTAACGCGGTCGGTCGTCAGGGAACTTGATTAATGTAGCCCTCCTATGCGATTTGTATCTCATCTGACTATTTTTAGACGCAACCTCGGATGTTCGGTGTCATTGAGACTTCTGGGCGTAATTCTGATTGTCGCTTTTGTTCAAGCGTCACCTATCTCGACTGCGTATTCGTCGACGACGTCCGCCCTAAACACACTGAGCTTTGCGCTCAGCGCGGGGAGATGGATTCTCAAGGACAGGGTGGAGGTTTACTACCTGAGAGTTCAGGGTGCAGGGAGAACTCAGTCGGAGGCTAGAGATCAAGCATTTAGGCTTGCGGTCGCTCAAGCGATTGGCACACTTCTTGTCACTGAAACGGAGTTGCGGGATGGTCGTATCGTTCGCGATGAGCTCATCGCCCATAGCTCCGGGATGATCCATGACTTTAGAGAGATAGAGACCCGCACTGAGAGCGCGCTCAATGTTGTGGTGATCGATGTATGGGTCGCAAGAAGTGAAATCTCCAACCGGATTTTGAGTCAAAGCAGGGATACGGGTCGAATAGAGGGGGAGCGGCTTTCAAAACAGATTGACAGTTTTAAAGAGACCCGAAAGACCGGCGATGGCTTGGTAAGGGTGGTACTTAGAGACTTTCCCGCTCGAGCTTTTTCCGTCACTCTCGAAAAGACAAGTGTCACAGCAGATAGTCAACGGAGTCTTCACTTACTAGTGCCAGTTCGGCTCGCTTGGGATCCCGCATGGTTAAAAAGCCTGACCGAGGCCGCAGAGGGCGCAAGTCATCAGCCAGGGTGCAACAGCTTCTGGTACCGAGCGAGTCGGCAATGTGCTAGCCTCGTGCGCCTTCTTGTCGGCTATAAAGGAGGCTATTTTGATGACGAGGTGGTAAAAAACATAGCCGAAAATGAGATGTGGAAGGACCCTCCGCGACTGCTACTGACAATTCTTGACAAGGGTGGGACAGCCTTGTTCCGTGAATGTTACACAACAGAGATGATTACAGCGTGGGGGGCATATTTCTTTATGTTCAACAATGGGCTATTCATTACGCCCCAAGCCTCGGCGAGGGTTGAGATGTCCATTGATCTTAGGTTGTTGTCCGCGGAGCTACTCGATCGTGTTCAGGTGGATTTGGTTCGAGACAGCGGTTGCCCAAAAGGCGGGGCGATGAGGCGCTGAGGGTATTCTGGTTAAACGGCGATCCGCGTCAGTTACTGACGCGATTCTGCGTTAGACTAAAACCGCAAAAACTCGGAAGAGGCCGCAGGTGACTACTCGAACAGCTGCAGATATAAGTCGACAGGAGACAACGGGGCGGGATTTCTTCGAACCTATAACGGGGATGTTGTTCGTTCAGAGATTGCTTGCTTTGATTGGGATTCGCTGGCTCTGGACTTCGAGCGCTTTATGGACCTAGAGGTCGAGGCCCTTAAGGGCAAGGAGGTCGAGAGACACAGAGCGAAGACAATTAGCGAGAATCAAGCCTTGGTGATTCTTTGGGAATACTATGCGCAGCACAAAGGGGAAGTGGGCACTTTGAGCCGTGAAGAGAAAGATAGGGTGGTTCAATCGATCAGAAGAGGTCTAACCCCGGGCGAGGCTCTCCTCGCTCCAACTGAGTAACTTTGGCTAGACGCTCAGACGGGTGAGGTAACTTGAGATAGCGATGCCATGAAGTTCAATCAGGCTTTGGCGCTGTTAAGGTTGCTCAGTTCCCGGCGGGAGGGATCAATGACTGCGCAGGCTATCGTAAAAAAATGGAACGATGTATACACCCAGAAACTCAATCTTCGGACGGCTCAGCGCTATCTCAGTGCGCTATCCTCCGATGGAAAAGACGGTCGTGCGGTATTAGAGGTTGATACCGAATGCAAAGAATGGAGGTATTACCTTCGACTCTCGGAGGTTGCAGGCTGGCTCATGACCGAGGAAGTTGCCTTGATTCAGGCATTGTCACTTCAGGTCGTAAAAGACACATTTAGTGGAACAGTTATCGAGGGCCTCGAGCGTCACTTGGATGCCGCCCTCCACCTCATCGAGGGGAGTGGCGAGAGGAAACGACTGAGAGATCGAATTCGAATCGTCCCAGATGGAATAGGCCGACTCCCGGCGAGGGTAGACCATAAAGTTCTTGGTGGTATTATGGACGCGCTCGGCAGCAGCCAATTATTGAGAGTTAAGTACGCTGCAGTTGCAAAGAAGAGAGAATCTTCCCGAGATATCAATCCGTTAGGTTTGGTTGCAAAAGACGGGACCCTATACTTGCTGGGGGTTGAAGGTCTAACTGATCCCCCCGTCCATTACGCGGCACATCGTCTAATTTCGGTCCAAGTTCTGCCAAAACGAGCCGCCCCGAGAGAGGATTTCGATCTTGATCGCTATATCTACGACTCTCATCAACTTAGCCATGTTTTGCACTCGGAGATGATTCGGCACCAAGTCATCTTGAGGGTGCACACCCGCTCTTTGTTTCACTTCAAGGAGCGACCGTTGAGCGAGCAACAATCTATTGTTGAGTCGGCGGAGCATGCTCCTTGGGCGATTGTCACCGTCTCCATACCGAACACCGTTCTGCTCAAACCGTTCCTAGCCAGCTTTGGCCCAGACCTCGAGGTACTTGAACCCACTCTGTTAAGGACTCAGATGGCGATTTGGTGTAGCGAATCCGCGAAGCTTTATGCAAGTCTTGGAGCCCAGTCCCAGTAGACGACAAAATTTGACGCGGTGAGTGGATACACTAAGTCTCCTACAGATACGGAGGCCCAACTATGTACTCAGATGCATGTGAGGAATCATTAAAGGTTTGCGGATCCGGGGAGTCCGGCGCAGTTGTCGAGGCAGGCCCGTCGGTTGCTCCCTCAGGTTCTGGTGTCAAGTCAAATCAGCGAGTCAAGCGGGTCGCCCGAGGTGGGTTGTGCGTAAGAGATTCAATTAGCCCAAACCTACTCTCGGAAATTTTAGAGCCAACTCTTCCATACGCGGAGTGGTTGCGGCTCGTGTTGCTGCGTGCCTTAGTTAATACCCCGGTCCTCGGGCGTGTGAAAGACCGCTCAAGCTACAGCCTTAACCGGATCTGCAGCTTGCTGGGTTTTGAGAATTTTGAGCAGTTCGCCGAGTCTCGAAGTCTCGAGGAAATCGAGGGGCACCTTCGGACCATCTTGGGGAAGTGGGAAAGCTCAAACCCCGCTGGGTGTCGATTCCCGAGAGTTCTGGAAGATAACTTGATTGCGCTCTCAAGAGTGATCTGTTTGGAGCCTTTAGAACAGCGCCTTCTTGGACTGGGAGTTTTAATTCAAGCTGAGCCAATCTTCGAAGACCTTGTGGAGCTTCTTGGGGCAAGCCTGACGGGACACAACATCGAACGAGTTCTCGCGCCAATGCTTGCCGAGCCAAAGACGGCAGTTGCCAAATGCCTGGAGCGCCAAGGACGGCTCTATAACTCAGGCCTGCTCTCCGTGGATCTCTCTGGTCGCTACGACTTAAGGCAGCTAATGGACTTTTTGACAGCGACCTTTCCCTCCAGAATGTTGGTGGAACAGGAGGACCCTCTCAAGCTCGTAGAGGGGTTTGTTCGGCCCGCACCGAGGGGCACGCTCAATCTGGGGGACTTCAAGCACCTCGGAATAAATGTCCAGATCTGCCGAGCATTGCTAGAAAAGGCTGCTGTTGAAAAGTCGAGGGGATGCAATATCCTCATATACGGCCAGCCTGGGACCGGTAAATCTGAGTTCGCACGTGCATTGTTCGCCGAACTGGGGCTTCGAGGCATGGAAGTGGCGGTGAGTAATCTCGCAGGTGCGCCTGTTGCGCCGATAAGGCGTTTCCGAAACTATCGTATAGCTCAGGCGTTCTTGAAGAGAGACCGCGCTGCAATACTTTTTGATGAATGCGAGGAGGCATTGAATTCCGGAAGCTTCTCAGACCAGTCTGACGATGAGGCGATCACTCCTAGAAAGTCATACATTAACCAAATGCTAGAGGGTAACGAGGTGGCTTGCGTATGGATTGCCAACTCGGTGAGTACATTCGATGAGGCATATCTTCGTCGCTTTAGTCTTTGCTTCGAGATGCCGGCGCTTTCATCAAACCAGCGCGAGGCCCTTGCCAAATCAACCATGGGTCCCCTCCTGAAAGCAGGCACACTTAAGAGTATTGCGGAAAATTCGGGAGTAACGCCGGCTCTTCTGACCAAAACCGCCAAAATAGTCGAGGTGATGACAGCGACAAACCCAAGCATTGACTCGGACGAGCTGGCCGCACACTGGCTCGGCAACACCCTGAAGGCCCAGCGAAAGCCAAGGGTTTACATTGAAAGCGGCGACAATCCAGTAACCCAGGATTTTGATCCAGAGCTTGTGAACTGCGGCGTCAATTTGCGCGGTTTACTCGATTCAATTCTGAAGTCCAAGGCCGCTCGATTGTGTGTTTATGGCCCTCCCGGAACTGGAAAAACAGCGTTTGGGAAGTGGATCGCCCGCGAAATGGACGCGCCTCATCTTCTTTTAAGGGCGTCAGACATTCTGAGCCCTTACCTCGGTGAGACGGAGCAGAGGATTGCTAGAGCGTTTGAAGAGGCACGACAAAGGGGTTCGGTGCTGCAGTTCGATGAGGTTGATTCATTTCTTCAGGATCGACGGACTGCCCACCGGCAGTGGGAGATTACCCAAGTAAACGAAATGCTTACTCAGATGGATAGCTTCCGAGGGGTCTTTATCGCCTCAACAAACCTATTTGAAAGGTTAGACGAGGCGAGTCTGCGTCGATTTGACTCCGCACTAAGGTTTGACTACTTGAAATACGAATCAGCAAAGATAGTTTTTAGAAGAACGTGCGACTTACTCGGTCTTGAATGCCCTGACTCCAAAACGATGGAGCGCTTGAGGGGGCTAGCCAAGTTAACGCCGGGAGACTTTGAACAATCCTTGCGTCGAGCAAGGCTAGAACCAACGAAGTCGGCTCAGGAGCTATTAATTCAACTGGAGAAGGCTATCTCTTTAAAGAGCTCAGGTCCAACAAGGAGTGTTGGTTTTCTAGCGGCGGCCTAGTGTTACATGAAAAGTCAACTACACGAATATGGAGCATTAAATATGAACTCTTCCAATCCATCTAATGCTTACAGATTAACCAAATCAAAAATAATGGCGGGACTGCAATGCCATAAAAAACTTTGGTTTGATATCAATAATCCCATTAAAAAAGACCTGCACGTCTTTCATATAGGAAACCGATTCGGCGAACTTGCGAGGCAACACTATGGAAATGGCCTGGACCTAAGTGACACCCGTGAAGTGGACAACGCATTGAAGATGACTCACGATGCCATATCGGACTTGCAGGTGTCCACGATTTATGAGGCAGCATTTTTGCATGATGAAACTCTGGTTCGGCTTGATGTGCTTCGTCGAATGGGGAGCGAGTGGGAAGTGATAGAAATAAAGTCGTCAACGAGTTTAAGGGAGGAGCATATATCAGATGCTGCTCTACAGGCATATATAGCAGCTAGTAGCGGCCTCAAAATCAATAAAGTCACAATCTCACATATTAATAAAGAGTTTTTGTACAAAGGAGACGGTCAATATAGCGACCTGTTCATGGAGATAGATGTCTCAGAGAGGGTCTCTGCTTTTCTTCCGAGAGCAAGTTTTTTGATTTCTCAACTAAAGCCGATCTCTGATAGTGACGCTGATTGCCCAAAGATCTCAGTTGGAGTCCACTGTAAAACTCCACATAAATGCCAATATATAGAGCGGTGTAGTGAAGGAAGCGGTTCTAACAGAGTTCTTCCCCTAGATGCCTCCTTAGACTTGATCGGGAGTTCCAGCAGAGACGGTAGTTCTTCAGGATATGAACGTCTAGGGGATAACCTAGAGCATTCTCTAGATTCTCCGGGAGAGGATATTGTTCAAGCCGTCCATGGAACTGAAATTCGGTGGGTGTCACCCGATATAAAGGATCGTCTAGATCAACTAGGGTGGCCACGGTTTTTCATGGACTTTGAAACTGTGCAACAAGGAGTTCCGATTCTACGGGGTACAAGGCCGTACGACGCAATACCCTTTCAGTGGTCTGTTCACCGGTGGTGTAGTAAGGAGCAAAATATTCGATTGAGTGATGCGCTGGGATATTTGAATTTTTACAGCGCGGAGATGGATACTGAGTTTATGGTAACACTACTAAACGCTCTTGGAGAGAATGGGCCAGTCTTCGTACATAACGCCTCATTTGAGAAACGTATACTCCGAGAGACGGCGAAAAGAATTGGGGATCCGTCGATTACGGCTAATGTTGAGGGGGTAATTGAGCGGATCGTGGATACATTGGCCATTGCTCGGAAAAATTTTTATTCACCTGAGATGATGGGATCATACTCCTTAAAGAGTATTGTGAAAAGTATTCCGACGACAGTTGATTACTCGGAGGAGGATGGCCTTAGTGACGGTGAGGAGGCTCAGCTTGCATGGCATATTTGCACCAATAGAACCGTCGATGTATCAAGAAAGGCGGAGTTGGAGGAAAGGTTAAAAAAATATTGTGCAAAAGATACGTTGGCCATCTACGACTTTATTAGTTATCTAAGTAAATAATTGGCTATGATTATTATTTAGTAGGACTGCTTAGGTTTTGCACTCATTTTTAGATTGGTTTTGACCAGAATGCTGGCACTCTTGACTTGCTAGTATTTGTCTAATGAGTCGAATATGACTGACGTTAATAATACTGAAGCGCAGTAATTGACTATCGCAGAGTCTCAATGCCACTATAGAAAGGATATGAAAATTAAGACTTACTTGAAGATTGTTTTCCCACTGGCGATGTCTACGGTCATAGGCTGTGCGTCCACCTCGAAGGAGGAGCCCAAAGCGGCTTCAATGGCCGAATCGGGATCCCAACTCTCGGCACAGGGGAGCAGTGGAACTAATTCTAGAACTGCCCTTGATTACAAGCGATTGGGGCTTAGGATAATCCACTCACAAACGGGCCAGATTGAAGCGCTTGAGGTAACAGGTTACGCACCTTTATGGGGATCAGGCCAGAATGCGATTCGTGAGGCATACAGAGTTGCTGAGTTGGAGGCCAAGAAGAGCGTCAACGACTACATCAACGACGAGACGATCACCAGCGGGGTTACGGTGACGATGATCTCCCGAAATATTGAGAAGGCTGTCGATAGAAGAAACATGACGAACCTAGAGAGCGGTACCTCGGTTGCGGCTCTAACCACAGATCAAGAGCTTGATATTCCGCTTAATAGCGCCGGTGGTGCGAATGATGAGGGTTCGAAGCGATCGAACGCACTCAAAATTGCATCTAATCTTAAGACAACGATAACTTCAAACAACAAAGGAATTCTGAACGGGTTGTATCTTGTCAACTCCGAGGTTGTCGACGGTGGTAAGGGCGTGCGTGCGACTTACAGATGGGATCGCCAGGGGGACCAGTCTCGGCGTGAACTTCGAGGGCTGATGAGTCGCTAGCGAAGAGGCGGGCAAGAAAACTGCTGTTATGTTCATCGATAGACGTCCTACATTGAAGGTGAAACATGAAACTAGTTTTTGATAAACCAATTGTGGCCAGCAATCATTTCGAGATCCCACCTGATACGTCCGCTTGGAGTACATATGGGTATCGTCATGTAGATGGGGGTCAAACGCCATTAAGAGATAGGGCGCCATTCAGGACGAGTAGGTTAGGAATGGTTGCAAAAAGCGAGATTGGTAATCTGATGGCGAATAAATATGGGCTTTATGCTTTGGCCTTTGATATCCCTAGCCCAACTCTATATGTTGGTATTGCTTCTGAGGGGGGTGCGGCGCCTGAGGGCGTGTTGAGTCGGATAAGAAAGCACCGCGTCAAAACTACTGGTTCACATGTGGGGGCGCACGAACATGCAACTGGAGGCGTTCATCATCCCGCAAATTGGATAAAGTTTGCCACTCAAAGAGCGAAGCATTTCGCTCGTCAAAACATAAAAGATGTATGTGCGGATATGAGAATTATTATTGCCAACCTAGAGGGCGTTCCTTTTCAGCGAAAAAATTTGTTGGAATGCTGTGAGGCCTTGCTTTGCCTTAATGATCGTGGAAATCTTCACCGTTTGTATAATCTATTATGGCCGGAGTCTGACCCTCATAAAGTTAATCTTTTAACGGATAGACACATCAAGAGAGTTGAGGGTTGCGATTGTGAAGTAGAGTTCCGGAATTGAGTGTAGGCCTAGTGTGGTAGCCCGAGTTCGACAGTTTGAGGGGTAATTTATGTCTGTGAGTGTTGCTGGCATTGGGTTTCGGGAGTGGGAGACCCTGAATTGGGTGCATTGGTTT
>Ga0169931_10006076_pt1 | contig 18286 bp, 8 predicted proteins | sample Kivu_15m_20L_FD_129675 | JGI IMG/M metagenome (GOLD analysis project Ga0169931, IMG submission 129675) | Freshwater microbial communities from Lake Kivu, Western Province, Rwanda to study Microbial Dark Matter (Phase II) - Kivu_15m_20L... | ecosystem: Environmental > Aquatic > Freshwater > Lake ... | reverse complement strand
TGCAATTAATTATTATTGTGAATATGAGCAGTGCGATCAACCGTAGTAGTTCTTTACATGGTATGCAGTTAAACATGTAGAAAACGTAGCTTTTGCTTAAAAAATTAAAGAAATCAACACAAACATATTGCCATCTCTTCCCGAGGACAAACAAGGAGCTCTAAAAACATACTTGGAAGAACTATCAGAACTGCATTCTAAGGAAATCGCACAAATACAAGAAAAATACAAAGCTAATGGCGGAAAATTGCTTCAACTTTAAACAAAAATACGTACAAATAGTGTTAAGATAGAAGTCTAAGACGAAAGTCCAAGGCGTGGGTAGAAAAAAACAGCCCTGTAGGTGCGTGGCGACAAGGGCATGATAAACGGAGTATTGGTCTAGGACAGACGAGTGCACAAGAGCAGAAGTCCATAAAAGAAATAGTAGGTCAAAAAGTACGCTAAGTTCGTGCCTAAGAAACTTACAGAGGAAGAGTTGGCGATCAAATAGGCGCATAAGCTCAAGGGAGTTCCATAGCATAAGAAAGCTTGATAGTAGATAGCATACATAATAACAGCCGTTTCATATAAAAAATATAACTTTTACATATTTAAGTCAAAGATCGATTAAATCTCATGCACTTATACTAGAGTAAAATCAATATACTACCTTACTTTTTAATATTAAACCCTATTTCTTTGCCAAAACAATAATTTTATTATGCGATCCCTATACACCGCAGACATCTAAGGTACCCCCTCCCTCACATAGGCACCTCATCAAAACCCACAATATTCGACAAATCATACTTCAAGAACCAACACGACCAGATAGTCAAGCGAAGTCCATTCAATCCATAAGGAGTCAAATATTAATGGTTCGTGCCTTTGCCTAAAGCTCAGAAACATACCCCTCAGCCAAATCCTTGTCTGAATACTGTTAAGTTGATTAGCGAACATACTGGCTTGGCTATGTCGATGCATTATCAGAATACAAGGAAGAATAATAATGTGGATTTGAGCTAAAGTCATAACTACTCGAGGTTGAGCAATAATGGGCATTCTATTGTTGGAAAAACAACGCCGAAAGTCAACTAAGGTATATGCTATAGTATATAGGAAATAATCCTTACTATCCACATAGGATTAGATAGGCTGGTGATAACTCTCAATCAACAAGGTTTACGGGTAATCGAAGCTGGAACTACAGTCCAAGTCCAAAGGTCAACCTGCCAGATTCTAAGAGTTAATACATATCCAAATGGATCAGACTATGATTTTTTGCACATTAACATACAAACATATATCATCTATGTTCAGTGAACACAAAAATATAAATAAATACTATCATTAATACTAAAATCACTTGAAAAGTTATCTTTTGATTCCCTGTTACAATGCAGGCTTGATACAATTATAGTAATTTTATAGATTTTTACGCTAAAAACTGCCAATCGCACTCTACAAACTAGCTTTCATCTAATTTCTCGTCTTGTATGTCTTCGTCCTTATAATACCTTTGATCTAATGAAACCAATACTATATAGGATTGAGCATGGGCGTATACGGTGGTAGATATATCATTTTTATGCTATATGCCTATTAAATATGTCTTAGATTCTATCTGTTGTGTATGGGGCAGTTATCCATTATTATGTATCTTTATGGGTTTATGCCGGTTTAGATCAACATTCGACCTATCTTGTCCATGGCCTATATAGGGATATATTTACTATAGTGAATGCGGCTGCGTTGTATCCGTCGCTTAGTTCATAAAAATTAATGCCACTTATACTCATCATGGCCAGTAAAATAATGTCTTTTCCTTTAGAATTTACTGTTGATTTTGTGGCAGGACATCCTTTTTTGGCCCATCCACGATCCCTCACTGTCAACATATTGAACCTACTTTAATCTAAAAAGTATATCTACACGTTAGGTATGGCTAACATCTACAAATATCTCTTGCAATAGTGATATCTCATCTATACGGTCTGAGGTGAGTTTCTATTCTTGGGCACCATTTGTACTTTCTTTCTCGAGTAGTTTCCTTTTTTGAGTAGATCTTGGATATGTCTGCGAGTTATAGGCAAGAGATGTCCGTTTCTATCTCGTTATAGTAGCTATGGATTATGGTTCATCTAATCTGCCATCTATTGTTGCGTCTTTACACAATTACGCGATATTATTTCCTATAGATACTTGAGTCTGACCTATGATAGTTGCTATGCCATAGCGTTTCCCTTGTTATCTGTGGGTGCCATCTTGCCTAATCGAATAGTAAACAACGGATCCATTCTGAATTACTCATATAGATGCTTTATCTCAGTCATTGAGATGTTTAAAGTCTACCCTATCATTTTGTGGGTTATTCTTTTTCTGTAAAATGGTGTGCCTGCTGAGTCTTATTGCACTTAGTATTATCTGAATAGAGCTTGGACTTGTTTTAGGATCTTGGCTGTTACTTGCACTCGTTTTTTCTTTCTTTTTCGCATCGGCTTTTCATTTTTGTTTTATTATTTAATAGAGTCTCGACTTGAACCTATACTGGTATTGCTTTACATTTTGCCGATCGTATTTGGATATTTTTTGATCAAATAGCTCTTTATCTTATCCCTCATGATCTTTCTTTGTTGCTACAATTGCACCTATATCCTCATATACGGATTATTGAAGGTAAAACTGGTTCTAAGTACGTCCTAGGGGTCCCATTAGGGTTTGGTTTATTTTTAGAATTATAGTGAGTATCGTTAGTTTTATGCTGGGTCGAAGTTGTAGTAGTGTAATGCTTAGAATTATGCGCCTTATGTGAATTAGTTTTATTATTAGTATTTAGAGGGAGAGTTTTAGTCGATTTAGTCGTGTTTGTTTAGTTTCTAACGCTTGTGATCAAGTTTTTAACGCTTTTATGGTTATAGAGGGCTGTAAGATAAGAATGGTTCTTATTATTTGACTTATTTTATCTAATTTTTCTTGTTGTGTCGACTATTTTGTTAATCCTAGTCTTAGATAGAATACTCTTAATGACTCGAGGATCTTTTGTAAACTTAATTAGAAACTGACATATTGATGAACTTTTGTTAAGAATCTTCCATTTTTTTGACCTGAACCGGAAAGGTGGGTTGCGAAGACAGCTCTACATCAGGTAGTTGGCTCATTTCGCGTAATTAGTCGAGTGATTTGTTGTAGTCGTACTTTTTGTATTTTCTTATCTTCGATGGCATTTGATGATATGCATAGGTTTGACTGAGATATGTATACGTAAGTTGTTTTTAAGCAGTTTTATATATTGTAGTATTCAGTCTGAGCACTTTTTAATTGCTTTTTCATTTGTATTCTATACAACAACTACATAACTATATATAGACTCATATTGTATATGTATTAAATATTTTAAATAAGAATCATAGAGATCACCTAATGAGTGTGTGTAGTCCTTTAAGCCACGCCATAACATTATCCAAAGGAATTCCCAACTAATTCTTCCATCCATCCACATGCATCTTGACCACCAGCATATTCCTAACTATCTCGAAACGACTCCAAATCTACTCAACTCCTGTTATCTGCATATTGGGATTAGAGTTAGGATTGTCGCTTAGACTCAAGTGTCCTTGTGAAAGTATAGCGAATTTTGGGGTCCATTAGCTCCAGTATGTTTTTCTGAGGATTTATGCTTGTAGATGTCCTTAGAATAATTGGCCTGGGTTGCACATTATGCCCATGGAGGCTAGTTTTGCATGGAAGACTGCGCACATGAATCCGCATTGTTACTGGCTGTTAACTGCATAAAAAGCATCATTTTTAATTGTAATTTTGACTAATCTTGCATTGCTTATGGGCGACTAAGCTTTGACTTTTATCTTGGTGATGTGATATACAGGTTGGTTCATTACACTTTGATAGGTAACTTCTCCATTGAACATTGCCCATTGATAGTTGGTTCTCACTCCTACATTTCCGAAAAAAAGGACGTCTCTTGCGATATTTTGTTGTTGATTTTGGATGTATGGACTAGATTGACCCTCATTAGTAGGTATTATTTGATTACTTTGATTACTTTGATTGTTTTGTTATTTTTTGACTATATTTTATGCATTTTTTTGATATTTTGCTTGCTATTATAGTCTTTTTATTTAAAGCTATCGTTTTTAACGATCTATCTGATTTCTTTACATTTTCAACTTTTATTTCTATATATTTATTTTCTATCTTAACTGTTATTTTCGAATTCTCTATATCTACAACTGTTTTTATATGTAAATTTGCTACTAAATATCAGCATTCGTCGTAGAAACACCTTATATAGGTGTCATAGTATTGTTTTGATTAGAATTTACTTGATTTCTTTGATTTTGTATATTATTTTGTTGTATTTGTTGAGGTGGTATGTTATTTTGCTGTATTTGTTGAGGTGGTATGTTATTTTGCTGTATTTGTTGAGGTTGTATGTTATTTTGTTGGTATTGTGGCATTTGTTGCATATATTGACCATTTCTTACCTGATTCACTACTTGTCTAGGCGGACCGTTTTGATAAACTACGGTCTTAGTCACACAACAAGGTCCCATACATCCTGGTGCGCAAAAACCAATACCTCTATTCATCATTCCTCTATTCATCATTCCTCTATTCATCATACCTGCACCCATCATACCAGCGCCCATCATACCAGCGCCCATCATACCTGCCCCCATCATACCTATGCCTCCCATCCCCATTTCCATCATGCCTATATCAGCTACGGCCATTCCTGCGCCCATCTACATAGCACCGAGTCCCATCATTTACGCACCCATAATCGGATTGCCCATCATCATATCCATAGCTCCCACTTACATCTACATAGCTCCCATGTCCATCATGCCCATACCGAGGCCTACGTCCATCATGCCGAACATGCTTTAAACAAAAGTAAATAATAAAATGCAAAACATAATTTATAGACATCGAACAAAAACACAAAAGAATATAGTTTTAGAGATTAAAATGCTTGCTAGTATTTATATTATCGTAATGTATTATATGCTGTAATGGTATGATTTAATTCTCCTACTAAGATTACTTTATTATGTAAGTTGTTGGCAAAAGTGAAAGATAACGTAGCTCACGATATACTGCCCTTCTCATCTAGGCCAAATAAGACTAAATCACCTACCACAGCAGGGGCAAACTCACACTCATCATTATCCCACTCTGCTTCTCTACCTTCTACTTCGGATACTGCCTCACCTATTTCTCATCTTTCGGCAATCAAGTCACGCTAGATGTACATATACACGCATTAAGGTCTTTGGAGAGTTGGCGATTTAGACTGTTTTTAATAGTGTTTTATTGGCAGTTCCATCAGTTGGGGCACTAGTAGGCGCAGCCGTCGCGCCCTTCCTAATGAGAGCTCTAAGTCGCAAGTAATCTCTCTTAGATATAGACAACTACTACTAGTCATCAATCTATGTGCTATAGTCATACAAGGAATCATACAAGTACCTAATGTCTATGCATTTTTGGTCTGCAAAATCTTCCAAGGTCTCTTCACTGGTATATACATGGCTTTAATACCTATATATGTGGGTGAGTTGGCTCCAATACAAATCAAAGGCAGTTTCGGAGTACTTTCTCAACTTTTCATCATAGTCGGCTAAGTACTAGGCTACGCTTTCGGCCTTATCTTCGATGCAGCTGACCTATAATCCGATCTGTTCTATCGACTAATGTGCGTGTTGAATACTCCTTTCATTATAGTCCAAACAATCCTACTACTTGCCAACGTAATCCCCTAAAGCCCAAACTCCCTCCTAATAAAAAACAAGACCTAATAAGCCAGAAAAGTAATCGGCATGTTCACCTTATAAAAACACATCTAACGCACTCTCCGTTAAAAACAAAAATAAGTATAATACTAGTTATCATCTCGTAACCAACAAACAAAAACTACTATACAATATTCATGGAAGGCGTATTTGATAGGGTTTTAGTTGCCACTTATGCAACAAATGGTGGGGATTAATTCGGTTGTGGTGTAGGCCAATCAGATTGTGAAGAATATTATACCTGGGTTGGTGCAGTATGCTGGGCTTATACTTGTTTTGGTCACCATGGTCGGATCTATATGCTCTGTTTTTATTATTGCCAGAATAGGAAGGAAACCTCTTATGCTTATTGGCAATCTAGGTCTAGCTATCATCGATATAATAGTAGCAATATTGTTCCTACTTGACGGTAATAGTGATAACCAAGGCTAAGGATACGCTATTTTTGTGCTTCTGATCATATATATGGTACTGTTTGGTCTTACTATTGGTCCTGGAGTATGGCTGTATGTGCCTTAGATCGTACCTGCTAAGGTGGTGCCATTTGCTACGATGTTAAACTGGCTGGGTTCTACTATATGCGTGGTGTGCACTCCTATAGCTTTGCAGGCAAATGGTAGTAACCCGTACCCTGTGTTTTTTTTCTTCGGAGGGCTTAGTTTGGTGTTTTTTGTGATGAATGCGCTGTGGATGGTGTAGACGAAAAACAAGAGTAGTGCGGAGATAGCTTAGTCATTTTTTGGCAAGAAGAAATAGTGATATATGAAATACTATTGTTATTAGTGTCATAAGTAGTATAATGTACGTATAGTAAGATAAATTATGGAAGATTTATAGATTGTATCACTTATAGATGGATGACGATGGGCTATTGATAGGACTTTATTGAATGATGGATAGATTTTGATTAGGTTCCTTTTTTTAGGGTTATCTGGTTTATATTTTGACTGCAGATGCATTATAAGTGGCTATGGAACTTTGAGTTCCCTTTTCTTTTCTCAAAAAAGATGATTTCTTTTATTCGTTCCTTTCTGATTTATTTAGAGTTTGCACTTCTGGCTATAATTAATACAAATTTACTTTTATTTAGCTGTCTTGACTCATATTTTATTATTACTTAATTCCACTTTTGGAGTTCTCGCTAGGGCCACGTTAAACCATCATCTCCCTTGCGTGATTACTTTCTCGATTTCTAGATTCCTCAGACTGAGGACGAGGGTAATTGAGTTCAGATGCTCTTTCTGAGCTACTGACAGAGTGTCGATTTGGTTGATGATTTTAATCGATTTAGATTTTTATCAAACTTTCTTTAACCTATTGTGGAATCGCACTTACTTAAGGCTCTCTTTCTTTAATCTAAGGACCTTTTTACTCTGTGATAGTGGCTCGAAAGTGAGTTATCTAATTGGTTTTTCTAAGATGCCTTGCCTATGAGATTTAACTCATTGGTTCTGGATCAGTTTAGTTTTTAATTTAGCTTTAAGGCCCCTTATTAGCGAACGATGGACCTTCTTTATTATATTTTTCTTTAGATTATTCTTAAAAAATACTACTTTGTTGGGCATTTTTTATGCTTGAAGATTTTTTACTTATTTAGGATTTATTTTTGGGTTCAATACTGCGATCATCGTTTTTTTTTTTATTTAACTGTGCTGATAAAACGATCTTTGAAACCATTTATGGATCGATGGGCTGTTGGTTTGAGGCCTAATTAGTCTATGCTGCAGTTTATGGATTTTTAGATATTTTTTTGAGGTCAATATGTTCATCCTCACTAGGAATAATATGATTAGCATTTTCTGCTTTTTTTTCCTGAGGATCGCTGCTAACTTAAACATTTTACTATGCTTTTGGCTTTTTTTAGTCAGCAAGAACTGGAACAGTATATGTATCGCCTTATAGATATTGATTCTCGCTATTAGTCTTCCCAATTTCGTTTTGTGGACCTTAACTGGCATGTGGAAGTGGTTATTTTTCAACTTTTCTAGGTATATATGACAGCTATATCTTTGAGGAACAGCAGCCCATTAAGCTAAACTTAATATTAATACTTTTTCCTAACAAGATCGCAAATAAACAACAACAAAATAAAAACTAGACTCTAATTTACGATATTATAAAATATTACACTATATGACGATGCATCAAATATATAAAGTACTTTAGTATTTATCAGTTGCTTTTATCTTACTATTCCTATTCTTCCTGTCTTGATCTCTCCTATATCCTTCTTCTATATTCGATAGCGCTGCCACTCTTAACTGTAGGATCCCTATATCAATACTTAACTACCTCTTTTTATTACTGTTTGAAATTGATTCAATCTGCGATCCACCCAATCTATTTACAGTGCTACCAATCTGACTACCTGAATCCATAGAATTTAAAGCACCAGTCTCCACCTGACCCTAATGAAAACTTTTAGGGTTATTATCGATGATTAAATGCGTGTTATTGTTCTAGTTTTACTATATTTTTGGTCCAAAAGGTGGCTAGTTGTGTTTGTATATGGTATCCTGATGATTGAGATCATTATTTTTCATATTTTATATAATCTTCAGCCTTTCTTTCTTCTACTACTATCTTATTGCTTAAAATGAGTATAGCTTATCCTATGATACTTTGCTATTGCTACGATAAGGTACTTTGTCTGTGTTTGATTATGTTTGTGTTCTATTTTAGGATCCACAGCAGCCCATACAGCTTCAGTAAACGCTAAAATGAATACAAATCTAATATTTGTCTTACATATACAATTTCCAATAAAAAATCAATAATGATTAATCAAGTCAAAATGCCTATTTATTTAATTTAAGGATTGCATAATAAATAGATAAAACTAATGCTGAGCAAAAGTATGGGTGATGCCTAATCTCAACAACATACTACAAGCGCACACCATAACTCATAAAATGCATCAATCTGTCTTCAAATCGCAATACAAAGCATACTCAAACGTAAACTATGCCAATCCATGAACAATTTACTACTGAATGACATCAGAAAGGCATATAGTTAGAGATAGAAAAAGATACGTTCTATCAATAATTAGAACTAATCATTGAAGAAGCTAGTATAGTCGACTAACGTAACTAACCTCTAGCTATCTAAAACAATATAGTAACTCCAATCATAACTATTCTCTATTCACTAATAGTTCGCACTCATCAAATAGAAACCTTAACCACAACCACAACCATCTGCATAGTTGACCACCTAGGACAGCATCGCCGCATAACTCCAACGCAAAACCTCATAACTGCATTCCCTCCAATAAAAAACAACCCTGTTATAGGCATAGCTAACCTAAACCAAAGACCGTTTCCAGCACTACCACTCCCTCCTAAAAACAACACGAGCATAGAGAGATAACATGAAACTATTAGTATAATAAAAATAGTAGTAGCTATAATTCTACAAAGAAAAAGATTAGAGGAATATGTAATAGCAAAGAATGAGTCAATAAAAAATGATAGAGATGAGGCATAGTTACGAGACGACTTAGATATAAATAAGAAAGATAGAGGTGGAGGTGGAGAGGTTGCTTAACTAGAAAGAGAAGTGTAGTGCTTAGATTAAGGCGAAGGAGGAGTAGTTTGGATTGCAGATGGCGCAGAAGGAACATCATATTCAGGAAATGGAGATAGTTGCGTTTAAGAGGGAAAAGGAACTCATGGAAATAGGGTTTTAAAGAGAAATGGCGCAAAAAGCATTAGAGTTGTAGCAAAAAACAAGAGAAAATGAGATTAGAATGAAGGAAGAATAGATAAGGCAGCAACAAAACACAATCAATAGACTTCTCTTTTTGCATTAACAGGCAAGTGCATAGTCGATAAGGACTAAGGCTCAAATCGGTTAGATTATTACTCAAAACAACAAAATAAAGGCATAGTACACGTAACTACATATCTAGTACGACTGCCTTTCACAATAACATGCCAAAGTTGTTCAGCTAAGATAAGCCTAACAAAAAATAGCTGAAATTCCACCTATAGTAGTCTAGGATCTATAAAAACTATAGCTAAGACGTCAGTTGTAGCTACTGAATACCTAAATGGCTTAAAACATCCGTAATGGTTAACGATAGAAACGATAGCTAAGGTAATCTATATAAAAAATAACAATATAAATGCACATGAACATATCTATTCACAGCTAATAAAAGAAAATACTGAGATAGTAAGTATAGAGATCACGCAACTAGCAATACTAGATCAGCCAATAAAAGATAAAAAGACAAAAATAGGACATCCAAGCACTGAGATAGTAGACATAAAGACTAACGTCGATCATAGACAACAACTAAAAATCATACAAACTCCTCCAGAAACAACAAAAATAAAGCCTATAACACAACTAGCAAATGATACAACTGACCGCTCATCTCCAACAATAGCTAGTATCCAGCAATCAATAAAAAGACCATCTCAACAATAAACTCAAACCTTTGTAAATGAAATTGATGGAATTTGAAGAGAAATTACAACAAGCGATGATGGATCGATCGGTTTCATAGAATTAGGGGATCATGGCTAGTCAGAGTAGGATCAGTGTGTTGGAGGAAACCATAGGACATAATACTCAGGAAAAGAGGAGATTACTATAAAGGAATAGTGCCCAGAATTTGGAGATTATCGCGCTACAAGCTTAAATCAACAGACTCAATACACAATAGACATACAAGTAGACAAAAATACTGAAGAAAGTAGGAGGGTAGTATGGCTAACTTGAAGAATAAGTATCGAATTAGAGCAGAAAAGTGCAAGGATAGAACCATGTTAGCAGTAAGTATAGTGCTTATTTGTAACAATAACTGAAAAAAAAACAATAATAGATTCAGAGAATGACCGACAACTAAGCTGAGTTGCTCAATCAGACATAAACTTATATTTTGCAAATAAACCAGCTATAAAAAGACAAAAAATAGTAAATCGAAGGTCGTAGATAACAATAAGCTTTGATATAGCGCATGCATAGATAGTACAAAACATAACAGCATTAACACTAGTAGTAGCTCAAAAGTATCCACAACAAAGTCATAAAATTGAAAGAAAGTATAGCCCAAAAAGATCAGCAACTGAACGATCTTAGATCCAATCAAAAAATATTGTAAAATGAATTGTTTGCTATGTAGTAGTAGAAAAACAATGCACTCAAGACGAATACTAGACTTAAAGGACAGTTATAAGAAATCACCAAAGAAAACGCACTACTTACATAACAAAACCAAATAACTTTGATAGAAAATAAGCATATCAATGCAAGGATAACCAGAATTACTAAAGACTATGAAGATTTGTAGAAAATAAACAGATAATGGTAGCGAGAAAAGGCAGTAAAGATATAAAAAACAAGCTAATAGAAAGATAGTTAGTTGTAGACTCATGTATAGTTCTACAAACAAAAAAATATAGTGCAGATCAAAGAGTAGTAATTACTATGGTCAAGAATGCAACTCAACAACAAATAACAGTAACTATCTAAGTTGAGACAATAGAACATTTAAATTCAGTCCGAGATGGGTAAACTGAGATAAAGAAGCCATAGACTATAACACTGGTAGATACGATGTGATCGATAGGCCGGGGCTCATCTGCAAACAAGACTTAAATTGAAAGAAATATAAAGCACAAATAATACTCTTTTGGAGCAACTGAGGAGCAAGTAGTAGCAGTTGAGAAACAGATAACAGCAATATGATATGCAACTCAAATAGTACGGCTAAACTTTTTAGAAATTGAGGAAATAGATGGATAAAGAAAAAGGCAATGAGTGGTAGTAAATTGACCGTTCTGGGTAGTTCTAGCGTAGAAACAGACAGGGATAAGTGCTCAAACAAATAGCATTGCAACTAGACAGCAATTTTACAATATAATAATGGTAGTAATAGATGTAACTAAGAATACTTCTCAAAATAAGCTAAGAGATAAGCTAGCTCATGGCAGGCAACCAGCTACTCCATTAAAAATGCTAAGAACTGCAGTAGACCCTATACTCGGATAAAAACTAAATGTGTTCGTAGTAAATTCTGTTGATGTTTCATAAGACCATAGCAGAGTATATTCTTTTTATTAGGACTCAGGCTTTGTTACCGCCACAACAAGTGCCAAGGCAACCGCTTTTTTCGTGGAGTACTGGGGTGGAGAAGTATCTGGAGGAAGTTGGTAGGTTTTTAAGAAGTGTTGTTATTGTTGCACAGAATCAAGCAATACATAATCGAGTAGATCATTAGCATTATACATATAGACCAAGAATAAGTAAAGATTAAGACCATAGTAGGACTATTATGAGATAATAGAGCATAAAAACTCAACAAAAACCAAGCAACCAACCACCACTTGCCACAAATACCCAAAAAACATCTATTCAAAGCAAATTTGGCATGAGTAGCAAAGTAAAGGCAGCTGCTAGTAGCTAGATGCGAATATTCACGCACTCTTCAAGCTACAATGGACTAACTTAGCTATAAGCCAACAGCTAGAAAGGCGGGAATATATGGATGCCAATGATATAATCAAGGTAGATCCGCAGACGAGATCATTAGTGATATAAATAAGTTATTTCATTAAGCATGCATCAATATATTGGTATCAAGGCATGAGATCTATCTACTACTATACTGGATCAACTATACAATTGTTATCGAATACAAATCTGACCTATATACGCATGGTACCTACAACCTAGTTCTCCCCCAACTGATTCTTCCTGTACAACGTCACATCCTTAGTCTCAAAACGATTATCCGATTCCTTCCTCGGATATTTCAAAAAACCAGCATTGCACAATCTAAGCTACGACTCTCCGACCAGTTAAGGCTACTTCCCTAGAACAGGTTTGCTCAGAACTTGTATCTTCATGTAACTTCCTGCTGATTTTAACTAGAATTAACAACAATCGAAGTATCTAGCAGCAACTCCTAGCTATGAGTTGACAGCAAGCATCTATAGTCGTTAGGGCAGGCTGAGAAACCTATTCATTTGTATTCTATTTCCCATTCTGATAACACCCTATGTATCTTTTTGCGCAAGATAATGCCCACTCCATCGAGGGTGTATCCCTCCATCAGCCTACAATGAACTCCAACTATTTTTCTACACCTCAAGCGTAACAATCGGCTTCATGTCACCTAGCTGTGCCACGTTGAACTACAAATTAGCACTGATTGGTATGATATCCATACTTCCTTTGAAATTCATTCGAAAGTGTATCTACAGTGTTAATTTTGCTACTATTTTGTCTTTTATTTGCAAATCCGTGCCTATTTATATCAAACTCACCTATACTGTATGCTTGGCATGAGGAAGTTATACGATAGGGGTCAGCAATACCCGTCCATACCCTGATATTCTTGCCCTCTTGTCTTTCTTTTACTTCTTTTGCTTGTCAACTTTCTACTACAAGTATATGTTTAGCATCTACTATGCTCCGTACTTGAAAATATGTGCTTGTTGGGTCATCCTGTCTTATTTCTTTATAGCACCATGCTATAAACTTTAAGGTTTGATGGTTGTTTATGAGTATTTGGAACCTATTTGAAGCCGTAGTTGAAATGCTATGTTGTTTTTTTAAAAATCAAGGTTCTATTAGTGACTGTGGAGTGATAGTACTCGCACGTAGTAGAAACGGGGATCGTAGGTTTAGCCCGTGTTTTGCATTTAAATATGATTGTAATATAGTAACAGATGCATGTATTGATGATAATAATAGAATCGTATTGTCGGAATGCATGAAACAAACACAAAACAATATCTGTTCTACTAGCTGTATTTATGATCACATGTAGTCTCGATAAGGTATTTCAGTAATAAAAACTTAAGGATTTTAATGGATTTAAGAGAAAAGTTGAGAAAGTTATGGGGAGATTAGAGCAGTTAGATGCATAGGAAAGGGCATAGTGGACACGCATAATGTTACTTAAATGCACACAACTACATAAAAGTAATCACATTTTATAGCTTAAATTGCAACTAAGAATGGTCGTATGGGTCGGCAACTTCATTCATTGTCTTAGAGCTCACGATTACTAAATACTATAAAAATTGATAAGATAGCTATACATAAGCTAATACGGTTAAAAAATGAATAAAATACTATAAAAAGTAGGCATGGAGTAGTCAAAATAGTAAGTGCTCTAATGGAAGGAACCGTGGTATAGTCGTGCGTATAATTTCTTCTTCGAATGATATATATTTTTGAGCGATTATAATCAAGTTAGTTGTTAAGATTAGTTTATTATTTTTATTGAATGAACTAACCAAAACACCATGAATTCAAACACAAAAAAAGTAGAGATCTAACTTTCTAGTCTAGGGCTAAACTTACATATGTTAGTGATCATTCAGGGTTGTTCAGAATACCTGTCATGATGGAACCTACTGGAAATATGGCTATTTAACGACTAAGCCTATAGACGCCTTCGTCTTGTTTGTTCCGATAGCCTTCAACTCCTCTAAGATAACAAAATATTCGTCCTTTGCCTGTAGGCTTTGATAGATTTGTATCTAATCATATCCGTCAGAGATGCTAGACTACTCTATAGAGTGGATCAAAACTGGGCAAAAAATATAGAGTGAAGAGCGTTAATACATAGGGTTCGGTGTAGTTGTGCGGAGGTCTGGTATAAAAAATGAAAGGAGTGATAAGGGGAAGTAAAAAACATATTAAAAGAGTCAATGAGGGCTTCGTGAATATGGGTTTAGATATCAGATCGATAAGGCACTTGAATTTCAAGAACGAAGACAAGCACAAACAAAAGAAATAAAACAATATTCTTAAATAATAATGTAAAGATGAATAAGATACAAAATAGAAGCATTAGATGCTTACCATTCCTTTTGGAAGGCATCAATAGCTGGGTATAATAACAAAAAAACATATATTACACAAGCACAGGTTGCGTAGACGAAGAAAAAGTAGATAGCAATAGCTTAAAAAATCAAGGTTTTAGTAAAAAAAATAAATAGTTTAAAAGAAACCGAAAATGGGGGAGAGTAGTGTATTGATGTTGAAAAGCAAGGCGAGTAATGGCAGTCGTATAAGGTTGTCGGCTCAGTGGGGATAAAGTAAGGAAATGTAGTAGTATCGTATCAAGATCTATAGGATGTTTTTGTGTTTGGATATTCTTATGAATGCCTTTCATATAAGAATAAAAACACCAGTTGTATAAAAGTAAACAGGGGTACAAAGCAATAAGTAGAGAAATATGAAGAAATACAGCTACTTTGTAGGTCCAGGCAACAACGGCAATCTGATTAGATCGATACTTAGAAAACGAACCTGGTGGAAGTAGACTGATAGTGCATAGAAGGCTAATTTTGTATGGACACAGCTCAAAATGACAAATCTACTATAAAAAATGCCATAACACAAGAGCAATTGGTCCAACGAAGTCATCCTTTATTAATAGTAAGACTTAGATTAACAGTAAAACCTTCAAGCTGAATACGAAATTAGATAGATATAATAGATTAGAAACTAAAGTTGGGATAAAATATTTCATAAAAGGCATGATCATCGTTACAGAAGACAATTACATGGCTTATAGAGTTAGCTTAGACTATAGCTGACCTAAGTTCCTTAACAGCTACATAATCATTTTTAGTGTAATTTCATGTTCGGCAACAAAAACGCGCTTTTCCACAACCTGACCTCATATTGTGCCTATACATCTCAAGACATAACACGTCTTCTTCCCCAAACTTTTCATATTCAGAAAGCAGTTCCCTCAACTTCAACAAGTTTTTAAGCCATTTTTAATGATAGAAAGAAAAAAGGAGGCATTTGGATAGTCAAACCCGCATAAAACACTAATAGAGGCTATGGGATATCATGTACTACATCTTTGAATGAAATTAAATTGAAATTAAATGAGTATGGTAGGATTATAGTGCAGAGTTATATACGAAATTTATTGTTATATAATGGCAGAAAATTTGATATAAGAGCATATATGTTGGCAATAAACATGAAAGGAAGGCTTAAATTTTATTGGTACGATTAAGGATACATCCGTACTAGTTCATAGCTCTTCGATATAAACAATTTATCAGATCGAATGGTGCATCTCACTAACGACGCTGTACAAAAACATGGTTAAAATTATAGCAAATACTAGCCAGGCAACAAACTTAGCTATCAACAACTACAAAAGTATCTATAAGGGAAGTTTCCTAAAGATAAGATAGATATTAGTGTATTGCATGCTAAGATGGGGGCGATGGCTGCATAGACGGTCAAAGCTACGTATTGTCGTCTTTAACCTAAAAGAAAATAATTTGGTTTTTAGCTATTCGGGTTAGATTTCATAATAGATTCTCAGTTAAAACCATATCTTATATAAATCAACACCAATCCATGTCTATAACTATCATCTCCTGTACTATAACGACTCATTCCTTGTATGATATAAAATATGTTCAGATTGGCATTAGATCCTCTGTTCAGGCCTGATCTTTCTTACTCTTTTTCAAGGAATTAGGCATATTTTATATATGATGTTAGTTTTTTGAATAGAAATAGGTTTGGGTTGATTTTTGATGAAAAGTTTGATAGCGATTTCGGGTGGGAAGAAAGGTGTGGGACCAGTATCGAGTGGGGTGAGGGGTAATAATAGGAATATACTGACTAAGGAGATATAATTTGTGTATAATACTGATGTAAACTATGATTTCAATTTTAAGATAAGCTAATATTGTTAGATATCAAGAAAAGGCAAGAAAAATGTGATTCACTATACTTAATACTGCATATTTAATCATATTCTATCATAACCATTCATTTTGGTAAAAACTAAGATTAAATTTCTTTTTGCAAGCATGCAGGTAGCAAGCAATCGTATAAGCGATACAGTTTTCTTCCTTAAGGTCGATCCAGAGCTGATCCTTTTAGTAAATCCTTGTTTCTTTTTGAATTTCGTTTTAATCTTTACCATCCATACCTTAGGAAGCTGGTTCTTAGGCATTTTCAACTTATATCTCTACTGATTATTCTGGTGGATTCTAGTCAAGATTCTATTCGAGGTGTCTGTTGGGATGGTTGACTAAGTCTACTATATCTTCCCAGTATTAATCGATGTATTGGTTGCTTTATTAAGTTAGTAGTTGTTTGCGACTCAAAAATACTTTTAAAATTAGTTTGAGTTTATCAGACGCATATTCGTTTAGTTGTCTTGTTTCAAGATTATGTTTGAAAAGGAAATGTACGCTGTTAGAGTGTAGTAGAAAAATGGGCGTTTTTTATCCTTACTGCGGAAAGACATCGATGTCCATGATCTGATGTATGCTATGAGCTAGTTCCAGTTAGTCTATCTGAGCATATTCTTAGGGATTCTAGAGTAAAGGACCCTTCGGTTCTCCTCTTTGTTTTTTAAGACTTTGTTTCGTTTTGAGCAGTAGCTGTAGTAAACAAAAATGATAGATGATTTCGTTGTAGGATTTGCTTTATGCTTAGAATTATGGCTCTTAATCTTTGTTTGGTGGCCTACCCGTTCTTTTCGGATTTTTCTTATGGTTTTTAGGCTTCGAGGCTTTCTTTATCTTCGATGAAGCTTTCTTTATCTTCGATGAAGCTTTCTTTATCTTCGATGAAGCTTTCTTTATCTTCGGAGATGCTTTCTTTGTAATTTTTTTATTTTCAGACTTTTCTTTCTATGAATAGGCTTAAGACCTTTAAGATGCTTAGCTTTAGCTATAGGATGACTCCTATATGAACTAATTTTGTTGCTGTCTTTTGCTTTGCATTTAGTTTAGATAAATTCAAATTATAAACTGAATTAAACTGTGTTTTTTGATAGTTTGTATTTAAAATCATTCGAATATCAATCTCTTAAGATTATCGTCTTTTCGGACTTTTTCCATGATATTTCTCATCTAAGAATGATGTATCTTGCGACCTAGTGCATCCTAAAGACACTCTTTGACTGTTTCCTATGTAATTTATCCTTACTAATTGCCCAAAATTTATTTAATTGCTTCGTGCTTGTCCAACTCCTAATAGAAATTTATCAATCCTTACATGTACTCTTAGAAGGTCATTTTTTATTGTGATCTGACAGTCTCGATGAATTATTTTGCAAGTCTGTCTGTTTTGTTGTAGTTTTGGATCAACATGGCGTCTTCGATCTTTTTGATGGGTACCTCTTTGCCGAAGAGAGTGAATTATGCTTAGAAATCGTTATTTTATTGTTAAGTTAAATAGGGGCAGCCTAAGTTTTTTATAGGTATGTAGTGTTTTCTCTATTGCATTCAAAATTTGTTATTAAATGATATAGTTCACTGTAATACTTTAGAATTAGCTATAAAATTGTATATTCATGATATTTGATTGTCAAATATGTATGATCAAGATGACATTCATATACATAATGACGATTAGCAGTATACTATTATAGCAGTTTTGTAGTATAATAGTGTATTAGTATAGTGGTAAAAAATATGTATCATGATATTTAGGATATAGGCTCTACTGCCAAATACTATTGTTTAGGCTTATCT
>Ga0169931_10006075_pt1 | contig 18290 bp, 20 predicted proteins | sample Kivu_15m_20L_FD_129675 | JGI IMG/M metagenome (GOLD analysis project Ga0169931, IMG submission 129675) | Freshwater microbial communities from Lake Kivu, Western Province, Rwanda to study Microbial Dark Matter (Phase II) - Kivu_15m_20L... | ecosystem: Environmental > Aquatic > Freshwater > Lake... | reverse complement strand
TAATAAAATTGCTGAAAAAATATGCGCTATACTCAACGAAACCCAAACCAAATACCCCGGCACAGAACTCACAATTATCTACAAAACAGTGTCACTTTAGATTACGTGGGTCTTGGAGGTCTGAATTTGCATAAAATCAATTAAATGATTTTTTGAGCCGTCAGAATTTCGGTCAATCCTTTTTGTGATGAAGCACAATTCTCCAGACAGCAAACGAATCATGTTGACAGGAACAATCTCAATTTTAAATAATGCCGCTAATCGCATTGATAAATGTTCGTTTTCAGGCATTTGAGCATATTCCGAGTTTTGAGGTTTTAAAATATATTGACCATCCAAAGCATCTAAAATAGTTAGTCTTCCAAAGTGACCGTTTTCCAATTTTTCATTTATCCAACCCAACGATAATTTTGGCTGAACACCTGTTACTGTAATCGAACGTTCGGCTGCTTCTTTAGCTAAAATTTCCATATCAGACAAATGGTAGGGAAGAATTGGAGTTGCATTTGATCCATAAAATTCTCGCGCACATTTGGAGTGGTAATCCTTTTCGTTATTGGTTAATTCTTGATAACAAGACAAACATTTATTCATGTCTAATAGGTGTTATGGGATGAACACTTACAGCTCCAATTGTCTGTTGGCAGCACGCTAATAGTAAACCCATTCGGTCATTTTTATTGATACGCCAGCTTTCAGATGCAATATTCAATAACCAACCTTCAGGGATTAAACCATCGAAAAAAGGAAACAATCTTGAACTTCGGTATGGATATGTCGTAACAGGTAAGTTGAACGTAATAAATAAGTTAGGGTGACTTTTAACGTATTCCTCTTTGTACTGAAAGAAGTATTCACCATTATCACTCTCCGTTAGCACTCCTGCATCAATTGAATTGTATTTAATAATTGCTTGTCTCATTTTTCGTATTTATTGGTCCAACAGTATGCCCAAAAAGTTGAAGCACAGTATTCACTTTTGACAGACTGAGATTGTCTTTTCCTTGTTCTATTTTTCGTATGACTGTGAGTGCAACACCCGCTTTTTCAGCAAGTTCTTCTTGCGTGAAATTCAATTGTTTCCGTTTTTGTTTCAAAAAAGTTGCTAATGGGGTCATTTTATATGTATTTACATACAAAATTACTCATAATAATGAAATTATATGTAATTACATACAATTATTCTATTTAACTATAAATTATATGTATAAACATATAATCATCAAGAATTCTAAACCAATACCTTCAGTATTTATCGTTTAAAAAATCCCTTATCGCCTGGTTTAATCCAATAAAACCATTGAAAGTAATTTAGGTGGTGCGATTTTATAAACCCTTTTTGTTTTTTGGGCCAATTTTTTGGAATAAAAACACGTCCACCTTTTTCTAAAGGTAGTTTTTCGATACCTGGAATTGCTGTTTGTGGAGCGATACCATCTTGATAATAAATCACATCTGCATCAGGTTGGTCCATATTGCTTCCGTATTGCCAAACTTCATCAAATAACGAAAGATCAAAACCTTTGTAGGCTGCGCTTTCGGGTGCAAGTGATAACATTTTACCAAATTTCACGTGAGATTGAAGTTCTTCAATAATACCCAAACTGTAAGCGTATCCCATACTGTGACTTACGATATGAACAATTGGTCGAGTTGGTTTATTCGATAAACTGTCCAACCATTTCAACCAAAGTTTTCCTGCAATTTTTCCGTTTTCTACCCGTGCATCAAAACCTTTCGGGTTAAATTTTGTGTTTAATACCCATTTACTTTTCTTTGAAATCCAACAAAAACGAGAAAAAAGATAAGCTTTCACAAATCTTGCATTGTTGCGATGCATGGAATAAGTAACGGGATGATGTCCGTCAAAATAAGTTGCTTGAACAGGATTAAAACGTTGGATTATGGTGTCGTCGTAGTTGTACCAATATCTAGTTGGGTCTTTTAAATGAAGTTGATTGTTGGTAATTTCCTTGTTCGCTTTTGCACCTCTGTGACCATTTATAAAAATGATAAAATGTTGTTCTATAGTATCGTTTTGAGCGAATGAAATCATTGGTAGTAAGACTAAAAAAATAAGTGATTTGAACATACCACAAATTTATTCTTTCTTTAAAATTATTAGTTCCCTTTATATCAAATTTAGATTTGCGATAAAACAATTCATAAATGAGTCCACTCCGAAAAGGATGATACCGACGATGACATTAAATGACTTAGGAAAATTGGTGAATGTCATGTCGGCATCATACCACGAGGAAATTTAAATACTGCATCACGTTTGACTTTCGGTATGATTTCAATCAAAATCGACGCGAAGTGAATTTTTAACCGCAGTTAACTGATTGTTAATGAGGATTAAAAATTCTAGCGATAAGGAAGAGTTTGGAAGAAAGAGACTTTTCGGAGTGGACTCATAAATAAGAAGTATAACATCTCAGAACATAAAAGCTTTCCGTTTAGTTTTGATAAGATTTATAATAAAAAAATAGGAAAATTGTTGATACATAAAAAAGCCACCCTAATAGGTGGCTTTTAAATACTTGGGTTTAATTATCAAGGATAAATACCTCTTTCCTTATAAGTAATTGCAACACGTTTGATACCAACAATGTAGGCACTTGTTCTCCAATCTACTTTATGTTCTTCAGCTGTTTTTACGGTGTTATTAAACGCTGTGATGATTTTATCTTCAATCATATTTAGAACATCTTTGATTTTCCAAATCTCACTTCTCTTGTTTTGCAACCATTCGTAGTAACTTCCAATTACACCACCCGAATTACAAAGAATATCTGGAATGATTGAAACTCCTCTTTCAAGTAAAATTTGTTCAGCATCAACATTTGTTGGACCATTTGCACCTTCTGCGATAAGTTTAGCTTTAATCAGCGGTGCATTTTCCACGGTAATTTGATTACCTAAAGCCGCTGGAATGATAATGTCACAATCGGTTGCAAAGAAATTTTCACCTGTGTCAGCATTTGCATTCGGAAAGCCCGCAACTGTTCCACCAGTTGTTTGACAATGAGCTATTAATGCTTCTGGGTCAATTCCATTTTGATTGTAAAGTGTTCCACTAGAATCTTGTACACCAATTAATATTGCACCTTCTTTTTGCAAGAAATGAGCTGCCCAATATCCAACATTGCCAAAACCTTGTACGATGTAACGTTTTCCTTGTAGATTTTCGTTTTTCAATTTCGCCCAAGATTTAATAGTAACAACTACACCAAAACCAGTTGCTCTATCACGACCTTCCAAACCTCCTGTACCAACAGGTTTTCCTGTTACAACATGGAAATTAGTAAATCTATGTTGAGGAGATTTTGTGGCTGCATATGTGTCCGAAATCCAAGCCATGATTTGTGGGTTGGTGTTTACGTCTGGTGCTGGAATATCCAATTCAGGACCGATATTATCTCCCAACGCATAAGTAAAGCGACGGGTGATGCGCTCCAATTCTGATTGAGAATACTTTTTTGGATCGATTTCAATCCCACCTTTTCCGCCACCATAAGGTAGTCCAGCCAAAGCAGTTTTCCATGTCATCCAAATTGCAAGGGCACGAGCAGCGTCAATATCCACGGTAGGGTGGTAACGCAAACCTCCTTTGTAAGGGCCTAATGCATTGTTGTGTTGAACTCGGTAACCAGTGAAAACCTCCACACGACCGTCGTCCATTTTTGCCGGAAAGTGTACAACAATCTCGTTGTTTGTTGCAAGTAAAATTTTGCGAATACCTTCATCCAATCCCATAACGTCGGCAGCGTGGGTAAATTGGCGAATGACATTTTCGTACATTCCGGTCTTCTTTTTTGTTTCTGTACTCATTTTATCTGTTGATTAAGGAGTGAAAAAATTTGGGCTAAAGTTAGTTTTACTTTTAAATGTGGTGCACTATTCTTTGTGAAAACCACTTTTTTCTTGTGAAAAAACCCTAAATGTTTGTTGTATAAAAAAAGCTGCTCCTAAGAACAGCTTTATTATCAATGTATTAAAGATATATTAATTCAATTGGAAATTTATTGGCAAACGACATCTTGTACGTGCTTTTTTTCCTTTTGCCTCTCCCGGCGACCAGTTTGGCATTGATCTAACCACTCTTTTCGCCTCTTTGTCTAAGTCAGGGCTAACACCGCGCTCAACAGCAACATTAGTAATCGAACCATCAGCTTCTACTACGAAAGACAAGAATACCCTTCCTTGTTCGTTCATTTCAATGGACGTTTGAGGATATTGAATGTTTTTGGAAATCCACTTCATCATTTCCGCTGGACCTCCAGGGAAGGTTGCTTCCACATCAGGGAATTCGATTACCTCTTCTTCGATTGCCTCAATTTTTGTTTCCTCAGCAACAATAACTACTGGTGGAACTTCTACAGCAGTCACAGGTTCAACTTCAGTATTTTTCTTCTCAATAATCTCCTCTTGTGGCGGAGGTGGAACATTTACTTGAGGTGGAGTTTGTGGTGGTGGTGGTGGTGTTTCTTCCTTTTTTTGTTCTTGCTGGTAAACAGTAGAAGCACTTTTCTCGTTCAGTTTACCCAAGTTACCGTCATCGGAAACAGATTGAAAAGAGAAAGCAGCTAATGTAATTCCCGCAACATAGTAGAAACCAACCATTCGCAATCCAAAACGCATGGATTCGACATCGGCAATGGGATTCTTTTTAATTTCCATTTTTAAAACTTTTAACTAAATTTTAACAAGTTCTGTGCCAAAATTAATGAACCAATTCTTTGTAACCTTCTGCGTCTAACAAAGCATCAAGTTCACTGGAATCACTCATTTTTACTTTAATCATCCAACCTTCACCGTAAGGATCGGAATTAACTAATTCAGGACTACCTTCTAAAGCTTCGTTAAATTCTAAAATTTCGCCACTAACTGGCATAAAAAGGTCAGAAACAGTTTTAACAGCTTCAACTGAACCAAAAACTTCTTCTTGTTCTAAAGTTTCTCCAACTGTTTCAATTTCAACGAAAACAATATCGCCAAGTTCACTTTGTGCAAATTCTGTGATACCAATCACAGCAACATCTCCTTCAACGCGAACCCACTCGTGGTCTTTTGTGTACTTTAATTCTGATGGAATATTCATGTAAATGAGTTTTGCACAAATGTAATTATTTCATGTTTGCTAACTCATTTTGTTTTTAAATTAGTTTAACCTTAAATTTTATCTTTGCAAATATGACATCCGATCAATTCAAAGAGCTTTTAAAGCGCATTCAAAATATTCAGTCTTTCCTTAAAATTGATGAAAAACGTCTTCAACTGAAAGAAGAAGAACTTAAAACACAAGACCCAAGTTTTTGGGATGATTCCAAAAAAGCGGAAGAAAAAATGAAAGAAATCCGCGGTTTAAAGTATTGGGTCGAAACTTTTGATCGATTACAAACCTCTGCGGATGATTTGGATGTTTTACAAGAGTTTGTTCGTGAAGGTGTTGAGAGTGAGGAAGAATTGGACAAACAATACAATGCTGTTATAGAAACCGTTGAAGAATTAGAATTGAAAAATATGCTTTCCAGCGAGGAGGATAGTTTATCCGCCGTTTTACAAATCACTGCCGGTGCTGGAGGTACAGAAAGTTGTGATTGGGCATCGATGTTGATGCGTATGTACATGATGTGGGGACAACGCCACGGCTACAAAATTTCCGAATTGAACTTTCAAGAGGGTGATGTTGCAGGTGTGAAAACGGTAACACTTGAATTTGAAGGTGAGTATGCTTTTGGTTATTTAAAAGGTGAGAATGGTGTGCATCGTTTGGTGCGAATTTCTCCTTTTGATTCGAATGCGAAACGTCACACTAGTTTTGTTTCCGTTTATGTTTATCCACTTGTCAACGATACCATTGAAATCAATATCAATCCTGCTGATGTTTCCTTTGAAACGTTTCGATCAGGTGGAGCCGGTGGACAAAATGTGAACAAAGTAGAAACAGCTGTTCGTTTACGTCACGCGCCATCGGGAATCATTATTGAAAACTCTGAGTCGCGCTCACAACTCGCCAACAAAGAAAAAGCTATGCAATTATTGCGTTCGCAGTTGTATGAATTGGAATTGCGTGCCCGAATGGAAAAACGCAATGAAATTGAAGCTGGAAAAAAGAAGATTGAATGGGGGTCACAAATCCGAAACTACGTAATGCATCCATACAAATTAGTGAAAGATGTGCGCACAGGAACTGAAACTGGAGACGTAGATAAGGTTATGGACGGCGGTATCGACCAATTCCTAAAATCTTTCTTGATGCAATATGGAGGGTAGGGGAGAGGTATTCTGGTAAAAATCCTATCAACTTGAGTTCAGGTTATTAATTTCAAATTGAGTAATTTTTCATCCGCCGCGGCAAGGATTTAGGACAAGTCACACTTTCTCCGCCGCGGCGGATTGCAACTCCCCGCTTCAATAATCTACTCAATCACCCCTGCTGCAACCGTATTGTTGGTGTTTTCATTAATCAGAATAAATGCTCCTGTTCTGCGATTCTTGGTGTACACGTCAAAACTTAATGGTTCAGCAGTTTTAATTTGAACTTTTCCAAAGTCATTCAAAAACAATTCACCGTCACTTTCAATTTCATCAAAGGAATGAATATCAATTTTAGCTTCGATAGTTTTTATACTTGCTTTAGTTCTAAAACTACTTTGTTGTAAAAGCAATTTTTGACCTTTTTGAAACCCTTTGTTGTCCATCCAGCAAATGGTAGCCTTGATTTCATTTTCAGTATTTGGCAATTCTTGAGTGCGCACGATTGTACTTCCCCTACTTACATCTAAGTCGTCTTTTAAGTGAATTACAATTGGTTCACCTGCTCTTGCTTCGTCAACCTCTATTTGGAATTTTTCAATTTTCTCAATGGTCGTGGTGAATTCTTGAGGCAATACCCGAACTTCATCACCTTTAGCCAGCTTTCCACTCAATAAAGTACCAGCATAGCCTCGATAATCGTGAAGTTCTGTGGTTTGAGGTCGGATAACATACTGCACCTGAAAACGACTTTCCGCAGCAATATTTTCACTTGGAATTTCTACATTCTCTAAGAAATCATAGAGTGTTGGACCCTCAAACCAAGCAAAGTTTGTTGATTTGTTCACCACATTTTCACCTGTTAATGCGCTGACAGGAAGGAAGGTTACATGTTTCAGACCAATTTTTTTGGCGAATTCATGGTAGTCGGTCTCAATGGAGCGAAAACGTTCTTCGCTATATTCCACCAAATCCATCTTATTTACACAAATTAACAATTCAGGAATTCCTAAAATGGCTGAAATAATACTGTGTCGCTTGGTTTGGTCTGTGATTCCGTTTCTAGCATCAATTAATATGATTGCTAAATCAGTATTGGACGCACCAGTGAACATGTTGCGCGTGTATTGCGCGTGTCCGGGAGTGTCGGCGATGATGTACTTTCTTTTTTCGGAAACGAAATATTTGTAAGCCACATCAATCGTGATTCCTTGCTCACGTTCGGCACGTAACCCGTCTGTGAGAAGCGCAAGATCTATTTCAGCATCAGCTGCTTTTGCCTTACTTTGGCGCGTTAAAGTATCAATTATATCTGTCGAAATGGCGTTGCTATCAAACAACAATCTTCCGATCAAAGTGCTTTTTCCGTCGTCAACGTTTCCAGCAGTAAAAAATCTTAATAGTTCCATGTTATTTTAGTGAATAGTGATTAGTGATGAGTTAATAGTGAAAAGTGAATAGTGATGAGTTAATAGTGAAAAGTGAATAGTGAAAAGTGAATAGTGATGAGTGAATAGTGATGAGTGAATAGTGAATAGTGATGAGTGAATAGTGATGAGTGATGAGTGAATAGTGATGAGTGATGAGTGAATAGTATTCGATAGCAGGCTTAACTCTCAACTTTCTCCGTTGCTTCGGATTTCAATTCTTAGTTCTTAACTCTTATCTTTTAACTTTTAACTCTTAACTCTTATCTTTTAACTCTTAACTCTAAAAGTACCCCCCCTTCTTCCTGTCTTCCATTGCGGCTTCGGAAATGGTATCGTCCATTCTTGTTGCGCCTCTTTCGGAAATTTTGGTAGCTTTAATTTCTTCGATTATATCATCAACAGTGTAAGCAGCGCTTTCAACGGCAGCTGTACAGGTCATATCGCCAACCGTACGGTAGCGCACCATTCTCTTCACAACAACATCCGAAAGTTCAATGGTCACAAACTCGTTCGTGTTCATCAATTGTCCTCCTTCTGTAAGAATACATTCCCTTTCGTGAGTGAAATAAATGGAAGGTAGCGCGATGTTTTCCCGTTTGATGTAATTCCACACATCTAGTTCTGTCCAATTCGAAATGGGAAATACACGTACATTTTCGCCTTTGTCAATTTTCCCGTTATAGATGTTCCATAATTCAGGACGCTGCTTTTTAGGATCCCATTGCCCAAACTCGTCACGAACGGAAAATATCCGCTCTTTCGCACGCGCTTTTTCCTCATCGCGTCGAGCTCCACCAATACAAGCATCAAACTCGAATTCTTCAATAGTATCCAATAAAGTGTATGTTTGAAGCGCATTTCTACTTGGAAATTTACCGCGTCCGTCTTGTAATTTACGTTCACGAATCGTATCCTCTACTTTTCGGACAATCAAATTTTCACTCAAGGTTTCCGCAAGATTATCTCTGAAATCTAATGCTTCTTGGAAATTATGTCCTGTATCAATATGTACCAATGGAAAAGGAAATTTACCTGGGCGAAAGGCCTTTAACGCCAAATGTACCAAGCAAATACTGTCTTTACCACCGCTAAACAACAAGGCAGGACGGTCAAATTGACCCGCGACTTCTCTCAAAATGTAAATCGCTTCTGCTTCTAATTGATCTAAATAATCCATATCTTATTTAATAAAACTTTAAACGTTCATTGGGAAATTCCAATGATGGAGGTATTGCAAAATCTCCGTACGGGTGTTATTTGTGTAATCCACATTCTTTTTTGTTATTATCTTCCCACCACCACCGACCTGCGCGAAATGATTCACCTTCTTGGATTGCTCGCGTACACGGCTGACAACCAATGCTAACAAAACCTTTATCGTGCAAACTGTTGTATGGAATTCGATGAGTTGAAATTTCTTTCTTTACTTCCTCAAATGTCCAATTCGCAAGGGGGTTGGCTTTATGAATTTGGCGTTGTTCGTCCCATTCAATTACACTTAAGGCACTTCTGTTTTCAGAATGTTCGGCGCGTAAACCTGTAATCCAACATTTTACACCTTCTAACGCGCGGTTCAAAGGTTCGACCTTTCTTACAAAACAACATTCTTTTCGATTTTCCAAAGACTCATAAAAACTACTTGGTCCTTTTTGAGAGATTAAATTTTGTACAGCGTTAGTTTCAGGGAAAAAGACTTCAATATTTTTTCCGTAACGCTCACGTGTGCTTTGCAAAACACTGTACGTTTCTGGAAAAAAACGTCCTGTATCCAAAGTGAAAACACGGATTGGAAGATCTTGAGAAAAGATGTAATGCGTTATTAATTGATCTTCATAACTCAAACTTGTGGAAAAGGCAGCTTGAGTACCGAATTCTTCCGCAATAGCAACAAGTAATTCGGGCAGTGGCAGACTTTCATTAATGTATATATTCCTCATTTTTATCCAATTAAGGTCATTAAAATAATTCTTAGGCTGACAATAATAACCACAATCCCAACCAACAACATCATCGCCTTAATATTCAGCTTTCTAGATAAATTTGCAGCAATTGGTGCAGCACAAACTCCTCCCAAAATTAATCCTAAAATAGTTTGCCAATGACCTGTTCCGATTATGGTTAAAAAGGTAAAAGAACTTGCTAAAGACACAAAAAACTCCGCTAAATTTACTGATCCTACCACCAATCTCGGATTTTTTCCTGACGCAATTAAAGTGGAAGAAACCACAGGTCCCCAACCACCGCCACCGATTGAATCCAAAAATCCTCCTATTGTCGCAAGAACTCCTGCTCTTTTTACAGCCTTTCTTTTTTGTTCTTTTCTTAAAACTTTTACAATAATCAAAATACCGAGGAAAAGCGTGTAAGTTCCAACAATTGGTTTAATGTAGTGACTATAATTTTCAAATTCTGTCAACAAATAAGCGCCAATTATTGCTCCAACGACCCCAGGAACTACTACAGCTTTGAAGAGTTTGTTGTGTACGTTTCCAAATTTTAAGTGCATTAAACCGGAAACACCACTTGTGAAAATTTCTGAAGCGTGAACCGACATACTTGCAACCGCAGGAGAAATTCCAAATGACAATAAAAAGGTGGTGGCACTCACACCATAAGCCATACCCAAAGCACCGTCAATCATTTGTGCAATAAATCCACCGAGCATGAAATAGAGAAAGTTTATATCGAGTTCGGTGAATAAGGAAACTGCTGTATGCAAAATCGTTTGTGGAGGCACTAATGAAAGCAATACATGCCCGGCAACCATAGTCGCGAGAACACCAAATATTGAAAAAATCACTTTTTTGGTGTCAATTTCGTGCCACTTTCTATCGTGTTTTTCAATTAGAACTTTGGTCATTTTGTTGAGTTTTCCAACTCGAATCTCAACATCACCTTTTAATTTCTTTTGAAGGATAGCCAAATTTTCAACACTTTCACCAATCTCGTTTGGAAGAACATCTTGCAAAAACCCTTCCACACGTTTTTCATAGGAAGGCGACAAATCATTCGTTGAAACTTGAATCGATAACTTGCCTTTGCGCACTAGACGACCCAAAGAAAATTCCCTAACTTGGTCAGAATTGACAAATATTTTATGGGATTTTAGTTCTTGATAGAGGGAAGTGTCATGTTTTTCAAGCTGAAAAATTTGTAATTCATGGAAAAGATCATCGGTCAATTTCTCATGATAAGAAGCACTTACTTCATCTATTTTGTCCAATAACGTTTTGGATGGTGACAGACAGAAAATATGAAGTCGAGGACATTGTTCACTTGAACATAAACGCGAAATAAATTCCAAAATGAATTGTTCCGAACCCAAAACGCCAAAACTAATTTCGTTCAAGTCAAGACCAATTGAGGGACTACTTTTGTGGGTTATATGTTTTTTGTTATTAGCCAATTTTTATCACCTACTAAAACGATAGATATTATCTAAAAAAGCGACAAAGTAAAATCAATTTATTTAATTATCAAAACATTTATTAAAATTAATCTTCTATTAAAAAGGTAGATTATGTCAAGTGTCACGCAAAATGTTTTCAAAAAATCTTGTGGAATAATGCCTTCGCCTAGACGGAATGACACTTACTAAAATAGGATTTGCCTAAGCTGAAACATTACTAGTCATCGACGGTATTATCCGATCAAATGAGCTTTTAAATCATTTTCTTTACTCAGTAAGTCTTGAATGGAAGTTTTGGAAAGAATTTGAATTGTTGCGTCTCTAACCTCGCGCATCACAGCGTTTAGACCACAGGTAGCTTCATTTTCACACTCTTCGCATTTTTCGTAAAAATTTAAACTAACGCAAGGAAGTAAGGCGATAGGACCACCTGAAACACGAATAACATTGCTCAAAAAAATTTCATTGGGATGTTTTGCCAAATAATAGCCTCCACTAGCCCCCAATCTACTGTGAACAAAACCTGCATTTCGCAATTCTACTAAAATCGCTTCAAGAAATTTTTTAGGAATGTTTTCTTCTTCTGCAACGGCGGAGATTTTTACTTTAGCTTTTGACTCGTAGTGTTTTGCTAGGTTGACTAATGCTTTGATTGCGTATTTTGACTTTTTGGAGAGCATGAATAAAAATTGTTTCTACAAAAATAAAATTTAATGTGAGAGTGATGGAATTTAAGACTGTGTAGCTAAAGAACACTTTATTTCCACCCCAATTGATTGCTATTTCGCTGATAGCCGTTGTTACCAAACTGTTCATCTTTGACTATTAACTCTTAACTCGTTCTAAATCAAATTTTTCCGAATAAATCAATTGCTTATTATGAATGAACAACATCGGTAACGAAAAACGCGAACAAGCGTCAATATCGTGTGAGGACAAAATCATGCATTTATCGTATTTCTCGGCGATTTCAACCAAGGATTTTAACAATAACTCGCGATTGATAAAATCCAAAAACGCACTTGGTTCGTCCAATAAAATCAAATCTGTGTCTTGAACTAAAGCTCGTGCAATCATAACAAGTTGACGTTCTCCATCACTAATTTCTACTGTGTCTTTTTCAAGTAAATGTTTGATTTTAAGCACCTCTGCAACTTCTTGTATTTTCTCCAAATCGGAATTTTCCAAGCGACCAAAAATGTCTGTATAAGGCGAACGCCCCAAACCTAAATAATCCTTTACACTCAAAAATGAAATTCCGTCAAACTTGCTTTCTACCACTGCAATCAACTTCGATTTTTCCGAATTATTCAGGTTTACTAAATTTTGTCCGCTTACCTTAATTTGTCCTTTTAACGGAACTAAATTTCCAGAAAGTGTTTTTAAAAATGTAGATTTTCCAACACCATTTCGTCCTACTAATGCATAAACTTTACCTTTCGACAACTCAATGTTCTCAGCACTAAATAATACCTCTTTGTAACCAATAGCTATGTTTTCCAAACTAATCATAAACGTTTTCGAGTTACAAGATAGATAACAAAAGGAGCTCCAAATAAGGATGTTAGCACATTAATAGGAACTAAAATTTCTCCCGAAATCAGTTGAATAAATACATCGCAAATCAATAAAAATAACGCGCCAAAAACTGCATTTCCCACTAGCAACCAAGTATGATTACGCGTTTTAAGTAGCATTCTCGTTACATTCGGAATGGCCAAACCCACAAAAGCAATTGGTCCACAAAAAGCGGTCGTTAATCCAGACAGTAAGGCAGTAACAAACAAAATCCCTAAACGGGAAAATTTGACATTGAGCCCCAAATTAACAGCAGCATTTTCGCCTAAAAGCAACAGATTAAGGGGTTTAACAAAAAAGAATGAAATGGTAAAACCAAGCACAAACACAAGTGAAATAACTGGAATTTGAGAGAAGGACACTTGTTGCAACGACCCCATCGACCAGAGTGTATATCTCTTAAGTGAATCCGCGATTGAACCAACTTCTAACAAATTAATAAAGGCTGAAATAAAACTCCCCAACATCAAACCAACGAGTAACAATGCAACTGTATTTCTGAGGTTGGTGGCAATAATCATCATTAAAGCACCCACACTAAAAGCGCCAATGAGTGCCGACGCTATCATTCCGTATTCATTATAAAAAAATGAAATTCCAGTCAACATGCTCAAAGCGACCATCAAAGAAGCACCAGCGTTGATACCCAAAACATAAGGCCCAGCCAAAGGGTTTTGAAACAAGGTTTGCATGAACATTCCAGCAATTGATAGGGATGCACCTGCAATTATTGCAACCATGGATTTTGGAAAACGAAATTCCTTAATTAGAACAGAAATTGTTTCATCTGAAACTTGCCCAAACAAGGAATTCCAAACATCCACAAAGGAAATTTGAATTTGTCCTACCATCAAATCAAGAACGAAAAAGACGGGTAAAACCACCGCCGAAATCGCTAAAGCCAACTTGATTCGATTCAAATTTCTCATTTTACAAGTCGGTAAAAAGTTAATTTCTCAGGTGAAAAATCGGAAAGATTCATGAGGTATAAATCCTGTAAAAGTAGATGAGGATTAACCGCACTTTCCTCCCAAAAACGGTTCATATTGAAGGCATAACAAGCAATTTCCCCTTTTTTGTACGGTTGCAAAAACTGAACTTTAATATTGGCATTTTGCAAATCATCTTTTGTCGCAAATCCCGGATTTAACCATAATTCACAATCGTTCGATTCCATTAAAACTTGTTCCATCGACAAAGAAAGACTTCCGTTTCCTTTGGATTTTTTGTGGAGATAATCCATTCCTGCGTCCTTCATTAAGGTAGCAAAGTAACTCTCACCCGCGGGAGTGTACCAAATATCACCAGCCAGATTTCCTGCCATTACTCTTGTTCCCTTCGAATTTTTTACCTTGTTTTTGGTCGCTAAATACTCTTTTTCGATTGTTTTAAATGCTGCAAACGCCATTTTTTCTTTGCCCGTTAAAAAACCAAATAACAACAACCATTCAGCTTTTCCTAGTGGATGTGTTTCTCGCCAATCATAATTGGGAACACAAGTAATACCGATTTTTTTTATTTGTTCCGATTGGGGGAAATCACCTCCAAATGCGCTGTAAACCAAAACTTTTGCTTGAGATTTTACAATTCGGTCAATGTTAATTTGTCCTTCGTCACCGAGTTCAAAAATTTGTTTTTTCTTCAAACGCAATCTAACTTTATCGTTGTAAATCAATTTAGACGAAGAAACAGCGGTAATAAAATTTGTTGCGTCAATTTTTCCCAACATGCCAATATGAGTTGCGGAAAGGGCTGCAATTTTTGACTTAGGACTTAACCAAGCACTTTTACTGTCAATAATCGGTTCCTGTCCGATAACGAAATGCTTTTCCATTCCAGTTTCAGGATGAGTCATGGTTACAAAAGCACTTTCACCGGAAACAAAAATTTTTAACCATTTACTGTAGCGACAGAGATTTTCGTTGTTTTTAAAGTCAGACGATTTGTTGTCCTTCGAGGGATTTGAACAACCTGACACGATAATCAGTATCGTTGAAAAAAAACAAAATGAATAGACAAACCTTAATCCCATGCCGTCGCGAATTTACGACGAGATAAGGAGACTACGTTTATAATTTCAATTTCCTTTGTTCTTATGCGATGAAAAATAAATGTAATTGAACTAAATTACTTCTATTGAATTTTATTTGGTCGCAATGAAATTTGGGTTGGTCGCAATGAATTTTAATCATCTATGGGCGTATCTCTAACTCTCTCCGCCGCGGCACATACCCACTCTCCACTTTCCACTCCCCACTCCCCACTCTCCACTCATCTCTCATCTCTCATCACTCAAAACTTATCTCCACCGCCACCTCGTTTCTTCTCTTCAAAACATCCCACGGGGCGTTGTAACCCATGTATAGATAGGCTCCTTTTGTCTCGATGTTTTGTTCTTTCAAGGTTTTTTCCAATAATTTTCGGTGTTTTTCAATTTTTTCATCCGACGAAAAGCCACCGTATGTAATTACAGCTAAGGTTTTTTCGCTTTCCTCCACAATTTGCACCGCGCTGGAATTTGGTTTTGGTAAACTTTCCTTCTCATAGCTACTTGGCATAACGAAATACATAGACGCTGTATCCCCCATGTTCATCACCACAGGTGCGGTCATTGCGATTTTCTCGTTTTTTTCATTACCTCCAAAAATGTAAGACGCAATGGTGCGAAAACCATTGTTTGCTTCACTATCAAAAGACTTCTCCGAAAGATTCGTTTTTGCAACAACCATTTTAGGGTAACGTCTAATTTCAACGTCCCCATAAGTGGCTAATACTTTGTACTTCGGGGTTTCGATTTTGCTATTGGTAAAGGACACGATAATTAAAGCTATTGAAACAATTAATACTACTGAAACTGAAATCCACAACATTTTTAACATAATGATTTTTTTAAAGTTAACAAGAACTTCCGATAATTGTTCTGAAAATCAAACCATTTGTAGAAGTTTTATTCTTGTTATTTCTCTTCAACTTTTTAAACAATTCCGCTGTTTTCCTTAAGGTAACACTATCTTTGCACCATGAATTTTGAATTAAACACCATCGAAGAAGCGATTGAGGACATTCGTCAAGGGAAAGTGATAATTGTAGTGGACGACGAGGATCGTGAAAACGAAGGAGATTTTCTGACTGCAGCAAGAAATGCAACCCCTGAAATCATCAATTTTATGGCCACTCACGGACGAGGTTTGATTTGTGCGCCAATAAGTGAAGAACGATGCGACGAGTTAGGACTTGAAATGATGGTTCGAAATAATTCCGCCGCTTACGAAACGCCGTTTACGGTTAGTATAGATTTGATTGGACACGGATGTACAACTGGAATTTCCGCTAGCGACAGAGCGAAGACTATCTTAGCCATGATTGACCCGAATACAAGACCTGAGGAACTGGGAAAACCTGGACATATTTTTCCTTTAAGAGCGAGAAAAGGTGGAGTTTTGCGACGTGCAGGTCATACTGAAGCAGCGGTTGATTTGTCTAGAATGGCTGGCTACGAGGAAGCAGGAATTATTGTTGAGATTTTGAATGAAGATGGCTCAATGGCGCGATTACCTCAATTGGTTGAAATCGCAAAACGTTTCGATTTAAAAATCATTTCAATTGAGGAGTTAATAAAATATCGAATTAGAACCGAAAAGCATGTTGAAAAACAAGTGGTTATCAACTTGCCTACCGCTTTCGGTGATTTTGAATTACACGCTTTTAAAGATATTAATAGCGACCAAGACCATCTTGCAATTGTCAAAGGAACTTGGGAAAAAGACGAGCCGATTTTGGTACGTGTGCATTCCTCTTGTATGACTGGAGATATTTTTGGTTCATGTCGTTGCGATTGTGGTCCACAATTACACAAAGCAATGGAACTCATTGAAAAAGAGGGAAAAGGTGTAATTATCTACATGAATCAAGAAGGCCGAGGAATTGGTCTAATGAATAAATTGAAAGCTTACAAACTTCAAGAAGAGGGCTACGATACTTTTGATGCAAACGTAAAATTAGGCTTCAAACCTGATGAAAGAGATTACGGTGTTGGTGCGCAAATGTTGAGAGAATTAGGGGTTAGTAAAATGCGTTTGATGTCGAACAATCCGAAAAAAAGAACTGGATTAATTGGTTACGGTTTGGAAATAGTCGAAAATGTAGCCTTGGAAATTCAGAGCAACGAACACAATGCCGTTTACCTCCAAACTAAACGAGATAAACTAGGTCACAATCTGAAATTAGAAAAGTGATTTTAAGCGCGAAAAACATTGTTAAATCCTTTGGTGAACTTCCGATTCTGAAAGGAGTCGATTTTCATGTAGAGGAAAAATCTATTGTTTCAATTGTCGGTTCATCGGGCGCAGGAAAAACCACTTTATTGCAAATTTTAGGAACACTTGAAAAACCTGATAAAGGAGAACTTTTAATAGCTGGAGAACAACCTTTTTGTTTAAGTGAAAAAAAGTTGGCGCAGTTTCGCAATCAAAAATTGGGATTCATTTTTCAGTTTCACCAATTATTGCCTGAATTCACTGCGACCGAAAATGTTATGTTACCAGCCTTGATTGGAGGTTTGGACAAAACTACGGCAAGAAAAAAAGCTGAAACAGTTCTCAATCGTCTTGGACTTTCAGAACGATTCACACATAAACCTTCCCAACTTTCCGGTGGTGAGCAACAGCGTGTTGCTGTGTGTAGAGCATTAATCAATGAACCCAAAATTATTTTTGCCGACGAACCTTCTGGAAATTTGGACACCAAAAATGCCAAGGAATTACACGATTTATTTTTCCAACTACGCGATGAATTGGGACATACTTTTGTTATAGTGACCCATAATGATGAGTTGGCTAATATGGCAGATGTCCTGTGGACAATGAAAGATGGTGTTATTCAGAGTAAAATGTAGTCATGATTTTATCCTTAGGACGAAACTTTTAAATTTGTGGGAATGACCCTTATTTTAAACATTCTACCTTTCTTTTATTGTCTTCTCTTCCTTTGGCTTATCGGTCGCCTCGATATTTTTAAAACATTAGGTTTTAGTACCATCTCACTTCAATTCGCATTCGTTTTAAAGGTTATAAGCGGATTTTTCATCTTCCTTATTTACACTTACTACTATCCTGTTCGTTTAGAGGCTGATACGTATAAATATTTTGATGATAGTTTGCCTTTATACAATGCATTCTGGAAAAAACCAAGTGACTTTGTTGCAATGCTTCTCGGTGTTGGTTGTGACAATATTTACTTTGAAAAAAATTATTATGTTGATATGTTCAATTGGTATCGATCTTATGACAACGGACTTATTAACGACAATCGGCTTATCATTCGACTAAACGCGATTTTCCGTTTTTTTTCAGGTGGTAATTACCATGTCCACAGTCTATTTATGAACTTTATTTGTTTTATCGGTTCTTATTACTTGGCTCGTTTTTTCATGGTGTTTTCAAATCAAAAATGGAAAGTTTACTTAGCAGTTTTTCTCCTTCCGTCCTTTGTTTTTTGGAGTGCGGGAATCTTAAAAGAAGCAATATTAATCTTTGCAATGGGTTTGTTTTTATGGCGTTTTTATTTACTATCCCAAGGCAATAAATCGATAATAAACCTCACTTTAATTCTTG
>Ga0169931_10006074_pt1 | contig 18296 bp, 12 predicted proteins | sample Kivu_15m_20L_FD_129675 | JGI IMG/M metagenome (GOLD analysis project Ga0169931, IMG submission 129675) | Freshwater microbial communities from Lake Kivu, Western Province, Rwanda to study Microbial Dark Matter (Phase II) - Kivu_15m_20L... | ecosystem: Environmental > Aquatic > Freshwater > Lake... | reverse complement strand
TAGCCCCTGCCTTCATGCGCACCTTTTCTGCCTCGAATACCCTTCGCCTCCACAATATTTCCCCAGGAAATCCGCGCCTTCGGCGATTTCACGCACCCACGAGAACCTGAGGAGAGCCAAAAACAATCTCGGTTCATCGCTCGCCGCTGCGGCGGGACTACTTCTGGCCACGGCCTGCAGCAACGCCTACGATGTCGGTGAGAACATGGGAACCGGCGGAGCCGGGCCAACCACCAACACCGCGACGGAAGGGGGCCAGACAGGCACACCATCCGGCGGTTCGGGCGGAAGCACGGATGTGCCTGTCCCGGTTACAACACGAATGATCAACGGGGCGCCGGTGGCCTGCACCGAATGGGGCAAGGGCGCGCCAATTTCCAGTGACAGTGTTAATCGGGGACATATTCTGGAATCGTTCGGTACCCGTCTTTGGGGAATGGAGCCGGGACCGGTACCCGACGCAACGTTGCAGATCTACTACGACGTGATGAATACAACGGGCGATGCTGAATGCGTCGTCCGCCACATGCTCGCAGATCCGCGTGCCTCTCAGGGCATCGCGAATTTTTTCGCGGGCTGGCTTAACCTGGCAAAACCGAACGACAAACTGAGCGCCGACCAAAACAATTTGCTGCTTGAACGCAACAAGGAAGCCATCGATTTCGCCGTACAGCGAACACTGACCGGTCAAAATATTAGAGACTTGTTGTCCGGTACCCGACGCATGGCACTCGCTGACGGTTGGGCATCGGAACCGTACAAAATGAATGAACGATTCGCCAATGGCGGGCTGATAAGCGACGCTGCGATCATCCTGAGAAGTTCGGGTGATCCGTCACAGGACATATCGATTGCGAAAACAGCATTGGACATTCTCGACACCTTCATTTGCGAAAGTCCCCCCTTGCCACCAGCTGGGGTGGGGTTTGAACCAATCGAGCTCAATCCAGGAGATAGCTATCGTACGTCGTACATCAAGCTCACCTCCACGAATCCAGTTTGTTCGTCATGCCACAAGCTAATCGACGGCATCGGATTGGCGATGGATTCCTTTGATCAGTTCGGGCGTCTTGAGCCCAAGGATCGCCACGGCGTGCCATACGGGAACGTCGATCCGACCGATCTACTCACATCGGACGGCGTCCGAGTGGAAAACCCCGTTGCGGTGGCGAAATACCTCGCCAACCACGAGCGCCTGGTACCGTGCTTTGCGAATGCAGTCGCGAACCATTTTTTCTCGGAATGGAAGATCGCAAAGCAATTCGATTTCGCATGGCAGCCATTCAGTTCGTCGACGGCAGCACCCGGCGTACTCAAGGATAGATTGCAAGGTCGTCAACAAGCCATCGACGTGATCGCGACGGTCGTACGCTTCATGCTTGAGACTAAACATTTCCCCTGGAATTGATCTCAATCCCCCCGGCGTGGCACGGTGCCTGGCACAGGCCATGAGCACCGTCCGTGCCGGCGCCGGGTTTCGCGCGTAACCATCTGAAATCATTATCCGCGAAACCTGGCACGTTCCTTGAAGTAGTCCCGAGCACACGTCCACTCGACGTGACGACGAGGACACTCAACAAGGAAACGCACCATGCTACGCAAGCTATCCACGCTGGCCATTGCCAGCCTGACCACCGCCTGTCTGTCGGACCCGGGAATCCCCGAGATGGAACAGCAGGAGCAGGCCCTTTCACTCAACGCCAAGGACAAGAGCGCCACCGAGCGAGTGAAAGACGCCTTCCGGGGGTTTCTAAACCAGGGCGTCGTCGGCGCACGCGTCAAGCGCGTCGGAGGCTCGGTGTCGGTCAGCCTGAACGACCAGCATGTCTTCGACCCGGCGAGCGCGCTCAAGGTTGCCCACTTTACCTACGCGCTTGGGACCGAGTTCGGATTGCTCAATGCACCCTTTGCCTTCACGTACCCCCAAGATCCACAGAATCCGAACGTCCCCACGCCCTGCCCGGACAACACCTGGCTCGCCAACACGAACGACGTGAACACGTCGATCGCCAACGGGCTAAACATGATGATGCAGAACTCGGACAATCGTGTGACGCGTGCGTTCGAGGACCGCTACACCCGCGCGAATCTGAACGACATGATGTCCGCCATCGGCATGCCAAACTCAGAATTACGACAGTACATTGGCTGCGGATATGACAACGGGCAGCGAAACCGCACCACGGCTAGGGACCTGACCCGCCTGTACGAACGTGTGGCGGCGGGAGCGATCTTGCCAGTAGCCCAGCGCGCGGCCTTCTTCAACATCACCACCCAGAATCTGCCGAACCGTGTGCGACAGGTGATCGTTCAGGAAGCCGCCAAGCTCGGCAAGGGAGACCCCTTCGTGAACGATTTCACCAGCAAGACGAGCCTGCACTCGAAGGGTGGCAGCTACAACATCTGCCCGCAATTCGGCGGCTGCGGCAATACCTACGAATACGTTCGCAGCCAGGCCGGTATCCTCACGCTTCCGATCAAGCCAGAGTGCAACGACGGTCCGAAAAAAGTACTTTTCGCACCGCCCACTGCCGAACGCCACATCGCATTTGCCCGATACATCACCGCCTTGCAAATCCCGTGTACGCCACAGGGGACAAACGAACCGCTCAACGCTGCAGAGGCCCGCTGCCCGCTGTCCAAGGCAGCCAACGACGCGATGAACGCGGCCGAGGTCGAGATGTTCCGCAGCGAGATTCGTGAAGCCATCATGACCTTTGAGGCGCCTTGCACGCCGGCCCCAACACCGCCTGGACGCGGCCGAGCGCCGCGCACGCCCCCGGGTCCAACCGCGCCTCCACCCGGCATCGATCCCGACGAGATTGACTTCGACGGTGACTCCCGCGGCGACATCGAGGACCACGACCTCGTTGTGCAGGACCAGCTCACTCAGAAAGCGGCGAATCAGCGTCGTCTTACCGTGTCCAGACGGGCCGTGAACCTGGGCCACCACCGTCTTGCCCCGGCGAGAGAGCGCAAACGCATCACGAAGTTGCCTGAGCTCTTCGGAGCGACCCACGAAGACACCGGTGAGCGCCTGCCGGGTGGTTGAAACCGAGCCCACATCGATCCCGAGTATCCTCCCCAGCTCAACGCCGGAAGGTCGCTCGAGCGGATCGCGTCGCAGCATCCGCATGACCAGATTGCAGAGATCTTCGGGGCCCTTGGGCCTGAGCGCGCTCAGATCGATGGGATCACGCGAAGCACGGGCGGCGATGATATCCCGCATCGTGCCCGAGAACGGCAGATGGCCCGCGATGGCCTCGTAGAGCATCAGCCCAACGGCGTACCAGTCGGACGCGGTCGTGAGTGGCGCGCCGCGGGCCTGCTCCGGCGACATGTACGCAGGCGTGCCAACGATCGCGCCTTCACTGCTTTGGTGGGAATCCCGAACCTGGGTCGCCACCATCCCGAAATCGAGGATGAACACGTTCCCCGCCCGATCGACCAGCACATTCGATGGCTTCAGATCGCGATGCAAGATCCCCGCACCGTGCAGCGCAAGCACGCCGGAGACGAGCTGCGAAAAACAAGAGCGGAGCCGCGTCAGGTTGACGCGCCGATCGACCACATGGGTCGCGTGCATGCGTTCGGGACCGTCGGAGGATCCGGTTCGCATGACGACGGGCGTCGTCGAGCCGGTCTCTGCGTCCTTCTCGGACTGCGTCGAGGGGACTCGGCTCAACGAGTCCGGATCATTCTCGAGGCCCCAGACCCAGGCGTCGAAGCGAACGCCATCGACGAGGTCCATGGTGAAACACCAGCCCGAGTCGACCGCAAAAAGCTCATGCAATCGAACGAGGTTGGGATGCCTCAGGTCTGCGAGCGCCCGGAACTCCTGCTTGAATCGATAGACGGATGAAGGATCGACGCGATCCAGCTGCTTCAGGGCGAGCTCGACGTTGCGTTCGCTGTCGCGGACCACAAATACCGAGCCGTAAGCGCCCGCACCAATGCGCCGAATAACCTTGAAACGACCGGGAATTCCGGCGGTGTGGGCGGCGAGGACCATGAATCAGCGGCCGCATCGTATCACGCTGAGGGCGATTCGGCTCCGAGTCATTTACGACGCGGGGCGCAACCGATCGCGTTGTTTTTCGCCCCAAAAAGAAAACCCCGCGGGCCATTGGCCAACGGGGTTTCTTTAGGCGTACGACGGTTAAATCAGTACGGCATGCCAGGCACGGCCAGGGTGGCCTTGTACAGCGCCTTTTGATTGCAACCCTCGACCGTGATGTACAGGGTCTTGTGGTCCTCGTCGCCGAAGGCAACGTTCGAGGCTGAGCATGCCTGTGCACCCTTCTTGGTTGCGATGATGCCGATGGCCTTGCCTGTCTTGTCGAAAACCTCGACGCCCTTGTTCGAGGTGACGTAGAGATTGCCAGCACAATCGACGGCCATGCCGTCAGAGTATCCGCCCGCGGCGGTTGAAAGGTCGGCGAACTTGGCCATGGTTCCGGTGGAACCGTCGGTATTGACCGCGAACTTGTGAATCGCGCGGACGTTTCCGCCGACGTACAGCGTCTTCTCGTCGGGCGACAGCGTGATACCATTGGGCTTTCCGATATCGTTTAGACTGTTGTCCTTGACCGCCGAAACAACGCCCTGAGGCGTGGCACGATAGGCCGCGTCGAAGGTCTGCGTCGGAGAGCGACTGCCAATCTGCCACGAAGGATCCGTGAAGTAGATCGTGCCGTCCGAACGAACCGTAATATCGTTGGGGGCGTTGAATTTGTTGTTCTCGAACTTGAAGCCCTTGTTCGTGCGAGCCTTGTCCGAAAGCTTGAACGCCGAGACGTCCTGTTGATCGTGCGTCGCGGCCAGGATGCTGGTGCCGTCCTTGTCGAGCGCGAGACCATTTGAACCGCTCGCCGCGACCCACACGACGAACATGTTGTTCGCGGGTGTGTACTTCTGAATGGTTGTTGAGCCGGCCGTCGAAAAGTCTGTGCCATTGCCGCGATTGATCTCGGAGAAATACAGCGCCTTGTCCGCGTCAACCCAGACCGGGCCTTCTGCGCCCTTGAAGCCATCCTTGACGAGCGTCGCGTCGATGCCTGCCGCAGCAAAGGGCGCGGGGTACACCGTTGCGGGATTGCAGATCTTCGCGGCAAGTGAGCCGACTGGATAGCTCACAGCGGTGCCGCCCGTTCCGCCACCACCGGTTCCACCCGTGGAGGTTCCACCCGCGCCACCGGTCGAGGTGCCGCCAGCGCCGCCAGTCGATGTGCCACCTGCGCCGCCCGTGGCCTTGCCGCCGCTGCCGCCCGTGGCCTTGCCGCCGGTGCCACTTCCACCTTCACCTGCAGAGCCACCAGCGCCATCACCAGCGGAACCGCCCTCGTTTCCACCGCCATTGCCTCCCTTTTTATCACCGCCTCCGCCATCGGATTTACAGGCGGCCACCGAAAGAAGGGATACACCCACGAGCGTTAAAATCTTTTTCATCAACCAGTTCTCCAGCTAGGACAGAGGCGACGGCAGGTCGCCCCGAATTCCCCCGCAGATTGCTACAAGATCAGTCTGAGTGGATCCCTTTTCGCGCGCCACGCACCCGGTTTTTACCAATTATCAACGATCGGCAACGACATGTAGGTGAGCTCCGCCAGGCTCCAACCGGCATTCCGCGGGGCGGCAAAAGTTGGGCAAGCTCGCATTTTCAGCGTTAAAATCGAGGAGTACGCATGCTCACGGCCGTTCTCGTTTTCCTTGGCACGCTTGCCGCCGACACCCCGTCGGCGAACGTCGCCGTGGCGACGGATCCACCGCCATCGAAAAAAGAGCAGTGGCTGCAGGACAAGGCGACACGGCCCGATCGCCACCTCTCGAATGAGGCCCTCGCGAGCGGTCTCGAGCGCATTCGAAAACCCAGACGGAATGGCAAAAACCCGATCGATCTCCCGGCGCCGCCGGGCTCGCGCATCACGCCGGTTGTCACGCTTTTCAACCTGAAAACGCGCGAGGCATTGCCCCTTCTGCCGGGAGACGATCTCGCAGGTCGTTTTGATCGTTTCCTGCGGGATCATTTCACCAATCAGGCCACCGACATGGACGGCAACCTGGTTCGCGCGCTGGTGTCTGCGGCCGATCGCTTCGATGCACGGCGAATCGACGTCGTGTCCGGTTATCGCTCACCGAAATACAACCTGATGCTGCGAAAAAAGGGTCGGCAGGTGGCCGAGAACAGCCAGCATTGCCTGGGCCGGGCCGTCGATTTTCGCATCCAGGGCGTACCAACGCCGGAACTATTGCGCTTCGTGCGAACCCTCCGCATGGGCGGCGTCGGCTTCTATCCCCACTCGCAGTTTATTCATTGTGACACCGGTCCCATACGGTTCTGGCGCGGAACGTAGCGACGGGTCATTCACACTTGACGCAGGCACCCCGAATGTGAGCGGATCGTCGTCCGTCCAATCCTTCGGACCCCGCATCCAACATGACCCAACTTCTGCGCACGATTCTCGCCTCGACCACCGTCACCCTGCTGAGCGCGACCGCCCATGCGGCTGACGCGCCCGCGCCCTTCCAGGTCAAGATCCCCGGCACCGATGTGACCATCGAAATGGTGCCGGTGCCCGGTGGTACGTTTCAAATGGGCAGCCCCGCCAAGGAAAAGGGGCGCAAGAAGGACGAGGGTCCTCAGCGCAGCGTGACCGTGAAGCCCTTCTACATCAGCCGGACCGAGGTCCCTTGGGAGGCCTATGGTGCCTTTCTGGATATCGGTATGGAACGTCTGCTCGACGGTACCGACAAGGACGACACCGTCGACGCCATCACCTATCCCACGCCACCTTATGCCGATGAGACCTTTGGCTTCGGCGACGGCAAACAACCCGCCATCGCCCTGACCATTCACGCCGTCAATGAATTCACCCGCTGGATATCCTCCGGCTCGGGCAAGACCTTCCGTTTGCCCACCGAGGCCGAGTGGGAATACGCGTGCCGGGCCGGCACGACCACAGCGTACAGCTTTGGCGAAAAGAGCAAGGGCATCGACGAGGTCGCGTGGTACGGCAAGAACAGCAAGAAGCGTCCCAACCTCGTCGGGCAGAAGAAACCCAATCCCTGGGGATTGCACGACATGCACGGCAACGTTGCCGAGTGGGTGATTGATCAGTATGACGCCGAGGCATACACCAAGGCCGTGACCGGCAGTATTCCCTTTGTGGCCCCCGGAGAGAATCGCTTCTCACACGTGGTTCGCGGCGGCGGTTGGAAAGACAAGCCCGAGGCGTTGCGATGCTCGGCCCGCCGTTTCTCGGAAGCCTGGTGGTCGAAGCAAGACCCGCAAAATCCACGCAGCATCTGGTGGCACACGGAATCGACCGACGTCGGATTCCGCATCGTTTATGTTCCCGAAGAGTATCCAGAGCTCAAGGGAATCCGCTCGCGCATCGTCAAGCAAAGCCTGTAGACGCGCCAATATTTTCTGTCCAACGAACTGAACCCAACGGAGGCCTCGCTAATATGAACGACAAGAACAACGGCAAACTCGCTGACTGGTGGACCCGACGCGACGTGGTCAAGACCAGTGCTGCGGTTGGCGTGGGTGCCATGGTGGCAACACGACTCGGACGCATCAAGCGAGCCATCGCTGGGACCGGCAAGAATGACGAGCTGCGCGTCGGCCTCATTGGCTGTGGTGGTCGCGGATCGGGTGCTGCCGAGGACGCGATCGAGTCGTCGCCAAACGTACGACTGGTAGCCATGGGCGATCTCTTCCCCGATCGACTCGCTGCTGCCCGCAAGCAGTTCTCTGGCAACAAGAACGCCGCCCGCTTGACGGTGACAGACGACATGGCGTTTTCGGGCTGGGACAGCTACGAGAAGGTGCTCAAGACGGATGTCGACTACGTCATCCTCGCGACGCCCCCCGGCTTTCGCCCGATGCAGTTGAAGGCCGCCATCGCGGCTGGCAAGCACGTCTTCACCGAGAAGCCGATGGCCGTCGATGGCCCCGGCATCCGGACGCTCTTCGAGGTCGCGGACGAGGCCGACAAGAAGAAGCTGTCGATCGGCGTCGGTCTGCAGCGCCGTCACCACCCCGGCTACATCGAGATGATCAAGCGCCTGAAAGGCGGCGCCATCGGTCAGATCGTGGGCGCACGGTGCTACTGGAACCAGGGCGCGCTGTGGATGAAGCCACGCGAGAAAGCCTGGTCGGATATGGAATGGCAGCTGCGCAACTGGCTGTATTTCAGCTGGCTTTCGGGTGACCACATCAACGAGCAGCACATCCACAACCTCGACGTCGTGAACTGGGTGTTCGGACAGCACCCGGTGGCGGCGGTCGGCATGGGTGGACGCCAGCAGCGCGTCGATCCCGCCTTCGGCCACATCTACGATCACTTTGCGATCGACTTTGAATACCCGGGTGATATCCACGCCCTGTCGATGTGTCGCCAGATGCTCGGTTGCGTGAACGCGGTCTCCGAGCACTTTCAGGGTGCGACGGGACAGGCGAACGCGGACAACAAGGGATTTGAGATCACCGGCAAGAAGAAGTGGAAGTTCAGCGGTCAGGCCGATCCCTACGTGCAGGAGCACACCGACCTCATCGCAGCCATCCGCGCAGGCAAGCCCTACAACGAGCTTCGCCAGGGCGCAGAGAGCAATCTCACCGCGATCATGGGACGCATGGCCACCTATACCGGCCAGCGCGTGACCTGGGAGCAGGCCCTGAACTCACAGGAAACCCTGATGCCAGCTCAACTCGCCTTTGGCCCGTTGCCGGTGGCGCCCGTCGCCATGCCAGGCAAGACCAAGCTGCTGTAGTACGTTAGCCGCGAGCGCCCCCAGGTGGGGCGCACACTTGCAATCCGGTCGCGCAACCTTTCGTTGCCGACCGGATTTGTTTTTTCAGTGCAAGATCGCCGAATGGCTTCCGAAGAGCTGTTCGATGCCCGACAGCAAGTCGTCGGTTGCGTTCACGTTGTATTCGGAGCCAAGCTCAAGCAGGGTGCGACTGCGCTCGGGAATCTCGAAGACGATGCGGGTTCGACAGGGGCCATGATGCTGCCGGAGCAGGACCTCCAGTGATTCGAGCGCCGTCTCGCTGATGGCGTTGGCGTCAACGCGGATCTCCACCAGCTTGCTCTTCTCGAGTCGCACCGAGGCCAGCGGCCGGGCGTCGTTGAAGAGCAAGCGCTGGCGGACCTCGGCGCCGTCGCCGAAGGGCGCGTCCACCGTGCCACGAACCATCAGCGGCTCGCCGTTCTGCAAGACATCGCGGAACTCCGCCAGCTTTGCCGTGCGCACGATGAACTCGATCTGTCCGTGCTGGTCCTCCAGCTTGAAGAAGGCGAACTTGCCGCCGCTTTTCGCCTGCCGCTCCTGAAAATCGAGCACGATCCCCGCGAGCGTGACCTCGGCGCGGGGACCACGCGCGGTCGCCGTCGTCGTCAGCGCGTTGCAGAACCGCCGGACCTCGCTCTTGTAGCCGTCGAGCGGATGACCACTGATGTAGAAACCCAGGCTCTCCTTCTCAAAGGCGAGCAGCTCGAGTGGCTTCCAGTCAACGCCCTCGGCATACGAATCGTCGACCGGCTCAACGCCAACCGTACCACTTGTACCACCGCCACCAAACAGCGCCAGGAGACTCGTCTGGCCGCTGTCGCGCTCGCGCTGGGAGGCGGCTGCCCGCTCGAGCGCCGGGGCGATCGCGCGAAAAACCATCGAACGCGACACCTTGCGCTTCTCGGCGATGCCGTCAAAAGCCCCCGACTTGACGAGGGCCTCGACAACCTTTCGGTTGACCTTGCGTTGATCAACGCGATTGCAAAAGTCATACACCGACTCGAACGGCTTACCCGCATCTCGCACCTGCTGGATGACCTCGACCGCACCCTCGCCGACGCCCTTGACGGCGGCCAGGCCGAAGCGGATGCCCTTGCGTCCACCGGTCGTGGTCTGCATTCCCTGCCCACCCTTGTTTTTCCGGGTAGAACCCGCCTTCTCTTCCTCGGCCGCGGTCAACTCGACCACGGTGAAGTTGGCGTCCGACTCGTTCACATCGGGGCGCTCGACCACGATGCCCTGATCGCGCGCCTCGGAGATGAACTTCACAACCGATTCGGTTGAATCCTTGTCGCAAGTCATCAGCGCCGCGAAAAACTCGACCGGGAAATAGTGTTTCAGGTATGCGGTTTGATAGGTCAGAAGGCCATAGGCAGCCGAGTGACTTCGGTTAAAGCCGTAGCCTGCAAACTTCGCCATCAGATCGAAGACGCCCTCGGCGATCGCGACATCGACGTCGCGGCCTTTCGAGCCGGTCAGGAACTTCTCCTTCTCCTTGACCATGACCTCGTGCTTCTTCTTGCCCATCGCACGGCGCAAGAGATCGGCGCCGCCAAGCGAGTATCCCGCCATGGCCGACGCGATCTGCATGACCTGCTCCTGGTACACGATGACGCCGTAGGTATCCTTCAGGATGGGCTCAAGCGTGGGGTGCGCGTATTCGACCTTGCGTCGGCCGTGCTTGCGCTCGATGAAGTCATCGACCATGCCACCCTCAAGCGGGCCGGGACGGTACAGCGCACCGGCCGCGACGATATCCTCGAAACAGTCGGGCTTCAGCTTCTTGAGCAGCTCGCGAAAGCCCGAGGATTCGAGCTGAAACACGCCCGTCACCTCGGCGCGTGAAATCATGCCGTAGACCGCCGCGTCCTCGAGCGAGATCGCGCTGATGTCGATCGGCTCCTGTCCAAGTTGCTGCTTCTCGCGATTGACCAGATCGATGGCGGTCTGGATAACCGTCAGTGTCTTCAGTCCCAGAAAGTCGAACTTGACGAGGCCGACCTTCTCGACATCCGTCATGTTGAACTGTGTGACGATGCCTTCTTCATTGGCGGGCTTGAAGCACGGCACGTAATTCCACAGCGGCAGCTCGGCGATGACGACACCTGCGGCGTGTTTACCGGCGTGTCTGTTCAAACCCTCAAGGACCATCGCCGTGTCGAGAAGCTCTCGGTATTCGCCCTGATGCGCTTCCTTGAGGCGCGGCTCCTCCTCAATCGCCTGGGCGATGGGCGGTGACTTACCCTGGACGGGCTCCGGGACCATGCTCGCGACCTTGTTGGCCTCCGCGACCGGCAGGCCGAGCGCACGCGCCACATCGCGGATGCAGCTGCGCGCCTTGAGCTGGTGCATCGTCACGATTTGCCCGACGTTGTCCTTGCCGTACTTGTCCGAGACGTAGTTGATGACCTCGTCACGGCGGTTCATGCAGAAGTCGATGTCGAAGTCCGGCATCGAGATGCGCTCGGGATTCAGGAACCGCTCGAAGAGCAGCTTGTTCTCAATCGGATCGATGTCGGTGATGCGAAGGGAGTAAGCGACAAGCGATCCAGCGCCCGAACCACGGCCCGGGCCAACCGGGATCGAGTGCTTCTTCGCGAAGTTGATGAAGTCCCAGACGATGAGGAAGTAGCCCGAGAAATCCATCTTCGTGATGACGCCGAGCTCGAGCTCAAGGCGATGCAGGTACTTGTCACCGTCGACCTTCTTGCCAAGACGCACAGCAGCCTCAAGGCGCGCCTTCAGGCCGTCTTCGGCGAGCTTGCGCAGATAGCTGTGCGGATCGCCGTCGTCCGGGACCTTGAAACGCGGCAGGAGGTTCTTGCCGAGATCGAGCTCCACGTTACACAGCTCGCCGATCCGGGCAGCGTTTTCCATCGCCTGTGGGATATTGGCAAAGTAGGCGTTCATCTCTGCCGGAGACTTGACGTAGTACGCATCGGTACGGTGATGCATGCGATCTTCGTCGTTGACCGTGCGCTTCTGCTGAACGCACATCAAAACTTCGTGAGGCCGCGCATCTTTCCGGTTCAGGTAGTGGCAGTCGTTGGTGGCGATGATTGGGATATCGGTCTTCTTCGAGATCTCAATCAACTGCCCGTTGACCGTCTCTTGCTCCTCCATCCCGTTGGGCATGATCTCCAGGAAGAAATTGCCCTCGCCGAAAATGGATTCGTACTCCCGCGCAACATCAATGGCGGCGGCCTCTCCCCGACGCATCAGGCTCTTTGCCATCTCACCGCCGAGGCACGCCGAAAGGCCGATCAACCCCTCGGCGTGATCGCGCAACAGCTTCTTGTCGATGCGCGGGTTGTAATAAAAGCCCTCAAGAAAGCCCATCGAGTTGAGATAGGACAGGTTTTTCCAGCCCACGTTGTTCTTGGCGAGCAGGATGAGGTGATGGCTGCGGCGCTGCGTCTTGTCGTGGCGATCGGGCGCGACGTAGGTCTCGCACCCGAAGATTGGCTTGACCCCGTGGGCCTTGGCCTTCTCGTAAAAGTGAATCGCCCCGAAAAGGTTGCCGTGGTCCGTGATGGCCGCGGACTTCATGCCCCGCTCGAGCACAGCCGGAAACAGATCGTCTATTCGGATCGCACCGTCGAGGAGGCTGTACTGCGTGTGCAAATGCAGGTGGGTGAACTCGGCCATGGTGCGGACTCACAGTTGGGTAACATTTGCGGGGGTACGGGTCAACGAGCCAATACCACCGGATGGCGTATAATCCCCCGCGAGGCCCAAGGGGCGTGCGCACGGTGCAGCAGACCTGTGGAAAACTTATTTTTGGTGGGCGCGACGCGCGAAAATTCGCGTGTCATCTCGCGATCTTCCTGTTTGTGACGGCCGGCTGCGTTGAGCGCGAAGGACCCGACGCGGGCCCCGGCGGTAAGCTCTTCCTCCAACCGCAATCTACCGGTCGTGTGCTTGGGCTCGGCGAATCGGCCACGCTGTTTTTCAGCCTGAAAGACATTCGGCAGAGTCCCGCGTCCGGACAGCTGGTTCGATTTCGCGTGACCGGCGATGGCGACAATCCGGGAAAGGGCGCGACGCTCAACGTGTCCGAGGCCGTCTCGGATGGCAACGGTTCGGTATCCGTCGGGTTGCAGGCGGGCGTCGAGGCGAAATTTGCCATCGAGGCCACAACCTCGCGCGCGGATCGGGTTTCGCTCCCCGTCACGGTGACGGGCACCTTGCTCGCCGATGTGAGCGTGGTTCCGGTGATCGATCCCAACTCGCCCCCGCTCTCGGCATTGACGCTGGCTCTTTACGATGGTCAAAACTGCGCATCGCTCGCGCTGAAACCACCCTTCGCGTTGAACCCACCTACGCGACCGATCCAGTCGCTCTCGGCGCAAATCGAAGCACATTCCTTTTTGGCCTTGAGCACCACCGAGATGCACGCGGCGGTCGGCATCGGAAGACGACAGGACGGCGTCGCGCGTGCGATTGGTTGCGTGGACATTCGCGGCAACCAGCTGTCAGCAGCAACCGCGGTTCGTTTCTACCTGCCACTGACGGCCTACCATCCTCTCGCTGCCGGAATCTATGCCCTGTCGACCGAGTGGGAGTTCGCGCCGGTGCCAACCGAGGTAAACAATCTCGCGGACGCGTGGAAGGCCCAGGCCGACTGTCCCCTGTCGCCTTCGAACCTGTGGTTGGATTGCACCATCGACGCGCTGACGACCGGCGCCAACGATCCCCTCGACTGTCGTCCGGGTGCGAACGAGGGGCCGCTCGGTTTGGCCTTGCAGGCCCGCCGGGGCACCCTTGAAAATGGAACGACCGAGGGCTGTGCTGGTAGACAGAACAAGGATCTGCAGCCGTCGCTAGAGGCCCTGCTCTTCGACGCGTGGCAATCCAACGCCACCGGCAGGAACTTGCTCACGCAACTGCCAGTTCTGGCCGACAAGGTGAAGCATATGTTCGACCGCGTTCGTGTCACCTCGTTGATGGAAATCGTCGCCGATGGAGCCCAGACCGCGCTCGCTCGCACGCATCATCGTCTGGTGAGCGCCGAGGTCGCCATCGGCCCGGACCGGGAGCGCGTGATCCTGAATTCACTCGGACTGCCGGCGCTGGAGAGCAGGCAGATTCCCACCACGAGAACCGCGGACCGCGTTGCCTTCAACACCCATGCATTTTCGATGCGCCTCGGCAGCACCTTGCGTCACGCATTTGTATCACGTGCTCTCCGCCAACCGGAACTCGCGAACGGCATCGACGACCTGACCGCACGCATCGCGGATGCCTTGCGAATCCAGAGCACCACGGGATGCGAGGCACTCGATCGCCTGCTGTGCGGCGAGCTCGGCACTCCGCCGGGTTGTCTTCAGGACGCCTGCACCCGCGGGCTGCAGGCCTGGACCGCGTCACTCTCGGACGGATTCTCGACCCTCGATGGCGAGGGTCTGGATTTTACGATGAGCGGCTCCGCAAAGACGGGCGATACGAATGCCGACTTCATCGTCGATCGCCTTGGAAGCCTCGTCGCCGGTGGATTGCCCCCCGGGCTATGGGATGGCGTGTTGCGCACACGCTCGGGTGACTTCGTAATGAACGGCGTCTGGGTCGGAACACCCGCGACGGAATAGCTTCAGCGTCGCACGAGCTTGTAAATCGGCCCCTCGTGGGTGACGACGTACAACTCGCCGTCCTGATCGCGCCCGAAGGACGCAATGCGGGCGAGCCGTGAATCCGGATCGAGCGAGGGTTTCCAGTCCCAGACATCCAGGGTTCGATCGCCCTCAAGACGGAGGCTGTGGACGAGTGCCGTGCAGTAGTCGGAGTAGAAATAGCGACCCGTCAGCTCGGGCAGAGCCTTTCCGCGGTAGACGTACCCACCCGAGATCGAACAGCCCGTCTTGTGATCGTAGTCGACGATCGGCGGCTGAAACGGCGTCGCGTCACACGATTCCCCTTCGAAGCAATGGAAGCCCTCCATCACGTTCCAGCCCAGGTTGACGGGCTTCTCGAAGGAACCGGCGAGCTGCGCGGCGGTCAGCAGGTGGACGTACTCGAATTTTCCCTGCCCGACATCGGCGATGTAGAGATCACCGGATTCGGTGTCGAATGAAATGCGCCAGGGATTCCGCACACCCAGGGCGATCATCTCGGGCTGCGTGGCCGAGGCATTCACATCGAGGCGATAGACCTTACCGAGTTTCGCGGTGAGGTTCTGACCATACTTGTGCGGATCGTTTGCCGAGCCGCCATCCCCGACGCCGAAATACAGCTTGCCATCCTTGCCGAACGCGATATCGCCGGCGTTGTGGTTTGAATAAGGCTGCTCGACCGAGAAGAGGAGCCGAGGGGCTTCATCCGAGGCGCGCTCTGGATCCGATTTGCTGACCACCCGTTCCTCGATGCGGGTCGTGCCGTCCGGCGCGGCCGTGAAGTTGATGAAAAAGCGGCCATTGTTGGCAAAGTCGGGATGAAACGCGAGACCCAGGAGGCCCTGCTCGCCGTTGTCGCGTGGATCCAGTTGCACCAGCTTTGAGATGTCGAGAAACGGTGTCTTCTCAATCGTATTACCGCGGAGGATGCGAATGAACCCCTTCTTCTCGACCACGAAGAGCCGACCTGGCGCCTCGGGCGCGGCCACGAGACCAACCGCCTCGTCGGAGTCGGTCGTGATGAGCTCGAGCGTTGCGACTGACGCCACAGTCGGCGCAGGCACCAAAGCGGGCGGTCTCGGTCCCGCGTGGCCACCACCCACCGCGGATTGCGTGGCACAGGCCGGCAGACCGGCGAGAAGGACAGATGCGACCCAAACCTGCGCGCGCGTACCCAAAACTCGTGTTGTGGAATCCATGGTGACGTTCCTAAGTCCAAATCGGTGGACGTAGCAAGCTGGATCGTGACATCACCGGCGATTTCGCCGTTTCGGTGGGATCGAGAGCACCTCGATCTCCACCATCACCACACCGGAACGGACCATGTCGAGCGATCGGGCCGCGGCCATGGACAAATCCAGAATGCGCTTGCCGCCATAGGGTCCGCGGTCGTTGATGCGCACCTCCACGGTTTGACCCGTCGGCCGGTTGTCACGCGCAAGGCGATGCACCCGGATGATCGTTCCCATCGGCAGGTCGAGGTGGGCCGCCGTGAACTTCTCCGGACGGTAGCGCTCACCGGAGGCCGTCGGCCGGCCCGCGAGCGCATTCGAGTAGAAGCTGGCCTTGCCCTGCTGCCGCAAGCCGGGTTGCACCCAATCAGGGTCCGAGCTGCGGACCGCGGGTGCTCCACCGCAGCCGACGCCAAGCAGCACCACGAGCGCGAGCACAAACGGATATAGTGAGGGGCCCATGAATCCCGATGCGCGCATCCAGGAGCTGCTGGCCCACGCAAACGCCCTCGTCGGAGCCAGACTCTCCGATATTGCGGACGGACTGGGCTTGCCGGTTCCGGCGGGAGGGTTGAGGAGCAAGGGCTGGTCCGGACAAATCATAGAGCGTGAGCTCGGCACAACGGAAGAAAGTGGCCACAGCAGCGCGCGCGGTCCGGATTTTCCGGCACTCGGCATCGAACTCAAGACGGTCCCCGTCGACCGAAACGGCGCGCCGCTCGAGTCCACCGCCGTTTGCATGATCGACCCCGTGGTGATCGCGGGCGAATCCTGGGAATCGAGCACCGCGCGCAAGAAGCTGCAGAAGATCCTCTTCGTGGCGCTGGAGGTCCCCGAGGCACGGGGGCAGCGCAAGGTGGTCTCTGTGGGCGATCGCACAGTCGCCCAGGTTCGGCTGTGGTCGCCGTCACGAGAAGAGGACGAGCGCCTGCGCGCGGATTTCGAGCATATTGTTCGTGATTATTTCCGCGTCGGGCGCGGTGCGGAGCTCACGGGGCACATCGGCGAGCTGCTTCAGGTGCGACCGAAGGCACAAAACAACCGCGATACGCGCTCGGCCTACGATTCGACCGGGCAACCTGTCGCACTCGGCAAGATGGGTTTTTACCTACGACCCACCTTTGTCGGCGCCATTCTTCGTAACGCCTGAACCTCAAGCCATGAAAACCACGCTTCTCTCCATCACCGCCGCGTTCGTCGCCCTGTCGCTTGCCCACACCCCGGCCCACGCCGAGGACCAGGAGCTGGGGATCCGGGACGCCATTGCGCTCGCCATTGCGGGCAACGTCGATCTCAAGAAGGAGAAGGTCGCCATCCAGATTGCGGATGCGAACCTCCTCGCCGCGCACGGCCGTTTCGATCTGACGTTGACGGGCAACACCACCTTCTCGCAGCGGACCACGCCTTCGGTCGCCAACCTCGACATCGCGTCCGGTATCTCAAGCCGTCTGGATCTCGGCCTCGGCGTGTTTCGCCAGCTCGAAACGGGCGGCCGGGTGAGCTTCAACGTCAACGGCAACGGCGACCAGACCACCAACCAGTTCTCCTGCGATGGTGAAAAATGCATCGTGTACGACGCGGGCGTGTCGCTGCGCTTTGATCAGCCCCTGTTGCGCGACTTCGGCTCGGACATCGCGCTTGCGACGCTGCGTCGTCGCCGCATCGAGATGAACGTGGCCCAGCTCAACCGCGAGGCCCGCGTTTCAACCGTATTGCGCGACGTCGCGGGCGCATACTGGGAGCTCGCGTTTGCGAGCCGTGATCTTGAGATTCGGCGTTCCGCGGTTGCCCTTGCGCAAAAACAACTTGAGGCGACCGAGGCGCAGATTCAGGTCGGCCGCCTCGCCCCCATCGATCGCGCCGCCGTCGAGCGCGCCATCGCCGACCGACAGCAAGAGGTCGTCAACGCGGAACAGAACCTGTTTTTCCGGGGTCTGGTGCTGCGTCGGCTGGCGGGCCAACCCATCGATACGAGCATGGCTCGGATGATCGCGGCAGAAATGCCCAACGCCGACCCGCTCGCGCATGACGCTGGGGCCTTTCTTTCACGCGCGCTCGAACACAATCCTCAGCTGCGATCGATGAAGACCGGCCTCGAGCTCTCCGAGATCGACGTCTTGACGGCACAAAACCTCCTGAAGCCACAGCTCGATGCTTTTGCGCAGCTTGGAAACAGGGGCCGAAGTCGGGACTTCGACGAGGCGGTGACGCAGATCGGCGGTACGGACAACATGACCTGGCTGGTCGGTCTCAATTTTTCGTTGCCAATGCAAAACCGCGCCGCGCGCGGACAGGCCGAGGTGGCACGCGCAACCCGGGAACGCAGCTGGCTGGATGCCAACGCGCTTGAGCTTGACATTCGCGATTCTGTCATACGGTTCTCGACCCAGATCGACTCGGCACAAAAGCGACTCGATTTTGCGCGCAAGGCTGTCGGGTTCGCGCAGCAAAGCCTGAAGGCCGAGGAGGCCAAGTTCGCGGCGGGTAACGTCACCAACAACGACGTCCTGTTGCGACAGCAGGAGCTCAACGTCGCGGAGAGCCAGGTCGTCCGCGCCACGGTGGATCTGATGTTGGCCGAGATTCAGGTACAGGCCGTGACGGGCGATCTGCTCGACCGATACGGCGTCAGCTTGACGGGCGCCCAATAAATCCCAGG